>Ga0055540_1001017_pt1 | contig 17986 bp, 22 predicted proteins | sample AraplaCvi_mMS_r2_2_FD_55040 | JGI IMG/M metagenome (GOLD analysis project Ga0055540, IMG submission 55040) | Arabidopsis root microbial communities from North Carolina, USA - plate scrape MF_Cvi_mMS_r2 | ecosystem: Host-associated > Plants > Roots > Endosphere | place: USA: North Carolina
GCCAATGCCGAGGGCGAATACGTGAAGCCGATCAAGACGGTCTTTCGCGGCCACGAAATCCACGAATGCCCGCCGAACGGCCAGGGCATCATCGCGCTGATGATCCTCAACATCCTGTCGCATTTTCCCGGCAAGGGCGATCCGCTGGCGCCGGAGCGGCTGCATGTCGAAGTCGAGGCGACGCGGCTGGCTTATGCGGCACGCAACCGTTTCCTTGCCGATCCGGCCAAGGTCGACGTGCCGGTCGATTACCTGCTGTCCGATGCGCTCGCCAGGGAGCTCGCGGGCATGATCGATCCCGACACNGCGATAGAGAACCTGCCGGCCTTNGACGAAGTGCCGCACAAAGACACCATNTATCTCTCGGTCGTCGATCAGGATCGCAACGCGATCAGCTTCATCAACTCGATCTTCTTCGTTTACGGCAGCGGNCANATGGANCCGAAAAGCGGNGTGATGTTCCACAACCGGGGCTTCAGCTTCTCGCTCGATCCGGATCATCCGAACGCGATCGCGCCGGGCAAGCGGCCGATGCACACGATCATTCCCGGCATGGTGACGAAGGATGGTCGCGCGGTCATGCCGTTCGGCGTCATGGGCGGCCAGTATCAGGCCATGGGGCACGCCCATTTCCTGTCCAAGGTCTTCGACTACGGCATGGATNTGCAGAGCGCCATCGANCTGCCGCGCCTCTTCCCGCTGCCTGGCACCAACCAGGTCGAGATGGAAGCTCGGCTGCGCAACACGATCGGNCCGGAATTCACCAAACGCGGTTTTGAGGTGAAAAAGCCGGAATCGGCGATGGGCGGCGCCCAGGCGATCTGGATCGACTGGGAGACCGGTGTGCTCAAGGGCGGTTCCGACCCCCGCAAGGACGGCATGGCTCTCGGCATCTGAGCCTGCCCCCCCAATTCGATCAAGATATTTTGCGGAATATAACGCTAGTCAAAACCTCTCCATCGAGATATCCAGATGAATATCTCGTTTGTGGATTGGAGAGGAAAATCATGAACATTCATCGTCGTTCCTGGGCCAAGCTCGCGGTGGCGTCGGTGGCTGCCGCTTTCGTTGCGCTTGCCTCTTTCGCCGCTCCTGCGGCGGCGCAGGAAGAAGTCACGGTCTTTGCGGCAGCCAGCATGAAAAACGCGCTCGACAACGCCAACAAGGCCTGGGCTGTTCAAGGGGGCAAGGATGTCACCGTTTCCTATGCCGCGAGCTCGGCGCTTGCCAAGCAGATCGAAAGCGGCGCTCCGGCCGATATCTTCATTTCGGCCGATCTCGACTGGATGAAATACGTTTCCGACAAGAAGCTCGTGAAGGAAGACACCAAGTTCAACTGGCTCGGCAACCGCATCGTCCTGGTCGCCGCCAAGGACGCCGCCAAACCGGTGGATATCAGGCCGGGCTTTGATCTCGTCGGCCTGCTCAAGGGCGGCAGGCTCGCGATGGGCGAGCCCAATTCGGTTCCGGCGGGCAAATACGGCAAGGCGGCGCTTGAAAAGCTGGGCGCCTGGTCGGCCGTCGAGAAAAGCGTCGCCAGCGCCGAAAGCGTGCGTGCGGCGCTGGCCCTGGTTTCCCGCGGCGAAGCGCCCTACGGCATCGTCTATCAGACGGACGCGGCGGCCGACCCGGGTGTTGCCATCGTCGGCACCTTCCCGGCCGATACCCATCCGCCGATCGTCTATCCCATCGCCATCCTGTCGGAATCGAAGTCCAAGGATGCCGCCGCCTATCTCGACTATCTGAAGTCCGCCAAGGCAGCACCGTTCTTCGAGAAGGAAGGTTTCACGATCCTGAAGTAAGCGCCCTCGCTTCAACGATGCGCATCGAAACGGCCCCTGAAAGGGGCCGTTTTTGGTTTCGGGAGCAGCCGTTTCTCAAGCGGGCCGTCGTTCGCGCTCGGCCCGAATCTCTATTTCAACGGACATCACGTAGTTTTTTGTTCTCGATTCCCGAACATTCCGTTTGGAAATCGCGACCTACCGGCCACCAACGCGGATCCCTATTTCAATAACCAGAAGCAAGGCAACCTGCTTCGCCAGACTACCATAGGACGCCGGCTCCCAACGGCTCCGTTTATCAGTTGAGGAATACGAAATGAAAATCCTTCTTTCCACGTTTGCCGCAGCCATGATCGCTTCGGCTTCCTTCGCCGGCTCGGCGCTTGCAGAAGGCGATTATTATCAGGGTGCTTCCAAGGCACAGGCAACCGTCCAGACGAGCGGCAAGGTCGACAACGTCAGGACCGGCAGTATCGAACAGGCCCGCGACAACGACAGCCGCAATGGCCCGATCTTCCAGCATCAAAGCCGCGACAACCGTTAACCGGCGCAGCTCATTCAAGACACCGAACGTCGTCCCGCAGGCAGGTCGCAAACTTTAGCCCACGGACGAACTCTGAAAGGACGAAGACAATGAAGACTTCCATCTCCGCTATTGCCGCCATGATCGCCGCCGCTTCCTTCGCGGGTACGGCTCTTGCCGAAGGCGATTATTATGAAGGCGCATCGAAAAGCCAGGTTTCGGCGCAGGTCGACAAAGGCAATGTCGACAGCGTCCGCACCGGCAGCATCCAGGTCCGCGACAACGATCGCCAGGAAAGCCGGTCGATCTTCGGCAATACGACACGCGACAACCGTTAATTTTCAGCATGTCGGGACCAGGGCTCTGCGGCCCTAGTTCGCGAACCGTCCTGTGAATGCGATGGTGCAGGGAGAGCAGCGGTCAATCCGGCGCTCTCCCACCGCTTTTCTCCAGTGCCCTCCATAACTTTCCCGCCAGGACCTAGCCATCCGACCTGTCTCGATATATCCAGGGTGATATATTGCTTGTGACCGCGGATGGGATCGGCGTTTGGACTGGCTTGTGTTGAGTGACGGGGAATGGACGGCGATCAGGCTCAGCCTGAAGGTCTCCGCCGTCGCGATGATCGTCAGCCTGCCGTTCGGAATTGCCGTCGCCTATTTGCTTGCCCGCGGAAAATTCTGGGGCAGGTCGATCCTCAACGGTATCGTCCATCTGCCGCTCATCCTACCGCCGGTCGTNGTCGGTTTCCTGCTGCTGGTCCTGTTCGGGCGGCGCGGCGTGATCGGCGCCTTTCTCAACGAATATCTCGGGATCGTCCTTTCCTTCCGGTGGACGGGAGCAGCGCTCGCCTGCGGCGTCATGGGCTTCCCACTGATGGTTCGCTCAATCCGGCTGTCGATCGAAGCTGTCGACCGCAGGCTGGAAGAAGCGGCCGGCACGCTCGGCGCCGGGCCTGCCTGGGTTTTTCTAACCGTGACACTGCCGCTTATCCTGCCGGGCGTCATCGCCGGCATGATCCTCGCTTTTGCGAAAGCGATGGGCGAATTCGGCGCGACGATTACCTTCGTCTCCAACATTCCCGGCGAAACACAGACGCTCTCGGCGGCGATCTACACATTCACGCAGGTGCCGGGCGGTGATGCCGGCGCGATGCGGCTGACGCTGGTCGCGATCGTCATCTCGTTTGCGGCGCTGCTTGCCTCCGAATTGATGGCCTATCTGGTCGGGAAAAGGGTTCATATCGAATGACCCTGATCGTCGAGGCGCAACAGACGCTGGGGGAGTTTGTCCTCGACGCGGGCTTTACGTCCGATGGTGGCGTGACGGCGCTGTTCGGGGCTTCCGGCTCTGGCAAGACCTCGCTTGTGCGGGTGATCGCGGGGCTTTCCAAGCCGGATCATGGGCGGCTGATGGTCGATGGGGAAGTGCTGCTCGACACCGAAAACCGCATCTTCGTGCTAAAACACAAGCGCCGTTTCGGCTACGTTTTTCAGGAGGGCCGGCTTTTCCCCCATCTCTCCGTCCGCCAGAACCTGAATTATGGCCGCTGGTTCGCGCCGAAGACCACCCGGCTGGAGAATTTCGATCATATCGTCGAGCTTCTCGGAATAGCTACGCTGCTGGAGCGTCGGCCCGGCAAACTCTCGGGCGGGGAAAAACAGCGTGTCGCGATCGGTCGGGCGCTGCTGTCTGCCCCGCGCCTCCTTCTGATGGACGAACCGCTTGCCGCGCTCGACGACCAGCGCAAGGCGGAAATCCTGCCCTATCTCGAACGCCTGCGCGACGAGACCTCGACGCCGATCGTCTATGTCAGCCACTCTGTACCTGAAGTCGCTCGGCTCGCCGACAAGGTGGTGATGATGAAAGACGGCCGGGTCGAGGCGGTCGGCACGCCCTCCGAGGTCCTGTCGCTGCCCTCGGCCGACCGGAGGGATTCCGGAGCGGTGCTGACCGGCATGGTCGAGACGATCGACATCCCGCACCGGCTGGCAACGATCAGGCTTTCGCAGGCGCGATCGTCGTGCCGAATGCTTGGGTCGAAGAGGGCAGAAGCGTGCGGGTACATATCCCCGAACGCGACGTCATGGTCGCCACCCGACGGCCGGAGGGCCTGAGTGCCCTCAACATCCTTGAGGGCACGATCGCCGCGATCGAGCCGGACGGCGACGGCATGGTCCGCATCCGCATCCGCTGCGGCGAAGACATGGTGCTGGCCCGTATCACCGNGCTCTCCGTCGAACGCCTGGAACTCAAGCTCGAAAAACCGGTTTTTGCGGTGATCAAGACGGTAGCGCTGGAGCGGTAGCTTGGGTTGATCTTGAGCGGGTTGTGAACTATAGATTACACATGATCGAAGTTCGCAAGGCGGCAGCGTTCTCAAAGTGGTTCGATGAGCTTCGCGACCATACTGCCCGAATGCGTATAGTTGCGCGCATCCGCCGAATGGAAATTGGCAATCTGGGAGATGTGAAACCGGTGGGCGAGGGCGTCAGCGAGGCGCGCATCGCTTACGGGCCTGGCTATCGGCGCTATTTCGTACAACAGGGCCGTGAAATCGTCATCCTGCTTTGCGGTGGCGACAAGAGCACCCAGAGCAAGGACATCGCTTTGGCAAAACAGATGGCGAAGGAGATATGAACGTGCCTATCGAAACGACCAAATGGGATGTGCAGGATTATCTGAAGACGCCCGAAGAGCGCCTTGCCTATCTCGAAGCGGCTTTCGAAGAGGGTGATCCAAAGCTAGTCTCGATTGCTCTGGGCGATGTCGCCCGCTCCATGGGGATGACCAATGTCGCCAAGGAAGCGGGCATTACTCGCGAGGCTCTTTACAAGGCTCTGAGTGACAAAGGCGATCCGAAACTGTCCACTCTTCTGGGCGTCCTGAAGGCGCTGGGCTTGCGCGTCAGGGTCATTTCGGCCGACGAGGCGGCATAAAGCTTTTGTTTCGACTGAATTCGAACCTTCCGCAGAAATTTTGCACACGCGTACATTTTGTCACGCGGGTGTTATGAAGCGCCTCTAAACCGCTCCCTGTTGATGATCTTCAGCGCTTTCGGAACCTCTGGCTGATTGTTCGCCCGGTGTTCTGGAAGAAGCCATTTCGCTCTTCGGGGAGTAAAACCATGACTGTTCTTCCGATACTGAAATCCGCCACGCTCGCGGCGGTTCTCTTCGCCTCCACCGCGGTNTTCGCCTCAGCCAAGGATGTCACCATCTCCGTGTGGTCCGGCGGTTCCGGTCCGAACGACAACTACCGCACCGATGCGTTCGACATCGCTGCCGATATTCTCGAGCGTGAAGCCGCCATCCGCGGCGAACAGCTCAACATCATCGTCCAGAAGACGCCCTATTCGGGCTGGGAAGACTTCAAGCAGGCCCTGACGCTCGCCGCCGAAGCCAAGAAGGCTCCGAACATCGTCGCCACCGGGCATGAAGACATCGGCCCCTGGGCGCAGGCCGGCCTCATCGTTCCGGTCGAGAACTTCGTAGACCTCGATTCGTGGCCGATCAGCGACATTTATCCGAACCTGATGGAGATCACCTCCTTCAACGGCGCCGTCTACGGCATCCCNCAGGACGCCGAGTCCCGTCCGATGTTCTTCTGGAAGCCCTACATGAAGGCGATCGGTTATACCGATGCCGANATCGAGGCGCTGCCGGNCAAGGTCGAGAAGGGCGAATACACGCTCAAGAACGTTCTCGAAGACGCCAAGAAGATGCAGGANAAGGGCCTCGTCCAGGCCGGTTACGGCTTCTATCCGCGTAACAGCAACGGCCCGGACTACTGGCAGTTCTACACGTCCTTCGGTGGCGTGATGGAAGAAGAAGGCAAGCTCGTCTTCGACAAGGCCGCGATGAAGCGCACCTACCAGTATTTCGCCGATCTCGTGAAGGCCGGCGTCACCAAGAAGAACCATATCGGCATGCCGGGCGACCAGTGGTGGAAGGAAGTCGCAACCGGCAAGGCCGGCATCTGGCACGGCGGCACCTGGCATTACGCGCGCCTGGTCAACCAGGAAGGCCTCAAGAACTTCTTCGACAACGTCCAGTTCACGCTGATCCCGGCCGGCGAAGGCGGCAAGGCCAACACGCTGACCCATCCGCTCGCCTACCTGCTGATGGCCGGCCATACCGACGAAGAAACCCGGATCGCCGCCGACCTGGTCAAGATCGCTTCCGAGCCGCGCATCAATGCGCTGCATGCGATCAAGTCGGCCCATCTCGGCATTTCGCCGTCGGAAACCAAGGTCGATCTCTATGCGGGCGACCGCTGGGCTTCGGAAGCCACCGAGCGCCTGCTGCCGCATGCCAACGCCATGCCGAACAATGCCGATTTCGGCAAGTATTGGACGATCATGTGGAAGAACCTCGAAGCATCCTGGACGGGTGCCAAGACGGTCGACGCCGCGATCAACGATGCCGAAACCGAGTTGAAGTCGACGCTCGGCGCCGCGATCATCATCCGCTGATACCAAACGCCTTATCCCCTCACGCGGGGATAAGGCGCTGCCTGTCCGGGCGAAACTCCTCGCCCTGAACTGCGGGCGGCGCTCGCTCCGCCGCCCGTACCCAACCCGTATCCCAAGGCTTCCCCATGCGAACGTCGCGAACGCTCGGACTGGTGATGATCGCGCCCGCGGCGATCATGATCTTCCTGTTCTTCCTGATGCCGGTCATGCTGACNGCCATCTTCGCCATGACCAATATGAGCACCGCGACCGGCATTTCCGGCGGGGCCTGGCAGGTCACGCAAGGTGCCATCAACCGGTTGAAAACCGACATGCCGGAACTTGCGACCGGCATTGCCGAACCACGTTTCGTCATCGACGAAGAGGGGCTTGCAGCCCTCGACGGCTTGAAGCTCAAGGCNGGNTTCANCACCGAACTGCGCGCCAGCCACATGGGCGAGGTCTTTCCCTCGCGGCGCGAGGCGGAGCGCGTCATCAAGGCGCTNAAGGACCGGCCCTCGACCCGCGAGGTCAAGCAGATTTCCGACCTCTTCAACCGCTCGGTTCTCAACACCCGTTTCGAGACCCGCGACGANTTGATGGCGAGCCTCAAGAAGCTCGGTTTCACCCTGACGCCCGCCGAGCAGGAAACGGTTTCCAAGGCGACCTATACCGGCTGGGTGTGGACGGCGGAAAACTTCCGGATCCTCGCCAATTCGCCTGACATGGCGCAGATCTTTCTCAATACCGCCTTCTACGTCTCGGTGACGCTGCTTCTCTTCAACGTCACCTATGCTCTNTTCCTCGCCATCACNACCCACTACATGCCGGCTTCNACCGCATCCGTCTTCCGCGCCATATGGCTGCTGCCGCGCATCACGCCGGTCGTCATCTATGTGTTGCTGTGGAAGTGGCTGACCTGGGACAGCGGCTTCATCTCGATGTTCATGGGCCAGTTCGGTTATCCGCCGAAGAATTACCTGCTCGACAGCGCCTATAACGCCTGGTTCTTCGTGATCCTGATCAATGGTTTCATCGGCGCCTCGATGGGCATGCTGGTCTTCTCGTCAGCCATCAAGGCGATCCCGCAGACTCAGTTCCACGCAAGCGAGGTGGATGGCGCCAGCCGCTGGCAGCAGGTCCGCCACATCATCCTGCCACAGCTGCGCTGGCCGATCCTGTTCGTGACCTGCTACCAGACGCTCTCGCTGCTCGCATCGTTCAACGAAATCCTGCTCTCGACCCGCGGCGGGCCGGGGAAGGCGACGGAGGTCTGGTCTCTCGCCGCCTTCCACACCGCGCTCAACAACTATACCGGCAACCTGGAATACGGACTGGGAGCGGCGATGGCGCTGGTCCTGGTGGTGGTCGGCATCGTGCTGTCGCTCATCTATCTGCGTATCTTCCGTTACGATACGCTGATCTCCAAGCCGTTGATCGAGGATTGACCATGGCCGAAAAACCGCAAACCTCGGCGAATTTCTCAAGCGTCCCGGTGATCCTGCTGCTCAGCCTTTTCAGCCTGCCGCTGCTGGTGATGTATGCCTATCTCTTCATCGACACGATCAGCGATACGGAAGTCGGCTCGCTGATCCCGAGCGAGTTCACGCTGCGCCACTGGAGTTTCCTCTGGGAGACCAAGACCGGCAAGCCGAACATCTGGCTCGTCACGCTCAACACGTTCATCTTCGCGAGCTGCATCACCGGCGTCATCCTGACGGTGGCGTCGATGGCGGGTTACGTGCTGTCTCGCCTCAACGTGCCGGCGCGGGGATTTTTTCTCGCCGGCGTCATGGTGCTGCACGCCTTTCCGTCGGTGACGCTGATCATCGCGATCTTCATCGTGCTGCAGTGGATCGGCCTCTACAATTCGCTGATCGGGGTGATCCTGGTGAAGGCGGCGATCGACCTGCCGCTCGGCATCTGGCTGATGAAGGGTTTTTACGACACGGTGCCCTGGGAAATCGAAATGGCCGGCACCGTCGACGGTGCCTCGCGCTTCACGGTCTGGCGCCGGCTCGTGCTGCCGCAGATCAAGCCGGCGATGATGGCGCTCGGGCTCTTTTCCTTCCTCACCGGCTGGAGCGAATTCATCCTGCCGCAGGTGCTGGCACCCGGCGCAAAAGTGCAGGTTCTGTCGGTCTATCTGGCGAGCCTGATCATCGACGACAACAATTTCGACTTCGGCACCTTCAAGGCCGTCGGTGTCTTTTATGTCGTGCCGGTGCTGATCCTCTACGTCTTCTTTCAAAAACATCTCATGAACATCTATGGCGGAGGCACCAAGGGCTGATGCGTATCCTGCTCGACAAGTTTTCCAAGAGTTTCGGCTCGACCAAGGTCATCGAGGATATGGACCTCGAAGTGGGCTCCGGCGAAATGCTGGCGCTGCTCGGGCCGTCCGGCTGCGGCAAGTCGACGACGCTGTTTGCCGTCTGCGGCATCCATCGCCCGACCTCGGGTCGCATCCTGTTCGGGGACAGGGATGTCACGAACCTGCCCAGCCAGGAGCGCAATGTCGGGGTCGTCTTCCAGTCCTATGCGCTTTANCCGCATATGACNGTCGAGGAGAATATCGGCTTCCCGCTGATGGTGAAGCGGGTCGCTGCCGCCGATATCAAGAAGCAGGTCGCGGATATCGCGGCTCTCGTCCATATCGCCGATCTCCTCGGCCGTCGTCCGGCGCAGCTTTCCGGGGGNCAGCAGCAGCGNGTCGCGCTGGCTCGAGCCTTGATCCGCCGACCCGACGTGCTCCTCCTCGATGAGCCGCTTGCCAATCTCGATGCAAAACTGCGCCTCGAAATGCGCTCGGAGATCCGCCGGCTGCAGAAGGAGACGGGCATCACCGCCATCCTCGTCACTCATGACCAGGTCGAGGCGATGTCGATGTGCGACCGCATCGCCATCATGAAGTCGGGCGAGATCGTTCAGATCGCCACGCCGTCGCAGATGTATAACGATCCGCGCACCTCTTTNGTCGCGAGCTTTCTCGGCAATCCGCCGATCTCCTTCCTCAAGGGCAGGGCGGAGCAGGGGGCTTTCGTGCTCGGCGAAAATGGCCTGCGCCTGCCGCTCTCCGCACTGTCGGGCATTCCCGACGGTACCTCTCTCAGCCTTGGCGTTCGGCCTGANCATTTCGGGACGACGGGCGGTATACCCATCGACGGCAAGGTTGTATTTGCGGAAACCCAAGGCCGCGAGAACCTCTACGATGTCGTTCTGCCGGATGGCTCGGTGCTGCGCTCGATCCAGCCCGTGCGCGANGACGTNAAGATGGGCGACAGCGTCCGCTGGAACCTCGACAGCGCCTCGGCCTTCGTTTTTGCAGAAGACGGCCGGAGATTGTAATGGAGGCTCCGATGCGCGACTTTTCCGCCTTCTTCGGCAAATTCGGCTGGCCGGAAAGCAAGGGCCGGCTGCCCTTCTGCATCGGTCATCGCGGTGCGAGTGGCCATGAGCGGGAAAATACGCTCACCGCCTTTCGCCGCGCCGCGGAACTTGGCGCCGAGATGTGGGAACTCGACACCCAGATGACGTCGGACGGCGTGGTCGTCGTCTCCCACGACGATCATCTGCAGCGGGTCTTCCAGCAGGATGTCCATATCTCTCGGATGACCTTTGCCGAGCTGCGCGAGGCGGTGCCGGATGTGCCGAGCTTCGCGGAAGTCGCGGCACTCGGCCGCGAGACGGGCTGCGGACTTTACGTCGAGCTGAAGCGGCCGGGCACCGGCCCGCTCTGCTGGCAGCACCTGCAGGACATGAACCAGCGCTTTGCCTGCCTCGGTTCCTTCGATACCGCCCAGGTGCGCGAGCTGCGGGACATGGGCTGCGACTATCCGCTCTCGGTGCTGATCCGCGTCGGTCACGATCCGCATGCGGCAGGCGAGGCGGCGGGCGCCGACGTCCTGCATCTCTGCTGGGAAAAGGCGAGCGACACGCCGCAGGAATTCGTGACCGAGGAACTGATCGACAGGGCTTTCGCGGACGGCAGGGAAATCGTGCTCTGGCACGAGGAGCGGCCGGACGTGCTGAAGGATATCATGGCCCTGCCGGTGCTCGGCATCTGCACCGACCTGCCCGACCTGATGCGCCCCAGGGAGATGAGCGGCGTTTCCCGCGAGCCGCGCCGTGTCACGTCCTTCGATGTGGCCCGTGCCGCCGGCGTCTCGCGTGCCGCCGTGTCGCGGGCCTTCACGCCGGATGCGAGCGTCTCGGAAAAAACCAGACAGAAAGTCTACCAGGCGGCCAAGGAACTCGGCTACCGGGTCAATTATCTCGCCCGCAGCCTCACCAACAAGCGCTCCGATTTCGTCGGCCTGGTGGCCGCCGGCCTCGACAACCCGTTCCGCACCCAGCAGCTCGAAAATCTGGCCCGGGCGCTGATCGCCCGCAATTATCGACCGATCCTGCTGCCGACATCCAAGGAGGCCGATAGCGCCACCGTGATCGGCCAGCTGCTGCATTATGCCGTTTCGGGGTCATCATCACCTCGGATGCGCCGCCCTCGCATATTTTCGAGGAATGCGCGGTCGAAGGCGTACCGATCGTGCTGGTCAACAAGGGGGAAGATTTCCCCTTCGTCGACCGGGTCGTCTCCGATGACCGGATGTCGGGTTACACCGCCGTCGACCATCTCGTGGACGCCGGCGCCAAAAGGCTCGCCGTCATCGCCGGCACGACNGTTTCCTATTCGTCGCGCCGCCGTGCGGAGGCTTTTCAAAGCCGCTGCCAGATGCTCGGGATCGATGCGCCGCTGATTCCGGTCGCCATCAACGATTACGCCCACGGCCACGAGGCCGCGCAGGCGCTCGTCGATAGGGGCNTCGACGGGGTGTTTTGCGTGAACGACTACATGGCATGTGGCGTTCTCGACGGGCTCGCCAAGGCCGGCCGGACCTATGGTTCGGTGAAGGTGATCGGCCACGACGACATCCCTCAGGCAAGCTGGTCGGCCTATGACCTCACCACTTTCGTACAACCCTGTGACGTGCAGGCGGAACAGGTGATCGATCTCCTGACCAGCCGCATGTCAGAACCGGACGCCGTCGCGCGTGTGGAATTCACGCCGGTGACGCTGATCAAAAGAAGAAGTGCATAGATGGCATCTGCATTCGATCTCTCCTCCTTGACCTCCCGCGCCACAGCCGCGATCACGGTCGCCCGCCGGGTCGGCATGCAAGCCGCCGCGTTCCGCGCAGAGGCTCTTCCCGAAACGCTCGGCGTCGAGAACAAGGGCCTGCAGGATTTCGTGACCGTCGCCGACAAGCGGGCCGAAGAAGCGATCCGCGCCGCATTGCTCGGAGAATTCCCCAATGATGCCTTCATGGGCGAGGAGGGTGGTGGCCACTCGGGCGAGCGCGGCACCTGGGTGGTCGACCCGATCGACGGCACGACCAATTTCATCCGCGGTTTCCGCCACTGGGGCGTTTCGATCGCCTTCGTCTCCGGCGGCGAGATCCTGGTCGGCGTGATCTACGATGCGGCGCAGGACCGGGTTTTCCATGCCATCCGGGGCGAGGGGGCCTTCAAGGAAGGCAAGCCGATCGCGGCGGCAAGGACCAGCGATCCCAACCACGCGATCGCCATTCTCGGCCATTCCCGCCGCACCGATTTCGAGGATTACCTCGCCATCTCGCGAAAACTCTACGAGCGTGGCATCGACTATCGCCGCATGGGTGCGGCTGCGATCGGCCTCATTCGTGTCGCCGAGGGCGTGTCCGATCTCTATTACGAACGGCACCTCTCCTCCTGGGACATGCTCGCCGGAGTGCTGATCGCCTCGGAGGCCGGTGCGACGGTCGCCGTGCCGGGGCTGGAGGAACTGCTGTCGCGGGGCGGTCCGGTGGTCGCCTGTTCGCCCGGCCTGACGGGCGAATTCGCGTTCCTGATGGAGATGGAAGGCCTGCGCGCTTTGGCGGGATGATGGGAACTAGGGGCTTGGGTCTGGCCGCGCGCGGTGACCCTCTTTCCCGAGGAGGCTGGACAGAAAGAGCCTATCCGGCATCCTGTCACCTCTGCTAAATGACATCCATGCCATTCGAAGACAAAAAGAAAAGCCGTGTGACGCTTCTCGATGTAGCGCGGCGTGCCAACGTCTCCCGCGCCACGGCCTCGCTCGTCATCCGCAAGAGCCCGCTGGTCGGCGCTGAAACGCGGGCGCGGGTCGAAGAGGCGATGCGCGAGCTCGGTTATGTCTACAATATGGGTGCCGCGCGGCTGAGGGCCGAACGCAGCCACACCGTCGGCGTCATCGTGCCCAATCTGACGAACCCTTTCTTCGCCGAACTGCTTTCCGGTATCGAGGCGGTGATCGATGCGGCGGGCATGGTGGTGATTCTCGCCAATAGCGGCGATCTCGTCGAACGGCAGAACATGGTGGTGCGGCGCATGCGCGAGCACGGCGTCGATGGCGTCATCGTCTGCCCGGCGGCCGGCACCGAACCGGCGTTCCTCCATCAACTCGCCGAATGGGACCTGCCGCTGGTGCAGGTGCTTCGCCAGATCTCCGGCGAAGTGGACTATGCCGGTGCCGATTACGCGGACGGCATGCGCCAGGCCGTCGATTACCTGGCCTCGCTCGGCCACCGAACGATTGCTTTTGCCGTCCATGGCCCAATCCATTCCGCCTACCACGAGCGTGTCGAGGGCTTTCGCGAGGCCACGCAGTCACACGGCATCGACTCCGGCAGGATCGTTCGCGTGCCGAACCAGATCGGCGAGATCGCTGCTGCGGCACATCTGCTGTTCGACGAAGCCGAACGGCCGACGGCGGTGATCTGCTTCAACGACGTCATCGCGCTCGGCCTTTCCGCCGGCCTCTACGACCGGGGCCTGAAAGTCGGCGAGAATTTTTCGCTGATCGGCTTCGACGACGTGACAGACGCGGAGGCGATGCGGCCGAGGCTGACCTCCGTTTCCACCGCGCCGGTGACGATCGGCGAAAATGCCGCCCGGCTTCTCCTCGACCGGCTGGCCGATCCCACGGGCCCCCCGCGCAGGGTTGTGAATGAAACGATATTGCATGTCCGCCAGTCCTGCGGGGCGGTCCCCGGTTCCGAGCCATAACAACCTGTTAATTCTGGTTGACGACCGGAAGAAAAGCTTTTAGATCGATCTAAATTGAAGGGTGCAGAGGGGCGGACCTCTTCGAAAGGGAGTTCCCCGCAATGACTGAGGTGAACGCAAACGCATCGGCCGCGGCCAGCAGCAGCGTGTCGCGATCGCAAGGACGCTGTGCATGAATCCGAAGATCATGCTGTTCGACGAGCCGCCTCGGCGCTCGATCCGGAAATGGTCAAGGAAGTACTCGACACCATGATCGATCTCGCTAAAGAGGGTATGGCGATGCTTTGCGTCACCCATGAAATGGGATTTGCCCGCCAGGTCGCCGGCCGGGTGATCTTCATGGACCGTGGTGAGATCCTCGAAACAGCGGCGCCGGGAGAGTTTTCGGCAATAGTCCCAGGAACGAGCGCCTGAAGATCTTCCTCGGAGAGATTTCTTAAAAGTCGCTGCGATGCAGTTAAAACGGAGTTCGGACGTGAAACCAGATATTCTGCTTGTGGAACCGTTGATGAAATTCATCGAGGACCAGCTCGATGCCGCCTATACCGTGCACCGGCTGTATGACCCGGCTCAGAAGGAAACACTGGAAGCGGCCTTGCCGAACATCCGCGCCGTAGCGACCGGCGGCGGTAGCGGTCTCTCCAACGAATGGATCGACAAGCTGCCCTCGCTCGGCGTCATCGCCATCAACGGCGTTGGCACCGACAAGGTCGACCTGAAATTCGCCCGCTCGCGCAATATCGACGTGACGACCACGCCCGGCGTACTGACCGACGACGTCGCCGACATGGGCATCGCGCTGATGCTCGCCGTGCTGCGCCATGTCGCCAAGGGCGACGCCTTCGTGCGCGCCGGCAAATGGGGCAAGGAAGCCTTCCCGCTCGGGCATAGCCCGAAGGGCAAGCGCCTCGGCGTTCTCGGCCTCGGCCAGATCGGCAAGGCATTTGGCCGACGCGCCGAAGCCTTCGGCATGGACGTGCGCTTCTGGAACCGCTCGCCGGTCGAGGATACGACNTGGAAGTCCTGCGCCTCGCCGGTGGCGNTGGCCGAAGATAGCGACGTGCTCTGCGTCATNGTTGCGGCAAATGCGCAGACCCAGAACATCGTCAACGCCGAGGTTCTGAAGGCGCTGGGGCCGAAGGGCATCCTGATCAATATCGCACGCGGCAGCGTCGTCGACGAGGACGCTCTGCTTGCCGCCCTGAACGACGGCACGATCGGCGCAGCGGGCCTCGACGTCTATCTCAACGAGCCCCGCATCCGCGAAGACTTCTTCACCGCGCCCAACACGGTGCTGATGCCGCATCAGGGCAGCGCGACGGTCGAGACACGCGTCGCCATGGGCGAACTGGTGCTGGCAAATATCGCCGCCCATTTTGCGAGCGAAAAGCCGCCGACCACCGTCAACTGAGCCGGAGAAGCAGGATGATCATCCGTCAGGCCTTTTTCGAAGGCGCGATCCGTGCCGGCCAGGAAGAGGCGTTCAAGGCCTATGTCGCCGAAAAGCTGATGCCCATGTGGCTGGCTTTTCCGGGCGTCAGGGAAGTCCGGGTGCTTTACGATATCGAGCGCGACGAGGGCGCCCCGTCCTACCCGATGGTGCTATCGACCATGTACGAAAGCCGCGAGGTGCTCGCCGCGGCTCTCGAATCCCCCGTGCGCTACGAAAGCCGTGACATGACGAAGGGCCTGCTCGCGATGTTCGATGGTCACATCCATCATCACGTTTTCGATCTCGCGCTGGGCTGAAGTTCGCCTTTGGTCGTCGCTCAACCGCCAGCGGCCTTCGTGCCCGATCCGGGTGCGCGATAAGCGGGCGTATTCGGCTCGAACAGTTCGATCAGGTTTCCGGACGGGTCTTCGAGCAGGATCTGCTTGCCGCCCGTCCCCTGGATGATCTCGTTGCGGAAGCCGCAGCCGGCCGTCTTCAGCCGTTCGACCATTCCATCCAGATCCTCCACGGTCAGGTGGATGCGGTTCCAGCCTCCCGGCGTTTGCTGTTCCCCGGACGGCATGGGCGCACCGCCGCCACCCCGCGGGTTCGGCTGGGAGAGATAAAGATGCATGTCGCCGCGCGAGATTTCTGCAAATGGTGGGGCGGGGTGCATCTCGAGCTTGAAGCCGAGATGGGCGGTGTAGAAATCGATGGCTGCCTTCACGTCGTTGACGATGTATCGGAAACATGCGGCCATGGTCTGCCCTCCTGACGTTCGGGTGGATGTCTGAAGCGGAGCGTAATCCTGTTGCAACAGACGGCAAGTCTGATCTGTGTCATGGGTTGCAGAGGCCTGCGGTTCTTGCGGGGAATCTCCGACTAACGCAGCGCACGCGCATAGAGGCCGGGGGAAAGGCCGAAACTCCGCCTGAATATCCGCGTCATATGGCTTTGATCGGAAAAACCGCTGGCTGATGCCGCCTGCGCAAGTTCGACGCCGTCGGCAATCAGGCGCCGTGCGAGCTGGATGCGCCGTTGAAGCAGGTAGGCATGGGGAGTAAGCCCCATGGCCCTGTCGAAAGCCCGCAAAAGCTGAAACTGGCTAAGGCCGGCGAGGTTGGCGAGATCGGCAAGCGTGATCTCCGTGGCCGGATCGTCATCGATCCGCTGACGCGCGGCTCGTATTCCCAAAGGAACGGATGCTGGCGCCTGCGCCTCCCGCATTACCTCAGCCAGCAGCTTCAGCAGCAATTCCCGGCGGTGGAGCGCAGCACCGGTCTGCTCCGTGGTCATCGCCGCGAAAAGCTGCCGCATCATCGAGGCATGCGGCGGCTGCCGCAGCACGGGGTCGGCAAACTCGAGATCGCCGGGCCCGCCCTGACGGATATCGGCGACCGCACCGGCAATCACATCGGGATCGAAATAGAGCATTTGCCAGACACGGCCTTCGTCGCCGATCGGCGCGCCGTCATGGACTTCGCCGGGATTGACGGTGATGACGTCGCCCGGCCCGGCTTCGACCGGACCGCGTCCGCTCGCGGATTTCTGGGCGCCGCTCACGATCACGCCAATGCCGAACTGGTCGTGGGTGTGACGGGCGAAATGGTGGTCGGAGCGGGCGACGACCGCCTGCACGCCAGTCATGCCGCATCGAAACACCCGAAACCCGTTTGACCCTTCTGCCGGCATCTGATCCTCGCGTTCGAGCCACCATACCCCGACCAAGGAAGATCCCCAAGGCAGCATGTAGCCGGTTTGCAGCCCAGGACCGACCAGGGGAATCGTCGCCGTAGCGGCCATAGAGCCCTTCGACCTGCGGACCCGATCTAAAGGACGGTGCGCACCCGCCAGAGTTCGGGAAACAGCTCGACCTCCAGCATCTTCTTCAGGTAGGACGTGCCCGAGGTGCCGCCGGTGCCGCGCTTGAAGCCGATCACCCGTTCCACCGTCGTCACATGGTTGAAACGCCAGCGGCGGAAATAATCCTCGAAATCGACCAGCTTTTCCGCCAGTTCGTAAAGCTCCCAATATTTCCCGGGTGCGCTGTAGACCTGTTTCCANGCCTCCAGCACCGTCTCGTTCTCGCTGCGNGTCGAGCGCCAGTCGGCNCTTGCCGCATCNGTGCCGATATCGAAGCCGCGGCGGGCAAGCAGCATCAGCGCCTCGTCGTAGAGGCTCGGGCGGGCGAGAATGCCTTCCAGCATCTCGATGACATCGGGCCGATGCGCATGCGGCCCCAGCATCGCGAGATTGCGGTTTCCCGCGAGGAATTCAATCGCGCGGTATTGATAGGACTGAAAGCCGGAGGACTGGCCGAGCGACGCGCGGAATTCCGTATATTCGCTGGGTGTCATGGTGCGCAGCACGTCCCAGGCATTGTTGAGCTGCTCGAAGATGCGGGCAACGCGGGTGAGCATCTTGAAGGCCGGCTGTGGGTTGTCATCGCGGATCGCGTGGATGGCCGACGAAATCTCATGAATGGCGAGCTTCATCCACAATTCGGACGTCTGGTGCTGGATGATGAACAGCAGTTCGTCATGGGCCGCGGAAATCGGTGCCTGGGCGTCGAGCACCTTTTCGAGATGCAGATAGTCGGAATAGGACATCTTCTCCCGAAAGGACATTTCCGCGCCGTCCGCGCTGGGATCGTAGGGTTTCGTGCTCATGATCTGTTTTCCGCGGTTGGAATTCCTACCTTCAACTTGACGATTTCGTCCGGTTCCGCAAGC
>Ga0055540_1001019_pt1 | contig 17976 bp, 13 predicted proteins | sample AraplaCvi_mMS_r2_2_FD_55040 | JGI IMG/M metagenome (GOLD analysis project Ga0055540, IMG submission 55040) | Arabidopsis root microbial communities from North Carolina, USA - plate scrape MF_Cvi_mMS_r2 | ecosystem: Host-associated > Plants > Roots > Endosphere | place: USA: North Carolina
CATCGCCAGGAAGGTCCACATCATGACCCTCGCTCCCATGCGAGACGCGGAGGTAGCGAGTACCGACGAGCCGGTCGCACTCACCGACGGGATTCACTTGGTCGTCGATGCTCTCAAGCTCAACGACGTACACACCATCTACGGCGTCGTCGGCATTCCGATCACCGACCTGGCCCGGCTGGCCCAGGCATCGGGCCTGCGCTACATCGGCTTCCGGCACGAGAGCGACGCGGCGCACGCGGCGTCGGCAGCCGGCTTCCTCACCCAGAAGCCCGGAATCTGCCTGACCGTCTCGGCGCCCGGCTTCCTCAACGGGCTCGTCGGACTCGCCAACGCCACCACCAACTGCTTCCCGATGGTGCAGATCTCCGGATCCAGTGAGCGTCACCTGGTCGACCTGCAGCGCGGGGATTACGAGGAGATGGATCAGCTCGCTGCGGCGCGGTTGTTCGCGAAGGCGGCCTTCCGGGTGTCGCGGGCCGAGGACATCGGCCGCGGCATCGCCCGCGCCCTGCGGACGGCGGCCTCCGGCCGGCCCGGCGGGGTCTATCTGGACATCCCGGCCGCGGTCCTCGGCGAGGTGCTCGACGCCCAAGAGGCAGCCAAGACCCTGTGGAAGGTCGTCGACCTCGCGCCCAAGCAGCTGCCCAGCACCGACGCCGTCGACGCGGCCGTCTCCCTGCTCGCCGGCGCCGAGCGCCCGCTGATCGTGCTCGGCAAGGGCGCCGCCTACGCCCAGGCCGACGCCAGGATTCGCGAGTTCGTCGAGACCTCCGGCATTCCCTACGTGCCGATGTCGATGGCCAAGGGCCTGCTGCCCGACGACCACCCGCAGTCCGCGGCGACCGCCCGCTCGGTCGCACTGAAGCGAGCCGACGTGGTGCTGCTGCTCGGGGCCCGGCTGAATTGGCTTCTGGGACANGGCGATGCACCGCAGTGGAACGCCGACGCCAAGTTCATCCAGGTCGACATCTCGTCGGCGGAGATGGACAGCAACCAGCCCATCGCCGTACCCCTGGTCGGCGACATCGCCTCGGTGGTGGACATGCTGGTCGAACGCNGCACGTCCGGCCAGATCAGCGTGGCGCCGAGCTGGCGCGAGGAGCTGTCCACCAAGTCGGCGTCGAACGTGGCCAAGATGGCCGGCCGGCTGGAAGCCGCCCTCACCGCCCAGCCGATGAAGTTCCTCGGTGCCCTGCANTCGATCCGCGACGTGCTGGCCGACAACCCGCACGTGTACGTCGTCAACGAGGGTGCCAACGCACTCGACCTGGCGCGCAACACCATCGGGATGCAGGTGCCGCGCCACCGGCTCGACAGCGGAACGTGGGGCGTCATGGGCATCGGGATGGGCTACGCCATCGCCGCCGCGGTCGAGAGTGGCCAGCCGGTCGTCGCCATCGAAGGTGACAGCGCCTTCGGGTTCAGCGGCATGGAACTCGAGGTGATCTGCCGCTACAACCTGCCGATCGTGACGGTCATCCTCAACAACGGCGGCGTCTACCGCGGCGACGATCCCTCGTCCACCGCCGACCCCGCGCCGACGGCGCTGCGAGCCCAGCACGAGTACATGATCAAGGCGTTCGGCGGCAAGGGATATCACGCCACGACACCCGACGAGGTGGCGACGGCGCTGCGCGAGGCGCTCGCCTCGGGCCGGCCCGCACTCGTCGACTGTGTCATCGACCCCTCCGACGGCACCGAGAGCGGCAACATCGCGCACCTGAATCCCAAGGGCATCAGCGGTAAGTGATCGACGCGCATCACCACGAGAACAGCACAACCGAGGACACCACGATGAAAGGAACACGTCCATGACTGAACTACCCCTCGCCGGGATCAAGGTGATCGACTTCACCGGCGTACAGGCCGGCCCGGCCTGCACCCAGATGCTGGCCTGGTTCGGCGCCGACGTCTTGAAGGTCGAGCGACCCGGCGGAGGTGACGTCACGCGAAACCAGTTGCGCGACATTCCCGACGTCGACGCCCTGTACTTCACGATGCTCAACAGCAACAAGCGTTCGCTGGCCATCGACACCAAGTCTCCCGAAGGCCTCGGCGTGATGGAGAAGCTGATCCGCGAGGCCGACGTGCTGGTGGAGAACTTCGCGCCAGGCGCCATGGACCGCATGGGCCTGTCGTGGGACAAGATCCAGGAGTGGAACCCGCGGCTGATCTTCGGCTCGGTCAAGGGCTTCAACGACGACTCGTCCTACACCGACCTCAAGGTCTACGAGAACGTCGCGCAGTGCGCCGGCGGTGCCGCCTCGACCACCGGCTTCTGGGACGGCCCGCCGACCGTCAGCGGCGCCGCACTCGGTGACAGCAACACCGGCATGCACCTGCTGATCGGCATTCTGACCGCCATCATCCAGCGCAACAAGACCGGCAAGGGCCAGAAGGTGTCGGCCTCGATGCAGGACGCCGTGCTCAACCTCTGCCGCGTCAAGCTGCGCGACCAGCAGCGGCTGGAAGCCGTTGGCTACCTGGAGGAGTACCCGCAGTACCCCAACGGCGAGTTCAGCGACGCCGTGCCCCGCGGTGGCAACGCCGGCGGTGGCGGCCAGCCCGGCTGGGTGGTCAAGTGCAAGGGCTGGGAGACCGACCCCAACGCCTACATCTACTTCACCATCCAAGAGCAGAACTGGAAGCGCACCGCCGAGGCCATCGGGCACCCGGAGTGGGTCGAGGATCCCGGCTACAGCACCGCCCGCGCCCGCCAGGACAAGATCTTCGAGATCTTCGGCGAGATCGAGAAGTGGCTGGCCGACAAGACCAAGTGGGAGGCGGTCGACGTCCTGCGCGAGTGGGAGGTGCCGTGTGCGCCGGTGATGTCCATGAAGGATCTCGCCAACGACCAGACGCTGCGGACCGCAGGAAGCATCGTCGAGGTGGATCAGAAGGGCCGCGGCACCTTCCTCACCGTCGGCAGCCCCATCAAGTTCTCCTCGTTCAAGCCCGAGATCGTGGGTGCCCCACTGCTCGGTGAGCACACCGACGAGGTGCTGACCCAGTTGGGCTACGACGCCGACACGATCGAGGAGTTCCACCGCAAGAAGATCGTCGTCTAGGAACGCCGGATTGCCGCCCCGCCATCGGGGCGGCAATCCCGTTTCCCTACCTCAGACGCTTGGGAGCACGCATGACCACGACCGAACCGCAGCCCGGCCGCACCGTCGCCGAGGTGGTCACCGACAGTGTCGCGGCCCTCGAAGGGCAACGCGGCGCCCTGCTGCCCATCCTGCACGCCATTCAGGAAGCGTTGGGATACGTTCCCCGCGAGGCCATTCCAGAACTCGCCGAACGGTTGAACCTGTCGAGGGCCGACGTTCACGGCGTCGTCAGCTTCTACCACGACTTCCGCTCCGAGCCCGCCGGGCGCACGACGGTCAAGATCTGCCGCGCGGAGGCCTGCCAGTCCGTCGGCAGCACCCAGTTGGTCGACCACGTGCGCGACCGCTACGGCATGGAACTGGGCGACACCCGACGCGACGGTGCCATCACCGTGGAACAGGTGTTCTGCCTCGGCAACTGCGCACTCGGCCCCACCGTGCAGGTGGGCACCCGTCTGCACGGCCGCGTCGACCCCGCGAAACTCACCCGCCTGATCGACTCGGCGGTGGCCTCGTGAGCCCGGTGACGCCGTCGGTGACGGTGTACGTGCCCGGCGATTCGGCGGCCAGGTCGGTCGGTGCCGACGACGTCGCCGAGGCCGTGCTCAGGGCCGGGGCCCGGGTCGGTCAGCCGGTTCACCTGGTGCGCAACGGAACCCGCGGCATGCTCTGGCTGGAGCCACTCGTCGAGGTGGTCACCCCCGAGGGGCGGATCGGGTACGGGCCCGTCGAGGCCGACGACGTCGACGGTTTGGTCGACGCCGGATTGTTCAGCGGCGCAGAGCATCCCCTGCGCGTCGGCATCGTCGACGAACTGCCGTGGATGGTCAGCCAGGACAGACTCACCTTCGCCCGCGTGGGCGTCGTCGACCCGCTCTCGGCCGAGGACTACCTGGCCCACGGCGGCCTTCGCGGTCTGCGCCGGGCCTTGGAGATGACCCCCGACGAGGTCGTCGAGGAGGTGACCTCCTCGGGTCTGCGCGGTCGTGGCGGCGCCGGCTTTCCGGCGGGCGTCAAGTGGAAGACCGTCCTCGGCTGTGACGGCCCCCTGAAGTTCGCGTGCTGCAACGCCGACGAGGGCGACAGCGGCACCTTCGCCGATCGCATGGTGATGGAGGGCGATCCCTTCCTCCTCATCGAGGGCATGGCGATCGCGGCCCACGCGGTCGGCGCTACGGAGGGCTTCGTCTACATCCGCTCGGAGTATCCGGCCGCGGTGGCCACGATGCGCACCGCGATCGAGATCGCGACCTGGCACGGCTGGCTCGGCGACGGCATCCTCGGCACCTCGCTGAACTTCTCGCTGCAGGTGCGCGTGGGTGGCGGCGCCTACATCTGTGGCGAGGAGACCTCGATGCTGGAGAGCCTGGAGGGCAAGCGCGGTGAGGTCCGCGCGAAGCCGCCGATCCCCGCGGTCGAGGGGTTATTCGGCAAGCCGACCCTGGTCAACAACGTGCTGACGCTGACCAGCGTGCCGGCCATCATGGCCGACGGGGCCGCGGCCTTCCAGAGTCTGGGTGTCGAGCGGTCGCGGGGCACGCAGGTCTTCCAGCTGGGCGGCAACATCCGTCGCGGTGGTGTGGTCGAGCGCGCCTTCGGCGTGACCCTCGGCGAGTTGGTGCAGGAGTACGGCGGCGGCACGCGCTCGGGACGGCCCGTGCGTGCGGTCCAGGTGGGCGGCCCGCTGGGCGCCTACGTTCCGCCCTCGGACTTCGGCCTGCGCATGGACTACGAAGAGTTCCAGGCCGCCGGCGCCATGGTCGGTCACGGCGGTGTGGTCGTCTTCGACGACACCGTCGACATGGCGGCCCAGGCGCGGTTCGCGATGGAGTTCTGCGCGGCCGAGTCGTGCGGCAAGTGCACCCCGTGCCGGATCGGCTCGACGCGCGGGGTCGAGGTGATCGACCGCATCGTGGCCGGCGAGAACACCGACGAGAACATGGCGCTGCTCGAGGACCTCTGCGACGTGATGACCGACGGATCGCTGTGCGCCATGGGCGGTCTGACCCCACTGCCGGTGCGAAGTGCGCTCGCGCACTTCGGCGGCGACTTCCTCGAGCCGAGGATTCAACCTCGGCGACCACTACCGCTGAGTACGGCCCCACGGCAGGAGACGGCATGAGCTTGCACACCGAACACGACTTCGGCACACCGGCGGTCGACGGTCCCGCGACCGTCGGCGTGGAGGTCGACGGTCTTCGGGTGCAGGTACCCGAGGGCACCTCGGTGATGCGCGCGGCCGCGCTCGCGGGCGTGGACGTGCCCAAGCTGTGCGCGACCGATTCCCTCGACGCGTTCGGCTCGTGCCGGCTCTGCCTGGTCGAGATCGACGGCCGACGGGGCACGCCCGCGTCCTGCACCACCCCGGTGGCCGACGGCATGGTCGTGCACACGCAGACCCCGAAGGTCGCGAAGTTGCGCGAGAGCGTCATGGAGCTCTACATCTCCGATCACCCGCTGGACTGCCTGACCTGCCCGGCCAACGGTGACTGCGAACTGCAGGACATGGCGGGCGTCGTGGGTCTGCGCCAGGTGCGCTACGGGCAGGACGGCGCGAATCACGGCGACGCCGAAAAGGACCACAGCAACCCGTACTTCGACTTCGACCCGTCCAAGTGCATCGCCTGCTCCCGCTGCGTTCGGGCGTGTGGGGAGATCCAGGGAACGTTCGCGCTGACCATCGAGGGCCGCGGCTTCGAGTCCAAGGTGTCACCCGGCGCGGGCGAGTCGTTCATGGACTCCGAATGCGTGTCGTGCGGCGCCTGCGTGCAGGCCTGCCCGACGTCGACCCTGCAGGAGAAGTCGGTCGTCGAACTGGGCGTGCCGACCCGCTCGGTCACCACCACGTGCGCCTACTGCGGTGTGGGCTGCTCCTTCAAGGCCGAGCTGCGCGGCGACGAGGTCGTCCGGATGGTGCCCCTGAAGGACGGCGGCGCCAACGACGGCCACTCGTGCGTCAAGGGGCGGTTCGCGTTCGGCTACGCCAGCCACCCCGATCGTGCCCTCAAGCCCATGCTGCGGGAGAAGATCACCGATCCCTGGCGGGAGGTGGAGTGGGACGAGGCCGTCGACGCCGTCGCGCGCGGGCTGCTGGACGTGCGCCAGAAGTACGGCGTCGGGTCGATCGGCGCCATCACGTCGTCGCGCTGCACGAACGAAGAGGTCTACGTCGTGCAGAAGATGGTGCGCGCGGCGTTCGGCAACAACAACGTCGACACGTGCGCGCGGGTGTGTCACTCGCCGACCGGATACGGTCTCAAGCAGACCTTCGGGGAATCGGCAGGCACGCAGGACTTCAAGTCGGTCGCCAGCGCCGACGTCATCATGGTCATCGGTGCCAATCCCACCGACGGGCACCCGGTGTTCGCCTCCCGCATGAAGCAGCGGTTGCGCCAGGGCGCCCGCCTGATCGTCGCCGACCCGCGGCGCATCGACCTGGTGCGCTCACCGCACATCGCCGCCGAACATCACCTACAGCTGCAACCGGGCACGAATGTTGCTCTGGTCAACGCGATGTCGCACGTGGTGGTCACCGAGGGTCTGGTGGACCAGGACTTCGTCGCGGCGCGGTGCGAGGGTTTCGACGAGTGGGCCCGGTTCATCTCAGGCGAGGAGCACAGCCCGGAGGCCGTCGAGCCCCTCACCGGCGTGCCCGCGGCCGACGTGCGCGCCGCCGCGAGGCTGTATGCGACCGGCGGCAACGGCGCGATCTACTACGGTCTGGGCGTCACCGAGCACAGCCAGGGCTCCACGATGGTGATGGGGATGGCGAATCTCGCCATGGCGTGCGGCAACATCGGCCGCGACGGCGTCGGGGTGAATCCGCTGCGCGGCCAGAACAACGTCCAGGGTTCGTGCGACATGGGTTCCTTCCCACACGAACTCACCGGATACCGGCACGTGTCCGACGATTCGGCCCGCAAGATCTTCGAGGACCTCTGGGGGACCACGCTGCAAGCCGAGCCCGGTCTGCGAATCCCCAACATGTTCGACTCGGCGTTGGAGGGCACGTTCCGCGCGTTGTTCGTCCACGGCGAGGACATCGCACAGTCCGACCCGAACTTTCATCACGTGTCCGCGGCGCTGGAGGCAATGGATCTCGTCGTCGTCCAGGACTTGTTCCTCAACGAGACGTCCAAGTTCGCCCACGTCTTCCTGCCGGGGGCCTCGTTCCTGGAGAAGGACGGCACGTTCACCAACGCCGAGCGCCGCATCAACCGCGTTCGGTCGGTGATGAAGCCCAAGAGCGGCAAGCACGAGTGGGCCATCGTGTGTGAGATCGCCACCGCGATGGGCTATCCCATGCACTATGACCACCCCTCGCAGATCATGGACGAGATCGCCGCGGTGACACCGACGTTCGCCGGCGTGTCCTTCGACAAACTCGACCGGGTCGGCAGCATCCAGTGGCCGTGCGACGATCAGGCACCCCTCGGTACGCCGATCATGCATGCCGAGTCCTTCACCAGGGGTCTCGGGCGGTTCGTGCCGACGCCGTTCGTACCGACCAGCGAGCGCAGTACCCGCAAGTACCCGCTGGTGTTGACGACGGGACGAATCCTGAGTCAGTACAACGTCGGTGCGCAGACCCGTCGCACGGCCAACGTGGCGTGGCACGGCGAGGACGTCTTGGAGATCCATCCCCACGACGCCGAAGTGCGAGGCATCCTCGACGGCGCCCGCGTCACCCTGACCAGCCGCGTGGGGGAGACCGCCCTGCACGCCAAGCTCTCCGAGCGCATGCCGACCGGGGTGGTGTACACCACCTTCCACCATCCGATCTCGGGAACGAACGTGCTCACCACGGAGAATTCGGATTGGGCGACCAACTGCCCGGAGTACAAGGTGACGGCCGTCCAGGTTGCCCTCGCTCGCCCCGGGGTCGGCGCCGACGCGGTCGGCGCGGCCGACTGGCGCACTGCCGCAGCAGAACTCGCAGATTGAGTGTGGTGTGATGTCAGGTTCTGAGTTCACCGAGCTTCGGCTGGTCAACGACATCCTCGCCAACCTCTCCTACCTGCCCGACGACGAGGCGGCCAGTGCGCTCGCCGGTCATATCGAACGGTTCTGGGACCCGCGGATGACCGTCCGCCTGCGGGAGCGGGTGGCCGCCGACGAGTCCTCGGTCAGCACCGTCGTCGTGGACGCGGTGGCACGGCTGGGCTGAGCGACCCCCGACTCGAACGAGGCCCCCGGCGCATCGTGCGCCGGGGGCCTCGTCGGTGCTGCGGGGAGGGTCAGCGCCGGCGGGCTGCGGCGGGTACGCAGGCCAGGCTCTGGGCCCCGACGCCCTCGTGGTCGACGCCGCGCCAGAAGTCCGCGTCGTACACGGTGTCGGCGATCTGCACCATCGCCACGGGGGCCGGGCACGCGGTGTGCTGGTGAAGGTCGCCGAGGTCGATCTCGAGCCGCTCGATGCCGTTGCGAATCTGCTGGGCGTTGTTGGCGACGCGGCGCATGGCCGTCGTGTGGCCGTGCGTCGCCTGCAACGCCGACACGCAGCGCAGGGCCTCGTTGATCAGTCGGTGCAGTTCTTCGACGGTGTTCGCGGTGTTCACGTGGTCTCCTTCAACGGTTTTCGAGGGTCAGCGGGGGAGGCCCAGGACCGGCAGGCCGGGGCGATGCAGGAGGCGGGTCATCACGGCTGCGCCAAGGCTGACCCCGCCCGCGACGAGGAACGCCAGCGGCAGGTGCCGCGTGGCGATCAGCAGCGCGGGCAGTCCGATGCCGATGAGGCCGCCGAAGAGTTTCGCGCTGTAGACGGCGCCAAAGTTGCGGGCCGCGTTCGGTTCACCGAAGTAGTCGGCGACGAGGCTGGCGATGAGGGGATAGAAGGCGCCGCCGGCGAGGCCGCTCAGGGCGGCGAACCCGGCGAAGGCCACCGGTAGGGCGGTCGACGCCGAGAAGACGAGGCCCAGTTGTGCGCAGCCCTGGACTAGGAGCGCCGCGGTGAGTGTCTGACGCCGCCCGAGCCGGTCGGACAACCGGCCGGCAATGCTGCGGCCGGTGCCGTTGACGACGGCGAGAAGCCCGATGGCGAACGCCGCCACCGACAGCGAGAACCCTTGGTAGACGGCGAGAATGGGAACGTAGACGACCGTCAGCAGGGACGCGGCCGCGGCGACGACCATGATCAGGTACATGACCAGGAAGGCCGGCGTGCGGACGGCCTCGGTGGGGGAGTACTGGCGGATCGCGGTGACGTTGTTGCCCAGGCTGCGGTTGAGGGTCTTGTCGACCGCCCACTGCCTCGGGTCGATGTGCTGAGGCCACCACCCCTCCGGGGGATCCTGCAGCAGGGCGCCGGCCTGGGCGACCACGACGACCATGACGACGCCGACGGTGAGGAATACCGCCGTGCGGTTCTCGGGGGTCAGGATCGTGGCGAACACCGCGATGAATGGCACTGCACCGCAACCGATTGCACCGGTGACCAGGCCAACCCTGGCGGCCCGCTTCTCCGGATACCACTTGGCGACGGTGGCGGTGCAGGTGGCGTACACGATGCCCGCACCGATGCCCGAGAGCACCGAGTAGCCGAGTACGGCGACCAGGAAGTCGTCGGAGAGGGCGACGGTGAGCGGGCCGGCAGCGCACAGGGCCGCGCCGATCGGTACCGCGCGCGACGGGGAGAGGGCGAAGCGGTGGCTCAGGACGGCGGTCGGAGCGGCCGCGCCGGCCTGGAACACGACCCACAGCGCGAGCACCCAAAGGGCGCCGGCGAGACTTCCTCCGCCGGTGACGTTCAGCGCCGTCACCGCGACGCCGAAGCCGTACTGCAGAACGCCGATGCAGGCCATGGCAATCCACGCGAACGCCAGCATCCACGTGCGGGAGCAACCGATCAGATCCTCGGGGCGCTCGCCGATGCGATACGAGCGGCCGCGATGGTCGCGCACTTCGACCACGGGCGATGGGCTTTCGGTTGCCAGCATGGCTAGACTCCTAATTGCATACAGTATGCCGTTAGATTAACGTGATGTGCGTCACGTGTCCATAGATGCATCGACGCGTCGCGAAATTCCCAGAGAGGACCTCACATGGGCCGCGTCACCACCAGATACCGGGTGCTTCGCCTCGACGACGGCGTCGGCGCGCACCGGCCCGACAGCCTCGCCGCCGAGGAGCCGTTGGAGATTCGCGTCGACGGCCGACCCCTGACCGTGACGATGCGCACGCCCGGGGACGACTTCGACCTCGCCCGCGGTTTCCTCGTCAGCGAGGGCGTCGTGGCCACCGCCGCGGACGTCACCGCGATCCGGTACTGCGCGGGCGCGACAGCTGGGGGCGCCAACACCTACAACGTCGTGGACGTGCGTCTCGACGAGTCGGTGCCCGCACCCGAGGCCTCTCTCGAGCGCAACTTCTACACGACGTCGTCGTGCGGGGTGTGCGGGAAGGCGAGCCTGGACGCCGTGCGAACGGTTAGCCGATGGTCGGTCGACTCGGACCCCGTCCGGCTGCACGCGTCCACCATCGTCACCCTGCCGGACACGCTGCGCGCCGCGCAGCGCGTGTTCGACCGCACCGGTGGCCTGCACGCCGCAGGGTTGTTCGACGCCGACGGCACGCTGTCATGCGTGCGGGAGGACGTGGGACGGCACAACGCGGTCGACAAGGTGATCGGCTGGGCGGCCGCCCACGATCGCCTGCCACTGTCGGGCATGACGCTGATGGTAAGCGGCCGAGCGTCTTTCGAGTTGGTGCAGAAGGCGGTGATGGCAGGCATCCCCGCGCTCGCGGCGGTGTCGGCACCGTCGTCGTTGGCGGTCGACCTGGCGCGCGAGATGGGGCTGACCCTGGTGGGCTTCCTACGNGGCTCGACGATGAACGTCTACTCGGGTGAGCAGCGCCTCGGCAGCGTGGCTCCGGAGCCGGCGACGATGTCCTGACCGGGCCACGCCCGATCAGTCCTGCTCGGCCTTGGCCAGCCGCTCGGCGTGGTAGGTCTCACGTGTCCGCTCGGTGTGCCGGTGCATGATGTCGGTGGCCCGGCTGACGTCGCCGGCGGCGATCGCGGTGATCAACTCGGCGTGCTCGCTCCAGGCGTCCTGGCCGCGCGGCTGGGCGATGGGCAGGTAGTACCAGCGCCACTTGCGTTCGACGAGACCGATGTGCTCGGCGAGCACCTTGTTGCCCGCGAGCGCGGTGATCGCGGCGTGCAGGGCCGCGTTGGCTGCGACGAGACCCTCGGAGTCGTTGACGGCCAACGCGTTCAAGCCGTCCTGCTGCAACTCCCACAGCCGGTTGACGTCCGCGGGGGTGGCCCGCGAGGCGGCCAGCGCTGCCGAGTGGGTCTCCAGGACGGTGCGTACTGCGAGGAGTTGGTCGACCTCCTCCTCGGAGGGAATGTGGACGAACGCACCCTGTGCGGGTCGCAGTTCGATCCAGCCGTCGGCTTGAAGTCGTTGCAGGGCCTCCCGGACCGGCTGCCGACTCACTCCGAGATATTCGGCGAGCTCGGCCTCGACCAGGTGGCGGCCACGCTCGAGGGTGCCCTGGACGATGAGTTCGATGATGGCGTCGTAGACGGCCTGGCGCAGGGGGGCCGGGCGCAAGACGCGCGGCGTGGCGGCGTCAGCCAGCCCGGCGGATCGCGAGGAGCTCTTGCGTTTGCTGGCGGGGAATGGGTGTGACATGGCGGAGGACTCCTTGACCGTCTGAGGCGCTGCTCATACTACAGGTTTTCGTATGCAATGAACCGGCGGCGACACCGCTGCCATTTTCTGCGCCACGGGGCGGATCCCCCGACCCCGAGACGCCAAACCGGGCGCGGCCGAGTCCTTGGAGTCTCTGCCGCGCCCGGGGCGCTGTTTCCTACCCGGAACCCACCCGGGCGCTAGTCCAGCGCGAGTGACGCCTCCGCTTCCCGGTCCTTGCTCCCCGGTCGGTCGGTGGGCGTGATGGTGCGTTCGGTGTCCTTCAGCTGTGGCTGGCGGAGCAGCAGCGAGAGGAAGGCACACACGATGCCCACCGTGCCCGCGATCGTGAACGCGGTGCCGTAACCCCAGTTGCTGACGACCACGGATCCGAGGCCGGCGCCCACCAGGCCGGAGATGACCTTGGAGCTGTAGACCAGACCGTAGTTGCTCGCGTTGTTGTTCTCCCCGAAGTAGTCGGCGGTCATCGCGGCGAACAGTGGGAAGATCGCGCCGCCGCCGAAACCGGAGACCATGGACGCCATCAGGAACAGCGGCATGCTGCCGATGGAGCCCGACAGGAACACCGCGTACTGCGACAGCCCCAGGACGACGCAGACGAGGATGAGCGTCTCGCGGCGTCCGAAGCGGTCGGAGATCCAGCCGATGACACCGCGGCCGGTGCCGTTGATGATGGCCTTGAGGCTCATCGCCAGTGCCACGATGCCGCCCGCGAAGCCCATCTCCTTGCCGAACGGCACCTGCATCGCGATACCGAAGATGTTGATGCCCGCGGTGCAGAGCAGCACGAACCACATCAGCGGCAGGATGCCGGTCTTGACGGCTTCCATCGGGGTGTACTGCTTCTTCGCCGGCGGGTTCTTCTTGAGGGCGCGAGCGATCCGCGGATCGTTACTGGCCGTCAGCGGGTCGACGTGCGCGGGCCACCAGTTCTTCGGCGGATCCTTGAAGAACATGCCGGTGAACGCGACCAGGCCGGCCAGGAAGAAGCCGATGAGCGTCAGCAGCCAGGTGTAGTTGCTGACGTCGAGGTAGGTGGTGAACAGGAAGATGAAGGGCACCGAACCGTAGGCGAACCCACCGTTGACGAATCCCGTCTTGCCGCCCTTGCGTTCCGGGTACCACTTGCCCACCATGTTGACGCAGGTCGCGTAGACCACGCCGGCGCCGGTGCCGCCGAAGAAGCCGAAGCCGAGGTAGGCGATCCACACCGAGGGTGAGTAGGCCAGCGACAGATAGCCCAGGAGCGAGCCGCAGGCGCCGATCATCATTCCGGCCCTGGCCGACATGGCGCCGCTCTCGCGCATCTTGCCTGCCGGGAACGCGACGGCGGCCTGGAAGAAGACCCACAGTCCCAGCAGCCAGAAGATGTGGCCGCTCTCCCAGCCGTGCGCACCGACCAACGTGTCCTCCGCCGAGGTGAAGGCGTACTCGGACGAGCTGATGGCCATCATCGCGATCCACGGCAGCCAGACCATCCATACCCTGGACCGGCCCAGGATGTCGCGGTCGGTCTCGCCGACCCGGTAGACCCGGCCGTTGTCGTCGACGACCTCGCGGTACGCCGGCTGAGCTGTGGTCATGCTGGTCGACCCCCCTGGCTCCATGACGGGACAGTGGTGGGTTCGGCCGAAAGCCGACTCGGCGGGATCACCACTGACCACGCTCGAAATTCGCTGAATACTGCATACAGGTACATGTGTAACACCAATCACTCGAGAATGGGATAGTGACCACGGTCACAGCGGACGGTATACTACATACAATCCTGTGCGCAACCATGGAATCTTCCTGGGAAGTCGCTGGAGGTGTCGCTCGGGACCGCGGGCCTCTCTCCGCAGTGCTCCTGAGCTCGGGGTTTGCCGTCAACGAAAGCCGTTGCGGCGTCTCAATTTCGTTGGAACTAGCAGCGGGGCAGGGCTTTCGGCCGTCGCATGGTGTCGATCCGGGCGGTCCGCAGCGGGCTGGGATGACGGCCTGCCGGGGGCCGTTCTTGGTCAATTCCGCCGAAGATCTAGACAGGAAGTTGTTAGGTGGGACACACTTCTGGTCTAACGCATACGGTATGCAATCTTGGTGNCGCTTTGCCGCACGGTCTCCACATGGCCGTGGGGGTGCCAGAGGACCCGCACACCGACGCGCGGAAAGGACATGACGACCATGGATGACACCTCGACGGCCTTCGACGATGCGGTGCCGACGACGAATTCTGCCGAGGACAAGGCGTTGTCGGGGGTGCGCGTCCTGGACATGACCCACGTGCAGTCCGGGCCGTCGGCGACGCAGCTCCTGGCGTGGCTGGGCGCCGACGTCATCAAGCTGGAGGCCCCCAAGGGCGGTGACATCACCCGCAGCCAGCTGCGCGACCTTCCTGGCACGGACAGCCTCTACTTCGCGATGCTCAACTGCAACAAGCGCAGCATCACCGTCAACATGAAGAGTGACGAGGGCAAGCAGATCTTCGTCGACCTCGTCTCCCGCGTGGACATCCTGGTGGAGAACTACGGACCCGGCGTCGTCGACCGCTTCGGGTTCCCCTGGGAGCGTCTGCAAGAGATCAACCCGGCGTTGATCTACGCCTCCATCAAGGGATTCGGTCCCGGAAAGTACTTCGACTTCAAGGCCTACGAGGTCATCGCCCAGGCCATGGGCGGGTCGATGGCCACCACCGGCTTCGAGCATGGGCCGCCGACGGCCACTGGTGCACAGATCGGCGACTCCGGCACCGGCATCCACCTGGTCACCGGAATCCTCGCCGCTCTCTACCAGCGCACCAACACGGGCCGGGGCCAGCGCGTGGAGGTGGCGATGCAGGATGCCGTTCTCAACCTGTGCCGGGTGAAGCTGAGGGATCAGCAGCGACTCGCCCACGGCCCCCTGCCCGAGTACCCGAACGAGCACTTCTCCGACGAGGTGCCGCGCTCGGGCAACGCCTCCGGCGGCGGGCAGCCCGGCTGGGCCGTCCGCACCAGCGGCGGCGGCCCCAACGATTACATCTACGTCATCATCCAACCCCAGGTGTGGGCGCCGTTGGCGGTCCTCATCGGGCGGCCCGAGTTGGCCGACCATCCCGACTGGGCGCGGCCCGAAGACCGGCTCGACAAGCTGGACAAGGTCTTCGCGCTCATCGAGGACTGGTCGACCGAACTCACCAAATGGCAAGCGCTGACGGCACTCAACGCCCTCGGCGTCCCATGTGGACCGGTGCTCGGGACCAAGGAGCTCATCGAGGACGAGACGCTGGCCGAGCTCGGCTCGATCGTCACCGTCGACCATCCCCAACGGGGTGAGTACAAGACCGTCGGCTCGCCCCTTCGGCTCTCGGACTCCCCGGTCGAGATCGTCAGGTCACCACTGCTCGGTGAGCACACCGACTCCATCTGCGCGGAGCTCGGCTACTCACCGGATCAACTCGAGCAGTTCAGAAGCGTCGGGGCCATCTGAGTCCCGAGCGGGCCGGCGTGCCCGCACCACAGCACGTCCATGAAGCTCCGAGAGGGAAGGGTCACGATGCCCATGAGGTGAACCCGTTAGCCAGCACGGCCGGTGTCGTGCTTCTTCAACGGTCGCCGAGAGTCGCCAAGAGCCTCTGATCGCCTGGTCGAGGACGGTGGCGACGCTGCGCCGTGTGTTTGGCGTGCGCGCCGGACCGCCTGTGCGGGGACCCACCCCCGCGCGGTGCGCGAACGGGCCGTCCAGATGATCGTCGCGAAAACCCAACGCGAGACGGCATCGAGGAGCGAGCCTGAACCCATCGTGAGAAAGAGAATGAACCATGTCCTCAACACTCGCAAGTCATCGCGAGGTCACTGACGCGAACAACCGCGTCTACCGCATCGGGGAGACCGACCACCAGCTGCTGGGCCGATCCCGCGCCTGGATGGTCTGGCTGCCCTGGGCCGCCATGATGGCGGTCAGCGTCTACGAGTACGGCTACGGCGCCGCACAGGCTGCCGTACGAGAAGCCCACGGCTGGACCATGTCCGAGACGTTCTGGCTGCTGTCGATCTGGGCCTTCTTCCAGGCCTTGATCGCCTACCCGGCCGGCAAGCTGCGGGAAAAGGGCATCGTCTCGGCGCGGGCGGCCATGCTCGCGGGTGCGGTGCTCTCCGCGGTCGGCTTCGTCAGTCTCACCCAGGACAGCATCGTCCTCGCGTTCCTCGGGTTCGCGCTCTGCGGCGGTGTCGGGGCGGGGCTGGTCTACGCGACGTGCATCAACATCGTCGGCAAGTGGTACCCGGAACGACGCGGCGGCAAGACCGGTTTCGTCAACGGCGGGTTCGCCTACGGCGCGGTGCCGTTCATCTTCATCTTCAGCTACGCGCTGCACCCGAGCACCTATGTCTGGGTCCTCGACCTCGTCGGCGTCTACATGCTGATCGTCGTCGCGGCGTGTGGCATGTTCTTCAAGGATCCGCCGAAGAACTGGTGGCCCGCCGACGTCGACCCCCTGGAATGGGCCGACAGCAAGAAGGGTGCGGCCAGCCTCAAGCGCAACCCACCGGCGGTGCGCCAGTACACGCCGATGGAGGCCATCAAGACCGGCATGCTGCCCATCATGTGGCTCTCCCTCGGCATCAGCGCAGGTGTCTCGCTGTTCGGCATCAGCTACATGGTCCCCTTCGCAAAGGAACTCGGCTTCGGGCCGCTGATCGCCGCATCCTCGGCCGGCGTCCTGTCGGTGGTCAACGGCACCGGTCGCACCCTGACCGGGTACATCTCCGACCGGCTCGGCCGCAAGCAGACGCTGCTGATCGTGCTCATGGTGTCGGCGGTGTCTCTGGTGGGTCTGCTCTATGCGGGCAAGGCGCACAACGAGATTGCGTTCCTCTTCTTCGCGTTCCTGGTGGGATTCGGCGGTGGCGCCTTCTACCCGATGTTCGCCTCGCTGACCCCGGACTACTTCGGGGAGAACAACAACGCGAGCAACTACGGCTTGATCTACAGCTCCAAGCTCCTGGGCTCGGTGGTCGGCATCGGTGTCGGTGCCAGCGTCATCGACGCCTGGGGCTACAGCGGCGCGTACTGGCTGGCTGCGGCGAGCGCCGTGGTCTCGGCTCTTCTCGCNCTGTTCCTGAGGCAGCCGGGGCGCTCGGACCGACCCACCACCGTCTCGCCGAGCGCGCGGGCGGCGACGGCGAAGGTACCGGCCTCGGCGTCTGACTGACGGGGCTCGACGAGCGGCCGAGGGGATCTCCGCGTGGCGATCCCCTCGGCCGCTTCGTCGACTCGAGAGGATCAATACACTTTCGCGATACGACACCAACGTGTCGCCGAGCGGAGTGGCCGCTGGGCCGAGCCGGGGACGGAGGTCCGTCGATGACGGAGGAGACCGGGGCGGCACGGGGCGGCGTTCAGTCGGTCGAGCGGGCCTTCGAGCTGCTGGAGATCCTCGCCGCCGCCGGGCCGGCCATGGCGTTCGGCGACCTGGCGGCGCGTGCCACACTGCCGCAACCGACCGTCCACCGGCTGGTGCGGACGCTGCTGGACCTCGGCTACGTCCGCCAACTCCCCAACAGGCACTATGCGTTGGGGCCCAAACTGATTCGACTCGGTGAGAGTGCGGCCCGGCTGATGGGAACGTGGTCGCGACCGCACCTGACCGGACTGGTGGAACGGACGGGGGAGAGCGCGAACATGGCCGTCGTCGACGGCGACATGGCGGTCTACGTGGCGCAGGTGCCGTCCCCGCACTCCATGCGCATGTTCACCGAGGTCGGGCGGCACGTGCACCTGCACTCCACCGGAGTCGGCAAGGCGCTGCTGATGCAGATGCCCGACGACGCGATCCTCGCGCTGCTCGAGCGGACGGGCATGCCCGCGGTGAGTGCGAACACCCATACGACGGCACCGTCGCTGATGCGCGACATCGAACTGAGCCGCGTCCGCGGGTACGCCGTCGACGAGGGCGAACAGGAGATCGGCGTCCGCTGCTTTGCGGTACCGGTACCCGATGCGCCGACGGCGACGGCGATTTCGGTGTCGGGACCGGGGTCACGCCTCTCGCTGTCGTCGGCGACGACGGTGACTCCACTCCTCAAGCGGGTCGCCCGCGCCCTTGGCGCGGAATACGACGGGGAGGCGGCTGGCTAGCCGCCTCCCCGTCGTAGTCGTCGTACTGGATCAGTCGAGCATCAGTGCCGCGGCCGTCGGTGCGTCGGCGAGGGTTTCGGCCAGCTCGTTGAACTCGACGACGTTGTCGA
>Ga0055540_1001022_pt1 | contig 17952 bp, 21 predicted proteins | sample AraplaCvi_mMS_r2_2_FD_55040 | JGI IMG/M metagenome (GOLD analysis project Ga0055540, IMG submission 55040) | Arabidopsis root microbial communities from North Carolina, USA - plate scrape MF_Cvi_mMS_r2 | ecosystem: Host-associated > Plants > Roots > Endosphere | place: USA: North Carolina
GATGATGGAGTCGAGCACGGTCCCCGAACTCATCAGCCGTCGCTCCCCTTCACGCCCTTCGCAAGTACCAAAATCAACACTGCAACGAAGGGTAGTCGCCANCGCGGCACNGGCNGTCACCGCCCCTCGTCATGCTCGCGCGTNGGGTCTCGGCCCTCGTCGAGGGCATCCCAGATCATCCGTTCCGACATGTCGTCCTGCGGTGATTCCTGGCGTGCTGCCTCGCGTTTCGCCGCCGGAGCCAGGTACTTGCCAGGGTCCTTCGCGCCCGCGGTGGCCTTCGCCGCCGACCGCACCAACAGGACGGCACCGGCCAGCGCGCACGCCGCCGCGGCCAACGTCACCACGGCCCCGGTGTGATGGCGCTGCGTCTCGATCAACGCGGTCACCGGGATCTGGGCGAGGTCGGCGGCCCGGGCCGCGACGTCGGGGACGACCCATGATCCGATGCCGAGATACCCCATGGCGACCGTCGCGACGGCGACCAGCACGCCGACCAGGCGCAGCACCCACCCGCGCACCGCCAGGACGGCCACCGCCGCCGCCAGCGCGACCAGGGCCAGCGGCACCAGGGCCGTCGACCAGGTGGCGCCGTTCAGCGACGTCGTCTTGGGTTGACCGAGTCCGTCGAAGGAGGTCACGTCGACCCACGACATGCGCGAGGCCACCCACAGTGCGAGCGCGGAGGCGACCAGCAGGAGCTGTGCGACGCGAATCATGGCGTCGTCAGGGTTTCCGCCGCCGCGATCGCGTTGAGGACCGCGCGGGCCTTGCTGGCCGCCTCGTTGAACTCATACGGGCCGTTGGAGTCGGCGACGACGCCGCCGCCGGCCTGCACGTAGGCCGTGCCGTCGCGCATCAGGGCGGTCCGGATGGCGATGGCGAAGTCGGCGTTGCCGGCGAAGTCGAGGTACCCGAGCACGCCGCCGTACAGACCGCGGCGCGTCTTCTCGACCTCCTCGATGAGCTCCATCGCACGCACCTTCGGGGCGCCCGACAGCGTCCCCGCCGGGAAGCAGGCCGTCACCGCGTCCAGTGCGGTCTTGCCCTCGGCCAGGCGACCGGTCACCGTCGACACCAGGTGCATCACGTGGCTGTAGCGCTCGATGTGGCTGTAGTCCTCGACGCGCACCGTGCCCGGCACGCAGACCCGGCCGAGGTCGTTGCGTCCGAGGTCGACCAGCATCAGGTGCTCGGCGCGCTCCTTCTCGTCGGCCAGCAGTTCCTTCTCGAGCAGGACGTCTTCCTCCTCGTCGGCGCCGCGCCAGCGCGTGCCCGCGATCGGATGGGTCGTCGCCTTGCCGTCCTGCACGGTGACCAAGGCCTCCGGGCTGGACCCGACGACCGAGAAGTCGAGCTCGCCATCGGCATCGGGCACGTTCAGCAGGTACATGTACGGGCTGGGGTTGGTCGCGCGCAGCATCCGGTAGACGTCGATGGGATCGGCGGCGGTGTCCATCTCGAAGCGCTGCGACGGCACCACCTGAAAGGCCTCGCCCGCCTCGATGTCCCCGACGAGCTTCTCCACGATCGCGGAGTACTCCTCGACCGTGCGCTGCGCGCGGTGCTCCGGTACGGGCCTGCGGAACGTCGCCACCGCCGACGACAGGGGTTCGCCGAGCGCGGTGGTCATCACGTCGAGCCGTCGGGTGGCGTCGTCGTAGGCCTGGTCGACGTGCTCGTCGGTGCCGTTCCANTTCACCGCGTTGGCGATCAACGTGATGGTGCCTTCGTGGTGATCCACGGCGGCGATGTCGGTGGCCAGCAGCAGCAGCATGTCCGGGAGCGCCAGATCGTCGACGGCGAGCACGGGCAGGCGCTCCAACCGTCGCACCATGTCGTAGGCGAAGAACCCGACGAGCCCGCTGGACAGCGGCGGCAGCCCGGGCAGCGTGGCGGTCGAGAGCACCTCGAGGGTGGTGCGCAGCGCCTCGAGCGGATCGCCGCCGCTGGGGGCGCCCTGCGGGGTGACCCCGAGCCACACTGCGCGGTCGTCACGGACCGTCAGCGCCGACGGGGCCCCNGCGCCGATGAACGACCACCGCGACCAGGACCGGCCGTTCTCGGCCGACTCCAGCAGGAAGGTGCCGGGACGGTTGGCGGCGAGCTTGCGGTACGCGGACAGCGGGGTCTCGCTGTCGGCGAGCACCTTTCGGGTCACGGGGACCACGCGGTGGTCGGCGGCCAGCGCCCGGAAGTCCTCGCGTGAGGTGGTGGTGGCCAGGTCGGCAGAAGCGAGCACGGGACAATCCTCCCAGACGGCTCGGAGACCGCGGGCGTAGCGTAGGCGGCCATGAAACGTGGTGACGTGGTCGACGAGTTCGANCTCCCCGATCAGAACGGCACCGTTCGCAGTCTGACCAGCCTGCTGGCCGACGGACCGATCGTGCTGTTCTTCTATCCCGCGGCGATGACTCCCGGATGCACCAAGGAGGCGTGCCACTTCCGCGACCTGGCCTCGGAGTTCGCCTCGGTGGGCGCCAGCCGCGTCGGGATCTCCACCGACTCGGTGGACAAGCAGGCCACGTTCGCGCAGCAGCAGAACTTCGACTACCCGCTGCTCTCGGACGCCGACGGCGCCGTGGCGGCCCGGTTCGGTGTCAAACGCGGCCTGCTTGGCAAGTTCATGCCCGTCAAGCGGACCACGTTCGTCGTCGACGTCGACCGCACGGTCCTCGAAGTGATCGCCAGCGAGATCAGCATGGACACCCACGCCGACAAGGCGCTCGAGGTGTTGCGGTCCCGGTGAAACCCGTTCTCCAACTCGACGACGTCACGTTCCGCCGCGACGGAAAGCAGATCGTCGACGGCATCTCGCTGACCGTCGACGAGGGCGAGCACTGGGCGCTGCTGGGACCCAACGGCGCGGGCAAGAGCACCCTGCTGGGCTTCTGCGGCGCCGTCACCTTNCCGAGTTCCGGCACCGTCCNAGTGCTCGGCGAGCAGATGGGCCGNACCGATCTGGCGGCGCTGCGACGACACATCGGCCACGTCAACCCGCGGCACCGGCTGCAGCACCCGCGGACCGTCCGNGAGGTCGTGCTCACCGGGATCAGCGGAACCAACGACCTACCGTTGCGGTGGACGCCGACCGCCGAGGACCTCGAGCGCGTCGACGCCATGGTCGAGACGGTCGGGTTGACGCGCATCGCCGACGGCACGTGGCCCACCCTGTCCCAGGGCGAGCGCGGACGGGCCCTGATCGCGCGGGCGTTGATCTCGGGCCCGCGCCTGCTGCTGCTCGACGAGCCCTCCACCGGCCTGGACGTCGCCGCGCGTGAGCAGCTGCTGGAGACCGTCGACGCGCTGGGCCAGGCTCATCCCGACGTCGCGTCGATCCTGGTGACCCATCACCTCGAGGAACTCCCCACCACGACGACCCATGCCCTGCTGATCGCCGAGGGCCGCACCGTGGCCAGCGGCCCGGCCAGGGAGACGGTCACCACCGAGAACGTGACGGCCGCGTTCTCGCATCCGGTCCAGGTCGGGTACGACGACGGCCGCTGGACCGCCCGCGCCAAGGCAACCCCGATGGAGGTCTGACCCCGATGGCCCGACACGACGCCCACTACTACGTGACCGCCGAGGGCACGGGGCTGCCGCACGATCCGCTGAACGCGATCGTGGGGCCGCGGCCCATCGGCTGGATCTCGTCGGTCAGCACCGACGGCGTGTTCAACCTGGCGCCGTACAGCTTCTTCAACGCGTTCAACTACCGGCCGGCCATCATCGGGTTCGCGTCGATCGGCTGGAAGGACAGCGTCGCCAACGTCGAGGCCACCGGTGAGTTCGTCTGGAACCTGGCCACGGCGCCCCTGGCCCGGCAGATGAACGAGACCTCCGCCTCGCTACCGCCCGACGGCGACGAGTTCACCGTCGGCGGTCTGACGGCAGTACCGTCGTCGACGGTCGCGCCGCCGCGGGTGCTGGAGAGCCCCGTCAACTTCGAATGCCGTCTGACCCAACTGATTCAGCTGCACGACGTCGACGGCCAGGACGTGCNGACGTGGCTGGTGCTCGGTCAGGTCGTNGCCGCGCACATCGACCGGGACCTGTTGGTCGACGGCGTCTACGACACCGCGAAGGCACGACCGATCCTGCGCGCCGGCGGACCNGCGGCGTACGCCGAGATCNGCCCGGAGGCGATGTTCGACATGGTCCGGCCCGACGACCGGGGTTAGAGCAACTGGTCGGCGTCGAAGCAGGTGTGCGCGCCGGTGTGACAGGCCGCGCCGACCTGGTCGACCTCGAGCAACACGGTGTCGCCGTCGCAGTCCAGACGCACGGAGTGTACGTACTGCGTGTGACCGGAGGTCTCGCCCTTGACCCACTGTTCGCCGCGTGAGCGCGAGTAGTAGGTCGCCTTGCGGGTGGCCAGGGTGTTGGCCAGGGCCGCGTCGTCCATCCACGCGACCATCAGCACCTGGCCGGTGCCCCGCTCCTGGGCGACCGCGGCGAACAAACCGTTGGCGTCGCGCTTGAGGCGGGCCGCAATGGACGGGTCCAAGTTCGCACTCACCTGACCACGATCCCCTCCGCGGCCATCGCCGCCTTGACCTGACCGATCGTCAGCTCCTTGAAGTGAAAGATGGTGGCCGCCAACACCGCATCCGCGCCGGCCTCGACGGCGGGCGCGAAGTGCTCGACGGCCCCCGCGCCGCCGCTGGCGATCACCGGAACGGTCACCGCGGCCCGCACCGCCCGCAGCATGGCCAGATCGAATCCCGCCTTGGTGCCGTCGGCNTCCATCGAGTTCAGCAGGATCTCCCCGACCCCGAGTTCCGCTCCGCGCCGCGCCCATTCGACGGCGTCGATCCCGGTGCCGCGGCGCCCGCCGTGGGTGGTGACCTCCCACCCCGACGGCGTCGGCGGTGACCCCTGCGGCACGGTGCGGGCGTCGACGGAGAGCACGATGCACTGCGACCCGAATTGCCGCGACAGCTCGGCCAGCAGCTCGGGGCGGTCGATCGCCGCGGTGTTGACCGACACCTTGTCGGCGCCGGCCCGCAGCAGCACGTCGACGTCGGCGACCGAGCGCACCCCGCCGCCCACGGTCAGCGGGATGAACACCTGCTCGGCGGTGCGCCGGACGACCTCGAGCATCGTCGACCGGCCGGCCGAGGACGCCGTCACGTCGAGGAACGTCAGCTCGTCGGCCCCCTCGGCGTCGTAGACCGCGGCGAGCTCGACGGGATCCCCTGCGTCNCTGAGGTTCTCGAAGTTGACGCCCTTGACCACCCGGCCGGCGTCGACGTCCAGACACGGGATGACGCGCACTGCGACGTCCATGATCAGTACTCCTCCGGCGAACCGATCGCCGCCGCGATCTCCAAGATGCGTGCGTGCACTCCGGGCTCGCCGGCCAGGGCCGACCTCGACGCCGGCGTCCAGTCCTGCCCGGCGAGGTCGGTCACCACGCCGCCGGCGGCGCGCACCAGGGCCACCCCGGCCGCGTGGTCCCACACGTGGTGGCCGAAGCTGATCGCGCCGCCCAGCACCCCGGCGCCGGTGTAGGCCAGGTCGATTCCCGTCGACCCGTGCATGCGGATGCGGGAGCACTTGCGGCTCAACTGTTCCAGCACGGCGACGCGGTACCGGCCGGGAAAGGTGCCGCGGGAGTCCACGTTGAACGTGCCGACGCCCACGATGGAGTCACTCAGCTCGGCGGCCTTGAGCGCTGGTTGGGCAACTCCGTTGGCGTACAGCGGTTCTCCCACCACGGCGGTGTAGCGGACGTCGTTGAACGGCAGCCACGTCAGGCCGGCGACCGGCACCCCGTCGCGCAGCAGGCCCAGGAGAATGGCGGCGGTGGGCAACCCCGCGGCGTAGTTGAACGTGCCGTCGATGGGGTCGAGCACCCACACCAGGGGCGAGTCGATCGGGGCCCCGCCGAACTCCTCGCCGTGCACCCCGATGCCGGTGGCGGACTCCAACGCCGCGACGACCTGACGCTCGATGGCGAGGTCGACCTCGGTGGCGAAGTCGTTGCCCTTCTTGGCGACCGCGGACTGTGCGCCGTGGCCGGCGACGAACGGGGTGGCGGCGGCGTCCAGGATCACCGACGCCTCGGCGACGAGCNNTCGCAGGTCGGCGTCGTCCACAGCCATNCCGGGCCTACCGACTCACCGCGGCGAGCGCCTCGGGAAGGGTGAAACGTCCGGCGTAGAGCGCCTTTCCGACGATCGCACCCTCCACGCCTGCGTCGGTCAGCGTGGCGATGGCGCGCAGATCGTCGAGGCTGGACACGCCNCCGGAGGCGATGACGGGGGCATCGGTCCGCTCGGCGACACCGGCCAGCAGCTCCAGGTTGGGGCCGTTGAGGGTGCCGTCCTTGGTGACGTCGGTGACGACGAAACGCGAGCACCCCTCGGCGTTCAACCGATCCAGCACNGGCCACAGGTCGCCGCCGTCGGTCTCCCAGCCGCGCCCGCGNAGCCGGTACTGCCCGTCCTCGAGCTTGACGTCGAGCCCCACGGCCACCTTGTCGCCGTGCTCGGCCATCACCTTGGCGCACCACTGCGGATTCTCCAGGGCCGCCGTGCCCAGGTTCACCCTCGCGCAGCCGGCGTCGAGCGCGGCGGTCAGCGAGTCGTCGTCGCGGATGCCGCCGGAGAGCTCGACGGCGACGTCCAGCTTCGCGATGACCTCGGCGAGGAGCTCGCGATTGGACCCCCGGCCGAAGGCCGCGTCCAGGTCGACCAGGTGAATCCACTCGGCGCCGTCGGTTTGCCATTGCATCGCCGCGTCGAGCGCCGAACCGTAGTCGGTTTCGCTGCCCGCCACCCCCTGCACCAGGCGGACCGCCTTGCCGTCGACGACGTCGACCGCGGGCAGAAGAATCAGTGGTGCATGTGTCACGAGAGCCCCTCGACCCAATTGGCGAGCAGCGTCGCGCCCGCGTCGCCGCTCTTCTCCGGATGAAATTGCGTGGCGCACAGCGCACCGTCCTCCACTGCAGCCAGGAAGGGTACGTGGTGCGTCGCCCACGTCAGCCGCGCACTCGGGTCGCCCTCCCACCGTTGGGCGGCGTAGGAGTGCACGAAGTAGAACCGCGTGTCGGCGTCGAGACCGGCGAACAGACGACTGCCCGCCGGCGCGTCGACGACGTTCCAGCCCATGTGGGGAACCACCGGCGCGTCGAGGCGGATCACCGACCCGGGCCACTGCCCGCANCCGACGCTCTCGACGCCGAATTCGACNCCGCGACTGAAGAGGATCTGCATGCCGACGCAGATGCCCAGCACCGGGTGGCCCTTGGCCAGGCGGTCGGCGACGATCCGGTCACCGTTCACCCCGCGCAGACCGGTCATGCAGGCCTCGTAGGCACCGACCCCGGGGACGACGAGACCGTCGGCGGCGGCCGCCGCATCGGGATCGGCAGTCACCTCGACGTCGGCGCCGGTNCGTTCCAACGCGCGTTGAGCCGAGCGCAGGTTGCCCGAACCATAATCGAGGACAACGACTTTCGTCGTCACAAACTGCCCTTCGTCGACGGCACACCCGACACCCGAGGATCGGGCTCCACGGCCTGACGCAGAGCCCGGGCCACCGCCTTGTACTGCGCCTCGGTGATGTGGTGCGGATCGCGACCGTAGAGCGTGCGCACGTGCAACGCGATCCGGGCGTTCATCGCCAGGGACTCGAAGACGTGCCGGTTGATGACGGTGTGGTAGGGCACCGTGCTGCCCGCAATCGTGCTGTGCACCATGTAGTCCGGCTCGCCGGTGTGCACGCAGTAGGGACGACCCGACACGTCGACCGACGCGTGGGCCAGCGTCTCGTCCATGGGGATGAACGCGTCACCGAAGCGGCGAATCCCCTTCTTGTCGCCCAGCGCTTCCCCGAGAGCCTGGCCGAGCACGATGGCCGAATCCTCCACGGTGTGGTGGGCCTCGATGTCCACGTCACCGGTGGCGTGCACCAGCAGGTCGAAGCTGGCGTGTGTCCCCAGCGAGGTCAGCATGTGGTCGTAGAACGGGACGCCGGTGGCGATGTCGACCTGGCCGGTGCCGTCGAGATTCAGCTCGACGACGATGTCGGATTCCCTGGTCTTGCGTTCGACGCGGGCACGGCGTGTCATGAGGCTCCTACGGAAGGGGTCAGTTCGGAGTCGACGAGGCCGGCACTGGCGGCGAGCAGCGCGTCGTTCTCCTCGGCCAAGCCGGTGGTGGCGCGCAGATAGCCGGGGATCCCGACGTCGCGGATGAGCACGCCCGCCTCCAAGTACCGGGTCCAGGCTCGCGGCGCGTCGGCGAACTGCCCGAACAGGATGAAGTTGGCGTCACTGGGAATCACGCGAAAACCCATGTCCGTCAACGCAGAAGAGACCCGCTCGCGTTCGGCGATCAGCCGCGCCACGCTGCCGAGGGTGTCATCGGCGTGCCGCAGCGCCGCGCGTGCGGCCGCCTGGGTGATCGACGACAGGTGATACGGCAGCCGCACCAGCAGCAGCGCCTCCACCACGGCCGGATCGGCGACCAGGTAGCCCAACCGGCCGCCGGCGAAGGCGAACGCCTTGCTCATCGTGCGGCTGACGATCAGGCTGGCGGGAAACTCGGCCAAGAGCCGCACGGCGCTGGGTTCGGACGAGAACTCGCCGTACGCCTCGTCGACGATGACGATGCCAGCGGCGACCTCCAGCACCCGGCGAAGGTCCGCCAGCGCGATGCTCTGCCCCGACGGATTGTTGGGGCTGGTGAGGAACACCACGTCGGGCCGTTTCTCGACGATCGCCGCGACCGCCACGTCGACGTCGAGGCCGAAGTCCTCGGAACGACTGGCCTGCAACCACTCCGTCTGCGTGCCGTCGGAGATGATCGGGTGCATCGAATACGACGGGACGAAGCCCAGCGCGCTGCGGCCGGGACCGCCGAACGCCTGAAGCAGTTGCTGCAGGATCTCGTTGGAGCCGTTGGCCGCCCACAGATTCGCGGTGCCCAGCGGGACGCCGGTCTGGGCGCTCAGGTACTGCGCCAGGTCGGATCGCAGCGCCACCGCGTCCCGGTCGGGATAGCGGTGCAGTTCGGCGGCCGCGTCGCGCACCGAGGCGGCGACGTCGTCGACGAGCGCCTGGGTCGGCGGGTGCGGATTCTCGTTGGTGTTGAGCCGCACCGGAACCGACAGTTGCGGCGCGCCGTAGGGCGACTTGCCCCGCAGGTCGTCCCGCAACGGCAGGTCGGCCAGGCTGATCGTGCCGTCGCTCACTTCTCGAACCTCCGTCGGACGGCCTCCCCGTGCGCCGGCAGGTTCTCGGCGTTGGCCAAGGTGACGACGTAACCCGCCACGTCCTTCAGCGCCGCCTCCGAGTAGTCCACGACGTGGATCCCGCGCAGGAACGTCTGCACCGACAAACCGCTGGAGTGCCGCGCGCAGCCCGCGGTGGGCAGCACGTGGTTGGACCCGGCGCAGTAGTCGCCGAGGCTCACCGGTGACCAGGGGCCGACGAACACCGCACCGGCGTTGCGCACCCTGGCCGCCACCGCCGACGCGTCGACGGTCTGAATCTCGAGGTGCTCCGCGGCGTAGGCGTCGACCGTGCGCAGCCCGGCGTCGACGTCGTCGACCAGCACGATGGCCGACTGTCGTCCGCTCAGCGCCGCGGTGACGCGCTCGCGGTGCACGGTGGTCGGCAACTGCCTGGCGAGCTCGGCGTCGGTGGCGTCGGCCAGCTCGGTACTGGTGGTGACCAGGACCGAGGCGGCCATCTCGTCGTGCTCGGCCTGGCTGATGAGGTCGGCGGCGACGTGCACCGGATCGGCGGAGTGGTCGGCGAGGATCGCGATCTCCGTTGGTCCCGCCTCGGAGTCGATGCCGACCTGCGAACGGCAGATGCGCTTGGCGGCGGTGACGTAGATGTTGCCCGGGCCGGTGATCATGTCGACCGGGGCCAGTTCGGCGCCGTCGGTGTCGGTACCGCCGTGGGCCAGCAGCGCCACGCCCTGCGCGCCGCCCACGGCCCACACCTCGTCCACGCCGAGGAGCCGGGCGGCCGCGAGGATGGTCGGATGCGGCAGTCCGCCGAACGCGGCCTGCGGCGGGCTCGCGACGACGAGGGAGTCCACCCCGGCGATCTGGGCGGGCACCACGTTCATCACCACGCTCGACGGGTAGACCGCGTTGCCACCGGGCACGTAGAGACCGACCCGCGCGACGGGCACCCACCGTTCGGTGACGGTCGCGCCGGGCGCCAGCGTCGTCGTGGAGTCGGTGCGGCGCTGGTCGGCGTGCACGGCCCTGGTGCGCTCGACGGCGACCTCCAGCGCGGTGCGGACCTCGGGGTCGAGCTCGGCCAGCGCAGCGTCCAGGGCGGCCTGGGACACGCGGACCGTCTGCGGGCGCACCCCGTCGAAGCTCTCGCCGTACTCCAGGGCGGCCTCGGCGCCGCGGGCGACGACCGCGTCGACGATGGGACGCACCGTGGGCACCACCGCGTCGACGTCGACTCCGCCCCTGGGCAGCACGGCACGCAGCCGGGCGGCGGAGAGCTGCTCGCCGCGCAGATCGATGCGGGACATCAGCTCGGACGACTGGTTCACGCCGACTATTGTCCCAGAGCAGACAAATCAGAATTCGGGAGCCGCCATGTCGCCGTCCACCTCGCGCCGGGAACACCCCAATCACGCTCCGGGCGTGCCGATGATCATGCCGGTGTGGCTGGAGAACTTCCAGATCAAGTACGTCAACCCGTTGCTCAAGCCGTTGTCGAAGCGGATGCCCGGATTCGCGGTGATCTCGCACCGCGGCCGCACCTCCGGCACGCCCTACGAGACCATCGTCACCGCCTACCGCAAGCGTGACGTCGTGGCGATCGGCCTGGTCCACGGCAAGACCAACTGGGTCAAGAACGTCCTCGCCGCCGGTCAGGCGGACATCCACGTCGGCCACGAGGACCTGCACCTGGTGAATCCGCGGGTGCTGCCGGCGGGTACCGACGACGCCACGCTGCCGCGCATCCCCCGGATGCTGGCCAAGAGGCAGGGCACCTTCGTCGCCGACGTCGCGCCGTCGCCATGACGCTGCAGATGTGGTTGGCGTTCCTGGTCGCGGCGATCCTGATCGCCGTGTCCCCCGGTGCCGGCGCGATCCAGGCGATGGCGACCGGCATGTCGCACGGCGTGCGTCGCGGCTACTGGAGCATCGCCGGCATGGAGACCGGCTTGATGCTCCAGCTCGCCCTGGTCGCGGTCGGTCTCGGCGCCGCGGTGGCCAGTTCGATCGTGGCGTTCAACGTGGTGAAGTGGATCGGCGTGGCGTACCTGGTCTATCTCGCGGTGCGCCAGTGGCGTTCGGTGACGACCGATCTGCGCACCCAGATCGGCACCGCCGGTGACGGCGGCCGGTTGGCATTGCTGACCAGAGGTTTCCTGGTCAACGCGACCAATCCGAAGAGCCTGGTGTTCTTCTTGGCGGTGCTGCCGCAGTTCGTGGTGCCAACGGCGCCGCTCGTGCCGCAATACGTCGCGATCGGCGCGACGATGGTCGCCGTCGACCTGGTGGTGATGGGGCTCTACACCGGTCTCGCCGTGCGCTTGGTGCGCTGGCTGCACACGCCGCGGCAGCAGACGATCCTCAACCGGGCGTTCTCCGGACTGTTCGCCACCGCTGCGGTGGTGCTGTCGCTCATGCGGCGCACCGCGACGACCTGACGAACCAAAACTGACGGCCGGGTCGAATCTGGCAAACGCGGCCAGGGTTTGGTGAACAGTCGTTCGCCTTCATGCGCCCGCGTTCAGCGATGGGGACGCCCGCTGGCTACCATGGCCGTCGACCCAACTCCAGGAGACCTTCGGTGATGAGCACTTCCCCGCAAAAGTCCTTGTTCACGGCCATGATGGCGACCGGGCTGCTGGCCGCGACCACGGCGGCGACGCCGACCGTCGCACCGAGCGCCACGCCCGCCCCCAGCCGGGCCGCCGAAGCGGCGACGTTCTCCGCACCTGCACTTCTGGCAATGACGCAGCCCTTCGGACCGGCCGGTGCGTCGACGGCGCCGCAGCCCAGTGCTCTGCTGGCCACGGCCGCCCGGATCAACGCCGAGCAGCACACCGCCCCCGCACCGACCGCCGCGACGTTCTCCCGTCGAGACGTGCCGCCCGCCGGGCCGAATGCCTTCGCGCCGACGGTCCTCGCCGGGCCGAATTCGGCCGCCGTCGGTGACGCGCCGCCGGCGGTTCGGTCGACCGTCGTTCCGAATGCCGCCGCACCGAGCCAGGCGCCGGGCGACTTCGTCGGAGCGGTCTTCGCCGTCTTCGTCTCCAACGGGGCGCCCGGCCAGAACGGCGGACTGCTCGTCGGCAACGGCGGGCCGGGACTGCTGCCGGGACAGAACGGCGGCAACGGCGGCCTGCTGCTCGGAAACGGTGGCGACGGGGCGCCGGGAGCCCGCGGAGGCTTCGGCGGCAACGGAGGCAACGCCGGCCTGTTCGGCAACGGCGGCAAGGGCGGCACCGGGTCGTACAGCGTCGTGGCCACCGGCCCCGCCGTCGGAGGCAAGGGCGGTAACGGTGGCAACGGCGGCGCGCTCGCGGGCACCGGCGGCGCGGGCGGTGACGGCGGCGTGGCCTACAGCGTCGGCGGCACCGCGAGCGGTGGTACCGGCGGCACGGGCGGGCGCGGCGGTCTGACCTCGGGCGACGGCGGCAAGGGCGGCAACGGTGGCGAGGCCACCACCGCGGCCGGATTCGCCGGCGGCGGCGCGGGCGGAGCTGGCGGCGACGCCGGTGCCACCGGCCGGGGCGGTGACGGCGGGGCCGGCGGCACCGCGACGGGCACCACGGGCAGTCGCGGCGGCGCGGGCGGACGCGGCGGAAACGCCACCGCGGGCGCGGGCGGCACCGGTGGCCCGGGTGGCTCGGCCACCTCGACGGGCGGCACCGCCACCCGCGGCGAGAAGGGTGCCGACGGCACGGGCTCGTCCAGCGCCGGCTGAGGCTACTTGCAGCGCTCGGTGACCGCCGCGTTCTGGGTGTCCGCGGTGCGCAGGCGGTCGGCTTGGGCGGGGTCGCTGTTGGGGATCCCCGCCGTGGCTGCCGCGCCGATGTCCAGCAGCGTGTTGGCAAATTGCCTGACCGCGTCGGCCAGCTCGGTCGGCGTCGCCGGATCGAGACGCGCGCGGAGGTACTGACCGCCGTCGGACAGCGACACCCGGGCGTTGGCCGCCACGGCCAGGGAACCGGTCACGTCGCCATCACCGCCAGGGCTCTGAAGGTTGGTGTTGAGCGAGACGCCCTTGCGCACGAGGTCGGCGGCGGTGCAGATGGCGGTCTTGGCGTCGTTCTGCTGGGCCGCGGTGTAGGACGGCTCGGCCGGCCCATCCGACGTGTGCCGCAACACCGTCCACGCCGAGAGGCCGACGGCGACCACGGCCAGCACGAGGGCGACGACGGCGACGGCGCCACTGCGATTGGGTGGTGGTGTGGAGGTGGGCATCGCTGCAGCCTAGCTGCACCGCCTACAGGTCGAGGCCGACGTCGAGCACCCGCACCGAATGGGTCAGCGCACCCACCGCCAGGTAGTCGACGCCCGTGCCTGCATAGGCCGCCGCATTGTCCAGCGACAGGTTGCCCGAGGATTCCAGCAACACCGCGGGTGCGGCGGCCGCGCGGCGTTGCACCGCCATCTGCGTCATCCAGACCGGAAAGTTGTCCAACAGGACCAGCGGCGTGACGCCGAGATCCTCGCCCAGGATCAGGTCGAGTTGTTCCAGCGAGTCGACTTCGACCTCGACCGGCACGTCGGGTGCGGTGGCGCGGACGGCGTGCAGCGCCGCCACCACCGACCCCGCGGCGGCGACGTGGTTGTCCTTGATCAGCGCCGCGTCGCCGAGCCCCATCCGGTGGTTCACTCCGCCGCCGACGCGCACGGCGTACTTCTGCAGCACTCGCAGCCCGGGCAGCGTCTTGCGGGTGTCGCGAATCTTCGCCCCCGTGCCCTCGACGGCCTCCACCCACGCCGCGGTGGTGCTGGCGATGCCCGACAGGTGACACACCAGGTTGAGCATCGTGCGCTCGGCGGTCAGCACCCCGCGCGTCGGCGCCTCGAGCACCAGCAGGGCCTCACCCGGCTCGACCCGCGTTCCGTCGTCGACCCGGGCGGTGACGTCGTATCCCCCCTCGCCGAGCACCTGGTCCAGGACCAGCAGGGCGACGTCGACTCCAGCGGCCACGCCGCTCTGTCTGGTGGTCATCGAGGCCGTCGTGGTGGCGTCGGCGCCGACCGTCGCCAGCGACGTCACGTCGGGCCCGTAGCGCAGATCCTCGGCCAGCCCGCGAGCGATGACCGCCCGTGCCTCGGCGAGTTCGTCCGGCGTCATCAGCAGCACACCCGTTCTGGTTGGTCGACCACCGGCGTGCCGCCGGCGTCGAGGCGGACGTCGACGCTGACCGCGCGCGCCGGGTCCAGGTCGGGAAAGTCGGCACGGTGATGGCAGCCGCGCGACTCGAGCCGGGCCTGGGCCGCCGCGACGACCGCCGACGCGGTGACCGTCAACGCGGCGTCCTCGAAGTCGTTGCGCGAGTTCATGTTCAGCGGCGTGGCGGTGCCCAACAGCTCGGAGACGCAGCGCAATCCCTCGGCGTCTCGGACCACCGAGGCGTGCCGGGTCATGGCGCGTTGCAGCTCCGACCGGTCGACCGCCACCCGTGCGACGGGGTCGACGACGGCGCGCGGTGCGGCCGCGTCGGCGGCGTGCCCGGCGGCCGCCGAACCGGCCCGACGCCCGACCACCAGACCCTCGAGCAGGCTGTTGGAGGCCAGCCGGTTGGCGCCGTGCATGCCGGTGCGAGCCACTTCACCGGCGGCGAAGAGCCCCGGCACGGTGGTACGCCCGTACACGTCGGTGACGACGCCGCCGCAGCTGTAGTGCGCCCCTGGCACGACCGGAATGGGTGCGACGGTGGGGTCGACCCCGATGGCCAGGCACGCGGCGGTGACGGTCGGGAACCGGCGGGCAAGGTCGGCCACGCCGCGCGCGTCGAGGTAGACGCACGGATCACCGGTCTGCGACAGGCGGGCGTCGACGGCCGCGGCCACGACGTCGCGGGGTGCCAGATCGCCCATCGGGTGCACCCCCGCGGTCACCGACCGACCGCGGGAGTCGACGAGGACGGCACCCTCGCCGCGCAGGGCCTCGGTGATCAGCGCTCGTCGACCGCCGCCGGGACCGCCGTAGAGCATGGTGGGGTGGAACTGGATGAACTCGACGTCGGCCACGGGCACTCCGGCCCACAGCGCCAAGGCGATCCCGTCGCCGGTCGACCCCTCGGGATTGGTGGTCGCCGAGTACAGGTGTCCGAGACCTCCGGTGGCGAGGACGACCGACGGCGCATGGACGACGCCAAGGCCGTCNCGGCTGCGCACCAGCACCCCGGTGACGGCGTCGTCGTCCCGAAGGACTCGTAGCGCCACGTGGTCGAGCCGGACGTCCACGGTGCGGGCGGCGGTGTCGAGGGCGCGCTGGACCTCGGCGCCGGTGGCGTCACCGCCGGCGTGGACGATGCGGCGCCGGGAGTGGCCACCCTCACGCGTCAAGGACCACCGACCCGGTGCGGACTCGTCGAACCGGGCGCCGGCGTCGACCAGGTCGGCCACCGCGGAGTGCCCGTCGGCGACGATCGAGGTGACCGCCGCAAGATCGCAGAGGCCGCCGCCCGCGGCGACGGTGTCGGCGACGTGTGCCTCCACGGAGTCGTCGGTGCTGGGCACGACGACGGCGATGCCGCCCTGGGCGTAGAACGTGGCGGTGGCCCCCTCGGCGCGAGACGCCTTGCTCAGCACCACGACCCGGCTACCGCGGCGGTGCGCCGCCAGCGCCGCGGCCAGTCCGGCGACACCGGTGCCGACGACGACGACGTCGGCACGCTGCTGCCAGTGACCGGTCATTCCCCGCCGCCGGGCTGACCGATCTCGATCATCCGCTGCACACTGCGTCGGGCTGCCGCCGCCACGTCCGGGTCGACGTGCACCTCGTCGGCGCCCTCGACTAGGCACCGAAGCAGCGCGGCCGGGGTGATCATCTTCATGTATCCGCAGGAAGCCCGGTCGTTGACCGGTTGGAAGTCGACGCCCGGCGCGGCACGGCGCAGCTGGTGCAGCATGCCGATCTCGGTGGCCACCAGCACCTGGCGCGCGCTGGTCTGCTTGGCGGCCTCCAGCATGCCGCCGGTGGACAGGATCTTCACCCGGTCGTCGGGCACGGCGCCCTCGCCGGCGAGGTACAGCGCCGAGGTGGCGCAGCCGCACTCGGGGTGGACGAACAGCTCGGCGTCCGGGTGGGCCGTGGCCTGGGCGGCGAGCTCGTCNCCGTTGATCCCGGCGTGCACGTGGCACTCGCCGGCCCAGACGTGCAGGTTGGTGCGACCGGTGACGCGGCGGACGTGCGCGCCGAGGAACTGGTCGGGGCAGAACAGCACCTCGCGATCCTCGGGGATGGAGGCGACGACCTCGACCGCGTTGGCCGACGTGCAGCAGACGTCGGTCAGCGCCTTCACCGCGGCGGTGGTGTTGACGTAGGACACCACGACCGCGTCGGGGTATTCCGCCTTCCAGGCCCGCAGATCCTCGGCGGTGATGGAGTCGGCCAGCGAACACCCGGCACGCTGGTCGGGGATCAGCACGGTCTTCTCCGGGCTCAGGATCTTGGCGGTCTCGGCCATGAAGTGCACCCCGCAGAACACGATGGTGTCCTCGGGCGCCTCGGCGGCGATCCGCGAGAGGGCCAGGGAATCCCCCACGTGGTCGGCCACGTCCTGAATGGCGGGCAGCTGGTAGTTGTGCGCGAGGACGGTGGCGTTGCGCAGGTTGGCGAGGCGCCGCACCTCCGCCGCCCACTCCTCGTCGGCGACGATTCCGCCGTAACCGGCGGGACCGTCGGTGATGCGGGCGGTCCAGCTGCTGGCTGACTCATTGGTGAGGTCGGTGACCGTCATGGCGGCTCCTTTGATCCTGACGGGGTTTTCGACTTATGATCGAAAACATGACCGATCTTAACACCGCCCACGAGGTGCTGGCCGTCGTGTTTCAAGTTCGGCAGCTCGCGACACCTCGTCCGCAGCTCAGCGTGCTGCTGTGGGAGCGGGCCATGGAACCTCAACGCGGTGCGTGGTCGCTGCCCGGCGGTCGGCTGCGACACGACGAGGACATGACCAGTTCGGTTCGTCGTCAACTCGCCGAGAAGGTCGACCTCCGCGAAGTCGCCCACCTCGAGCAGCTCGCGGTGTTCTCCGACCCCGGCCGCGTGCCCGGTCCGCGCACCATCGCCTCGACGTTCCTGGGCCTGGTGCCCTCCCCCGCCACTCCCGAGCTGCCGCCCGACACCCGGTGGCATCCGGTGGACGCGCTGCCGCCGATGGCCTTCGACCACCGGCCGATGATCACCCACGCCCACGCCAGGCTGATCGCCAAGCTGTCATACACGAACATCGGATTCGCCTTGGCGCCAAGGGAATTCGCGTTNTCCACGCTGAAGGACGTCTACGACGCCGCGCTCGGCTACCACGTCGACGCGACGAATCTGCAGCGCGTCCTGGCGCGACGGGGCGTCATCGTCGCGACCGGGAGCACCGCGAAATCCGGGCGCAGCGGCGGTCGGCCCGCGGCGATGTACCGCTTCACCGAGGCCCGATACCGGGTCACCGACGAGTTCGCGGCGCTGCGTCCGCCGAGCTGAACCACGCCCCCAATAGGTTTTAAGGAATCCATAAGAGACAATGGGGCGATGGACTCTGGCAACGCCGCCGTCTCGACCGGTGCCGAGTGGATCGGGCGACCGGTTCACGAGGAGCTTCGACGCAAGGTCAGGCCGCTNCGGCCCGAGGACGACCCGTTCTACCTTCCGCCCGACGGATTCGAGCANGCCAACCCCGGCACGGTGCTGCGGTCACGCGACGTCGAACTGGCCTTCCTCGGCCTGATTCCGCAACGATTGAGCGCCACCCAGCTGCTCTACCGGTCGAC
>Ga0055540_1001030_pt1 | contig 17854 bp, 12 predicted proteins | sample AraplaCvi_mMS_r2_2_FD_55040 | JGI IMG/M metagenome (GOLD analysis project Ga0055540, IMG submission 55040) | Arabidopsis root microbial communities from North Carolina, USA - plate scrape MF_Cvi_mMS_r2 | ecosystem: Host-associated > Plants > Roots > Endosphere | place: USA: North Carolina
GGTCTTCGATCGCGATGATCGCCTCCGGAATGTAGGGAGACATGTTCTCCAGGGAGAGCTCCTCGCCACCGGTCGCACCGCGGTTGGCGATTGCGCTGCCGTCCACGGCAGTGATCTTGACGTTCGGTGGCCGCTCCGGGATTGCCCAGGTGCTGGCGCTTGGCATGCGCGAACCGTAATAGAAAACGAGCCCGGCAACACCGATGCCGGCCCAGATACCAAGAACGATACACCAGTAGACGACCCTGCGCAGGAACGCGAACAGCCCGCCGCCTTCCCGTTCGCGCGGCTCGGAACGACGCTTTGCCGGTGCGCGCCGGGAAGCGGGCGATTTCGATGTACGTTTGGAGCCATGCCGTCCGTCGATGCGATCATCGGCATCGAGCGCGAATTCGTCGTCTTCCTCACGACCGCCACGGCCGTTGAAGGACGGTTCGATCCTGTCATCTGATCTACGTCTGGCTACCATCGTGGAGCGGCTGAACCCTTGCTGCAAGACCGCGCCCCCAGGCAACGGTTTTATCCGAGTGAACTGTAAATGCGGCGAATTAACGGGCTGTTAAGAACAACATCAATGTGGCCAAGTGCACCCTCTGCCTGCATTTTCTCCGTTCAGCCAGCCATAACTTCTTCCCATGGCTGCCGTTCATGTGACCGCCCCAAAACCGACATATATCGCCGCGACTTCCGCGCACCGAAGAAGCGCAATGCGCAATATCCAGGCAAAACATGACGATTGATCCCGTCAGAATGGATGAGGCACGCCCGCGCGAAGTCTGGAGCGTGCATGCTTTTGCGCAGCATCACCGTCTCCACAGGATGGACGAGAGCCGGCTGAAGATGCTGCTCGGCCCCCATGCGCGGATGCGCGACACAGCGCCACATATCTTCCGGCTGGTGAGGGAACCAATAGGCTTGCCCGCAGTTCTATGATGAGCGGGACAAACCCCTCACGTCCCGCCAAGATCGGCCGTCTCCCCTCAACACGTGCCGATCGATATCAGGCCCGGCGTATCACCAGATGCGTCGGGTCCTTTTTCTTTCAGGGGCGATGGGGACCGCGATCGCGGTAATAATAGTCCGGTCCGCGGCGCCAGCGGTCACGTTCACGATAGAAGTCGCGGTTGCGGTAGTAGCGATCCCAATAGGGGCCGACGCTGAAGGTGACCGTCGGAATGCCGAGCGGACGATAATATTGCGGACCGACATAGATGCGGCGCCGTTCATAGGTCGCTTGGACATATTGGCCTGAGACCCAGCCGCGACCGCCATAGAATTGCACGTCGCACCAGGGTGTATCGGCAAGGCAGCCGCGGATTTCCAGCGGCGTCCCATTTGGAATGACGGCAACTGCAGGATAGCGCGTACTCGGACCGGCACGCATGTTCACATTCGCAGTCGAAACGCCTTGAGCGGCCTCGGCGATTGCAGGCGCCAGCAGCAACAGACCGCCTGCTGCAATTTTCAGAAGTATATGCTTCACCTTCACCTTTTACTCCTCGCAATAAACAATGGGCGACCCGCATCGGGATGCACGTTTACCCGGAAATCAAAGATAGAGCGTCTGCGGCATAGGTCAGCCGCACAGATTTCGGGTTTCTTTCAAAGACTTATGAGAGAGGCGGAATGAACGCAGCTTGAACGGGAATCAAGGTTTTCCATGGGCCTTGAAATGTGAAAGGCGGCTTCCGATATAATGTTTCAGAAATCGCAGCCCGGAAATGTCGTGCGCATCATCTGTTGCATCATTTCCGCGATCTGGTTGGATCAGCCGTTTACCGGCCGTAAACTTTTCGAGATCAGTCTGGCTGTGCTTTGTCCGCTTCTCCTTTGACCACGGATGTACTGGCACTGAGATGAGGCGGATAACGGAAGGCCGGTTTGCCCGGCCTTTTTGTTTGCAGATTTCGGATGGCGTGCCGCGAAGATCGCAGGCACGCCTTTTTTGTTTCAAGCCTTCAGTGCAGCAAGGATGCGCACCCAGGAGCGGATACCCTTGTGGTAGGAGGCCANGTCGTACTTTTCGTTCGGCGAATGGATACGNTCGTCGGAAAGCCCGAAGCCCACGAGAAGGGATTCCATGCCGAGCATTTTCTGAAAATCGCCGACGATCGGGATAGAGCCGCCCATGCCGATGACAATGGCAGGCTTCGGCCATTCGTCGGAGAGAGCATTGCGCGCCTTGGTCAGAACAGGCGAGTCATAGGAAAGATGAATGGCCGGGGAGGCGCCATGCGGGTGGAACTCGACGGAGCAGTCGGCGGGGATCTTCGAGCGAACGTAGTTGCGGAAGCTCTCACGGATCGCTGCCGGATCCTGTGTGCCGACCAGGCGGAAAGAGACTTTTGCCGATGCCTTCGCAGCAATGACGGTCTTGAACCCTTCACCGGTATAGCCACCCCAGATGCCGTTGACTTCGGCCGTCGGTCGCGCCCAGGTGAGTTCCAGGACCGAGCGGCCCTTTTCGCCTGAGGGAATGGAGAGGCCGACTTCGCCGAGGAAGTTTTCCGCCGACTTGCCGAGCGCCTCCCAGGATGCCTTGATGTTGGCAGGCGTTTCCTCCACACCGTCGTAGAAACCTTGAAGTGTAATACGACCGGTTTCGTCATGCAGGCCGGCAAGCGCCTCCACAAGAATATGGATCGGATTGGCCGCGGCACCTCCGAATAGGCCGGAATGCAGGTCGCGGTCGGCGGCTGTCACCACGATTTCTTCACCGACGAGGCCGCGAAGCGCAGCTGCGATTGCCGGCGTATCGCGATCCCACATGCTGGTGTCGCAGACGAGGGCGTAATCGGCCTTGAGTTCGGCGGCATTGGCTTCGAGGAACGGCTTCAGCGACGGCGATCCGGACTCTTCTTCGCCCTCGAAAAGAATGGTGACGCGGCAGGGAAGGGCGCCGTTGATCTCCTTGTACGCGCGGCAGGCCTCCACGAAGGTCATCAGCTGGCCCTTGTCATCGGAGGTGCCGCGGCCGGTCAGGATCTTGCGGCCGTTGCCGGCATCTTTGACGGCAGGATCGAAAGGGTCGTTTTCCCAGAGCTCGATCGGATCGACCGGTTGCACGTCATAGTGACCGTAGAACAGGACGTGGGGCGCATCGGCAGAGGCACCCTCGTGATGGGCGACCACCATCGGGTGGCCGGGCGTGTCGCGAACCGAGGCGTCAAAGCCAAGCGTCTTGAGATAGGCGATCAGCCATTCGGCTGCCTTGCGGCATTCAGCCTTGTAGGCCGGATCGGTCGAGATCGACTTGATGCGCAAGAGCTCGAACAGCTTTTCGAGGCTTGAATTGAGATTCTGGTCCGCACGCGCAAGGATAGGATTTAGTTCGGTCATTTCCGACTCCTTCTGAAATTCGGCCGGACGATAGACCCAATCGGCTGCCGTTTCGAGCGTCAAATTTTCAAGTTTTTTTGTTGGCGCCAAATGCCGAAAGGCTGAAGTAGGTATCGCTAATGCAATTTACAGTTATTTAGCATGTTCTAAATAATCTCGCGCCGAGGTGGATTTTCGAGGTGGCGAATGTTCTCAGTTATTGCCTGCATCAGAGACAACCACGACTGGCGACTGGTCATTGCCGCCGCAATTGTCTGTCTCGTCGGCAGCCTGACGACAATGCTCCTTCTCTTCCGTGCCCAGGAATGCGACGCCGGACAGCGCAAGCTGTGGATCGCCACGTCAGCCTTTGCCTGCGGTGTCGGCGTATGGGCAACGCATTTCATCGCCATGCTCGCCTATGACGGCGGCATGCCGATCAGCTACGATCTGGGTCTCACGTTTCTCTCTGTATTCCTGTCGATTTTCGGCGCCTGGGTAGCCATCCTGATCGCGTCGGAGGGCCGGAGCTATTCTTTCGCTTTCGGCGGCGTGCTGATGGCGCTTGGCATCATGGCCATGCACATGACTGGCATGCAGGCGATCGAGGCCCAGGCCATCATCGTCTATGATGCCTTTATGTCGGTCGTCGCTTTCTGCTCCTGCGCGGCTCTGGCAACTATTGCCTTCCTCGCCTTCTTCAAGCTGAAAGGCATGAAACGCTTTGCGGCATCCTCCGGCGCCTTCGTGCTGGCGATCTGCTTGCTGCATTTCATCTCGATGAGCAGCATTGCACTGGTGCCGGACGCGACGCGCGAGGTGCCGGCGATGACGCTTCAGCCCCAGGTGCTTGCCGCAATCGTGATGGCTGTCGCCACCGGCCTCATCCTCATGGCCTTCGGCGCAGTCTTCCTGGAAAGCCATCTGACCGATCTTCGCGGCCTCGCCAATGTCTCGCAGGAGGGACTCGTTATCCTGCGAGAAGGCAAGATCATCGACACCAATGAACGCTTCCTGGCCCTCTCCGGCTGGAAGCTCTCGGAACTCACGGGCAACATTCCCTCGTCCATGCTGGCTCTCATTCATGCTGAGCGGGAGAGCGAGCATGAGGAAATGCTGCTGATAGCCAAGGACGAGAGGGAAATCCCCGTCGAGGTTGTCATGCGGCGGATCGTTTATCGCGGACGCCATTGCGACGTTCTCGTCGTCCGCGATCTGACCGAACGCAAGCGCGCCGAAGAGATGATCGAACATCTCGCCCATCATGATGTTCTGACGGACCTGCCGAACCGTTCGCTTTTCGACACGCGCATTCGCCAGGCTCTGCAGGTCGCCGAATGCAAGCGAACGCAAGTCGCCGTCTTCTGTATCGATCTCGACCGCTTCAAGGCCGTCAACGATATTTTCGGTCACGCCGAAGGTGATCGCATCCTGCGCAAGGTCGCCACGATCCTCAAACGCTGCGTCGACAAGGATGACACGATCGCGCGACTTGGCGGCGACGAATTCGCCATCGTCCAGCCGAGCAAGCAGCAACCCGACGCGGCCCATCGCCTTGCGCGACGTATCATCGACGAATTCGCGGCCGAGATGGATACTGCCCGCGATCCGACGGCCGTCGGCGCGAGCATCGGCATCGCGATCTATCCAGCGGATGGAGACTCGGCCGAAGAGCTCTGCAACAATGCCGATACAGCTCTTTATCGCATCAAACATGCCGGGCGCGGCGCAGCCTGCTTCTTCGACGCGGAAATGGACGAGTCGGTGCGTGCCCGTCGCCAGATCGAACACGAGCTTCGCCACGCCATCACCCGCAATCAGCTCCATGTAAGCTATCAGCCAATCCTCGATGCGCGCAGCGGTGAGATCAACGGTTATGAAGCCTTGATGCGCTGGAACCGGCCGGGCCACGGCATGAGCGAGCCGGATATCTTCATTCCGATCGCCGAGGAAAGCGGCTCGATCGTCCAGCTCGGCGAATGGATCCTGCGCGAAGCCTGCATGGAGGCCGCCCGCTGGCCGCAGCCGCTATCGATCGCCGTCAATGTCTCCCCGGTTCAGTTTCTGTTGCCCAATCTTTGCCAGCGGGTGGCTGAGATTCTCAAGGAGGCGGACCTCGCGCCGGAACGCCTGGAACTGGAGATCACCGAAGTGGCGCTCATACGCGATCGCAACCGGGTCATGAACACGCTTCAGCGCCTGCGCGACCTCGGTGTGCGCATCGTCATGGACGATTTCGGCACTGGTTTCTCCTCGCTCTCCAACCTGCGTTCCTTCCCCTTCGACAAGATCAAGGTCGACCGCAGCTTCACCGGCATACTCGAGCATGATGCCGGCGCTCGCTCGATCGTCCGCGCCATCATCGGGCTGGGGCATAGTCTTGGCATGCCTGTTGTCACCGAAGGCGTCGAAACAGAGATGCAACGTCAGATCGTCGTGGAAGAAGGCTGTACCCGGTTGCAGGGGCTCTTGCTCGGAAAGCCAGATATCGAGCCGAGTATCAAGCTCGCCGCTCGCGAAAACTTCCTTTCGGCAAATACCGAAGCAGAGGTGACGCAAGCAAAGCACGACCGCGCGGCGGCAGAGTGAAGTCAGAGCGCCTTGGCGTTCTGGATCAGCCGCCGGATATATTCGAGCATCAGCTCTCGTTCGAAGACCCGAAAACCCTTGAACAGCGCAAGGTCAGCCTCGCGCGCCGTGTCGATGGCTTGCGCCTCCATCGCCCTGGCTTTTTCTGTCAGAAAGATTAGCTGCGCGCGTTTGTCGGTCGGATGCGGACGCCGCTCGATCAACCCGTCTCGCACCATGCGTGAGAGCGTGTTGGCCATCGTCGCCTGTTCGATATCGACGCGCTCCAGAAGCTGTTTCTGCGTCAGCCCGTCCTCGGCCCAAAGCTCCAGAAGGATAGGGAACTGTCCGGGAGAAAAACCGAGCCCTGCCGCGCGCTGATGCAGCGAGCGGGCAAAACCCTTCGCCAGCTGGCTGGCAAGGTAGGCGCCGGAATCCATTCGATTAAATCCCATGATTGTAAGTTAGGCTCAAAATCGCTCGGTAGACAATGCAACAAATCGCATACGATCCATCAAAAAATAGGAACGAAGTTCTCAAATTTTGAGTGCCGCAGCGAATTGCGCAAAAAACAAAGCCGCCAAGGCCTGGAGGAAGGCCATGGCGGCTTGAAAGTGAGGACAAAGGCCCGGAGAGGGGGATGAGGCCTTTGTCCAAGCCTGACGCGGGCGGGGGACAAGCCGGCTATCAGACCCGCGGCGCGATCAAACGCCGGTGACTTTGATTTGTGATGGAGAATGTGGTTTTTCAAGGGAAAGGGAAAAAACCACCTATTACAAATTAGTAACAGTTTGGTGAGGCGGAATCTTTTTGCGCAACCAAGTTTATATGGACCTTGAAGGGCCGCCGCGCTATCCATGCTGCCATGAAAAAAGGCGATCATCTCTTCCTTATCGACGGTTCGGGTTTCATCTTCCGGGCCTTTCATGCACTGCCTCCTCTGACGCGCAAATCCGACGGCCTGCCGGTCGGCGCTGTCTCCGGTTTTTGCAACATGCTCTGGAAGCTGCTGAGGGATGCACGCGGTACCGATGTGGCTGCCACGCCCACCCACCTCGCCGTCATTTTCGACTACTCGTCGAAGACTTTCCGCAAGGATCTCTATGACGCCTATAAGGCGAACCGTTCGGCGCCGCCCGAAGAGCTGGTGCCTCAGTTCGGCCTGATCCGCGAGGCGACACGTGCCTTCAATCTGCCCTGCATCGAGACGGAAGGTTTCGAGGCCGACGATATTATCGCGACCTATGCCCGCCAGGCTGAAGCGGTCGGCGCCGACGTGACGATCGTCTCCTCCGACAAGGACCTGATGCAGCTCGTCACCCCGAATGTCCACATGTACGACAGCATGAAGGACAAGCAGATCAGCATCCCCGATGTGATCGAGAAATGGGGTGTGCCGCCGGAAAAGATGATCGACCTGCAGGCGATGACCGGCGATTCCGTCGACAATGTTCCCGGCATCCCCGGCATCGGCCCGAAGACGGCAGCCCAGCTTCTCGCCGAATATGGCGATCTCGATACGCTTCTCGAGCGTGCCCATGAGATCAAGCAGGAAAAGCGCCGCCTGACCATTCTCGAAAACATCGACAAGGCGAAGCTGTCCCGCGAACTCGTGCGCCTGCGCACTGACGTACCGTTGGAGCTCGATCTCGACGCGCTCGTCCTGGAACCGCAGAACGGCCCCAAGCTGATCGGTTTCCTGAAAACCATGGAATTCACCACGCTGACGCGCCGTGTTGCGGAGTTCTGCAATTGCGACGCCAGCGAGATCGAACCGGCCTTCGTAAAGGTCGAATGGGGTGCGGATGCGCATGGGCCGGACCTCGATTCAGCCGAGCCGGAACCTGTCGCGGGCGCGGTACCCAAAGTGAATGGCGAAGCCGTGGCCGTTCCACCGCGCGCAAAGGCGAAGACTGCGGTCGAAGGCACGTTTGCGCCTGCCGATCTTGCCAAGGCGCGCGCCGAGGCGTTCGCGACCCTTCCGTTCGATCATTCTTCCTATGTGACGATCCGCGACCTTGCGACTCTCGACCAATGGATCGCCGCTGCGCGCGATACCGGCCTCGTAGCCTTCGATACGGAAACGACTTCGCTCGACGCCATGCAGGCCGAACTCGTTGGCTTCTCCCTGGCGATTGCCGATAACACCGCCGATCCGACAGGCATACGCATTCGCGCCGCCTATGTGCCGATCGGTCACAAGACGGGCGTTGGCGACCTTCTCGGCGGCGGTCTCGCCGACAACCAGATCCCGATGCGCGATGCGCTGTCGCGGCTGAAGGCGCTGCTGGAGGATGAATCGATCCTCAAGGTCGCTCAGAACCTGAAATACGACTACCTGCTGATGAAACGTTATGGCGTCGAGACCAAGAGTTTCGACGACACGATGCTGATATCCTACGTGCTCGACGCCGGCACCGGCGCGCACGGCATGGACCCGCTTTCTGAAAAATTCCTCGGTCACACACCGATCGCCTACAAGGACGTCGCTGGCTCCGGCAAGTCGAACGTCACCTTCGACCTCGTCGATATCGAGCGCGCGACACACTATGCAGCCGAAGATGCCGAAGTGACNTTGCGCCTGTGGATGGTGCTGAAGCCGCGCCTTGCCGCCACCCAGCTGACCCGCGTCTATGAGCGCCTGGAACGTCCGCTCGTACCCGTTCTTGCGCGCATGGAAGAACGGGGGATCACCGTCGACCGCCAGATCCTGTCGCGCCTCTCGGGCGAACTGGCTCAGGGTGCAGCCAGGTACGAGGATGAAATCTATCAGCTTGCTGGCGAGAGGTTCAATATCGGCTCCCCCAAGCAGCTCGGCGACATCCTGTTCGGCAAGATGGGTCTTGCCGGCGGCACCAAGACAAAGACCGGCCAGTGGTCGACCTCGGCGAGTGTGCTGGAAGACCTTGCGGCGGCCGGCTTCGATCTGCCACGCAAGATCGTCGACTGGCGCCAGCTCACAAAGCTGAAATCGACCTATACGGACGCGCTTCCGGGTTACATCCATCCGGAAACGAAGCGGGTGCACACCTCCTATTCGCTGGCGTCGACGACGACAGGCCGCCTTTCCTCTTCGGAGCCGAACCTTCAGAACATTCCGGTGCGCACCGCCGAAGGCCGCAAGATCCGCACCGCCTTCATTTCGTCGCCCGGCCACAAGCTGATCTCGGCCGACTACAGCCAGATCGAGCTGCGCGTGCTTGCCCATGTCGCCGAAATTCCCCAGCTCGTGCGCGCTTTCGAGGACGGCATCGACATCCACGCCATGACCGCCTCCGAAATGTTCGGCGTGCCCGTCGAGGGCATGCCGAGCGAGGTGCGTCGCCGCGCCAAGGCCATCAACTTCGGCATCATCTACGGCATCTCCGCCTTCGGCCTCGCCAACCAGCTTTCCATCGAGCGATCGGAAGCCGGCGACTACATCAAGAAATATTTCGAGCGCTTTCCCGGCATCCGCGACTACATGGAAAGCCGCAAGCAGATGGCCCGCGACAAGGGATACGTCGAGACGATCTTCGGCCGCCGAATCAACTATCCGGAGATTCGCTCGTCCAATCCTTCGGTCCGCGCCTTCAACGAACGGGCCGCCATCAACGCGCCGATCCAGGGCTCGGCCGCCGATGTCATTCGCCGCGCCATGATCAAGATCGAGCCGGCGCTCGCCGAGGCCGGCCTTGCCGATAGGGTGCGCATGCTCTTGCAGGTGCACGATGAATTGATCTTCGAGGTTGAAGACGAAGAGGTCGAAAAGGCGACGCCGATCATCGTTTCGGTCATGGAAAACGCCACCTCGCCGGCGCTGGAAATGCGCGTGCCGCTTCGGGTCGACGCTCGCTCCGCGACCAATTGGGACGAAGCGCACTAAGGCATGTCGCGCAAAAGTGCGCGGCGGTTTTGCGATAACGACATGCGAAAACAATGGCTTGAAGCGCGGCAAGCGAATCTGGAAGATCGCTGCGTGCTTTAGGACGCTTGTCTCATTCGGCCAAAGATTTTTCCTTTCTCATCAAGCCTCTGAAATTGATGATGTTTCATCTTTTTAGCCGTCCCGCAGCGGGACTGCTGGAAGGAACTTATTAACCTTCATTTTCTATCCGGAAGGATGTCAGAAATTACCAGACGTGAGTGAGTAGCTGTCGCATGCGTTTTCCCAGAACCAATTTGACGGACGCCGAAGAGTTTTCTTCGGGACTTGAAGCTGACCATCACGTGGAAGAAGCCACTGTGGCATATGAAGGCGAAAAGCCGATTCCGCCGCTCTGGCAGAGCAATTTCTCGCTCGCCCCGAATGTCCGCTTCACCCGCACCCCGGAAACGCTGATCAGCAAGCGCCACGCGCCGGAGAAGCCTGTCCGCGAGGAAATTGTTGTGCCTGCCCCGCAGGCCGTAGCAGTGCCGCAGCCCTTGGCGGCACCGCAGATGCGCGCGCCGATCGCGGTGAACGTACCCTTCGATATTTACCTGCCCGAAATGGCTGAACCAGTCGCGCCGCAGCCGGAACCTCAGCTGCAGCCCGTTGCAGCAATTCCCGTCGAAACGACGCTACGCGCAGCAACTGAGCTCTCCTCCATCTCGGATTTCGCCTTCTGGGAGGTCATGGCCTTCGAGGAGACCGATGCAGGTCCGTCGCGTACTCCGGTCATCGCGTTGCAGCAGGTCGAACCAGAATCGATCACCTCGCGCTTCCGCATAATGGAATGGCGCCCAGGCCGACATAATCCGGCGCCGGTGGCGCCGCGCGCAACGCTGCCCGTAACGTCAGCGCCGGCCCGCCCCGCGCGTCCTCCGGCAGTACGCGTTGTTGCTCCGGCTCCGGTCGCTTCAGCTCCCGTCGCCCAAGGCCCGATGGTTCAGACCCCGGAAATACAGGCGCCTGTGGTCCAGTCGAACCAGGCACCGGCAGAAGCACCGCCCGCATCGCGCGTCGAGATCACCGCACCTGCACTGTCCCCGGTTCGCTCTGCCCGCATGATCATCGAGAAGGTTGATGCATCGGGCTACGAATTCCCGCCGCGTGCCCTGTTGCAGGAGCCGCCGGAGCGGCTCGGCGAGATCATGTCGCAGGAAACGCTGGAGCAGAATGCCGGCCTGCTGGAGAGCGTGCTGGAGGATTTCGGCATCAAGGGTGAGATCATCCATGTCCGCCCCGGTCCGGTCGTCACCCTCTATGAATTCGAGCCGGCGCCGGGCGTAAAATCATCCCGCGTCATCGGCCTTGCCGATGATATCGCCCGCTCCATGTCGGCGCTGTCAGCCCGCGTGGCTGTCGTCCCCGGCCGCAACGTCATCGGCATCGAATTGCCGAATGCGACGCGCGAAACCGTCTATTTCCGCGAGATGATCGAGAGCGACGATTTCGACAAGAGCGGCTACAAGCTGGCGCTCGGCCTCGGCAAGACGATCGGCGGCGAACCCGTAATCGCCGAACTCGCGAAGATGCCGCATCTGCTCGTTGCCGGCACCACCGGCTCGGGCAAGTCAGTCGCCATCAACACGATGATCCTGTCGCTGCTCTACCGCATGACGCCGGAACAGTGCCGCCTCATCATGGTCGATCCCAAGATGCTGGAACTCTCCGTCTATGACGGCATTCCGCATCTGCTGACGCCCGTCGTCACCGATCCGAAGAAGGCCGTCATGGCATTGAAATGGGCGGTGCGCGAGATGGAGGAGCGCTATCGCAAGATGTCGCGCCTCGGTGTACGAAATATCGACGGTTATAACGGGCGCGTCTCCCTGGCCCGTGAGAAGGGCGAGACCATCCATATCATGGTCCAGGTCGGCTTCGACCGGCAGACCGGTGCGCCGATCGAGGAACAGCAGGAACTGGACCTTGCACCGATGCCCTACATCGTCGTCATCGTCGACGAAATGGCCGACCTGATGATGGTCGCCGGCAAGGAGATCGAAGGCGCGATCCAGCGGCTTGCGCAGATGGCGCGTGCTGCCGGCATCCATCTCATCATGGCGACACAGCGTCCTTCGGTTGATGTCATCACCGGCACGATCAAGGCGAACTTCCCGACCCGCATCTCCTTCCAGGTGACCTCGAAGATCGATAGCCGCACGATCCTCGGCGAACAGGGTGCCGAACAGCTGCTCGGCCAGGGTGACATGCTGCATATGCAGGGTGGCGGCCGCATCTCCCGTGTCCATGGTCCCTTCGTTTCCGATGCGGAAGTCGAGAAGGTCGTGGCACACCTGAAGACGCAGGGTCGGCCGGAATATCTCGATACGGTCACGGCCGGCGAGGATGAGGAAGCCGAGGACGAAGAGGACGGCGCCGTCTTCGACAAGAGCGCCATGGGTGCCGAGGATGGCGACGAGCTTTACCAGCAGGCCGTCAAGGTCGTCCTGCGCGACAAGAAGTGCTCGACCTCCTATATCCAGCGCCGCCTCGGCATCGGCTACAACAGAGCAGCTTCGCTCGTCGAGCGCATGGAGAAGGAAGGGCTGGTCGGCCCGGCAAACCATGTCGGTAAACGGGAGATCGTCTCGGGCCGCGGCGACAACGAATAATCGGAGCGCGGCTGGCTATCCTTCTTCGGAGGCCAGCCGCAGCGTCTCGAGCACGAAGTTACGCTTGCCGCCGGTATAATAATCCCAGTCGTCATTGGCCTCGCTCATGAGTTTCATCTTAAGGGCGGCATAGGCGTTCGCGCGCTCCGCGTGCGAGCGTAGATAGTCGCGAAACGCGAGCCGGTCTCGCAAAACGACATTGTTCGCCGAGCAGAGATATAGTCGTGCGCCGTAGGAGCCCTTGCCGCTGGTGAAGGTCCAGGTCTGCTGCTGGTATTTGTCGCCATGGAAGGTGAAGGCGCCAAGCGATTCTACGCGCTCGATCGCTTCGGGAAGCACATCCGCATTAGCGAAGGCAGCGTGCAGGTCGATCTTCGGCTTTGCCGCCAATCCGGGCACCGATGTGCTGCCGACGTGATGAAAGACGGGGGCGAGATCGGCAAGAAGCGGCTCCAGTTCGCCGACGATCCGGCGGAAGAGAGACGGCCATTCCGGGTCATAGGGGACGACACGAATGGCCATTCTCGTTTCCTGCCTCGTTTAGACGATTTCCTTCAGGAAGCCATCCAGGATGTCGACCATCTTGCGCTCGGCCTCTTCCAGCGAGCCGCTATTGTCGAGCTCCACGACATCGTAATCNCCGCGCACCGTCAGCGGGCCGCGTGCGAGGCGGGCCATGATGTCCTCGTGCGTCTCGCGGCCGCGCGCCTCCAGGCGGCCGGCCAGCACTTCCGGCCGGGCCGTAACATTGATGACCTTTAGCCGCGGGAAAGCAGCCTGGAAACGGTGCAGGGCCGAGCGCGAGCCATTGGCCACGACGAGGTGACCCCTGGAAAGTGCAACGGAAACCTCCGCCGGAATTGCATATTTCAAGCCGTGCGCCTCCCACCAGACGGCAAAGGCACCAGACTGCTCCATCGATGCGAAACCGGCATCCGAAACGGCGAGATGATCTTCCCCACCGGCATCGCCATCGCGAGTGATGACACGGCGGGCAAAATGCACGTCTTCGCGGCGATCGAAATGCCGGGCCGCAAGGTTCATCAGCGTGTCCTTGCCAGCCCCGCTCGGGCCGACGACGACGACCATGATGCCGCGTTCGGCACCAGCGCCCGGATGGGGTTCGTGTGACATCATCATGCGACACGGCGTCCTTCACGCCAGACGGAACGCGTCACCGGCACGCCATGTGAACGGTGGACGCGGACGAGATCGGCACGCAGGCCGGTTTCGATGCGGCCGCGATCGTTGAGGCTGACGGTGCGTGCTGGCGTTGCCGTCACCATTGCAATTGCCTTCGGCAAGGTAATGCCCTCGACCTCGTCGGCAAGAATGAAGGGCGCATGAAGCAGGCTGAGCGGCACATAGTCGGACGAAAGCACGTCGAGAACGCCGAGCTGCGCTAGATCACGCGCGGCAATATTGCCGGAATGCGACTTGCCGCGCACGATGTTCGGCGCGCCCATCAGAACGCTCATGCCGTTCTCGTGCGACAGCCGGGCTGCGTCGATGCTGGTCGGGAATTCGGCCAGGCGAACGCCGTTTTCGATCGCCTCATCGACATGGGCAGATGTGGCATCGTCATGGCTTGCGACGGTAATGCCGCGTTCGGCGCAGACCTTGGAGATCGCGTCGCGATTTGGCGTCGAATTGCGATCGGACTCGGCGATGCGTCTGGCGCAGAATCGGGCAAACTCCTCATCGGAAAGACCGCGCTTCTTCTGATAGTAGAAGATGTACTGGTCCATTGTCTGGAACTGGCGCTGGCCGGGCGCATGGTCCATCAGCGAGACGAGACCGACATAAGGATCGTTTTCGAAATCGGCGAAGTGCTGCAGCACGTTGTCGGCCGAAACCTCGCAACGCAGATGAAGGAGATGTTCGGCACGCAGGCGCCCTTCCTTTTCGGCGGACTGGATGGCATCGGCCATCTCGCGCATCTCGCCGTGCTCGAAGCCGCCGTCTTCGTCAGCACCCATGCGCAGGCAGTCGAAGACCGTGGTGATACCCGAGGTGACGATCTGGGCGTCGTGGGCCTGGATCGCCGCCGTCTTGTTCCAGCGGATGCCCGGACGCGGCGAATAGTGGCCTTCCAGATGGTCCGTGTGCAGCTCGACGAGGCCAGGAATGATGTAGTCGCCCTCAAAGTCTTCGCCGGCTACCGAAATGCCTTTTGAAATATCGGCGATCTTGCCGTCGCGTATCAGGATAGAGCCCGAAAGGATATCGTCCTCGAGTACGATACGGGCATTTGAAAGAACGGTTTCTTTGCTCATGTCAGGAAATCTTTCAGCTTTTGGCGCCAGCAAGAGGCAGCCATGTGTGGACTTTGAAAGGCGCGCCGCGCGCCTCCTCGCTAAAGACGGCGAGGCCGGAAATGTGAAGCGGCCTGCCGGTAAAAGCTGCAAAACGCTCCGTCAGGATCGCCTTCATCACTTCCGCGCGCTCTTCCGGCACCTGACCGGTCAGCGTCATATGGAAGCCGAAGTCATCCATGACATATGGATAGCCCCAGCGCATGAGATTATTGCGCTGGCTCTCGGAGAGCCTTTCCGGTTTGCGCCTGATAATATCGGCCTCGGAGAGTGCCGCCCGGAATGGCTCGAAAGACTTTACCACCTTTGCGGCGAAATCCTGAAGCGGCGGGTGCAGCGAACCCGGAACAAGTGCGAAGAAGCGACCGAGCTGGCCGAGCACCAGCTCGGGGATTTCAAAGGCCGGCGTCTTGGCGGCAAAATCTTCGACGACCGCCATCAGGTCCTTTTCGGTCACGGAGGAGGCAAGCTCGAAGGGCGCCTTGATTGTCGCGTGGAAGCCGTAGCGGCGCGGATCGGCGGTCAATTCGAATTGTTCGTTTGACGGCAATGTCTTGTATTCGGGTGCAGGATAGGTCTCGCCGGTAAAGGCATTGCGGCCGAGCCAGACAGAGGCCGCATCCGTCAGGGAATGATCCTTAGACGGCGAAAAATAGAGAGCGTAGCGCAAGGCTTTTATCCTGGAGATCGTCCGAACGGGGAGCGCAATGTGCATTGATTTGGCGGTGAACCGCAAGCACGCTCCGGCTAAAAGATTTCCATGACAGAATGATGATGACGGCAGGCCGTCATCATCATTTGATCGGGCTTAGTGGCCGGCCTTAGTGCCCATCAGGCGATGGCGCAGTGCATTCGATGCGGTATCGAACAGGAAGACGACGATCAGGATCAGGATGACCATGTATGCGACGTTCTCCCAATTGGAATTGGTGCGCATGGCTTCCCAGAGCTTGAGACCGATACCGCCGGCGCCAACGGCGCCGATGATCGTCGCGCCGCGCACGTTCGATTCCCACTGATAGAGCGTCTGGCTGACGATGACGGGGACGATCTGCGGCATGATGCCGTAGCGATGCACCAGCACGGTCGAGGCGCCCGTCGACTTCACGCCTTCGCGCGGCTTGTTGTCAATATTCTCGAGACCTTCCGAGTAGAGCTTGCCGAGGGTGCCTGTCTCCGTGAGGAAGATGGCGCCGGAACCGGCAAGAGGACCGGGGCCGAAGGCGCGCGTCAGGAACAGCGCCCAGATCAGCATGTCGACCGAACGCAGGAAGTCGAAGAAGCGCTTCAGGGCCTGATTGAGGAACCTGTTTGGCGTGATATTGCGCGCTGCCATGAAGGCGAGCGGGAAGGCCGCGAGCGAACCGAGCAACGTGCCGAGGAAGGCCATCACGATCGTCTGGAACAGCTTGGTCCAGACATCGCCATGCTGCCATTCGCTGTTGTTCCAGATATTGTCGAAAGCGAGCGACAGGTTCGACTGATCGGGATGGATCCGCGGGCCGGAGACGATGAGACTGACGACCTCGCTTGCCGGCTTGTCGAAGAAGGGCGACTGCGTATCGAAGACGAAGTTCGCCCAGCCGATAAATCGCTTGCGCACTTTCACGCGGTCGACGGAAATGCTGACATCCCCTGCAAAACCAAGATTGGCAAGCACGTTGTCGTCATAGACCGTCATCCAGCCCGGAACCGGACCGACGACTTTCGGTGCGCCGCTGCTGACATCGACCGGCACCGTCATGCCATGGGCAACGATCGTCGTCTGGCTCTTGCTGACCGTCACCGTGCGGCCGCTGCCGCCGACGAGAACCGTGATGCTGCCATCCGTGTTGGTTTTCAACCAATCCGGATGCGGATCGTCGCCAAGCGGTGAGAAGCGTGGATAGCGCGTCTGGATCGTCCCATCGTCCTGGATACGGAATTCCGGCTGAACGTCATAGCTGATCCACTGACTCATATAGATGCCAAAGCGTTCCCAGTGGGCTTCGGCGATGAGCTTCGGCAGGTCGAAAAACCAGACGGCATAAAAGCCGTATAGGATTGTCGCGAGCACAATGAGGAGACCGCCGAAACGCTGGCGGAAGGACTTGTGAAAATATTCCGGATAGCGCGTTTCGATCTCATGCATGCGGTTTGCGTCGATGACCGTCATGGCAGCCTCAATGTTGCAGGAGGAAGGCGTGTTCGCCGACGAGCCGGCGGCGCAGCCAGGCGGAGAACTGGTCGACTGCGACAATCGTCACGAAGAGCAGCAGCACGAGCGCCACGGTCTTCGCGCCGAAACCGCGGGAAATGGAAAGCTTGAGCTCTTCACCGATACCGCCGCCGCCGACGGCGCCGATGATGGTCGAAGCGCGCACGTTGATCTCAAGGCGCAGCAGCGCATAGGACGCATAGTTCGGCATGACCTGCGGCAGGGCGGCGAAACGCACGCGCTCCAGCCAGTTCGCGCCGACGGCGCGCATGCCTTCGTCCGGTTTCATGTCGATGTTTTCGGCAACTTCATAGAAGAGCTTGCCGAGTGCGCCGATCGTGTGGAGCGTGATCGCGATAATGGCGGCCACCGGTCCGATTGAGAGGATCGCCGAAAACAGGCCGGCGATGACGATTTCTGGGAAGGCGCGCAGGAATTCCATGATGCGCTTTGTAAAGATGCGCAGCGGCCAGTTCTTCGTCAGATTGCGTGCCGCAAAGAAGCTGAGCGGAACGGCGAAGATGAAGGCGATGATGGTCGAAACGAGCGCGATATTGATCGTGACGATCATCAGCTCGAAATACTCGGGGATGTAGAAGCTGCCCCAGACATAGACGCGGCCATTGGCGAAATTGAATTCTTCGCCACCCTTGTCGTTCGGGCTCGCAATATCGAAAAGCGCGCGCCAGACATCGGTCCAGTCTTTCGGGATAAGCCAGCTCAGGAAGTCGAACAAATGCGGCAGGCGTTCGAAGAAGTGACCTGCATTGCTCTCGTCGGCAAAGCGCACGGAGCTGACGAAAGCTACGATGAGGATCACCAGACCAAGCGCGGTATAGAAACGCCGTCTGGCGATCATCCTGTCCCAAGCGGTGGCGATTTCCTTCGTGCTCTGCATCGGCACATGCTGCTGTGTATCGGCAATAGTCATGAACGC
>Ga0055540_1001035_pt1 | contig 17804 bp, 17 predicted proteins | sample AraplaCvi_mMS_r2_2_FD_55040 | JGI IMG/M metagenome (GOLD analysis project Ga0055540, IMG submission 55040) | Arabidopsis root microbial communities from North Carolina, USA - plate scrape MF_Cvi_mMS_r2 | ecosystem: Host-associated > Plants > Roots > Endosphere | place: USA: North Carolina
TTCGCATTGCGAAATTCTCGTAAATCCGCGAACTTTCCTAGATGTTTAGCACATGCCTGGCTGCTGACCCATCCATAAATCAGGCAGCCATGATCGATGCCNTGGGAAGCCAATCCTTCGAACAAAGATGTGACAGGCCGTTAGTCGAGATCGCCCGTAGCGGATGTAACGTTGGCNAAAGCCGCAGAAAGCCTGTCGAGGACCNCGGCAGNCAACGGCGCACCATTGATNGCCGCGATATTGTCCTCAAGATGNGCAAGGCTNCCAGTACCGGTCATTACGACGCCGATACCCGGCACGTGCCGGCAGAACCGGTAGGCCGCTTCCGTCAAAGATCCAGCCACGCCGTTTTCGAGCAGAAAGCCCAACGGATCTTCCGCATCCAGCAAATCCGGCGGAACTTCGCCTTTCTCGACGAGCTTCGCCACCAAGCTGTCCAGCGTTTCCTTGCGGGCAAGCGCACCGCGCACGGCATACATGGCCATGATGCCGATATTCTTTTCGATTGCCTGTGGCAGGACGAAATGCGCGATCGAAGGATTGACGAAATTACAGCCAAGCATCAGCACGTCCCACACGCCATCCGCGACGGCGCTTTGAGCAACCTTATGTTCGCCGTCGATCCCGAAAGACTCGGTCACACCGAGAAATCGCAGCTTGCCTTCATCGCGAAGCTGCAGCAGCTCCGGCAAAAGCTCATCTCGGCAGAATTCATATTGATTCGGGCGCACGCCATGTAGCTGCAAAATGTCGATATGATCGGTGCGGAGCGCCTTGAGGCTGGCCTCAACGCTCCTGCGCATCTCGCCAGGAGCGACGAACTCGCTGCTCTCATAGGAGCTGCCTTGAACCGTGCAACGCGCCTTGGTAGCGACGATCACGCTGTCGCGCCGTCCCTGAACACCTGCACCGACAACCTCCTCGGTGCCGTAAACCGGTGCCGTATCGATGAAATTGATGCCGCGATCGAGTGCCGCGCGAACAAGATCGATCGCTTCTGCTTCACTGCCTCCGCGCCGGAGACCGAGCCGGCTGTTGCCACCCGCCCCGAGGACCGCCGCACTGACCTTCAACCCGGTCCGCCCAAAGATTGTCATATCCATCGTCTTCCGCCTCGCTTGCGGGACCATCGGATTATCGCTGCTATTTCGGCATGCCCCGCCTTTTTCAAAAAATCGTAACGAGGCTCCGGAAGGATATCAACCAACCAGTTGGCGCCCACCAGCACGCCTAATCTTTTCGCTGTGAGAAATAGATATCGTCTCCCCGGACGTGGCGAGAACGCTGTCCTAGAACGATGAGAACTGCTTCCGGCAGATCGATCCGGCCAGTGTGCCGCACAGGAGGAGCCTTTATTGCTGAATAGTGCAGAGCGAACGAACCTGACCTGCGAGCTGGAGCGCCAGCTCCACGATTTTTGGCATGACGTCGATACCAACTGGGGCCGACAGGCCGCCGATTTCTACACCGAGGATGGCGTCTTCGAGGCGAGCGAACAGACCTATCGGGGCCGCGAGAAAATCCGCCAGTTCTACGAATACCGGATCACCCGCGGGCCGCGCGTTGCAGCTCATGCCGTAACCAATTTCCGGGTCGTATCCGAAACGCCCGATGAAGCCACGACGACGTGGTACCTGATCCTCTATGCGCATGACGGCGAGCCCGTTCTGCCATCCGCACCGCCCATCCAGATCGCGCTTGCAACCGATCACTGCGTCAGGGGCGATGACGGTGTCTGGCGTTATAAAAACCGCAAATTCGAGACCTGGTTCAAAGGCGGAGTACCGACGACGACGTTCAGAGGTTAACGCCCGAACGCGTTTCTCTGACAAAGCATTTGCCCGGACCATGAGGTAGCGCCCGGGCGAGATTGCAAGAAGAACGATGAAATCCATTCTAGGAGGAGAGGAATGGGAAAGATTATCCGCAAATTGAGGCTGGCTGCCATCTTCGCCATGGTATCCGCTTTCTCGGTGGCAGGCGCTTTCGCCCAGAACGCGCCCTACCCGGCGAAACCGATCAAGCTGATCATACCTTATGCCCCGGGCGGCGGAACGGATGCGGTCGCAGCGGTATTTTCCGACAAGCTCGCCAGGAAATTCGGCCAGCCGGTGGTGAAGGAAAACCACGCGGGCAGCAACTCTGTCCTCGGAACGGCGCTGCTCGCGGACGCGGCCCCCGATGGCCACACCTTGCTGGTTGTCACGGGCGCCATCGCCAACAATCCGTTTCTTTATGCCAAACTGCCCTACAAGACGCCGGAATCCTTCGTTCCGGTCTCTATCCTGACCACCTATCCCTTCGTGCTCGGTATTCGCAGCGGCCTGCCGTTCAAGAACATGCAGGAGCTGATCGACTACGCCAAGGCCAATCCCGGCAAGCTGACCGCCGGTACGCCCGGTCGCGGCGCCGGCGCCCAGCTTGCGCTTGGCCTGCTGAACAAGAGCGCCGGCATCCAGATCCGCGAAATCCCGTTCAAAGGTGCCGGCGACAGCTTGAACAACGTGGCAGGCGGCTTCGTCGACATGGTCTTTTCGGGCTACGAAACCGTGCGCCCTTTCGTCGAAAGCGGGAAGATGAAGGCCTTTGCCCATACCGGCACCGGCGCGTTGGGCAACGAGAAAATTCCGGCGATCGCAGACACCATTCCGGGCTTCGAATACCAGAACTGGCTGGCCCTGATCGCACCCGCCGGAACGCCGGCCGCCGTGACCGACAGGCTCAACGGCACGCTCAAGGAAATCTTCGCCGAGCAGGATACCAAGGACCGGCTGGCCGGCCAGAACATCATGGGCATCGCCAGCAGCTCGACCGAGGCTAAAAGTTATCTCGCCAAGGAAATGACGACCAGCAAAGCCGTCATCGAAAGCATGGGCCTGAAGCCTGAATAAGCACGCTTATGAAGCGTCACCGACGATATGGCGTCCAGCATNCCGGGCGCCATATCGAACCAAGGTCAAATGCATCATGCCGGGAGATACAAGTGTTTTTTAGGCTCAAAGACAAGGCGGACGTCGAGGCCGGCCTGTTTTTCACGCTGTTCGGCGGCCTCACCGCGGGATTGTCTCTGCAATACCAGATGGGCACCATTGCCGCGATGGGTCCCGGCATGTTCCCGCTGATCCTCGGGATCATGCTGACAGCCATCGGTNTGATAATCCTNGCAAAAGGCGTCATGGCCGGCGGCGAAACCATCCGAAGCCTGCCNCTGAAANCAGCATTTCTGATTACCTTGTCGCTCCTGGTTTTCGCAGCCCTCGTCCTTGCGGTGGGCCTGNTCGTAGCGGTGCCAGCGCAGGTGTTTATCGCGCTTTGGGCCTCGGACCATTTCACCCTGAAGCGCGCGATCGCGCTCAGCATCGGGCTGCTGCTCTTCTGCTACCTCGTCTTCATCTATTTCCTCGGCGTGGCCGTTCCCATGATTGCGATCTGATCCCATGGAATTTCTCAACCATCTCGGCCTGGGTTTCGAGGCCGCACTTTCGCTCAACAACCTGACCTTCTGCTTCATCGGCGTTCTGGTCGGCACCGCCATCGGCATTCTGCCGGGACTTGGTCCGCTGGCGACGATCGCCATGCTCTTGCCGCTGACCTATTCGCTCGACCCGGTCACCGGCCTGATCATGATCTCCGGCATCTATTATGGAGCGCAATACGGCGGCTCCACGACCGCCATCCTCGTCAACCTACCCGGAGAATCTTCCTCGGTGGTCTCCTGCCTTGACGGTCACCAGATGGCACGCAACGGCCGCGCGGGCGCCGCGCTGGCCATTGCCGCGATCGGCTCCTTCTTTGCGGGAACGATCGCAACGATGCTGATCGCCGCTTTCTCGCCCGTCCTGGCGGAAGTAGCGTTCCTGTTCGGCCCCGTAGAATATTTCGCGATGATGGTCCTCGGCCTCACGGCAGCGACGCTACTCGCCCACGGCTCCTTCATCAAGGGCGTCGCCATGGTCCTGACGGGGCTGATCCTCGGCCTCGTCGGCGCCGACATCAACAGCGGCACATACCGCTTCACGTTCGGTTACTTCTCCCTGACGGAGGGCATCGAGTTCGTTGCCGTGGCGATGGGTCTGTTCGCGTTCACCGATATCGTCACCAATATTCGCGGCGACCAGGCGCGGGATGTCACCACGCCTTCTCTGCGCAATCTCTGGATGAACGGCAAGGAGGCCAAAGAAGCCGCACTTCCGGTTGTGCGTGGCACGGCAATCGGATCGGTTCTTGGGCTGCTCCCCGGCGGCGGCGCGATGATTTCGTCCTTTGCGTCCTACGCCATCGAAAAACGTCTCGCCAAGCGGCCAGAAGAATTTGGCCATGGCGCGATTGCCGGTCTCGCGGGCCCGGAAGCCGCCAACAATGCGGGTGCGCAGACGTCCTTCATCCCGATGCTGACATTGGGTATCCCGAGCAACGGCGTGATGGCCCTGATGATCGGCGCGCTGATGGTCCANAATATCGCGCCCGGCCCCTATGTCATGGTGTCCAATCCAGAAGTCTTCTGGGGTCTGATCGCATCGATGTGGATCGGCAATGCCATGCTGGTCGTCCTGAACCTGCCGCTCATTCCGCTCTGGGTCCGGCTGATCCAGGTTCATTACTGGATCCTCTATCCCATCATTCTCACGGTCTGCTGCGTCGGCCTGTTCAGCATCGAGAATAGCCTGCAACCGATCTATTTTGCGGCCGGGTTCACGCTGGTGGGCTGCCTGTTCTGGCGGTTCCGCGCCGAGGCTGCCCCCCTCCTTCTCGGCTTCATCCTGGGGCCGCTGATGGAGGAACATTTCCGCCGCGCGCTGCTGCTTTCGAACGGCGATCTGGCGATCTTCTACCGGAGCCCGCTGTCTATCGTGATGCTTTCCGTTGCGGCAGTCATGTGCCTGGTGATCCTGCTTCCACAAATCCGCCGTAGCCGCAGCGTGGCGTTTACCGAGAACGCATAGCGGACCGCCTCAACATCTAGACGACTTAGCGCCTGCCCGACCTCAGCATTTCTGTCCGTGAAACGCCGGCTGATTTGCTTTGCGCTGAACGTGTGCAGATGCAAGCCAGAAAACCGGCAAGATCACAGCAGTGCCTTGAAAACATGGGAGAAAGACTTGGCCAATCCGACCATCATCAGTTGCGCCGTCACGGGTAATATCACGACCGTCGAGTCGACACCCTATCTACCTGTCACGCCTGAGCAGATCGCCAACTCATGCCTCGAAGCGGTCAGGGCCGGTGCGGCGATCGTGCATATTCACGTGCGCCATCCGGACGGGCGGCCCAGCATGGAGCTGCAACACTATCGCGAAGTGATGGATCGCCTTCGCGCGGCCGATGAGGACGTCATCATCAACCTGACAACCGGACCGGGCGGTCGCTTCGTGCCGGGCGAACAGGAGCCGAGCGTTGCCGGCCCAGGAACCACACTGCTGCCGCCGGATCGGCGGGTCGAGCATATCGCGACACTCCGACCGGAAATCTGCAGCCTCGACTTCAACACGATGTATTCCGGCACGTCGGTGGTAATCAACACGCCCCGCAATCTCGGCATCATGGCGGACATCATCCGGGAAGCCGGCGTCCTGCCCGAGCTTGAAGTCTTCGATACCGGCGATATCCAGCTCGCCAACCAGTTCATCCAGGAAGGCCGCCTCGATGCGCCCGCCCTCTTCCAGATCGTGCTCGGCGTCCGTTATGGCGCGATCGCCACGCCCGAAACCCTTGCCTACATGAAATCCCTACTGCCGGCTGGCTCCCATTGGGCGGCCTTCGGCATCGGCCGCTGGGAGTTTCCCATGCTGGCGCAGGCATGGTTGCTCGGCGGACATGTGCGCGTCGGACTGGAAGACAACATCTATCTGGAAAAAGGCGTGCTGGCGAAAAGCAATGCCGAGCTCGTCAGCAAGGCCGTGCGCATTCTGAAGGAGCTTGGCGGCTCGATCGCCACGGCCGGAGAGGCCCGCGAAATTCTGAAACTCAAGAAACAGCTGCCCAGATGAGTGAAAGGCCGATGAGGCCTCATGACCATATTTCAAAAACCGAAGCGGAGGACCCCATGTACGATCAGAGTGACCCGAGAGCCAGCCTGGCTCAGGCCGCAAAGCCCAAAGCAGGCCATGTCCACAACAGCTATTTCGGCTCGCAGCTTAGCCTCTATTACGGCACCGAACCACAGGTCTCGGACGAGAACGGCAGGACCTGGATCAGCCGNGGCCAGAATTTCGTCATCGCCTATACCGACGGCAAGCAGGGCGGCACATTCGCCCGAAGCTCGCAGCCGGATGAATATGCCCTGATCATTCCGGACCGGGAAACCTCGGTCGAGATCACCACGGCAGACGGCACAACGACCGTTCCGGGTTATTCAGTCGCCTTCGTGCCACCCGGCGAAAGCAGCATTCGCATGCTGACCGCGGGCNGCATTGTCCGACTGTTCACGCCCAGATCGAAAGACATGGCGGAGGCGGCTTCCAACGCAGACGCCTTCTCAGGCTCGCATCCCAACGTTCCGCCTTTCGAAGCCTGGCCGGAACCGCCCGGTGGCCTCAAGCTCAAGTGGTACACTCTGGACGTCCCCGAGGACCCGTCGCGGTTCGGGCGGATCTATCGATGCACGACGTTCATGGTCAACTACCTGACACCACGTGTCGGCCCACGCGAGCGCGACAAGGTCTCGCCGCATCATCACGACGATTTCGAACAGTGCTCGCTGGCCCTGACCGGCACATTCACACACCACCTGCGCTGGCCGTGGACGACGGACATGAATGTTTGGCGCGAAGACGAGCATCTCTACTGTGAGTCGCCATCGGTCTGCGTCATCCCGCCCCCGTCGATCCATACGACCACGGCGGAATCATCCGGCGTGAACCAGCTCGTCGACATATTCGCTCCGCCGCGCATGGATTTTTCGCTGAAGCCCGGCTGGATTCTCAATGAAGACGATTATCCGATGCCGAAATCCTGAACCAGATGCAGAAAGGCCCCCGGAAATTTCCGGGGGCCTTTTACCATGAAGCAGTTGAAACGTGTTTGCGGATCAGGTCGGCTGAACCAGCCCCGCATCGACGAGCGGCCGGATGGATTCGATCTCCTTCTGGATGGAAACCTTCATCTGGTCGGGCGTATTGGCGACCGCCGTCAGGCCCAGTGACGTGAGCTTTTCCTTTGTCGCAGGCATATCGGTCCATTCCTTGATGGCGCCCTGGATCGCATTGACGATCTCAGCCGGCATTCCCTTCGGGCCAACGGCGCCGAACCACAGCGTCTGGTCGTAATCCTTGAACCCCTGTTCGGCGACAGTCGGCACATTCGGGAGCTCCGAGGTTCGCTTGAGGGAGGTCACCGCAAGCCCGCGGATTTTGGAGTCGCGGATATGCGGCAGATAATTCGACGGCGCATCGAGCGCGAAATGGATATGCCCGCCCAGAAGATCCGTCAGTAGCGGCGGCGATCCCTTGTAGGGGATGTGGTTGATTTCGACACCCGCCATCTGGCCAATGATTGCCGCTGCGATATGCCCCTTCGTGCCGGCGCCCGGATTGCCGATATTGACCTTTCCGGGATTTGCCTTGGCATAGGCAATCAGTTCCTGAAGCGATTTTGCCGGAGCGATAGCACTCGCGGTCAGCAACGCGGGGCTTTCCGCAACGATCGAGATCGGCGTGAAATCCACCTGGGGGTCATAGGCGAGGTTTTTCTGTACGACCTTGTTGGCTGCGATCGGCGCACTACCGCTGACCATGATCGTATAGCCGTCAGGAGCCGCGCGAGCGAGCTTGCCGCCAGCCAATGCGCCCGCAGCACCGGCATGGTTTTCAACCACGAACTGCTGACCGAACTTGGCCGTCAGCACATCCGCCACAAGGCGCGTGATAATGTCACTGGTGCCGCCCGGCGGGTAGGCCGATATGACCACACCCGGTTTACTTGGCCATTTGGCGGCCGACCAGGCCGCTCCGTTCGACGCCAGCAATGCGGCCGTGCCGCCAAGCACCATGAATTCGCGTCTCTTCATTGTTATTCCTCCCACTCGTTGATCGAGCCTATGCCGTCAAATTAACGCAACATGTCCCCTTCCCGAACATGAGGCTGCATCCGTTTCGCTGCTTGGAACGGCGTTGGTCATCCATCACTTCCGGCAAGCCAGCGGTCTTCCCCGGCATGAAACGCTGCCAGTTCATCGGCTTGGTCATCTCCCAGCAGATCCGGATTGACCTTCACACCGCGCACGCTCTGGATATAGGCGAGGAATTTATAAGACGGCCGCATCGCGTTGAGTTGCGCCCAGTCGATCGGAAGCGTCTCGGACGGATTGACCGGCTTCATGACATCCCGCTCGAAAAAGACATGGAAGGACAGAATCTTCCAGACGCCATCCTCCCTGACTGNGCGGGAAAAGAACCGGCAGAACACGTGAAAATCNACCTCGACGTTCTCCAGCCGCGCGCGGTTGAAGATCATCGCCGGACTTTCCACCGTCGCCCGGTCGCCGGCGATCTGGGCAAAGGCCGGAAACACCCAGTGCTTGCTGTTGCCGGTATTGCTCATCCACTTTCGCGTGGCTTCCACATAGGCATCGCCACCATGACCATCATACCAGCTGGTGCGGATATAGGCATCGCGGTGGAAGCAGGCCGCCATGACATCAAACCGGCGCTGATCCCGCGCGAACCGCTCGCGCCGCACCAGATCGAAAAGTTCCTCGCGGTCGAGATGTGCCCGCAGGCGGGCGTCGAAATCCTGTGACATTGGGTCTCCTGATCTATGTGGATACGGTTGCGCGAAGGTGCAGGAAACCGACGATCGTCAGTCGGCCTCCTGCAGCCCCTCCTCGCGCACTTTCCGGAAACGGGGAGATACGATCGACAGCAGCAGCAGCGCCGCGACGATCAGCGTCCCCAGGCTGAGCGGGCTGGTGAAGAAGACGCTGGCGTCACCATGCGAGATCAGCAGCGCCCGCCGGAGATATTCCTCCGCCATCGGCCCGAGGATCATCGCAAGGATGAGCGGCGCAGGCTCCGCGCCGACCTTGAAGAAATACCCCAGCACACCGAACAGAGCCATCATGTAGACGTCAAAGACGCTGTTGTTGATACTGTAGACTCCGATAGCAACGAAGACGCTGATCATCGGGAACAGGTAATGATAGGGCACGGAAATCAGCTTTGCCCAGACGCCGACGAGCGGCAGGTTCANGAATAGCAGCATCAGGTTGCCGAGCCACATCGACACAACGAGCCCCCAAAACAGGGCCGGCTGCTGTGTCAGGATTTCCGGCCCCGGCTGCACGCCCTGCACGACAAGCGCGCCGATCATCANGGCCATGGTCGCCGTGCCGGGGAGGCCAAGCGTCAGCATGGGAATGAAGCAGGTCTGGGCCGCCGCATTGTTTGCCGCCTCCGGCGCGGCCACCCCTTCGATCGCCCCTTTGCCGAACTCAGCGGAATGGCGCGAAACCTTCTTTTCCAGCGCGTAGGCCGAGAACGATGCGAGCAGCACCCCCGCTCCCGGCAAGACACCGAGCAACACGCCGATGCCGGTACCGCGCAGGATCGGCGCGGCCATGCGTTTCCAGTCCTCGCGGGTTGGAAACAGGCTGCTGACCTGTGCCAGGCCGGCCGAGCGGCTTTTTTCGTTCTCAAGGTTTGCGATAACGTCGCCGAGGCCGAAAACGCCCGTTGCGACTACGACGAAATCCAGCCCGTCGAGCAGGTTCGGTGTGCCGAAGGTAAAGCGCGCGGCACCCGAATTGACATCGGTTCCGATCATGCCGAGCATCACGCCGAACAGCGCCATGCCGAACGCNGTCAGCAACGAGCCGCTGGCCAGCACCATCGAGGTGNTCAGTCCGAGCACGATCAATGAGAAATATTCGGCAGGCCCGAAGGTCAGTGCAAGACTTGCGAGTAACGGCGCCGAGACCGCGATGAAAAGTGTGCCGACGGTGCCTGCAAAGAAGCTGCCGATCGCTGCCGCNGCGAGCGCCCTGCCCGCCTTGCCCTGCTTCGCCATTTCATGGCCATCAAGCGTCGTGACGACCGAAGAAGCTTCACCGGGAAGGTTCATCAGGATGGCGGTGGTCGAACCGCCATATTGCGACCCGTAAAAAATGCCGGCCAGCATGATCAGCGCCGTATCCACTGGCAGGCCGAAAGTGAAAGGCAGGAGCATGGAAATGGTAGCGATCGGCCCGAGACCGGGCAGCACACCCACAGCCGTTCCGAGCAGCACGCCAAGGAAACAATAGAGAAAATTCCCAAACGTCGTGGCGGTCGAGAAACCAAGTAGAAGTCCGTTGAATATATCCATGTCGAAGCTCACAAGACGTTGGCTATTGCAGCCAGGTGCCAAGCACCGGCATCGGCAAGCCGATCAGTTGGATGAAAAGAACAGTGCACAGGCCGGCAAAAACCAACGCGCCGACGGCAGCCTTCCAGTCGAGCTTGAACTTGATGCTGGTTGCCGCACTCAGGACGAGAAGCAGCAGGACAGCCGGCAGGAAGCCCAGCGGCTCTATCGCCAAGCCGAAAACGACGACTGCCGCAGGCACCATGATCAATGCCTTCCAGTTGATCTCCGGAAAGGCATCGCCCGATGCGGCGATGGAGCGAACCAGAACACCGATGCCGGTCAGAACCAGGAGGCTGGAGACGATGACAGGGAAATAACCCGGCCCCATGCGCCCCGCTGTGCCAAACGGGTATTGGACGGAGATCCACAGCGCAATACAACCGGTGACGGCGAAAAAGAGCCCCAATATGCTGTCTTGCCCGATCCTCATCGGTAAACCTCCCAAAATACTGACAGAAGCCCGGCCTAAGTGTTGCGCCGATGCAAACGATAGATCATCACCGATCCGGCTCCTCCCGCCGAAACCGATGCCGGCCATCCCTCAAGCAGGGTAGCCAAGGATGGCCTTGACCTCGAGATATTCTTCGAAACCGAACAGACCGAATTCACGCCCGTTGCCAGACTGTTTGTAACCGCCGAACGGCAGGCTGCGATCGAACGCGGCACCGTTCAGATAGACCCGCCCCGCCCGGATGCGGTTCGCAATCCTGCGGGCGCGATCTGCGTCCTTTGACTGTACAAAGCCTGCCAGACCGAACGGTGTATCGTTGGCAATCGCAATTGCTTCGTCTTCCGTGTCATAGTTCAGAATGGATAGAACAGGCCCGAAGATTTCTTCGCGGGCAATCATCATGTCGGGCGTCACGTCGCCGAAGACTGTCGGGCGCACATAATAGCCGCGGTTCAATTCGGCAGGGCGGCCCGGCCCGCCGGCGACTAGCGTCGCCCCCTCGCCCATGCCGATTTGGATCAGGTTCTGGACCTTGTCGAACTGCTGCTGGCTGACGAGCGGCCCCATCGTGGATTTAGGGTCGAGCGGATCACCGAGCGAATGCTGTCGACTGCCCTGCGGGCGGCGTCGAATGCCTGTTCACGCTGTGAGCGGTGTACCAGCATGCGCGTCGGCGACTGGCAATTCTGGCCGGCATTGGTGTAGCAGGCATGCACGCCAGCCTCGACGGCAGCCTCGAGATCGGCATCCGTCAAGATGAGGTTGGCGGACTTTCCTCCAAGCTCCTGAGCGACACGCTTGACCGTATCGGCGGCCAGTTTCGCAACCTTGATGCCGGCCGCCGTCGAACCCGTGAAGGACACCATGTCGATTTCGGGATGGCCAGCAATCGCTTCACCGACGGTCGGTCCGTCGCCGTTCACCAGATTGAAGACNCCGGGCGGCAGGCCCGCCGCATCGATGATCTCTGCGAGCAGCATCGAGCTCAACGGTGCAATCTCGCTCGGTTTCAACACAACTGTGCAGCCGGCCGCGAGCGCCGGCGCGACTTTGGAAGCCACCTGGTTCAGCGGCCAGTTCCACGGCGTGATAAACCCGCAGACCCCGATCGGTTCGCGGCGCACGATGCCGTTGCCCATCCGGTGCTCAAATTNGTAAGTCGAAAGCACGCGCACCACTTCCTCGAAATGGAAGAGCGCGACTGTCGCCTGGCGTTCGGTCGAAAAGGTGATCGGCGACCCCATCTCCAGCGTCATCAGCCTCGCCAGTTCCGGTAGGTGCGCCCTGAACCCGGCGATGATCTTTTCGAGATAGCCCAACCGCTCGTCGACGCTGATTTCACTATAGGCTGCGAACGCACGCCTGGCCGCCTTTGCCGCCCTGTCAACGTCTTCGTGCGACCCGAGGCTGATCCGGGCAAACGTTTCTTCGGTCGCCGGATTGGTGACGCCGATACTGGCCGACACTGCCGGATCAATCCATCGACCGTCTATATAAAACTTCAGTTTTTCCATCGTTCCGTTCGCTGCTGCTGACGCTAAAAGACTGGGAATTCAGAAACACTACAGGGCTGGACATGACTAGCAACGCGATCTCAAAGGCGTTTCGCCAGACGACAACAAGACGCCTTAGAAGGCAACCTTATAAATGCCTGCCTTCATCCACCGGCACAATGATTCCGGTGGAACTCGTCAGGTTGACGATGCAGGCGACCACCGCCCGCGCCACGTCATCAGGCGTCGTCACCCGTCCGAGCGGAAACTTTTCAGCGACCTTTTCCAGTTGCTCACGGGTGCGGTTGGGAACGAAATCCGTATCGACACCTGCCGGCGACACAGAAAACACCCTGACCTTCGGCGCCAGCACCTTGGCGAGCGCGATCGTCAGCGAGTCGAGACCACCCTTTGCAGAAAGATACGCAAGGCTGCTTCCGATCCCCGTCCGCGCCGCGATCGACGAGACATTCACTATGGCGGCATTGTTACCGCCTTCCAGCAGCGGACGAAACGCGCGAATCACCGCGAAAGGGCCGCGTAGATTGAGCGTCACCGTGCGGTCGAAGATTTCATCGGTCAGTCCCTCCAGATCCGCGGCCGGGACCGGAGTGGTCGCGCCACCGGAATTGACGAGTGCGTCAATGCTCTCGAACCGCTCCGTCACGGTGGCGACGGCCTCGGCGATGGATGCCGGATTGTTGATCGCGATGCGCGTTGCGATATGCCCTTTTCCTTGAAGGCCCCGCACCACATCGTCTGCCGCATCGGGCCGGTTATTGTAACCGACGACGACGATCGATCCCATATCCGCCAGACGCGCCGCTGTCGCCCGGCCGATACCGCTGCTTCCGCCAGTGATGACCGCCACTCGGGGTATGCGGAGCGCGGGGATATCGATAACAGCCACAGGTTCCTCCAATCGAGCCATCAGCCCGAAAAATCATTGATAGCCTTGGCGGCTGCGGTGCGAATGAAACCGTGGTCGCTCGAAAGCAGCAGGGCGCTTGCTCCAAGCCCCTTGGCGAACTCGAAATCGTCCCTGCTTGTCGGCAGCATCAGCAAAGGGACATCGGCCTCACGGGCCGCAGCCGCGACCTTCGTGCTGATCTCGGCGACTTTTCTTGCCGCATCCGGATCGTTGCCGAACGAGGCTGTCAGATCTCCGCGGCCAATGAACAGCGCGTCGATCCCATCGACCCGCGCAATCGCCCCAGCGTGCTCGATCGCATCCTGGTCTTCGATCATCACGATGCAGGCAGCCTGCCTGTCCTGCATCGCCATATGCTGCACTCCATTGACACTGCCCCAGGTGCTGGCACGCGTGAGCCCTGCAAAACCGCGGCTGCCGCCGGCATAGCGGCAGCTCTGCGCCACGGCCCGAGCCTTCTCCACCGAGTTCACATGCGGGACCATGATCCCATCGCGCCGCAATCCAGCGCGGAGAGTATGCCCGCCGCGGTGAATTCCGGCACCCGGACGAGAGGCGCAATGTTGGAGGCACGGGCAGCAAGAATCATCAGATCGGTTATTCCGCGATCGAGCGGCGCGTGCTCCTGGTCGATGACCACGAAATCGTAGCCGATCGGGCCGAGCATCTCGATCACCTGGGTCGTCGGCAGCTTCAGGAAAGTCCCCAGCATCCGCTCCCTTGCGAGAAGGCGTTGGCGAAACAGGGTAAAATTCGGGCGTTGGTCGGTCATCTCGGATTCTCGTCTGCTAGATTGGCTGATAGGGTTCGGGCACNGTGGTCGCGATCGACGGATCGACAACCAGCACCACCTTGCCGATCTGCCGGTTCTCGTCGAGAATGGCGTGAGCNTCCTTCACCTGGCGAAATTGTACGGCTTCGTGGATATGCGTTCTGATGCGTCCGTCCTCGATCAGCGGCCAGACCTGCGCGACAAGTTCGCGGGCGATCCGGCCTTTGTAATCCGCCGACCGGGGCCGCAGCGTCGANCCGGCAATCGTCAGACGCCGGCGCACCAGCGATCTTATGTTGACCTCCGCCATCTCGCCGTCGTGGCTTGCGATGAAGACCAACCGGCCATCGGCCTTCAACAGATCGAGCTGCCGCTGCGTCTTCGGTCCTGCCTGTCCGTCCAGGATGACATCGACGCCGGCGCCATCTGTCAGCCCACGGATTTCTTCATCCCAGTTCCCTCTGTAATCCACCGCCGCTTTCGCCCCGATCGCCAGACACACCTGCCGCTTTTCCGGGCTTCCTGCAGTGGCAAAAACCGTCGCCCGGCGCAGATTCCGCGCGATCTGGATGCCGGCCATGCCCACACCGCTCGTACCGCCCTGGATCAGCAGTGTTTCCCCTTCGCCGAGGCGCGCCAGCCAGATCAGGTTGTTCCAGGCCGTGAAGAACACTTCCGGAAGCGACGCACCTTCGATGAAACTCAGCCCCTTCGGGACCGGCATGCATTGCACGGCAGGTGCGACACAGAATTCCGCATATCCGCCGCCATTGACCAGCGCGCAGACCGGCATCCCGACCTTCAGCGTTTCAACGCCGGGGCCAACCTCCTCGACGATGCCCGCGACATCGAGCCCGGGTATGTCCGATGCGCCGGGCGGTGGCGGGTACAATCCCCGCCGTTGTTGGACATCCGGCCGGTTGACACCGGCTGCAGCCACTCGGATGAGCACTTCTCCGGAACCAGGCTGCGGTATGTGCCGTTCAACGATCCTGAGCACTTCCGGGCCGCCCGGCTTTTCAATTTCAATGACTTGCACCAGCTCAAACCCGCCGCCGCGTCAATCTGCCAGACCGACCAGTCGAGCCGGATTATCCGAAACCATGGCCCGCACCTCCGCCTCGCTGAAGCCGAGCGCCAGGCAGAGCTTGATGGCCTGCCGCATACCTTCCACAGGTGTCGGATTATCGACCTGCCCCAGATCGGAACCGATCGACGAGTGCGCAACGCCGGCGGCCAGGATGTGCTCCTTGAGTTCCTGTGGGGAATAAGCGTTGAAGCGGCTGTCGACATACATGCCGGCCGATTGTTCGACCAGCGCACCCATGGCCGCCAGGTCGCGGATGTCGTCATAGGTGAAGTGCAGGCCGTACATCGGGTGGTTGATGAGGAGGCGCTTGACTCCGCGCTTTTTCGCCTCCTCGAACAACCGCCAGATTTCCCAGACATGCAGATGGCCGGAAGACAGGATCACGTCAAACTCGGCGATCATGTCGAGGATCTGTTTTACCTCGTCGAGAATATTCCCATACCCGTCAACGACACTGAGCGCCGGCGAGTTTTTCAGCTCGACATTGGAGGCGAGGCGGACCTTGCGATGGGCGCTTCTGATATGATTGGCGGCCTGTGCCGTCGGCATCCAGATCAGCTTGGCGCCCATCTTCAACTGTGCGTCCACGACAAAGGGATTGAAGCCGCCGGTCGAATTGTTGAGTACGAGGCCACTATACATGGCAAGGCCGCGATCCCCCAGCACCCGCTCCATCAGGGGAATGAACGGCGCCACGGAATAGTGGTGATCCTTGAAAAGCAAAGCGCGCATGCCAGCCGCCGCGGCTTCTTCGGCCGCTTCCAGATGATCAAGCTGGCGCGGCATCGTCGAAGGCCCGGAGTGCACATGAAGATCCAGTGCGCCGCGCAACAGGCTTGCCGCCAAGGCGTCGTCGACACCGGCGATCAGTCGGCGAACTTCCTCGCGGTTGCGTTTCGTATCCTCTGTCGAAGCCATGAACGTCATCCTCCTTGCATCTAAGGCAGCCTTAGAACTTGACTTGGCCCAGCGACAACCTATCGTCTCTATCGTTTCGCGAGCCGGAATGGCTTGGCGGACAGTCTGGGAGGAGGACCCATGACAATTCGAGCTATAGAACGCGCGATGAACGTGCTTCAGGAGCTTAACCAGCAGCCGATCAACACGATCGCGCAGCTTCATGCGCGCACGAAACTGCCCAAGCCAACGCTCGTGCGCATCCTGCGGACGCTGGAAGAGGCAGGCTACGTGGAGAACGACACGCGGCAGGGCGGCTACCAGGTGAGTGCGCTCGTTACGTCGCTCAGTTCCGGTTTCCACAAGGGGCCACTGGTCGTCGAAGCCGGCAGGGCGTGGGCGATCGCCATCACCCGCAAGCACAAATGGCCCGTCGCCATTGCCCTGCCGGATTATGATGACATGATCATCCGTTTCAGTACGGTGCCTGACAGCCTGATTTCGCCATTCCACAGCACGGTCAACAAGCGCCTGTGCATGCTCACCCGCGCAATGGGGCTCGCTTATCTTGCCTTTCTCGATGGTGAAGACCGCAATGTAATGATCGACATCCTGCAAAAATCCGACAATCCGGAAAATGCACTGAGCCACCACCGGGACAAACTTCTTCGCCTGCTAAACGAAGTGCGGAGCAACGGTTACGCAACACGTTCCTCGACCGTCGAACCCCGCAACTCAGACACTATTGCCGTTCCGATCATAGCCAAAAGCGGCCGGGTGCTCGCAAGCCTGGGACTGACCTATTTCAAAGCCGCGTTTGATTCAGAGCAGGAGGCGCGGGATCGCTATGTTCCAATTCTCAAATCGGCAGCGGTCGCAATTTCGGAAGACCTGAACAGGTTGTCCAGCAGCGTGGCAATCGACGTCAGCTCCGCAGATCCGTCGGCCATTTCCAACGATTGAGCTCGATCGGCTTTCAACCGTGATGGCAAACAACTTGGAAACTCGAGCAGTAGCAAGGGTTCAGAAGTGCCTTCTCCAAGGCAGTGAACAATAGATTGCGGTGGGCGGCGACAACGATCGCATTGGCGCAATGTTGCACTGCTTCAACACTTAAACCGGCTCCGAAAGGGCTCAACATTCCGGGCCGGTCGACGGGGAGGCTAGCGCGTATGCCGCCTGCAAGAAGTACCCTGCATGTCAATCGGCGTGGAATATTGGCTCTGACGCGGATTTGGTGCGGTTTCCTCATGTCGCGCCGATTAGGCGGGCTTGAAGCAGATCAAGCTTTCCACGACCGTACATCTGGCGCCTCACCAGCTTGAGCTTGGTAATCTGCCCCTCGGTTTGTCCGTTGGACCACGGTGAGACGATCGCTGCTCGGACTGCCTTTATGTCTTTCGCGCGGCGGCTTTACGACAAAAATCCATGCCCGAGCAGACGGCCAGGGACGCCTCTTGGCTTTATCCTGACGGGTGGCGAAACGTCCGGCCACCTCGCGGTTCCCGATATTCTCGCGATGCCGGTGAACAGGTCTCGTCGCCTCCTCGCGGACAAGGGTTATGATGCCGACAGCATCCGTCAGGATTTCACTGCACACGTCCGATCATTCCGCCGCGAGCAGGCCGCAAGAGCCACCAGCTTGCGACTATCATGCTTACAAGAATCGAAACCGTATCGAACGCATGTTCAATCGGATCAGTAGGATTGCCACCCGTTATGACAAGACCAAAACATCATTCGCCGCATTCCTGGCAATCGCCGCGGCGAAGATATGGCTACCTCACTTTGTCAATATGACCTAAGCTCTTGAGATCCCATCAGGGGTG
>Ga0055540_1001045_pt1 | contig 17649 bp, 18 predicted proteins | sample AraplaCvi_mMS_r2_2_FD_55040 | JGI IMG/M metagenome (GOLD analysis project Ga0055540, IMG submission 55040) | Arabidopsis root microbial communities from North Carolina, USA - plate scrape MF_Cvi_mMS_r2 | ecosystem: Host-associated > Plants > Roots > Endosphere | place: USA: North Carolina
GGCCGTCGTCGAGTCGCAGCCGCACGCCGTCCAACGGCACGCCGTCGTAGACGCAGCCACCCGCCGTCTCGCTCATGCCGTAGGTGCGCACCACTCGGATGCCCGCCGCTGCGGCCGCCTCGCCGATCGTCGCGGGCATCGGGCCACCGCCGACCAGGACGGCGTCGAGTTCGGCCAGCGCCGCAGTGGCAGCCGGGTCGCCGAGTGCCTTGGCCAATTGCACCGCCACCAACGACGTGTACCGCGGCCCGGAACCCAATGCGGCGACGGCATGGGGCAATTCGGCGACGTCGAAGCTCGGGTCGACGGCCACCGGGACGGTGCCCGCCAGCAGGCTGCGCACCATCACCTGCAGACCGGCGACGTGATGGGCGGGCAGCGCCAGCAACCAGGTGCCGGGGCCGCCGATTCTGTCGTGGGTGGCCGACGCGCTGGCGATCAGCGCGGCGGCGGAGAGCATCGCGCCCTTCGGTGTCCCGGTGGTTCCCGAGGTGGAGACGACGACCGCGACGTCGTCGTCGATGTCCTCGCCGATGCCCAGCGAGGCCGTCGACGCCTCCGCCGACCGGACGTCGGGTGGCACGGGCAGGATCGCCGAATCGCGGCCGTCGAGAACGCCCTCGAGCACCGCGAGCAACGGCTCGGGGGAGGGAATCGGCGGTATGACGACTGCGCGCAGGGTGGCTATGCGGAACCCTCGCCGTCGTCGGTGGTCGTGACGTCGTCGACCCGTGGGTCGTCCAACGGCCACCCCTTCGCGGCCAATCGTTGCCGGACCCGCTCGACGTCGTCCTCCTGCGGGAGTTCGTCGGTCATCTGGGTGATGAAGACGCCGATGTCGATGTGGTCGAACTCCCCACGGTCCATCAGGCCCCGAGCCACCGCCTTGACCTCGTCGTTGGACAGGCGTCGGTTCAGCAGGGACATCAGCGGCACCCGATCGGGGCCGGGTACGCCTTCGGGATACCCGGCGGTGATCCAGGCGACGATCTTTGCGACGAATGCGTTCACGAGTCGACTTCCCCTTGGTGCCGCGGCCAAGACCCGACCGCGACGCTGTCTCGATGGTAGTTGCGCACCGAAGCGATGTCCTTCCCCCGGGGCACCGACGGAAGTTTTCGGCTCCGGAGACGAACGCGCCCCACCCTTTGGGTGAACAGTGGGTGAACAGCTTTTGGAGAACGGCAAAGTCCCAGGTGAGGCGCGTGATTCAGCGCACCACCGGCTGGTCAAAACATCCTGAGAAGCCTCACAATCTGAGCCATGGACACAACCATGATCATCTTGGTGCTGTTGATCGCCACCGCGCTGGCCTTCGACTTCACCAACGGCTTCCACGACACGGGCAACGCCATGGCGACGTCGATCGCCACGAACGCGCTGAAGCCGAAGACCGCCGTCATCCTGGCGGGCATCCTGAACCTCGTCGGCGCCTTCCTCTCGGTCGAGGTCGCCATCACGGTCACCACCTCGGTCCTCAAGATCCAGGACGGCAAGACCGGTTCGCTGCTCTCGGGCATCGACCCGTCGACCGGCCTCACCATCATCTTCTCCGGCCTCATCGGCGGCATCCTCTGGAACCTGCTGACGTGGCTGTTCGGCATCCCGTCGAGCTCGTCGCACGCGCTCTTCGGTGGCCTGATCGGTGCCGGTCTCGCCGCGCTCGGCATGGCGGGCGTCAACTGGAGCGGGGTGTTCGGCAAGGTGATCCTGCCTGCGCTCGCCGCACCGTTCATCGCGGGCCTGGTCGCCGCGTGTGGCACCTGGGTGGTCTACCGCCTGACCCGCAACGTCGCGAAGAAGCGCCGCGAGGACGGGTTCCGCTGGGGCCAGATCGCGACCGCATCGCTCGTCGCCCTGTCCCACGGCACCAACGACGCGCAGAAGACCATGGGCGTGATCGCTCTGGCCTTGATCACCACCGGCCACCTGACCGGCAACGTGAAGGAAGACGGCCTGCCGTTCTGGGTCATCGCCTCCTGCGCACTGGCCATCGGCCTTGGCACCTACATCGGCGGCTGGCGCGTCATCCGCACGCTCGGCAAGGGCCTCGTCGAAATCGAGTCGCCCCAGGGCCTGGCCGCGGAGGCGTCGTCCGCGGCGATCATCCTCAGCTCGAGCGCCGCCGGCATGGCGTTGTCCACCACCCACGTCGCGACGGGCTCCATCCTCGGTAGCGGTGTCGGCAAGCCGGGCGCGCAGGTGCGCTGGGCCGTCGCGGGCCGGATGGCGGCCGCCTGGCTGATCACCCTGCCCTCCGCCGCGCTCGTCGGCGCGCTGTCCTACTGGCTGTCGGACGGCATCAAGTCGCTGACCGGAAACGATCTCGCCGGTGACGGTGTCATCTTCGTCATCCTGGTCGGGCTGTCCGGCTTCATGTACTGGCGTGCCCAGCAGCAGAAGGTCGACCACAACAACGTCAACGCCGATTGGGACGACACGAGCAACTCCGTGGTGCCCGCCAACGAGCGCAAGAAGACCGTCGACCAGCCGACGGCCTCGGTCTGATTCGCCCACGAGAATTAGGGAACTGACATGACTTATCTGGAAGCACTTCTCAAGGTGCTGGCCGTCGGACTGGTCCTCGGCGCAGGTCTGCCGGCGATCTTCGCCGTCGGGCTGGTGGCGTTCTCGAAGGGCTCGGGCGGAGTCCAGACCGACGGCACGACCACCGCGCCGAACCCGGCGCTGAAGGTCGCCGGGCTGCTCCTCTTCACCGTCGTCGCCGCGGTGATCGTGATCGCGATCCTCTACATCACCAAGTCGACGATCATGCACCACTTCGGCTTCAATCCCGTTCCGTTCCTTCCAAAGTGAGCTGACAGAACATGACCGAGAACAAGGGCCTGCTGGACAACGTCGTCAACTGGTTGAACGCCGGTTACCCCGAGGGCGTGCCGCCCAAGGACTACTTCCCGCTGCTGGCGCTGCTGAAGCGCTCGCTCACCGAGGACGAGGTCGTCAAGGCCGCGCAGTCGATCCTGCGGTCCAACGACGGCGGCACCGTCACCGAGGCCGAGATTCACGCTGCGGTTCAGGGCGTCATCGACAAGGAACCCAACCCCGAGGAGATTCACCAGGTCGCCTCGCGACTGGCGTCGGTCGGTTGGCCGCTGGCGACCGCGTCGCACTGAAAGTCGTTGCACCGCACGTCCCCTCGGCTCCCCGGAGCCGGGGGGACGTGTCAGTTTCTGGGGTCGCGACGCAGTGGGTGGGTGTCGGGCACCTGCACGAAGATCAGCGTGACGCCGTCCGGGTCGTCGACGTGCATCTCGTGCAGACCCCACGGCTCCTCGGCGGCGGCCCTGGTGATCGTCACGCCCCGGCTCTCGAGCTCGGCCTGGGTGGCGTAGAGGTCGCGCACCTGCAGCCACAGCGCACCGGGGAACGGCGGTGTCCCCGGTACTCGCTCGCCATGGCCGGCGATCTCCACCAGCGACTGTCCCGCGTGGAACACGGTGCCGGACCCGTACTCACGGGCGATGGCCAGGCCGATGTCGTCGCGATAGAACGCCAGCGACCGCTCGTAGTCGGCGGGCCGAAACAACACGCGACTCGCCAGGATCTCCATGCCTTGGTTGTAGCACGGGTCCGACGGGCCGCCGCCGTCCGCGAAGGTCTAGGTGGGTTGAACGTGCTGGCGCTTCATCACCGCGTCCACCGCGGCCGGGGCAAAGCTGTTGATCGCATGCGCGGTCACCGCCATCCGCGGCGCGATGCGGACCGGGCGGCGCCGCACGGCGGTGACCATCCAGTCGGCGGCTTCGTCGGCCGAGAGTCCCGGCAATCCGTCGTAGGCCCGGGTGGGCGCGATCATGGGTGTCTTGACCAGGGGATAGAACAGCGTCGTCGAGTGCACGCCCTCGTTGCCCCACTCGGTCTCCACGACGCGGCTGACCGCGGTCAGCGCCGCCTTGGACGCGTTGTAGACGGCGAACAGCGGCGACGACTCGTTGAGCACGCCCCACGTCGAGACGTTGACGACGTGTCCGTCGCGACGTTCCCGCATGCCCGGTCCGAAGCCGCGGATCAACCGCAACGGCGAGTAGTAGTTCAACGCCATCGTCCGCTCGACGTCGTGCCACCGGTCCAGGGATTCGGCCAGCGGCCGGCGAATGGACCTGCCCGCGTTGTTGACCAGGACGTCGACTCCGCCGAATCGGTCGTCGACCTCGTCGACCAGGGCGTCGACGGCGTCGAGGTCGGACAGGTCGCAGGCGATCGCCGTCGCGTCGCCGCCGGCTGCCTCGATCCGCTCGACCACCGCGTCGAGCAGCTCCTTGCGGCGGGCGACGACGATCACCCGCGCGCCTGCGGCGGCCAGCTTCTGCGCCCCGGCCTCACCGATTCCCGACGAGGCGCCGGTGACCAGGATCCGCTTGCCCGCGGGGTCGACCTCGTGTCGCGGTCCGAGCAGCTGGGCGGCCAGCGGCGGCCGCATGCTCGCGAGCAGCAGGGTCTCGGACAGTCGGCGTAGGGGGTTCTTGCTCACGGTCGAGAGCTTAGGTCGCCCGGAAGAGGCCCAGATTCGCGACCGCCAACGTCTGCTCCTCGCCAAACTCCTCGAACGTCATGGCGGGGACGAAGCCCAGTCGCCGCGCCAGGTTCAGCGAGCGGGTGTTGGCGCTCTGGGTGACGACGATGACCGGTTCGTCGCGGAGTTCGGCCGCGGCCGTTCGCAGCAGGGCGTTGGCCGCCTGATGGGCCAGCCCGCGCCCCCAGAACCGACGGTCCAGGGTGTAGGCCAGTTCGAGCTCCTCGCCGGACGGTCCGAGGTGGCCGGGATGGTGCAGGCCGCGGCGGGTCAGCGACACCGTGCCGATGAACGTGTCGGTCTCCTTGTCGGCGATCACGTAGGAACCGGCCGCATCCGTCGCCGCGGTCACCCCGGCCTCGTCGAGATCGCGGATGACGACCGGGCGGGGCTGCGGTCCCCCGAGGTGGGCGTGCACGTCGGGGTCGACGAGGTGCTCGATGATCGACGGGCGGTCGTCGTCGCGGGCCTTGCGAAGCACCACCTCGCCGGCGTCGATCCGCAGTGCGCTCAGCGTGGTCATGCGTCCTGCCGGGGCGAGGGCCGAAGCACGCAGCGCGCGTAGCCGATCCAGCAGACGACCGTCGCGACGAACCCGACCCCGAGCAGCGTCAGCGGCGCCGTCGCCACCTCGACGGCCACCGAGCCGCTGCCCGGGACGTGCCGGTCGACCGCACGCATGACCAGGAACGGCAGGACGGCCACCGCGAACGTGGCCATGGCGCCGACGACGGCGAGGCCGAAGCCGCCGCGTACCGCGCCGAAGACCATCGCACCCGCGGAGGGGAGCACCAGCAACCCCAGGGGCAGCGGCCGCAGCCCGGCGTCGACGTCGCCGGTGGTGGTCCAGGCGCCCCAGCCCGCCATGTCGGCCGACCCGCCCACCGCCTGCGCGGAGTACCAGGGCAGGAGGACGGCCACGGCGATGGCCAGCACGCCGAGGGCGCCAATCGTCCACCTGGTGAGTGTGGCTTCGATGACGTGCCCCCTCGCGAGTTCGGCTGCTGACGATCGCTCTCCGAACGTTAGCGCGCCCAAACTCGCGGGTCGCGGCTAGCCGACACCCTCCAGGACGTCGGTCTCAGTGTTGCCGATGTTGGCGACGATCTCCGGCCGCCGTGCCACGCGGTACCGGTACCAGGCGACCGCCGCGAGCATCGTGACGAGGAACAGATACGGGATGACGTTCAACGGCCAGGCCGGCACCGGCCAGACGTTGGCGAAGAACACGTACGCCATGGCCAGCACGACGACCGTCGCGCACGTCCACACCAGACGGTTGGGCACGCCCTCGCGCCGGGTGTAGACGACGCACGCGATCGCCACCATCGCGTAGGCGACCATGTAGCCGTAGGTGCCGTAGGTGTCCACCCACACGACGATCTGCATGGGGTCGACGCCCGCGGCCAGCAGGATCAGGTTGAGCGCAATGGCCGTCGGCCCGGCGATCAGCAGGACGCGGTGCGGGGTCAGGTGACGATCGTGGGTGCGGCCGAAGTGGTCGGCGACCACCCCCTCCTTGCCCATCACGTAGACGATGCGACCGACGACGTTGAGCGGCGCGACGACGACGGCGAAGAACGACGCACCGACGCCGAAGACGAGGATGGGGGCGAACCACGACGGCATGCCGATGAGCGTGGCGATGTCCTCCAGCGGGCTGGCGCTGGTGGCCAATCCCTCACCGAGGACGGCGATTTGGGTGTAGGCCGCGAAGACGTAGAGGACGCCGACGGTGACCGCGCTCCACATGATCGCGCGCGGGATCGTGGTGTAGGGGTTCTTGGCCTCGCGGCCGAGCGCGTCGGCGGAGGAGAAGCCGACGAAGCCCAGGATGCCCAGCACCATGCCCACCGCGACACCCTGCGGCGGTGCGCCGTCGAGGCTGAACTGCGAGGGGTCCCACGCGTCCGGTCCCGCCCACACCAGGGCGAGCACCAGCAGGATGACGATGATCGTGACCGAGACCAGCTCCAGCACCAGCGAGACGCGCGCCGAGAGCCGAATCCCGCGGATGGTGAACAGCGTCGCGAGGCCTCCCAGCACGACCGCAAGCCCCAGCTGCCAGCCGAGTCCGTCGGCCGGCACGCCGAGCAGGACCAGGAACTGGTTCATGTAGGACACCGCGCCGCCCAATGAGCCGGCGGTGATGCCCCAGCAGCCGACGACGAGGGCGACGCCCGCCAGGTAGGCGCCGGTGGGGCCGAGCCCCTTGGCGACGTAGGTGTACAGCGATCCGGCCGAGGCGTGCCTGCGCGCGAAGACGACGACGCAGTAGCCGACGGCCAGGATGACCAGCGTGGCGAGCACGAACGACAGCACGGTGCCGTTGCCTGCGCCGAGGTAGATCGCCGCCGCGGTGAAGGCGATGACCGCGCTGGGGGCGATGTTGGCGATGGCCTGGGCGGACACCTCGGGGGCGGACATCACGCCGCGGCGGAGGCCGGCGTCGGTCGGTGCGTGGGTGGGCGCCCCGGTGGGGGTGGGGGGTGCAGACATGGCGAACTCCGTAGGGGTCGGGCCGGGGAACGGGCTAGGGAATCAACAGGGTGCGCAGGGCTTCACCGGTCTCGAGGTCGGCGAACGCCTCGGCGGCCTCGGCCAGCGGGCGATGCGCGGAGATCAGCGGGTCGAGCTTGAGCTGGCCGTCCATGTAGCGGTCGACCAGCGCGGGAATGTCGATCGACGGACGAACCGACCCGTAGTTCGATCCCAGGATGCGCTGGTCGGCCTCGGCCAGGACCAGTGGCTCGAACGACGCCTTCGCACCGGTGGGTGGAAGGCCGACGATGACCGCGGCACCGCCGAGGCCGAGCATCCGGATCGCCTGCTCGGTGGTCGACGTGCGGCCGATGGCGTCGAAGGCGTAGTCCACGCCGTCGGGGAGCATCTCGAACAGCTGCTCGACGACGTCGCCGCCGCTCGCGTCGATGCGGTCGGTGGCACCGAATTGCATTGCCAGCTGGGTCTTTCCGGGCAGCACGTCGATCGCGATGATGCGTTCGGCGCCAGCCAATCGGGCGCCCTGGACGACGTTGAGCCCGACGCCGCCGCAGCCGATCACGGCCAGCGTCGAACCGGGTTCCACGGCGGCGGTGTTGAGCACGGCCCCGACACCGGTCGCGACCGCGCAGCCGACGACGGCGATCACGTCGAGTGGGGCGTCGTCGCGGACCTTGATCGCGCCCGACGCGGGGACGACGACCTCCTCGGCGAAGGAGGAGACGCCGAGGTAGTGGTGGAGCATTTCGCCGTCCTTGGACAGCCGCGAGGTGTCGTCGTACAGGACCCCCTTGGGGGCGACGACGGTCGCGGCCTTGTGGCAGCGCGCCTCGTGTCCCGATCGGCAGTACCGGCATTCCCCGCACGGCGGCACCCAGCTGAGCACCACGTGGTCGCCGACGGCCAGCGAGTTGACGCCCTCACCGAGTTCGACGACGACGCCGGACCCCTCGTGTCCCATCACGAGCGGCGCGGGGGCGTCCCACTCGCCGCGCTTGACGTGTAGATCGGAGTGGCAGACTCCGGCGGCCGCGATCTTGACGCGGACCTCGCCGGCCTTGGGGGCGGCGAGGTCGACGTCGGCGACCTCGATGGCCGTGTGGGGATCACGGAAGACGATGGCTTTCATGCAGCTCCAGGTTCGGGGGGCGGTCGAATCGGGGTGATCGTAGGCATGACGGCGCTCCCGAAGCACTGTGAAAGATCGTGGATCGGGGGCCGATGATTCGACATTTCGTACACTCGCCGAATGGCCCGTGATCTGACCGCGGTCGCCCGCGTCCTTGGTGGCGAACTCCGTCTCGACGGTGCGGTGGCGGCGTCCACGCCGGTCGACGCCGCCGTGCGGCTCGAGGACTTCGCCGTCGTGGGCCATCCGTCCTACGCCACCCTGGTGGTGGGTTCGGCGCTGGCGCTCGAGGCGACGATCCTGGCCGGCCGGGCCGACGCGCTGGCCGACGTGGTCCTCGTCGTGGCGGGCGACCGCGACGACGTGCGGGACCTGTTGGCCGCGAGGGGTTTCAGCGCGATCGTCGTCGCGGAACCCGACGACGAACTGCTGCACGCCCGGCTCGTCGCGCTGCTCGCCGCCGATCAGGCCGCCGAGGATCGGCTGGTCACCACCGGCACCAAGGTGCTGACGCAGGTGGCTCGGCGCGGCGGCGCGGAGGCCGTCGTCGCCCAGCTCGCCCACCGCATCGACGGCTGGGCGGTCCTCCTCGACGCCCACGGGCAGACCATCACCACCGCGGGCGCAGGCGGACTGCACGTCAAGGACGCGGTGACGGTCGCGTTCCACCGACCGGTGCGCCTGCGCCACCGCGGCCTCCAGGTGCACGTCGTCGGCTCCGACGACGATCTGACCGGGTACCTGGTGGTCTCGTCGCGCAACGCCTCGACCAGTCGGAGCCGCGATCTCGCCTCGCTGGCGTCCGCGCTGCTCGACCTGGTGCTGCGGACCCACGACTACACCGGGACCGAGCGGTTGGGCCGCGAGGTCATGATGGGCACCCTGCTCGCCGGGGGCGACCCGGCCGCGGCGCTTCTCCGCCGGTGGGGCGTGCACGAGCTGTCCCTGACGGCCTTCGTGCTGACGGCGCGGTCGAGGTCGGTCGACCTCGAGCGGCTGGTCATCCGCTGGCTCGACGAGCTCGGTGCGGTCCACATGGTGACCGCCGAGCGAGGCACCGTGCTCGGGTTCGTCCGTGACGAGCAGGCCGACGCCCTCGAGGAGCGGGCCCGGCACTCCACCGTCACGCCGCGGTTGCCGTTGCGGCTGGGCCTGGGCACCCCGGCCCCGACCGACGTGTTGACCCGCAGCTTGGCCGAGGCCCGCCAAGCCCACGAGGTGGCCGTCGCCGACGGCCGCGACGTCGTCCGGTACCGGGCCTTGCCGACGGTGGCCTACGTGCTCGACCGCCTGGATCCGGTGGACGGCGGGCGCCTCGCGGCGCTGCTCGACCCGCTGCGCGATCGGGACGGGCGGCACGGCGACCTCACCGACACGTTGCGAACGTTCTTGGCGCAGAACGGAGTTTGGGGGATGGCTGCCGAGCGCCTCGGCGTGCACCGCCAGACGCTGACCAATCGAATCCGGCGGATCGAGGACCTCACGGGGCTGTCGACGTCCAGTCCGGACGACCGCGCCGCCGCGTGGCTGGCGCTGCGCGCCCTGGAGCGCTAGGAGGTCAGCTTGCGGGCCGCGGCTTCGATGCGGTCCTCGGACAGCAGCACCGTCAGTGCCGCGTCGCCGAGGGGGATGAAGCTGTCCTCGCTGGCGACCCTTGCCAGCGCGCCGGAGTAGCCGTTGTCGACCAACGCGGCCAGCACGCCCTCGGAGACGCCGCCGGTGGCCCTCGTCTCGTCGACCACCAGGGTGCGACCGGTCGCGGTGGCCTCGCGCATGATGTCGGCCACGGGAAGCGGTGCCAGCCAACGCATGTCGACCACGCGCGTCGAGATGCCGTCGCCCTCGAGTCGGCGCGCGACCCGCAGGCTCATCGGCACGCCGTTGCCGAGGGTCACGATGGTCAGGTCGGTGCCGTCACCGTAGGTGCGAGCGCTGCCGATCGGCACGACGTCGGTGGGGTAGGCGGCCGTCCACAGCTCGTCACCGTCGTCGTGGAGGTCTCGAACATGGTACAGCGCAATGGGTTCCAGGTATACGCACAGCGTGCCCGCGGCAAGGGCCGCCGCGGCGCAGGTGCGCATCATGGCCGCGGCGTCGTCCGGTCGCGACGGGGAGGCGATCACGATGCCCGGGATGTCCCGCAGGGCGCCGACGGCGTTGTCGTTGTGGAAGTGTCCGCCGAAGCCCTTCTGGTAGCCGTAGCCGGCGACGCGCACCACCATCGGGTTGCGATACTGCCGGTCGGAGAAGAACTGGAGGGTGGCTCCCTCCCCGCGGATCTGGTCGGCCGCGTTGTGCAGGTAGGCCAGGTACTGAATCTCCGGGATGGGCAGCAGCCCGGCCAACCCGGCGCCCAGCGCGAGCCCGAGGATGGCCTGCTCGTCGAGCAGCGTGTCGAATACCCGTGCGGGACCCAACTTCTGGGCCAGGCCCCTGGTGACGCCGTAGACTCCGCCCTTGCGGGCGACGTCCTCGCCGAAGACCAGCGCGCCGGGGTGTTCGGTCATCACGTCGAGCAATGCGCGGTTGACCGACTGCGCGAACGTCAGCGGGCTCGCGTCCTCGGAGACCTCACCGACACGGGGGTGGGCGGCGACGGCGTCGGCCAGCCCGTCCCGCAGCGGCCGCATCACCGCCGCGGCGCTGTCCAGTTGGGGGAGCTCGGAGACCTGCTCGGCGATGCCGATGACTTCTGCGCGCTTGGCCTCGTAGCGGTCGAGGATCTCGGCGGGTGACAGGCCGGCGTGCTCGACCAACGACGCCGCGGTCCGCAGCACCGGATCGCGGTCGTAGTCGCCCGCGATGTCGGCCGGGGAGCGGTAGGCCGCCTCGACGTCCGAGCCGGCGTGGCCCATCAATCGCACGGTGCGCAGATGCAGGAACGCCGGCTTGCGGTGCTTGCGCACCCAGTCGACGGCCCGGGTCGCCACCGCGTGGGCGTCGACGACGTCGGAACCGTCGGCGGCGAAGTACTCCAGGCCCACCCGGTTGCCGAAGTTGGCCGCGATCCAGCCGGCGGGGGTCTTGGTGCTGATGCCGATGCCGTTGTCCTCGCAGACGAACAGCAGCGGCAGCGGAAGTCCTTGGTAGGCAGCGTGAGTCGCAGTGTTGACGGCGCCGGTCGCGGTCGAGTGGTTCGCCGACGCGTCGCCGAGGCTGCACACCGTGACGGCGTCCCGCGGCCACGGCGTCTCGATCCCGAGCTTCGCGGCCCGGCCGATGGAGAAGGCCACCCCGACGGCCCGCGGCAGGTGCGAGGCGATCGTCGACGTCTGCGGGATGACGTTGAGGTCGCGGCGACCGAAGACCTTGTGCCTGCCACCGCTGATCGGTTCGTCGGTCGACGCGCAGAGCCCCAGCAGCACGTCGCGCAGGGGGTCGCTGCCTGGTGAAGGTCCTGCGACCTGGCGGGCGCGCTGCAGGAAGAAGCCACCCGAACGGTAGTGCAGCAGAGCGGGATCGGTGGGCCGCAGGGCGGCGGCGACGGCTGCGTTGCCCTCGTGGCCGGACGAACCGATGGTGTAGAAGCCCTTGCCGCGGGACCGCAGCCAGCGGGCGGCCAGGTCGAGGTGTCGACTGCCCAGTTGCGAGTCGAACAGGTCGAGCACGTCCTGCACCGTCAGGGTCGACGTCGCCGCGATCGGGGCGCCGGGGTCGACGCGCCGTGCCCCGGCGGGCAACGCGCCCACCGCGGCGATGAAGTACTCGTCGATCTTCTCGGTCACGGCGTGCCTCTAGAAGTGGCGCGGGAAGCTCGACCAGTCCGGGTCGCGCTTCTCCAGGAACGCGTCGCGGCCCTCGACGGCCTCGTCGGTCATGTAGGCAAGTCGCGTTGCCTCACCGGCGAAGACCTGCTGACCGACCAGACCGTCGTCGAGCAGGTTGAACGCGAACTTGAGCATCCTGATCGCCTGCGGCGACTTGCCGTTGATCTCCTCGGCCCATTGCAGCGCAACGGTTTCCAGCTCGGCGTGGTCGACGACCTCGTTCACCGCCCCCATCGCGAACATCTGCTCGGCGGTGTACGGCCTGCCGAGGAAGAAGATTTCGCGGGCGAATTTCTGACCGGTCTGCCTGGCCAGGTAGGCGCTGCCGTAGCCGGCGTCGAAGCTGCCGACGTCGGCGTCGGTCTGCTTGAAGCGCGCATGCTCCCGGCTGGCCAACGTCAGGTCGCACACCACGTGCAGGCTGTGCCCGCCACCGGCCGCCCACCCGTTGACCAGACAGATCACCGGCTTCGGCATGAAGCGGATCAGCCGCTGCACCTCGAGGATGTGGAGGCGGCCCGCCTGCGCGGGGTCGACGGTGTCGGCGGTCTCGCCGGCCGCGTACTGGTATCCGGTGCGCCCGCGGATGCGTTGGTCGCCGCCGGAGCAGAACGCCCAGCCGCCGTCCTTCTCCGACGGGCCGTTGCCCGTCAGCAGGATGACGCCGACGTCGTTGCTCATGCGGGCGTGGTCGAGCACGCGGTACAGCTCGTCGACGGTGTGGGGCCGGAACGCGTTGCGCACCTCGGGCCGGTCGAATGCGATGCGCACCGTCGGCTTGGCGACGCCGTCCACGACGTGGCGGTGGTAGGTGATGTCGGTCAGCTCGAAGCCCTTGACGGGCTGCCACACGGTCGGGTCGAACGGATTGTCAGAACTCACCCGGTTGACTGTAGCTAGGGCAGCACCGGGTCGAACCGGAAGACCGCGCATCGCCCGGCGAGCGCCTCGAACTCGTCGGGATTGGGTCCGGTCACCAACCCGGAGCGCATCATGAAGCTCACGCCGGTGGGGACCAGGACGGGGAACTGGCGCAGCAGGGGCCGGGCGTCGTCGGGGGAGAGCTCGACCACGCGGACCCGCTCGGCCGTGCGCCCCTGCGTCAACGTCGCCTCACCTGCGGCACGCAGGTTCTTCACCCAGTCGGCCTTCGGGAAACCGCCCACCACGTAACGCTTCCCGTCGACGGTGAACGGCGTGACCGGCGTCGGCCGTGGAACGCCGGAGTTGCGTCCGGCCACGCTCAGGACGATCGGACCCTCGCGCATCAGGCCCAGCCGCATCGCGGCCATCATGACCTTGTTCATGGGCTTGAGCCACCACGGCGGGCGGATGTCCTCGTCCCTGGTCATGTCACGAATCCTAGACCCCGAGACCCACGCTCTCGATGGCCTCCGTCAGGCCGGTGGGACGCTGCTCGGTGGGCAGCGGGTCGACCAACGCGAACCGGCATCCCACCGCGACGGCACCGCCGTCGGCCTCCTCGCTGTCCCCGACCATGAGGGCGTCCTCGGGGGCGACGCCCACCCGCGCCAACGCGGTCTGGAAGATCTCCGCCGAGGGCTTCACCGCACCCACTTCGTAGGACAGCACGAACTCGTCGACGTCCCCGGCGACGCCCAGCGCGACGAACGCCGGCCGGATGTCGAAGGCGATGTTGGACACCACCGCAGTGCGGATGCCCTGGCGGTGCAGGCCGCTGAGCACGGCGGCGGTGTCGGGGTACGGCGTCCAGTTGGCCGGGTCGACGACCAAGGCGTAGAGCCGTTCGGCGTGACGGTCGGACACCCCGGATTCGCGCAGCACGTGCAGGTAGGCCTCGCGGTGCAGGTGTGGTTCCAGGTCGCGGTTGCTCCAGGCCCGCTGGGCGCGTGCGTCCATCTCGACCGAGGCGCCGGTCGGTGCGGTCAGCCGTCGCATCAGCTCGGCCTGGACGTGGCCGTCGACGGCCTGCTCGTCGACCTGGATGCCGGCGAACCAGCTGTCGTCTTCCTCGAGCCGGAACAGGGTCCCCGAGAAGTCGAAGAGCACCGCGCGCGTCGTCGTCACGGCTTCATTGTCGCCCAGGGTCAGACGAAACGACTGCGCCCCGCCGCGGCACCCGCGACGATCTGGACCACGTAGACCCCAAGGAACATCGCAAACGGGATGGTCCACCCCTCGGAGACGTCGTGCAGGAGCCCGAACAGAAATGGTCCCAACCCGGCGAACAGATAGCCGAATCCCTGTGCCATTCCGGACAATTGCGCGGTGTCCTCGGCGTTGCGGGCCCGCAGCGCGATGACGGTCAGCGCCAGGGAGAACGCACTCATGCCGATGCCGATCAGCACGCTCCACACCCACGGCGCGGCGGCGGGAGCCACCAGCAGCCCGACCGCGCCACCGAAACCGAGCACGCCGAGTGCGACGATCCATCCGCTCTGGTTCGCCGAGCGGGCCGCCAGCGGCGAGATGATCAGCGCGACCGGCACGCCGATCAGCGACACCAGACCGACGAGGATGCCGGCCTGCACCTTGCCGATGCCGTTGTCGATGAATATCTGTGGCAGCCAACCCATCACGATGTAGGCCAGGAACGCCTGGCAGCCGAAGAACAACGTCACCGTCCAGGCCAACTTGTTGCGCAGCAGGGAACGCCGCTCGCCGGTGGGCTCGGTCGTCGCGGCCCAGGACCCGCGGTGTCGACGGGCGGCAGGCAGCCATGCCAGCAGGGCCAGCAGGGCGATCGCCGCCCAGGCCGCCAACGCCAAACGCCAGCCGCCGAGGGGTTCCTCCAAGCCGGGGGTGACCGCGGAACCGAGCGCCCCGCCACCCTGCAGGGCGGCGGTGTAGATGCCGGTCATCAGCCCCACCCGGGTGGGAAAGGACCCCTTGATCACGACGGGGATGAGCACGTTGATCAGCGCGATGCCGGCACACGCCAGCAGCGTCGCCCCGATCACGACGTGGGGTCCGTCGACGGTACGCAGCACCAGGCCGGCGGTCAGCACCACCAGGGCTGCGGAGATGACGCGGCCCAGGCCGAAGCGGCTCGAGAGCCGCGGCGCCGTCAGCCCGGCGGCGGCGAAGCACAACCCGGGCATGGTGGTCAGCAGGCCGGCCCAGGTCGCGGACGTACCCAGCTCGTCGCGCATGTCGCCGAGCAGCGGCGCCACGCTGGTGACGGCGGGCCGCAGGTTGAGGGCCACCAGGATCACCGCCGCCGCGAGCAGGGTTCCGCCGGCGACGACCGGCACGCCGACAGGGGGGATCGCGGCGGACTGGTCGAGCTGAGTCGCCACCTTGGGCCTGGAAAGTTCGTCCTGCTCGTCGCCACGCACGCTGCTACATTGCCATACATCCCATGATTGGTTGAAAGGATGTCACTGTGCCCTTGAGCACTGCCCGTCGTACCGGCCTGGTCGACCAGGTCATCGACCAGCTTCGGCAGTCCGTCGTCGACGGCGAGTGGCCGGTCGGACGGCGCATCCCCAATGAGACGGTGCTCGTCGAGTCGCTGGGCGTCGGGCGCAACACCGTGCGGGAGGCCGTCCGAGCGCTGGCCCACGCCGGCATCCTCGAGGTCCGCCAGGGCGACGGCACCTACGTCCGTGCCACCAGCGAGGTGTCCGGCGCGCTGCGCCGCCTGTGCGGTGCGGAGCTCCGCGAGGTGCTGGAGGTCCGCCGCGGTCTCGAGGTCGAGGGCGCGCGGCTGGCCGCGGCCCGTCGCAGCGACGCCGACGTCGCCGAGCTTCGCGAGCTACTGGCCCGCCGCGACGCGTGCTTGACCGCCGGCGACACCGACGACTTCGCCCGCGCCGACACCGCCTTTCACCTCGCCGTGGTCCGCAGCTCCCACAACGCGACGCTGACCGAGCTGTACCGCGGGCTCGTCGAGGCCGTCACCGCGAGCGTCGCGACCACCCACGAGGCGCCCGTCGAGATCGTCGACCACGGCGCGCTGCTCGACCACATCGCCGCGGGCGACGTCGAGGGCGCCGCCCGGCTGGCAGGCGAGCTGCTCGACCGCATTCTCGACGGCCTGCCGTCCTAGTCTTCTCGCGGAGGGTGGTTACCCGACGCGGCGGTCAGCGCCCTCCCAGAACTGGGCGCGGACGGCCTTCTTGTCCGGCTTGCCAAGTGCGGTCACGGGCACCGAGTCGACCACGACGACCTGCTTGGGCGACTGCACCGACCCCTTGCGCTCCTTGACCGCGGCCTGAATCTCGGCGGTCATCGCCGCGATCGACTCGTCGTCCCTCGGCACGTCCGACCGCAGCACCACCACGGCGGTGACGGCCTCACCCCACTTCTCGTCGGGCGTGCCGATCACGCACACCTGCGCCACCGAAGGATGTTCGGCGACAACGTCTTCCACCTCCCGCGGGAAGACGTTGAACCCGCCGGTGACGATCATGTCCTTGGTGCGGTCGACGATGAACCAGAAACCGTCCTCGTCCTCGCGCGCGAGATCGCCGGTGTGCATCCAGCCGTCGCGGAACGTCTCGGCCGTCGCCTCGGGCTTGTTCAGGTAGCCGCCCGACAGCAGCGGTCCCGACACGCAGATCTCGCCGACCTCGCCGCGGGGCACCGGCTGGCCGTCCTCGCCGAGCAGCGCCGTCCTGGCGAACAGGGTCGGCCGTCCGCAGGAGGTCAGCCGCTTCTCGTCGTGTTCGGCCTTCGCCANGTAGGTGATGACCATCGGNGCCTCGGACTGCCCGTAGTACTGCGCGAAGATGGGCCCGAACCGGGCGATCGCCTCCTTGAGCCGCACCGGGTTCATCGCCGAGGCGCCGTAGTAGACGGTCTCCAGCGACGACAGGTCCCGGGTGTGGCTGTCGGGGTGGTCCATCAGCGCGTAGATCATCGACGGCACCAGCATGGTGGCCGTGATCTTCTGCTCCTCGATGGTGCGCAGCACCTCGGCGGGGTCGAACTTGGACAGCACCACCATCTCCCCGCCCTTGACGATGGTCGGCAGGAAGAAGGCCGCGCCGGCGTGCGAGAGCGGGGTGCACATCAGGAACTTGGGGTTCTCGGGCCACTCCCACTCGGCGAGCTGGATCGTCGACATGGTGGTCGTCGCCTGCGACGTCATCATGACGCCCTTGGGCTTGCCGGTGGTGCCGCCGGTGTAGGCCAGCCCGGTGACGGTGTCCGGCGCGAGGTCCGCGGCGACGAGCGGTCGGGGCGGGTACTTCGCCGCCTCGGCGGTGAGGTCGACGCCCACGTCGGCCAGATCCGACGGCACGGGTCCGATCGTCAGCACCTGCTTGAGAGAGGGCACCTTCTCCAGCAGGCCGACGGCCCGCTCGACGAACATCGGGTTGGGATCGACGATCAGCGAGGTGACGCCGGCATCGCTTAGCACGTAGGCGTGATCGTCCAGCGAGCCGAGAGGGTGTAGTGCCACGCGGCGGTAGCCCTGCGTCTGTCCGGCGCCGACGATCATCAGCACCTCCGGTCGGTTGAGCGCCAGCAGCCCGACGACCGCGCCGGTGCCCGCGCCCAGCGCTTCGAAGGCCTGAACGTACTGGCTGATGCGGTCGGCGAGTTCGCCGCCGGTCAGCGTGGTGTCCCCGAGGAACAGCAGCGGCTTGTCGCGGTGGCGCTTGAGCGCCCCGACGGTGAGGTGGCCGGAGTGGACGGGATGGCGCAACCTGGCATCGCTCATGGGTCCAGATTAGAACGTGTTACAGAAATCCTGGCAAGAGGCGCGGAATCGGGCTTCACTGGAG
>Ga0055540_1001049_pt1 | contig 17597 bp, 15 predicted proteins | sample AraplaCvi_mMS_r2_2_FD_55040 | JGI IMG/M metagenome (GOLD analysis project Ga0055540, IMG submission 55040) | Arabidopsis root microbial communities from North Carolina, USA - plate scrape MF_Cvi_mMS_r2 | ecosystem: Host-associated > Plants > Roots > Endosphere | place: USA: North Carolina
TTCGGGGAACGAGGTGCTCAGCGTGGTGTCCAGCCGCACCGAGTCGTGCGTCCAGCCCTCGCCCGGAAGGCGGGCCGAGCGCGACATCATCGTGTTGCTGAGCACCGTGCTTCCGGTGAACGCGCGCAGCTCGGTCAGCGCGTTCAGGCTCGACGTATTGCCGCGCCCCTGCGTGCCATACAGGTCGTAGTTGAGCAGCAGGCCGGGCGAAGCACTGGCCTTGGGTACGACCACCGCCGACGTGTCGACCACCGTGGTGGGCAGGCGCAGCACCTCGGCCGAGGCATTGATTTCAACGCTCTGCGTTGCGGCGTCATACTTGATCTGCAACCCCGGAAGGCTCTTGAGCCGTACCGGATCCGACACGCCCGGCGGCAGCACGAAGCCCAGCTGCCGCAGCGTGGCGGCACTGGCCCACAGCTCCTGGCCGCGCAGGCCAAAGTGCACCAGCCCCTGCGGGTTGCCGTTGAGGCTCAGGTCCAGATAAAGGTCGCTGCCGGTGGGGCCGGCCAGCTCGCCCTCCGCGGGCGCGACCAAAGATGCGCTCGAGCCGGCTGCGGCATTCTCAGCCTGGGCGGCAAAAGACATCAGGCCGGAAAGAAGCAGCAGTGGCAGCAGGCGCTCAGCGGGCGCGTGGGAGCGGCGGGATTTTTTCCTGCGTCGCGTTGCCATTGATCTTCGTTTCCAGGATGCCGCCGAGGGCAAAAGCCTCCGCGGAAGTCTTCAGTGGCCAACGCATGCGAGCACCCGGCAAAACATAGCCCAGCAGGCCGGCATGCACCGGCGTGCGGCGGCCCACCGTATCGAGAAATTCCACATCGGCAAGCTGCGCATGCACGCCGCCGGTGTTGGCCACTTCGAGCACGGCCTGGCCTTCTTCGCGACGCAGCGACCATGCAAGCTGCGGCTCGGACGACTGCGCGCCCGCCGCTGCAATGAAGATCGGCACCGAATAGCGCAGCACCAGCTGCAGGCCCTTCTTTTCCTTCATCTCCACCGGCAGCTCGTCGATCACGACCCGGTACGAACCTTCGACCGTGCCGGCCGGAACGCCCGTGCGAATCACGCGGATCAGCTGCCGGTCCGACGCGGCCAGCTGCACCATCGGCGGACTGACCAGCAGTTCGCGCGAGGGCGTCAGCTTTTCCGTGCCGTTCTCCTGCGCCCAGTGATAGACGCGCACCTGCGCGTGCACCACCGTATCGCCCGTGTTGCTGAGCCAAAGGCCTTCGGCGTTTTGCGTGGCCTGCAGCGTCAGCGTGACCGGAGACACCTGCAGCCCGCTGGCCGATGCAACCGCCTGCACCAAGGCAAGCGCGAGAACAGCGGTATGGCGAAGCAGGCGGCGCATGGGCAGTCGATCGATCAATCGATCAGTAGTTGACCTGGACCGTCACCGTGTCCGAGTAGGCGCCAGGCGTCACGTTGGCGCTGGCCACCGTGGCGTACACGGGAATCGTCTGTGCCGCGCCGGTGCCGGTGCCGGCCACGCCGTTGCCCACTGCCGTGGAAGTGGCCGTGCTGCCCCAGACGGCGCCGGTGGCGCTCACCGAGCGGAGCTGGTAGGCCACCGTGTCCGAACCGCTCGCGGGGCTCATCACGCCGGCGCCGGTGGTGCTGTTGTTCGAAGGCAGCAGGCCGATGTTGTAAGGCGTGGTCTTGGAGCAGGTCACGCTGATGTTGCTGTTGCCGCTCAGGTTGGTGGCAGAGGAATCGACCGTACCGAAGTCGATCTTCGAGCCGGCGCCCGCCACAACCGAGCAGGCCTTGGCGACAGTGATCAGAACCTGGAACGTGGCCGTGGCCGGGCTCGTGGCTGCCAGGACAGCGCTGGTGGTGACTGCAAGGGTGGCTGCAACGATGAGGGAGAGTTTTTTCATGGTGAACGCCGACTGATTAAAAAAATGTTGGAAGAGGGTTGAGAAACGCGGAACCTGCCGTGGCAAAGTAACAAAATAGTTCTCAGAATGGAATTATTGATACTTTAGTTTCAAAAAGTCAACTGACGCGCTCCAAGTCGTCGCGCGGTGGTGACACGCTTTGAGGTTTCCCGGGGGGGCCCAATCTGCCGACGCAGGGGCTACCCCGCCGCTTGGCAAATGGATGTTTTGGCTCGAAGGCGCCTCGGTACAGGGGTAAGAGCTCCGGTACGTGCCGCATTCCTTCTGGCTGTCAAACCCGCCCAGAAGGCGGGGTGTGCAGAAGCATTCGGCACTGGCGGGGCCGGCAATCGTTTTCGAATGCCGACGCCTGTTCCGCTGGGGCCAACGTCGCTTCTGACTTACAAAATGTAGCCTGAAGTACCAGTTGTCACAGATGGGTGCTCACATTTTAAAAGCGGTTTTGCCAACTCTGTCACGGATTTCCGTGGTGGGCGGGGCTCCGCGCGGCGTCCGAACCGGCCTCGACCAGGCTCTCCCTGGTGATGCTTGGCAACAACAGTTAACTTGCCCCCGCGCCCCTCCGGGGCAGGGGGCGGACGTCAATCGTCCGACCTTGAAACGAAGATCAGGCACATGAGCACCACGCCAAGAAAGGCGCCAGCTACAAAGATTCCGGTGTCGATTGCAAAGGTGTGCATGGTGTTGGCAGCAAATTCCCTCCCAAAGGCTTCTTTTTTAGCCATTGGACAAGGAGGCACCTGACCGCCTGCTGATTGCAATTGGGGCGCAGCGGCGGCAACAAAAAAGTTCGCCAGCCTCCCCAATACGAGTGATGACAACTTGCTCGTTTCTTCCCCCTACCTCGCGCATCCGCGGTTATCGGACTCAATGTTGTCCGGCAAGGGTATGCATCACATTTTGATAAACTAATGGGTATCAAAACGTAAAATAAGTTAGCTTATCCTGAAAGAGTGATCCACCTCACTTTCCTAATACAAACGTTTAGCTACAAAAGATAAAATATCGCTACAGGGAGGTGTATTCAGCAACAGCTAGTCCCTGTAGGGCCGTTGTCGGCCTGAACTGAACAACCAGGGGACTGTTTTGAGACGAGAAGTGAACGCCGCGGCATGGTTTGCCGCCGCAATGTTGGGTGTGGCCGCGCTTCAGGGCTGTGCCGTGGCTCCGGGCATGGGTACCGTCGAGCCGTACCAGGTTGCCGAAGAGCTACCCCCAAAATTCCAGTACCTGCCTGATGCGGCACCCGAAGACCGCATCACCCCCATCACGCCGGCCCTGGTGCGCACGCTGGCCAAGGCCGCGCCCAAGAACGTGCCGCCCGAGGTGCAGGCGCTGTTCGGCAAGCCGCAGCGCTACACCATCGGCCCTGGAGATGTGGTGGGCGTCATCGTGTATGACCACCCCGAGCTGCTGCCCAACGCCGGCGCCGTCATCTCCCAGCAGGCCGACCCGACGGGCGTGAGCGTGGCGCCGGGCTTCATCGTCGATTCATCCGGCGAAATCGCCTTTCCGTACGTCGGCCGCGTCCGGGTTGCGGGCCTCACCGAGGCCGAGGCCGGCGACTTGATCTCCAAGCTCATCGTCACCCAGGTGCGCGAGCCAGAAGTGACCGTGCGCATCCAGTCCTTCCGCAGCCGCCGCGTCTACGTCGAGGGCGAGGTACGCACGCCAGGCTCCCAGATCGTGACCGACGTGCCCATGACGCTGACAGAGGCGATCAACCGCGCCGGCGGCATCACCGCCAACGGCAACCGCGCGGCCGTCACCCTGGTGCGTGACGGCAAGTCCATCGACATCGACCTCACGCGCCTGCGCGAAGCCGGCCGCGACGGCAACGACATTCCCCTGAGGAACAGCGACACCATCCGCATTGGCCACCGCGAAGACGCCAAGGTGTACGTGATGGGCGAAGTCCTCGTTCCGTCAGCACTCACGGTACGCAGCAACGGCCGCCTCAACCTGAACGAAGCGCTGGGCGAAGCGGGTGGGCCGGTGCTCACCACCTCCAACCCCGGCCAGATCTACGTGATTCGCCAAGGTGCCACCGGCTTGCCCGCGATCTTCCACCTGGACGCCAGGAACCCGGCCGCCATGGTGCTGGCCCGGCAGTTCAGCCTGGAGCCGCAGGACGTGGTCTACATCGACCCGGTGCCGCTCGTGAAGTGGAACCGTGTCGTCAGCTTGATTCTTCCGTCTGCGCAAGTGGTGAACAGCGCCAGCGAGACGTACGTCAGGCACCGTTAGTCGAAGCCAAAAAGTCCCACGCTGCTTTTAGCGGTTAGCGGCGCAGGGACTTGCCTCAAGAAAAAAGAACAACCGCGAGCGCGGCGTGGCGGTCAAGGGCCGTGCCGCCGATTTTTTCTTCCGGTAATCAACATGCACGCCATCCATTCAAATCGACCGATTGCCGTCATCGGCTTGGGCTACGTAGGCCTTCCTCTTGCCGTGGAGTTTGGCAAGAAGCGCCAGGTGATCGGCTTTGACATCAATGCCAAGCGCATAGCCGAACTGCAAGCCGGGCGTGACCATACCCTCGAAACCACGCCGGAAGAGCTGAAAGCCGCTGCTCAGCTGGCTTTTACGTCGCACGCCGATGACCTGCGCGACAGCGCTGTTTTCATCGTGACGGTTCCCACGCCCATCGATAACGCCAACCGACCCGACCTGACGCCTCTCATCAAGGCCAGCGAGACCGTTGGCAAGGTGATGCCAGCTGGCGCGATCGTGATCTTCGAGTCGACGGTATACCCAGGGGCAACCGAAGAAGTCTGCGTGCCTGTGCTCGAAAAATTTAGCGGCAAGAAGTTCAACGTCGACTTCTTCTGCGGGTACAGCCCGGAGCGCATCAACCCGGGCGACAAGGAGCATCGCCTGCCGACTATCAAGAAAGTGACCAGCGGCAGCACGCCCGAGGTTGCGGAAGTGGTTGACCAGCTATATCGCGAGATCATCACCGCCGGCACCCACAAGGCAAGCAGCATCAAAGTGGCGGAAGCCGCAAAGGTGATCGAGAACACCCAGCGCGACGTGAACATTGCGCTGATGAATGAACTCAGCCTGATCTTTCACAGGCTCGGCATCGACACATTGGAAGTTTTGCAAGCGGCTGGCACCAAGTGGAATTTCCTGCCCTTTCGTCCGGGCCTCGTGGGTGGGCATTGCATCGGCGTGGACCCGTACTACCTCACCCACAAGGCGGTGGAAGTTGGCTATCACCCCGAGGTGATCCTTGCCGGGCGCCGCATCAACGACAACATGGCCAGCCACGTTGCCGATGAAGTCATCAAGCTGATGCTGCGCAAGAACGTGCCAGTGCTGGGCAGCAAAGTGCTGGTGCTGGGCCTGGCGTTCAAGGAAAACTGCCCCGATGTGCGCAATACCAAGGTCGTGGACATCGTGCACACCCTGCGGGGCTACAACACCCATGTCGACGTGTTCGATCCGTGGATCGACGTGGCCGAGGCCGAGCACGAATACGGCCTGCGCTGCTTGAGCGAGATGCCGACCGCCGGTGAATACGCTGCGGTTGTGCTGGCCGTTGGCCACCACCAGTTCGTCACGCTGGGCGAAGCGGGCATCAAAGCCCTTGGTCAACCGGACGCCGTGCTGTTCGACGTGAAAAGCCTGCTGCCCTTGGGGGCCGCAGACGGTCGGCTTTAAGCGGAGCCGAGCCATCATGAGCCAACCCAATTCAAGCCCGACGGCGTACGAACAGCTCAAGGTTCGCCTTGCAACCGAATCCCATACGTGGCTGGTCACCGGCGTGGCTGGCTTCATCGGCAGCAACCTGCTGGAAACCTTGCTCAAGCTCAACCAGCGCGTGGTGGGACTCGACAACTTTGCCACCGGACACCGGCGCAACCTGACCGAGGTGCAAACCTTGGTCGCTCCCGAGCAGTGGGCCAACTTCAACTTCATCGAGGGTGATATCCGCAACCTCGACGATTGCCATCGCGCGATGCTCTTCCCGGGCGAGAAAGCATCCCCTGTTGATTACGTGCTCCACCAGGCGGCTCTGGGCAGTGTTCCTCGAAGCCTGGCCGACCCCATCACGACAAATGGAGTCAACATCGCCGGCTTTTTGAACATGCTGGTGGCCGCGCGCGATGCCGGCGTTCAGAGCTTCACGTATGCAGCCAGCAGCAGCACTTATGGGGACCACCCGGCACTGCCAAAGGTTGAGGACACCATCGGCAAACCCCTGAGCCCTTACGCCGTCACCAAGTACGTCAACGAGCTATATGCCGACGTGTTTGCCCGCAGCTATGGCTTCAACACGATTGGCCTGCGGTATTTCAACGTGTTCGGCCCACGGCAAGACCCCAATGGGGCTTATGCCGCGGTCATTCCCAAATGGATTGCGAGTCTGATACAGGGTGAGCCGGTCTACATCAACGGCGACGGTGAAACCAGCCGCGACTTTTGCTTCATTGCCAACGTCGTTCAGGCAAACCTGCTGGCGGCCGTGGCGCATGAGCCCGATGCCGTGAACCAGGTCTACAACGTGGCAGTAGGAGACCGCACCACCCTGAGTGAACTGCACGCTCAGCTGCACAGCAAGCTGCTGCCGCATTACCCACGCCTTCAAGACGCTCGGCCTGCGTACCGGGACTTTCGCGCGGGAGACGTGCGGCACAGCTTGGCTGATATCAGCAAGGCACAGCGCCTGCTGGGCTACATGCCCACCCACCGTATCGGCGACGGGCTGGCTCTGGCCATGCCCTGGTATATCGCTCAAGAAAAATGAAGAAGCGGCCTGTGCTTATATGGATTGCAAGGGTAGTCCATTGCTGACACGCGCAACGCTACCGATCAAAGGAAATGCATGAAGACGCCCCTAGCACTTGTTTCACTTGGGCAAGCAGCCATTGAAGCAGTAAACGACATAGCTCCGCCAGTCTATGTCACGCAGCCCGCATTGCCTCCGCTGGAGGAGTTCATTCCCTATTTGCAAGAAATATGGGACAAAAAAATCCTCACCAACGGCGGTCCATTTCATCAGCAGCTTGAAAAAGCGCTGTGCGAGTACTTGGGTGTCAAGCATTTGGCACTTTTCTCCAATGGCACTCTGGGCTTGGTGACGGCGCTGCAAGCCTTGCGCATCACAGGCGAAGTCATCACGACTCCTTATTCGTTCGTGGCCACTGCGCATTCACTGCTGTGGAACGGCATCAAACCTGTGTTTGCAGATGTCCATCCCGATACGTTGAACCTGGATCCGGCAAAAATCGAAGCTGCTATTACGCCGCAGACTACTGCCATCATGCCGGTGCATTGCTACGGCCACCCGTGCGATGTGCAGGCCATTCAGAAGATTGCTGATAACTACAACTTGCGGGTGATTTACGACGCCGCCCACGCCTTTAGTGTGCAGGACGAGGGAGGCAGCGTACTGCGCCATGGCGACCTTTCAGTGGTCAGTTTTCATGCTACCAAAGTCTTCAACACCTTTGAAGGTGGCGCCATTATCTGCCCCGACGCCAAGACCAAGCAGCGCATCGACCATTTGAAGAATTTCGGCTTCGTTGACGAAACAACCGTGGTGGCTCCGGGCATCAACGGCAAGATGAGCGAAATCAACGCAGCTTTTGGCATGCTGCAACTGCAGCACGTGGACGCCGCACTCGCGAGACGCCAGAGCATCGACGCTATCTACCGTGAAGCACTCCGGAACGTCCCGGGAATTCGGTGTTTGCAAGACGCCGGCGAGCAAGTCGCCAACTACGCGTACTTTCCCATTCTGGTGGATGCTGAGTATTCGATGAGTAGGGATGACCTGTATCAGAAACTCAAGGACAACAATATCTACGCCCGCAGGTATTTCTATCCTCTAATTTCCGAGTTTCCGATGTATCGCGGCATGGCTTCAGCGCATCGCGAAAATCTGCCGGTAGCTACGGTTGCGGCGCAGAAGGTTCTTTGCTTACCGATTTATCCTGCGCTAAGTTCGCAAGACCAGCAGCGCGTCATTGACATCGTGCTAGAGGGCTAAAGCATGGCGATGCTGAGTCGAGAGGCCATCAAAGCGCTGGGATTTTTATCTGCAGGCGAAGACCTTCAGATATCTGAGCGCGCGTCCTTTTATGGTGTTGATCGTATAGCGCTCGGCAATAGTGTTCGGATAGACGATTTTTGCGTGCTGTCGGCAGGCGCAGGCGGAATTTCCATAGGAGATCATGTCCACGTTGCGGCTTATTCGTCGCTGATCGGGGGCGGACGGATTGTTTTGTCAGATTTTTCCAATATCTCTTCTCGCGTTTCGATATATTCAAGTAACGACGATTACTCGGGTTCCGCGATGACGAACCCTACCGTGCCCGCAGAATATACCTGCGTGACGCATGCTGATGTATTTGTGGGCAAACACGTCATTGTCGGGAGCGGAAGCGTCATTTTGCCTGGCGCCACCTTGGAAGAGGGTGTCGCTGTTGGGGCTCTTAGTCTCATAAAAAGGCGTTGCAAAGCCTTTGGCATTTACGCGGGTAACCCGGCTAGTCGCATAAAGGAGCGCAAACGTGATTTGTTGGAAGTTGAGAAGCGGTTGAAAGCCGATAAAGCGATATAGGCCCGTGTCCCTCAAGCGAAACATATTAGCCAGCTACGTTTCTCAAATTTACGTTACGCTGATCGGGATTTTGATTCTTCCTATGTACCTGAGGTATATGGGAGCCGAGGCTTATGGACTGGTGGGATTTTTCACGATGCTGCAGGCGTGGTTCAGCCTGCTGGATTTAGGTCTCACGCCCACGGTCGCACGTCAAACGGCTCGTTTCAGGGGTGGCGCGACCGATGCGCTGAGCTATCGTCGCCTGTTGCGAGCGCTGCAGCTAATCTTTTTTGCGATTGCCCTAATTGGCGGTGGCGCCATGTTCCTGTCTTCGGGCTTAATCGCCGATGAGTGGCTTAACGCGCAAACCATGCCGTCAGCGCAGGTGCAACGAGCGCTGCAGCTTATGGCAGGAGGCGTAGCGCTGCGTTGGATGTCGGGCTTCTATCGAGGCTGTATCTCAGGTTCGGAGCGATTGGTTTGGTTGGGTGGGTTTAATGCATTTGTGGCCACCCTACGGTTTATTGGTGCGGTGCCTATATTGATCTGGATTGGGAGTTCGCCCGAGGTGTTCTTTACCTATCAATTGCTGGTGGCGGCGATCGAAGTGATTGGCTTGGGGTCTAAAGCTTATAATTTGTTCCCCGGGGTTCCGCATGGAAAATTCTTAGGATGGTCAATCGATTCGTTGTTTAAACCAATTGGACCGGTTCTAAAATTTTCTCTCACTATTGCCTTTACCTCGTCGGTGTGGGTGCTTGTCACGCAGACTGATAAGTTGGTGTTATCCAAGCTGCTTCCGTTGGCTGACTATGGGTACTTCACGTTGGCTGTGCTAGCCGCCAATGGCGTGATGCTGATCAGCGGTCCCATCAGCGGTGCGCTCATGCCTCGTATGGCAAAACTGCAAGCAGAAGGTGACGAACAAGGCCTCCTCGCCCTATATCGCAATGCGACGCAAATGGTCGCTGTAATTGCGGCCTCCGCGTGCTTGGTCCTCGTTTTCTTCGCTGAACAAGTGCTCTGGGTGTGGACGGGAGACGCGCATGCTGCTACTCAGGCGGGACCCGTGTTGCGGCTATACGCTCTAGGCAACGGATTTTTAGCCATGGCTGCTTTTCCGTATTATTTGCAGTTTGCCAAAGGCGATCTCAAGTTGCATCTAATAGGAAACCTCATATTTGTGTTTTTTCTCGTGCCATTACTAGTTTGGGCGACTTGGGAGCACGGAGCTGTTGGCGCCGGCTATGCTTGGCTCGCCGCAAATGTCGCTTATTTCTTTTTATGGGTGCCAATCGTGCATCATAGGTTTTTTGAGCACCTTCATAGGCATTGGATGCTTCAAGACTTGATGCCAATATCCGCCTTGGCGTTAGTGTCGGGGAGCGGATTTTATCTATCGCTATCTTGGCCGATCGGACGACTGGAGAATTTGGGGGTACTTTTGCTCGTGGGTATTGCCATACTGATTTTGAGTGCTGCTGGTTCGAGCAGGGTTCGAGGTCTGATTTCTTCGAAACTTAAAAATTTATATAAATGACAACTAAAGAGTTTAAGGTTTCGGTATGCGTGATGACATACAACCAAAAAAAGTACATTCGCCAATGTCTCCAAAGTGTCATTGACCAAAAAGTTGATTTTGCCTACGAGATTATTGTAAGTGATGATAACTCAACTGACGGCACGAGGGAAATAGTAGCCGAATTCGCTGCCCGCCATCCTGGCGTTGTCAAGCCGATATTTCTCGAAAAGAATGTCGGCGCATTTGAGAATTTTTTATTCCTGCACGATCAGGCGACTGGAGAGTACGTCGCGCATATCGATGGTGATGATTATTGGCTTCCTGGAAAAATGGCCTATCAAGTAGATGTCCTGAATAGGAATTCATCCATCACGCAATGCTGGACGTGTGCTCAATTGGTCGATGACAACGGGGAATATAAAGGGATATTCCCATCAAGGTTGGCAAGATTTTTCAATCCAAAAATTATTTCTGCTAGAGATATTGCTTTGAGTTACGCCATGGTAGGGCATCATTCAACTCAGATGTACAGAAAAAGTGCGCGTCAGCGTGAATTACTTGTCGGTAAGTGCTTGGATTACTGGATAGCATTCGTCAATTCGCTGAGCGGCGATGCAATCTATTCAAAAAAAATATTAAGTGCATATAGGTTGGGTGCCATCGAGTCGTTGACGCGAAATTCAAAGGCGAAAAAGGTGACAGTTGATGTGCTCTCAAAGCATTTGTTTGAAATTTCCGAAAAATACCCTCAGTATGCAGCGGAAGCAAAGGCGAATATTGTAGTTCGCCGAATAATATCCAGTTTCCGTGGGCATGACCTTAGCACTATTGATGAGTATCTGGGAAAAATGAAAGCCGTCTCCGTCAATTATTTCTTGGTGGTGAGGTCGATGTTTTATTTTGTGCTGCAGAAGCTCATTTAGCGTATGACGTTGGTTGGGAATAAATTGACGCCGGTCTTGGTGCTGAACTTATCGGCATCTCTCTTGCTTTTTCTAAACCTAATTCTTTATTTGTTGCGTACCTTAGACTCGGAATGGTGGGCGGCAGATTATGAAATATATAACGACGTCGACCCCGCGACGCATTTTTTTGCGATTCTGTGTTTTTGCATATATTTGGGCATCTATTTTTTTACTCTGCGTCGATTTTTCCCAAGGCGAATTAATTCGATAGAAAGAAGAAATCTCAAGACGCTTTTTATTATAGTCATATCGCTTTTTTTGGTCCAAATATATTTTGCGATCGTTTACGCTGTAGGTATAGCTGGCGGGTCGGGTAAGGCGCCTGCGATAGCGTATGTGCTGTTCTTATTTTCGTTTGACGGCGTGTACTACGCATATGCACTAAAGGAAAAAAATAAGTATCGACTTATTTTCGCCTCGTGTGTTTATATTATTGGAAATATTATTAGGGGATGGGCCGGCTTTATTGTCTTTATGGGGTTTATTTATTTTTTGCGGCGCGGGACAATTGATCGGAGGCGCGCCCTTTTGTTTTTGGTGGCCTTTGTCTGCTTGATGCCTGTTTTATTTGTGGTTCGAGATATATTTCGCGGCGGCTATTCTAAATTTGATTTTCTTCAAGACTCGGGGTTGATCGGCTTGGAATTATATTCAAAATATTTCGTCGAGGCTCTCAAGTTGCTTCTTATGAGATTTGATTTTTATTCGAATTTTATAGGCGTTGATAGGATTTATAGTGATTCATTGATGGCGCAGATGTGTAGCCCTCTTCAAGAGAATGTTCTATTTAAATTTTATTCCTACTTCGACTCGCAATTTGATTGCAGATCGTTGGGAAGTATATTGCCTGGATCACTATATGATTTCTTTCTGGACACTGGAACTTCATACTCCATCGTCAGTGGGTTCTTTGCTCTTCCATTGTTAAGTGCGCTGAATTATTTGTTCCAATATATTTTTGTATTATGTTTGTGCGGCTTTGTATTTCGATACAAAATGATCAAAACGGAATACATTTGTTTTTTTGTGTTCTTTGTTTTTCTTTTGCTTTTTCAGGGTTGGATGTATCAGTTCACTTACAACATTTTCGGGTTTTTTGTTGGATGGATGTTGTCAAGAATGAAATGGAAGGCGATTTTGAATAAGAGTGAAATTTCAGAGAATTTTGAAGCCCCTCGGATTTGATGCGCCCGGCACTGTTTGAAACCCTCAAGTTATTTAAATAATCTTATGATTGTTCTTCATGTAATAACGGGCTTGGGAAACGGCGGTGCCGAAGCGGTTTTGCTGCGCCTAACGGCCGCAGATCAAAAAAAAGGTAACCAGCACTGTGTCGTGTCTTTGATGGATCGAGGTGTTTATGCTGATCGCCTTGAGCAGGCGGGCGTCTGCGTGCATACGTTGAACTTCGCGCGCGGCAAGGTGGCTATTCGAGGCATGGCGCGGTTGTGGAGGCTGCTACGGCATATACGGCCGGATGTGGTGCAAACCTGGATGTACCACGCCGATTTGATTGGCGGCGTGATGGCGCGTTTGGCGGGAATACGCGCGGTGGTTTGGGGTGTTAGACATGCCAATCTAGATCCTGCTCACAATAGCAGCGCCACGCTGCGCGTGGTTCAACTGTGCGCGTACCTCTCACGCTGGGTTCCGCTCAAGATCGTCAGTTGCGCCGTGCAGGCCACCCATCTGCATCGAGCCGCCGGCTATCAGGCGGATAAATTTGTGCAAATCCCTAATGGCTACAACTTGGAGCGCTTCAAGCCCGATGTGTCCAGTCGCACGGCTGCCCGTGCTGAACTGGGCATCGAGGAGAACATATTTGTTTTGGGCATGGTGGCTCGGTTCGATGTTCAGAAGGATCATCGAAATCTGATTAGGGCACTGGGTCGGCTTAACGGTCGGGGCGTCCAATTTATATGTTTACTTGTCGGAGTAGGTATGGACGAGACTAATAGCGAGTTGCGCGATTGGATCGAGGAAATTGGTATCGCAGACAACATCAAGCTGCTGGGTCCGCGTGGTGATATCCCCGTGATCATGAATGCGATGGATGTGCATGTGCTTTCGAGTCTCGGCGAGGCTTTTCCCAACGTGCTGGCAGAGGCTATGGCCTGCGGCACCCCATGTGTCACGACAGACGTGGGGGACGCTGCCATCATCGTCGCTGACCAAGGGTGGGTAGTGGCGGCGCAGGACTCGGAAGCCCTGGCTGACGGACTAATGGAGGCCTATAAAAGTTTTGCAGGTGATGGTGCGGCATGGAAGGCGCGCCAGGATGCCTGCCGTGAGCACATCATGACTAATTTCGAATTGGAGCAGATGTGCGAGAGATACCGCCAAGCATGGCAAGCGTGCATACAGGCTTAAAAATGATGCTTCGGGAGCAACAGTGCGATATCGGGGTGATTGCTTCATGTTTCGGCGCACCAGTTTTGGTCACGCGAATTAGTCGTAAAAAAAAGAGATTTTTTAATGTGGCATCGCCACATCGTGGGGGGTAATAAAAAATGTGTGGACTTGCAGGTTTTTTTAGCGGCCAGTGGCCTAGTGATTCAGCTTCACAGCGACTCAAAGCTATGACAGATGCAATTGCGAATCGTGGTCCTGATTCTGACGGCCAGTGGCTGGATGCGGACGCCGCCATTGGCTTGGGACATCGTCGCCTGTCCGTTGTCGAGTTGTCTGCGGCGGGCGCGCAGCCCATGACTTCCGCCGCGGGGCGGTATGTGCTCGCCTTCAACGGCGAGATCTACAACCACATGGATTTGCGCGACGAACTGGCTGGCTGCGGAAGGGCTCCTGCCTGGAGAGGGCATTCGGACACCGAAACGCTTTTGGCCGGCTTCGATGCATGGGGCATTCTCGCCACGGTCGAGCGCGCCGTTGGTATGTTTGCCTTCTCGGTTTGGGACAGGGAGGCGCGCGCGCTGACGCTTGCGCGCGACCGCTTGGGTGAAAAGCCGCTCTATTACGGCTGGCAGGGGAGTGGCCGCGCTGCAGTGTTCTTGTTTGGCTCCGAACTGAAGGCATTGCGCGCGCATCCGGCATTCGGCGCGCACATCGATCGCGATTCGCTGTGCCTTTTCATGCGGCACAACAATGTGGGCGGCCGCCATTCCATCTATCAGGGCGTCCATAAGCTGTTGCCGGGCAGTCTGTTGACTGTGTCGCAAGCCGGTCCCGAGCCCGTGGTGCAGACCTACTGGTCGAATGCAGCGGCGGCACAACGAGGCGAGGCCGGGCGTTTCAACGGGAGCGCCGCCGAGGCTGTCGATGCGCTGGAGGTATTGCTCAAGGACGCTGTGCGACAGCAAATGGTGGCTGACGTGCCACTGGGCGCGTTCTTGTCGGGCGGCGTCGATTCCTCGACTGTGGTCGCGTTGATGCAGGCCCAGGCCAGCCGTCCGGTTAAGACCTTTTCAATCGGCTTTCACGAGGCGGCCTACAACGAGGCAGAGCACGCCAAGGCGGTGGCTCAGCATCTGGGCACTGAGCACACCGAGATGTATGTCACGCCGGAGCAAGCGTTGGCAGTTATTCCTAGTCTGCCCAGCCTTTACTGCGAGCCGTTTGCCGATTCCTCGCAGATCCCCACCTTTCTGGTGAGCCAACTCGCGCGCCGCCACGTCACGGTGTCGCTCTCGGGGGATGCCGGAGACGAATTGTTTTGTGGCTACAACCGGTATTCACTGACGGCGAGTTTATGGAAACGCCTGTCTGTGGTGCCCCGTCCGCTGCGGCGTGCGTTGGCCCGGGGATTGACGAGCCTGTCGCCGGACCGTTTGAACCGCATGGCGGCCTATACGCCGCTCGCGCGCCGTTGGGCGAATGTTGGAGACAAGTTGCACAAGGGCGCGGGTGTCATGACGGCTGGTTCCGTGGCCGAACTCTACCGAGGCATGGTTTCTCATTGGCCCCGTCCTGAAGAGGTGGTTCTGGGGGGAGTTGAGCCGACCACCGTGCTCAATGATCCTGCACCTGCCTTGGCAGGGCTCAGCGACGCTGAACGCATGATGGCGCTCGATCTGCAGACCTATCTGCCGGATGACATTCTGACCAAGGTGGACCGAGCCGCCATGGGGGTGAGCTTGGAAACGCGCGTACCTTTTCTCGATCACCGCGTCGTGGAGTTCGCATGGCAGTTGCCCATGGAATACAAGCTACGAAAAGAGAACAAGGGCTACACAACTAAATGGGCACTGCGTCAGGTGCTGTTCCGGCATGTGCCCAAAGCATTGATCGAGCGGCCCAAGATGGGTTTTGGTGTGCCTATCGATAGTTGGTTGCGCGGCCCCCTGCGCTCTTGGGCGGAAGATTTGCTGAGCGAGTCGCGCCTGAAGCGCGAAGGCTATTTCAACCCTGCCCCCATACGACAAAAGTGGGCCGAGCACCTCAGTGGGCAGCGCAATTGGCAGCATCAACTTTGGTGCGTGTTGATGTTCCAGGCTTGGCTGGTAGGGCAGGCACCGGTGCAGAGCGACATATGAAGTTCTTACTGATTGCCAGTTTGGCTGAGTCGCTGGTCAACTTTCGCGGCTCTCTGATTGCCGCACTGCAGGCGCGGGGGCTGCAAGTGCATGTTGCAGCCCCCGATCTGCCTGAGACGAGTCCTGTCCGTCTGAAGTTGGAGGCCGCAGGCGTGACGGTGCATGAAGTGGTCATGCGACGTACCGGTACAAACCCGATCGCAGACTTGCTGACGCTGTGGCGTCTCTGGCGGCTCATGCGCCGTGTGCAGCCTGAATATGTGTTGGGGTACACGATCAAGCCTGTCATCTACGGTTCATTGGCCGCATGGCTGGCCGGCGTGCCACGGCGTTTTGCGCTGGTCACTGGATTGGGCTATGCGTTCCAGGGCGATGGCCAGCGCAACGGGTTGAGGGAGTTGGTGCAGCGGCTGTATGCCTTGGCTTTCGCGCGCGTGCACGCTGTTTTTTTCCAGAACCCTGACGATGAGGCGCTGTTTCGCCGGCGCAAGCTCTTGATGCTGGACGCGCGAACCTGCGTGGTCAATGGTTCAGGTGTGGACTTATCCGCTTTCGGTGTGGTGCCGCTTCCGCGAGGGACCCCATGCTTTCTATTGATCGCGCGCTTGCTCGGTGACAAAGGCGTTCGTGAGTATGCGCAGGCTGCTCGCAGAGTCCGGGCGGTACATCCGAGCGTGCGCTGCTTGCTGGTGGGATGGATCGACACCAATCCAAACGCCATTGCGCAACATGAGTTGGACGCGTGGGCGACTGACGGGACGCTGGATTTCCTGGGCCGCCTGGACGATGTACGGCCGGCCATTGCGGACTGCAATGTGTATGTGCTGCCGAGCTATCGAGAGGGCACGCCTCGCACTGTGCTGGAAGCGATGGCCATGGGGCGCGCCATCATTACCACCGATGCCCCTGGTTGCCGCGAAACGGTGATGCATGGCGACAACGGCTTCTTGGTGCCGGTCAAATCGGTCGATGCCTTGGAGCAGGCAATGCTGAAGTTCATCGAAGACGAGGCGCTGTCTTTGCGCATGGGGCAACGGTCTCGGCACATGGCCGAAGCGAAGTACGACGTGCACAAAGTCAACGCCATGATGCTGCATGAAATGAGGATCGAATGAAGAGACTTTTCGACCTCGTCCTGGCCGTTCTGGCATTGCTGATTCTGGGCATTCCGCTATTGCTTTTGACTTGGCAGGTGCGCCGCAAGCTGGGCAGCCCCGCGTTCTTTCGGCAACCCCGGCCGGGGTTGGATGGTCGGCCTTTCAGCTTGGTCAAGTTCCGCACGATGACGGATGCGTGCGACACCAGCGGGCAGTTGTTACCTGATGCCAAACGGCTCACTCCATTTGGCCGCTTTCTTCGTTCAAGCAGCCTCGATGAACTGCCCGAACTCTGGAACGTACTCAAGGGAGAGATGAGTCTCGTAGGCCCGCGCCCTTTACTGATGGAATACCTGCCGCTTTATTCCAAAGGGCAGGCGCGTCGACATGAAGTACGTCCCGGCATCACCGGCTGGGCACAGATCAACGGCCGCAACGCACTGAGCTGGGAAGAGAAGTTCAAGCTCGATGTCTGGTACGTCGACAACCGCACGCTGTGGCTCGACATCAAGATCCTGTGGCTCACGGTGCGCAAGGTGCTGGTGCGCGATGGCATCTCTGCAGCGGGCGAGGCGACCATGCCGCGCTTCACCGGCTCTTCTGCCGCTACCTCTCACGGAGGTGAATCATGACGCAACCCTTGTTCGCGGTGTACGGTGCCAGCGGCTGCGGCCGGGGCGTGATGCCGTTGGCGCGTGCTCAGTTGGCGGGGCAGTGCATTGCCGATACGCGGCTTGTTTTCATAGATGACCAACCCGCCGCGCCGGTGGTCAATGGCCAGCGGGTGCTGCGCTATTCGGAATTCCTGCAGCAAGAGGCGGGCGAGCGCCATGCCGTGCTGGCCATTGCCAACAGTAAGGTGCGCGAGCAGTTGGCCGCGCGCTGCAAGGCAGATGGCGTGCGCGCCTGGACGGTGAGCGCGAACAACGTGGTGCGCATGGACGACGTGGAACTGGGCGAGGGCGCGGCGTTGAGCCCCTTCGTCACGCTCACTTCGAACATCCGCATCGGTCGGTATTTCCACGCCAACCTCTACAGCTATGTCGAGCACGACTGCGTGATCGGCGATTTC
>Ga0055540_1001050_pt1 | contig 17596 bp, 17 predicted proteins | sample AraplaCvi_mMS_r2_2_FD_55040 | JGI IMG/M metagenome (GOLD analysis project Ga0055540, IMG submission 55040) | Arabidopsis root microbial communities from North Carolina, USA - plate scrape MF_Cvi_mMS_r2 | ecosystem: Host-associated > Plants > Roots > Endosphere | place: USA: North Carolina
CTTGCCCTCGGCGCGGAGCAGCACGGCGCGGGGTGGCCTGGCCACCAGTTCCGCGACGTCGGCCGTCAGCGAGTCGAACATCGCCTGGTCGAAGAGATTGGGCGGGCCGTGGTCGAAGGTCAGGGTGGCCAGTTCGGCCCCCGACGGGGTGTCGGTTCGGACGAGGGACGAAGGTCTGGTCGACACGCTCCCAGGGTGTCATCCCCGTGGTCGGGGTGACCGGGGAGGTCGCGTCAGACGCCCACCACCTTCTGGTGGCTCGCGACGGCGAACCGCTGGCCCTCGCCGACCTCCTCGACCTTGACCTCGCGTCCGCAGACGGGACAGGCCGTCGCCACGTCGGGCGGCGGGCCCTTCGGAAGTTCGCGGCCGCTGCCTTCACATTGCTGGTCCATGGCGGGCTAGTACCCGGGTGCGGGGACGATCACGCAGGCCGGGTGAGAACGTCGATCACAGCGATGTCCCAGGGTTGCTCTGGCAGCATCGACGGCATGAGTGCGTTGGTGGGTCGCGGTCGTCGTCGGCCGCTGGTGATCATGGCCGTGGTGGCCACGATCGGCATGGTGACCGGTGGTTGCGGTGCCACCGTCGGCGGCAAGCCGGAGGCCAGCACCGAGCGCGCCGCCGAGACCGTGCAGTGGGGACCCTGCCAGGTGGTGTCCAGCGGCGGTGACGGCCAACTCCCCAAGGGCGCGCAGTGCGGAAACCTGACCGTGCCAGTCGATTACGCCAAGCCCGACGGGGCCGCCGCCAACTTGGCGTTGATCCGGTTTCCCGCCACCGGCCAGAAGATCGGATCGCTGGTGGTCAACCCCGGTGGTCCCGGTGAGTCGGGCGTGGATGCGGCGGTGGGCATGCTGGAGAACGTGCCCCCGCAGATCCGCGAGCGATTCGACCTGGTCGGATTCGACCCGCGCGGGATCGGGTCGTCGACGCCGGCCGTGCGCTGCAACTCCGACGCCGAGGCCGACGCCGAACGCGCAGACCCCCAAGTGGACTACAGCCCCGCGGGCGTCGCCCGCATCGAGGAGACCGAGAAACAGTTCGTGCAGCGGTGCGTGGACCGGATGGGCAAGGAGTTCCTCGCCAACGTCGGAACTGCCAGTGTCGTCAAGGATCTCGACAAGCTGCGTGCCGCCCTGGGCGACGAGAAGCTGACCTACCTCGGCTACTCCTACGGCACCCTGATCGGCTCGGCCTACGCCGAGGCCTACCCGGACAAGGTGCGCGCGATGATCCTCGACGGCGCCGTCGACCCCGACGCGGACCCGGTCGCGGCCAACGTCAACCAGGCCGCTGGCTTCCAAAAGGCCTTCGACGCCTACGCCGCGGACTGCGCGAAGACGCCTACCTGCCCGCTGGGCACCGATCCGGCCAAGGCCGTCGACGTGTTCCACTCCCTGGTCGACCCACTGGTGTCCAAGCCGGCGCCCACCCACGATCCGCGGGGACTGAGCTACGGCGACGCGCTCACCGGCACCACCATGGCCCTGTATTCGCCCAGCACGTGGAAGAAGCTGACCGAGGGACTGACCGAACTCACCCAGGGGCACGGGGACACGCTCCTGCAACTGGCCGACGACTACTCCGAACGCGACGACCAGGGTCACTACGCCAACACCNGCGACGCCGAAATCGCCGTGACGTGCGTCGACCGGCCACCGATCACCGACCGCGCGAAGGTCGTCGAGCAAGANCAGGAGACGCGAAAGGTGGCTCCGTTCATGACCTANGGACCGTTCACGGGGGACGCACCGCTCGACGACTGCGCGTTCTGGCCGGTGCCGCCGACGGGCACACCGCACGCCGCGGCCGCACCCGGGCTGCCGCCCGTGCTGGTGGTGTCGACGACCCACGACCCGGCAACCCCCTATCAGGCGGGGGTCAACTTGGTCAAGGAACTGCACGGCTTGTTGCTGACCTTCGACGGAACCCAGCACACGGTGGTCTTCGAGGGCGACTCCTGCGTCGACGAGGCCGCCACCAAGTATCTGGTCGACCTCACCCTGCCTGCGACCGGCGCGACGTGCTGAGGGGTTAGCCGATCTCGGCGAGCAACTCGGCCTTGCGCGCGTCGTCGGCGAAGGAGGCCGTCACGGAGTTGCGCGCCAACGTCGCCAGGGCTGCGTCGTCGAGGCCGAGCGCGTCGCGTACGGCGGTGACGTTGTCGTCGAGATAGCCCCCGAAGTAGGCGGGGTCGTCGGAGTTGACCGAGACGTTTAGACCCCGCTGCAGCATCGCGGCCAGCGGATGACGGCCGATCTCGTCGATGACCCGCAGCCGTACGTTGGACAGCGGACACACCGTGAGCGGCATCTGCTCGGTGACCAAACGCTCGACGAGGGTGTCGTCCTCCAGGCAGCGGATGCCGTGGTCGACGCGTTCGACGCCCAGCAGGTCCAGCGCCTCCCAGATGTAGCTGGGCGGGCCCTCCTCACCGGCGTGCGCGACCAGGTGCAGGCCCTCGGCCCTGGCCCGGGCGAACACGTCGACGAACTTCGACGGGGGATGGCCCACCTCTGCCGAGTCCAGTCCGATGCCGACGATCGGAGTACCAAGTGCGACAACGGCTTCCAGCACCTCCATGGCCGATTCGGCGCTCTGGTCGCGCAGCATCGCGACGATCAGGCCGCTGCTGACGCCGTGGGTCGTCTCCGAGGACGCCAGTGCGGTGGAGACCCCGTCCATCACCTCCTCCAGGGCGATGCCGCGGCTCAGGTGGGCCTGGGGGTCGAGGAACACCTCTGCGTGCCGGACGCCGGCGCGCGCGGCCCTGGCGAGGTAGGCGTCGGTCATCTCGGCGAAGTCGGCGGCGGTCTGCAGGGTGGCCATGTTGGCGTAGTACAGATTCAGGAACGACTGCAGGTCGGAGAAGTCGTACTGTGCCGACAACTCGTCGACGTCGGCGTACGGCAGGGTGATCCGGTTGCGCTCGGCGAGGCGCAGGATCGTCTCCGGTTCGAGGGTGCCCTCGAGGTGCAGGTGCAGTTCGGCGAATGGCATGGGGACCATTGTGGCCCCATCACGACCACGAATCCGTATCGAGTGTGCGGTGAGATCGGGATGTCACTCGAAAAGGCGATCTCACCGCACACTCGACGGCACGGGGGTGCTCAGGCGTTCTGCGGGAANCCNAGTTCGATGCCACCGTGGCTGGGATCCAGCCAGCGACTGGTGACGGCCTTGCCGCGGGTGAAGAAGTGCACGCCCTCGGNGCCGTGGGCATGGCTGTCGCCGAAGAGTGAGCTNTTCCAGCCGCCAAAGCTGAANTACGCCATGGGAACCGGAATGGGCACGTTGATGCCGATCATCCCGACCTCGACCTCGTTCTGGAACCGTCGCGCGGCGCCGCCGTCGTTGGTGAAGATCGCGGTGCCGTTGCCGTAGGGATTGGAGTTGATCAGATCCAGTGCCTCGTCGTAGCTTTCGACGCGGATGACCGACAGCACGGGGCCGAAGATCTCGTCGGTGTAGACGCTCATCTCAGGGGTGACGTGGTCGATCAGCGTGGGGCCCAGCCAGAAGCCCTCTGCGCCACCGTCTGCGGAGACGTTGCGGCCGTCGACGACGATCTTGGCGCCGTCGCTCTCGCCGGCGTCGACGTAGGACGCCACCTTGTCGCGGTGGGCCTTGGTGACCAGCGGACCCATGTCGGTGTTCTTGGTGCCGTCACCGATCTTCAAGGGCGTGGTGCGCTCGGCGATCTTGGCGACCAGGTCGTCGGCGATCGGGCCGACCGCGACGCACGCCGAGATGGCCATGCAGCGCTCGCCGGCCGAGCCGAAGCCCGCGTTGACCATCGAGTCGGCCGCGAGGTCCAGGTCGGCGTCGGGCAGGATCACTGCGTGGTTCTTCGCCCCGCCCAGGGCCTGGACCCGCTTGCCCGCGGCGGTGCCGGTGGCGTAGACGTACTGCGCGATGGGGGTCGAGCCGACGAAGCTGACGGATTTGATCGTCGGGTTGGTCAGCAGTTCGTCGACGACGGTCTTGTCGCCCTGGAGCACGTTGAAGACGCCGGCGGGCAGGCCGGCCTCCTTCCACAGTTCGGCCAGCCACAATGAGGCGGTCGGATCCTTCTCGCTGGGCTTGAGCACGACGGTGTTGCCCGTGGCAATGGCGATGGGGAAGAACCACATCGGCACCATGGCCGGGAAGTTGAACGGGGAGATGATCGCCACCGGGCCCAGGGGCTGGCGGATCGAATAGACGTCGACGTTGGTCGAGGCGTTCTCGGTGAAGCCGCCCTTGAGCAGATGTGGAATGCCGCAGGCGAATTCGACGACTTCCTGGCCGCGGCTGACCTCGCCGAGGGCGTCGGAGACGACCTTGCCGTGCTCGCTGGTGATGATCTNCGCGAGCTCGCCCTTGCGGGCGTTGAGCAGCTCGCGGAAGGCGAAGAGTACCTGGGTGCGCTTGGCCAAGGAGGTGTCACGCCAGGCAGGGAAGGCCGCGGCGGCGGCGTCGATCACCGCGCGGGCGTCGGAGACGCTGCCGAGGGCGACCTGGCCGGTGACCTCACCCGTGGCGGGGTTGGTGACCGGTGCGGTCTCGGAGCTCGTTCCGGCGAAGGACTCGTTGTTCAGCCAGTGGCCAATGGTGGTCATGTCGGTTCTCATTTCTTGTACTTGGAGACGAAGTCGGTCATGGTGGCGAGTTGATACCGCGAGACGTCGTGGGCGTTCTCGTCCTCGGCGAAGACCGACGACACCATCACGGTGTCGGGCCGGTCGTAGAACCCGATCTCGGCGAGTCCGGAGAAGAATTCGTCCCAGTCGACGTCACCGTCACCGATCTTNAGGTGCTGGTGCACCCGGGCCGCGTTGCCCGGCGGGTTGGTGATGTACCGCAGGCCGTGGCTGCGGTGGTGGTCCATGGTGTCGGCGACGTGGACGAGACGCAGCTTGTCGCCGGCGGCGCGCATGATCTGGATCATGTTGCCTCCCATGTGGAAGGTGTGGCAGGCGACGTACACCATGCCGAGGTTGGGGGAGTTCACCCCGCGGATGATTCGAACCGCTTCGAAGCCGTCCTCGACGAAGTCGTCGGGGTGCGGGTCGACGCGGACGTCGATGCCCTCGCGTTCGAAGATCGGCATCAGTTCCTCCATGGACCGGAAGAACGCCCGCTCGGACTCCTCGGCGCGTTCTGGACGCCCGGAGAATTCCGTGTTGACGACGTTCACGCCGAGGTCGACGGTGATCTGGATGACGCGCTTCCAATTGCGCACGGCCGNTTCTCGCGCATCCTCGTCGGGTCCCGACCAGCGCAGCACCGGCAGGACCGACGCGATGCCNACTCCTGCGTGCTCGCAGGCCTTGCGGAACTTGGTCACCAGGTCGTCGTCGGCCCGCGGGTGGTTGAAGAACGGGATGAAGTCGCGGTGCGGCGTGAGCTGCAGGTACTCGAAGCCCAATTCGGCGACGACGCGGGGGAGTTCGAGCAGCTCGTAGTCGTGGTGGAACGGCGTGGGGTCCAGCGCGATCTTCATGACGATGCCTCCGGGGTGTCGGAGGGGCGGAGGAGGGGTCGCTGGATCTTCTTCCAGTCGGCGTATCTCTCATAGGCGTTCTGGGTCGACTCGAGGGTGGACGTCTCCGAGACCGGTACGTCCCACCAGGATTCGCTGTCTGGCGCGAAGATCATCGGGTCGGTCTCGACGTGGATGACCGTGGTGCGGTCACTGGCCTTGGCGACCTTGACCGCATCGGTGAACTCCGCGGCGGTGACCACGCGGATGACGTCGGCACCGAGGCTGGCGGCGTTGGCGGCCAAGTCGACCGGCAACTTGTCGCCGTCGAGCCGGCCGTCGTCGGAGCGGTAGCGGTAGGAAGTGCCGAAGCGTTGCGAGCCAAGCGATTCGGAGAGCCCGCCGATGGAGGCGAACCCGTGGTTCTGCACCAGGACGACGATGACCTTGACGTTCTCCTGCACTGCGGTCACCAGTTCGGTGGCCATCATCAAATACGATCCGTCGCCAACCATGACGAACACGTCGCGGTCCGGTTCGGCCATCTTCGCGCCGATGCCGCCGGCGACCTCGTACCCCATGCAGGAGTAGCCGTATTCGACGTGGTAGCCCTTGCGATCCCGGGTGCGCCACAACTTGTGCAGGTCACCCGGCATCGAGCCGGCGGCGCACACCACCACGTCGCGTGGATCCGAGAGCGTGTTGGCCAGCCCGATGACCTGGTTCTGGTTGAGCGCCGCGCCGTCGTCGACCTGGTACACCGCCGAGACGGTGTCCTCCCACTCCTTGGCGAGATCAGCCGTGCGGGTGCGGTATTCGTCGCTCACCGAGTAGTCGCCCAAGGCGACGCCGAGGGCCTCGACGGCCTCCCGGGCGTCGGAGACGACGCTGACGCCACCCTGCTTGACCGCGTCGATGGAGGCGACGTTGACGTTGACGAACTTCACGTCCGGATTGTTGAACGCCGTCCGCGAGGCGCTGGTGAAATCGCTGTAGCGGGTGCCGATTCCGATGACGACGTCGGCCTCGGTGGCCAGGGCGTTGGCCGCGGTGGTGCCGGTGGATCCGATNGCGCCGACCGACTGGGGATGGTCGTAGGGCAGCGCGCCCTTGCCCGCCTGGCTTTGACCGACGGGAATGCCGGTCTTCTCGCAGAAGGCGGCGAGGGCGTCGGAGGCGTCGGAGTAGATGACGCCGCCGCCGGCGACGATCAGCGGCTTCTTCGCCGCGCGGANGACCTCCGCCGCCCGGGCGATCACCGATCGCTCCGGGAGCGGCCGTGCGACGTGCCAGGTGCGTTCGGCGAACAGCGATTCCGGCCAGTCGTGGGCCTCGGCCTGGACGTCCTGCGGGATCGACACCGTCGCCGCGCCCGTCTCGACGGGATCGGTGAGCACCCGCATCGCGCCGAGCAGGGCCGCGGGCAGCTGCTCGGGACGCCACACCCGGTCGAAGTACCGCGACAGCGGCTTGAACGCGTCGTTGACGGTGACGTCGCCCGAGGACGGCAGTTCGAGTTCCTGCAGCACCGGTGAGCTGGCCCGGGTGGCGAAGGTGTCGGCCGGGAGCAGCAGGACGGGCAACCGGTTGATCGTCGCCAGTGCGGCGCCGGTGAGCATGTTGGTGGAGCCGGGACCGACGCTGGCAGTCACGGCCCAGGTCTGCAGCCGATCCTTCTGCCGCGCATAGGCAACCGCGCTGTGCACCATCGCCTGCTCGTTGCGGCCCAGCACGTAGCGCAGCGCGGGCTCGACGCCGGCCTCGTGGGCGGTCACCTCGTCCTGCAGCAGCGCTTGGCCGAGGCCGGCGACGTTGCCGTGNCCGAAGATGCCGAAGGCGCCGGCGAAGAACTTNGTNCGAACGCCGTCGTGCTCGACGTACTGGTTGCCCAGGAACCGAACGGTGGCCTGCGCGACGGTCAGTCGCACGGTGGCCTCGGTGTCGGCGATCTTCTCGGCGCGCTTGGGTGCGGTGGACACCATGGGTCAGGCTCCTCTCGGGGCGTGTAGGGGGAGGCGCGGATCGACTTCCTGGTCGTCCCAGGTGCCGCGAAGCCACGCGTGCTCCGGGTCGTCGACGATCTTCCAGGCGCGCTCGGCGCCCGGTCCGGCCATCACGTTCAGGTAGTACATGTGGTAACCGGGCGCGGCGACCGACGGTCCGTGATAGCCGTGCGGCACCAGGACGACGTCGCCGGTGCGGACCTCTTCGAGCACTTCGATCGGGCGGTCCGGGGTGCCGTACACCCGGTGGTAGCCGAACCCGCGCGATCCGTCCGGGCCGGGGGCGATCTCGAAGTAGTAGATCTCCTCGAGTTCGCTTTCGGTGGCGGTGTTCTCGTCGTGCTTGTGAGCGGGGTAGCTCGACCANTTGCCGCCGGGCGTGATGACCTCACAGGCGATCAGCGAGTCGGCTTCGAACACGCCGGCAGTACCAAAGTTGTGCACCTGACGGCTGCAGTTGCCCGCTCCGCGCAGCTCGACCGACACGTCGGCCGCCGCGACCCGGCGGTTCGGGAACGAGTTCTTCGCCCGCGCGCCGCAAATCGCGAACCGCCCCTCACCCGAGAGGGTGTAGGTCTGACCGATGCCGAGATAGACCATGTCCGACGGGCCGTCGAATACCGAGGCGCGCGGGGACAACTCGAAGGCGGTGCCGTCGCAGTCGACGGTGCCGCCACCGGCCAGCGGCAGGATCATCACTTCGGTGCCGCCGGTGTGCAGTTCGGCCGATTGGGTGTCGTCCAATTCGACGACCTGCAGCGAGGACTCGGACCAGCCGGCCGACTCCGGGGTCACGTCGACCGTGAACGGAAGTTCCGCGCTGCGCGCGGGAACGTAGAGCTTGGAGTGCATGTCGATTCTCCCGTCGCTTCGCTCGCCCATGGTCACCTCACCATCGAGACGGCGGTCGCGACGGCGGAGCTGACGTCGTCGTCGGCCGGGTAGAGCAGGGTGCGACCGACGATGAGCCCGCGCACCGAGGGCAGGCCGAGGGCCTTCTCCCACGACGCGAACGCCTCGTCGGGGTCGGCGGGATCGCCGCCGAGCAGCAACGTCGGCATGGTGGTCGACTCCATCACGCGGTCCATCTCGGGCACCACCGGCAGCTTCATCCAGGTGTAGGCCGAGGTCGATCCGAGCCCCTGACCGATGTGGACGGACTTGATCACGGCGTCGGGGCTCAGGTCGTTGTGGACCTTGCCGTTCACCCGGCTGGACATGAATGGCTCGAGCATCGCGATGAGGCCGCGGGCGGCGAGCTCGTCGACCGCCTGCGCGCAGGCCGTCATGGTGGCGACGGTTCCGGGATCGTCGAGGGCGATGCGGCACAACATCTTTCCGCCGTTCATCTTCGCCGCCGCGGTCGACTCGGCGGTGGCACCGGTCATCCGGTCGTCGAGTTCGAACGCCGCACCGGCCAGGCCGCCGCGGTTGAAGGACGAGAACACGACCTTGTCCTCGAGCGCGCCGAGGAGCAGCAGGTCGTCGAGGATGTCCGAGGTCGCCAGCACGCCGTCGACGCCGGGTTCGGCCAGCGCTGCGCGCAGCCGGTCCAGCAGATCGGTACGGCTGTTCATCGCCGTCGGCCGGTTGCCGACGGCGAGTGCGCCGCGGGCAGAGTGGTCGGCGGCGACGATCATCAGTCGACCGTCGCCGCGGATGGTCGGGCGGGTGGTGCGGTCGTTCCATGCGCGGGCGACGGCACCGGGGTCGGCGGCGCGCACCTCGGTCACGTGGGCGTAGTCGCGGCAAAGCGCGGTGTGGGCATTAGACATTGACGGCCTCCTCGGCGGTCCGTTCGGCCAACTCGGCGACCTCGGCGGCGGTGGGCATGGCGGTGGAGCACTCGAGCCGCGACGCCACGATGGCCCCGGCGGCGTTGGCGTAGCGCAGCGTCTTCTCCAGCGGCCAGCCGGGGAGCAGACCGTGAATCAGGCTGCCGCCGAAGCTGTCCCCGGCGCCGAGGCCGTTGACGACGTCGACCTCGTTGGGCGGCACGGTCACCGAGGTGTGCTTGGTCTTGCCGAGCACGCCCCGCGGACCCTGCTTGACGATGGCCAGTTCGACACCGAGGTCGAGGAGGGCGTCGGCGGCCCTCTGCGGGTTGGTCTCGCCGACGGCGATCTCGCACTCCTCGCGGTTGCCGACGGCGACGGTGACGTGTGCCAGCGCGCGCCGGACCTGCTCGGTCGCGGCGGCGGGGGACTCCCAGAACATGGGTCGGTAGTCCAGGTCCAGCACCGTCAGCGGGGCCCTTGAACGGGCTTCCCATGCCGCGAAGTGCGCGCTGCGGCTGGGCTCTTCGGACAGACCGGTCACCGTGGACCAGTACAGCCGCGCCGACCGGACGGCGTCGGTGTCGAGCTCCGCGGGCGTGACCTGCAGATCGGGTGCGCTGGGCTTGCGGTAGAAGTACAGCGGAAAGTCGTCGGGCGGGAAGATCTCGCAGAACGTCACCGGCGTCGGGAATTCGCCGTGCGTGGCGACGTAGCGGTTGTCGACCCCGAGCCGCGCCAATTCGGCGCGTACGAAGCGGCCGAACGGATCGTCGCCGACGCCGGAGATCAGCGCGGCGGAGTTGCCGAGTCGCGCGGCGGCGACCGTGACGTTGGCGGCGCTGCCGCCGAGGAACTTGCCGAACGACTCGACGTGTTCGAGGCCGACGCCAATCTGAAGCGGGTACACGTCGACGCCGCTGCGGCCGATGGCCAGTACGTCGAAGGGCGGTGAAGTGGTCACGTCGAACTCCCGGAGCGGTTGGTGATGGGCTCCCCATGACTGTGCCCCTCGTCACTCGCCTCTGTCAAGACTTTGTCCTGACATTCTGACTTGCCGTCATTGCGGTGTTACCCTAGTCACCACTTTGTCTGGTCACCTGAAGGCTGGAGGCGTCGTGCCGCTGGAGGTAGAGCTCGACCGATCGAGCCCCGTGCCGCTGTATTACCAACTGGCACAGGCGATCGAGGCGTCCATTCGCGACGGCCACCTGGTTCCGGGTGATCGCTTCGAGAACGAACTCGACCTCGCCAAGCGGTTGTCGTTGTCGCGTCCGACGACGCGACGGGCCATCCAGGAGATCGTCGACAAGGGTCTGCTGGTCCGCAAGCGGGGCGTGGGAACGCAGGTGGTCCAGAACCCGGTCCATCGTCGNGTCGAGCTGACCAGCCTCTTCGACGACCTCGCCCGCGCCGGCCAGGAACCCTCCACCGAGCTGCTCGACTACCAGGTCGGTCACGCCGACGACGAGGTCGCCACGCAACTCAACCTGACCAGCGGCCACGAGATCGTGACCATCCAGCGGTTGCGCCGCGCCAACGGCGAGCCGTTGGCGGTGATGGTGAACTACCTGCCCGTCGAATTGGCCCCGGANGCAGACGAACTCGAGCGCAGCGGTCTCTATCAGGCGTTGCGTGCCCGAGGCGTTCACATCCGGCTGGCGAGGCAGCGGATCGGGGCTCGACCGGCGACGAGGAACGAGGCGCGACTGCTGGCCGAGAAGGCCGGTGCGCCGCTGCTGTCGATGAGCCGGACCGCCTTCGACGACTCGGGCAAGGCCGTCGAGTACGGCGACCACTGCTACCGCGCGTCGCGCTATTACTTCGAGACCACGCTGGTCGACCGCTAGTCCTGGCAAACGCCACGGCAGTACGTCGGATATGACCTGCAGTCCTAATGTCCGAACAAAGTCTTGACTTTCTGTTGTGACCCGTATTACATCGTGTCATGGCCGTGTCCCACGGCACCCGCAGACAGGAGAGACGATGAAGTTGATTCGGCTTGCAGCCGCCGCCGGTGCAGGGATTATCGCCCTGGGGCTCGTGTCGTGTTCGAGCACGGGCGGCAAGCCCGCCGGATCTGGTGACGGCTCGGGTGGTGGCGGCAGCGTCGACACCCCGCGCATGACGGTCGCGATGATCACCCACGAGGTGCCAGGTGACTCGTTCTGGGACCTGATCCGCAAGGGTGCCGAGGCGGCGGCCAAGAAGGACAACATCGAGCTGCGCTACTCCAACGATCCCGAGGCGCCCAACCAGGCGAACCTGGTGCAGAGCGCCATCGACAGCGGCGTCGACGGCATCGCCGTCACCCTCGCCAAGCCCGACGCGATGGCGCCCGCCGTGAAGGCCGCTCTGGCCAAGGGCATTCCGGTGGTCGCGTTCAACTCGGGCTTCGACCAGTTCAAGTCGATGGGCGTGCAGGAGTACTTCGGTCAGGACGAGCGCCTGGCGGGCATCGCCGCCGGTGAGAANCTCAACGCCGACGGCGCCAAGAAGGTCATCTGCGTCATNCAGGAGCAGGGCCAGGTCGCGCTGGAATCNCGNTGCGCCGGTGTCAAGCAGGGCTTCAAGGGTGAGAGCGANATCCTGAACGTCAACAGCAAGGACATGCCCTCGGTCGAGGCGACCATCACCGCCAAGCTGCAGCAGGACCCCACCGTCGACCACATCGTCGCACTCGGCGCGCCCATCGCGCTGACGGCAGTCCAGTCCGCTGGCAACGCCGGCAGCAAGGCGAAGATCGTCACGTTCGACACCAATGCGGCACTCGTGGACGCCATCAAGGGCGGCCAGGTGCAATGGGCCGTCGACCAGCAGCCGTATCTGCAGGGCTACCTCGCCGTCGACGCGCTGTGGCTGTACAAGAACAACAAGAACCTGATCGGCGGCGGCCAGGCCACGTTGACCGGGCCGTCCTTCATCGACCAAGGCAACATCGACGCCGTCGCCGAGTTGGCCAAGGCCGGAACTCGCTAGGAACGGAGACAGCTGACATGTCCACCCAAGCAGACCTGAACGTGGGGGGCCACGAGGTCGTTCGCGATGAGCGNGTCAAGGAACGAAATCGGCTGCANAGGCTCCTGATTCGCCCCGAGATGGGCGCCGGTATTGGCGCCNTCGGCATCTTCGTGTTCTTCCTGGTCGTCGCGGCCCCGTTCCGCGAGGCCGCCTCTCTGGCCACCGTGCTGTACGCCAGTTCGACCATCGGCATCATGGCCTGCGGCGTGGCCGTGTTGATGATCGGCGGGGAGTTCGACCTCTCGGCGGGCGTCGCGGTGACGTTCAGTTCGCTGGCCGCGTCGATGCTGGCCTACAACCTGCACCTCAATCTCTGGGTGGGCGCGGCCCTGGCGCTGGTGCTGGCGCTGGCCGTCGGCTTCCTCAACGGATTCCTGGTGATGAGGACGAAGATCCCCAGCTTCCTCATCACGCTGAGCTCGTTCTTCATGCTGGCCGGCATCAACCTCGCGGTGACCAAGTTGGTCTCGGGACAGGTGGCCACCCAGAGTGTCGGCGACATGTCCGGATTCGACTCGGCGCANAAGGTCTTCGCCTCCTCGTTCGACCTGTTCGGCGTCGGCATTCGCATCACCGTGGTNTGGTGGTTGGTGTTCACCGCCATCGCCACCTGGGTGCTGTTCAAGACCAAGGTCGGCAACTGGATCTTCGCCGTCGGCGGTGACGCGGACAGCGCCCGCGCCGTGGGTGTTCCGGTCACCAAGGTCAAGATCGGGCTGTTCATGTTCGTCGGGTTCTGCGCGTGGTTCGTGGGCATGCACCTACTGTTCGCCTTCAACACGGTGCAGTCCGGCCAGGGCATCGGCAACGAGTTCTTCTACATCATCGCCGCGGTCATCGGCGGCTGCCTGCTCACCGGTGGCTACGGCACCGCGGTCGGNGCGGCGATCGGTGCGTTCATCTTCGGCATGACCAACCAGGGCATCGTCTACGCCGGTTGGGACCCNGACTGGTTCAAGTTCTTCCTCGGTGCGATGCTGCTGTTCGCGGTGATCGCCAACAACGCCTTCCGCAACTACGCAGCGAAGAAGTGAGTCGATGACCACCACAGTCGAGAAGCCAAGCCACGAGGCACCTTCCGGTGGGAAGGTTCCGTTGGTGGAACTGAAGAACGTGGGCAAGTCCTACGGCAACATCACCGCGTTGAAGGACATCTGCCTGCGCGTCCACGCCGGCGAGGTGACCGGAATCCTCGGGGACAACGGCGCGGGCAAGTCCACGCTCATCAAGATCATCTCGGGTCTGCACCAGCAGTCCGAGGGGGACTTGCTGGTCGACGGTGAGTCCATGACGTTCGGCTCACCGGCCGACGCGCTGGCCAAGGGCATCGCCACGGTGTACCAAAACCTGGCCGTCGTCCCGCTGATGCCGGTGTGGCGCAACTTCTTCCTCGGCCAAGAGCTTCGCAAGAAGTCGTTCCCGTTCTCGTTGGACGCCAACGCGATGCGGGCGACCACCTTGACGGAACTGTCGAAGATGGGCATCGAACTTCCCGACGTCGACGCCCCCATCGGGTCGCTGTCGGGCGGTCAGCGCCAATGCGTCGCCATCGCGCGGGCCGTGTTCTTCGGAGCCAGGGTGCTGATCCTCGACGAGCCCACCGCAGCCTTGGGCGTCAAGCAGTCCGGGGTGGTGCTGAAGTACATCACCGCTGCCAAGGAGGCCGGCTTCGGCGTCGTGTTCATCACGCACAACCCGCACCACGCGCACATGGTCGGCGACCACTTCGTGTTGCTGAACCGGGGCCGACAGAAGCTCGACTGCGCCTACGACGACATCACCCTGGAACACCTCACGCAGCAGATGGCCGGCGGCGACGAGTTGGAGGCGCTGACCCACGAACTGGGGCGCAAGTAGATGGCCCCCGCGTGAGACTGGGCCTCTACGACGCCATCCTGCACGACCGGTCGTTGTCCGAAGCCGTCGACGTCGTCGCCGGCCTTGGGCTAACGGGCATCGAGATCAACACCGGCGGATTCTTGCCGCCGGTGCACGTGCCCACGTTCGACGACATCCTCGTCAGCGACACCGCCCGCGACGAATATCTCGGAATCTTCGAAGGCACCGGGGTGTCCATCGCCGGGCTCAACTGCAACGGCAACCCGCTGCACCCCAACCCCTCCATCGGCGTTGCGCACGCCGAGGACGTCCGCCGATCGATCCGGTTGGCGCAGCGACTCGGTCAGCACCGAGTCGTCACGATGTCCGGCCTGCCCGCCGGCGAGCCAGGCGCCACGCGTCCCAACTGGATCGTCAACGCCTGGAATTCGGCGGCCCTGGACGTCCTGGACCATCAGTGGCAGATCGCGGCGGATTTCTGGCGGGAGACCGACCGGCTGGCCCGAGACCACGACGTAAGGGTCGCCCTCGAACTGCACCCGCAGAACCTCGTCTTCAACAGCGCCTCGATCCATCACCTGGTCGACCTCACGGGTGCCACCAACGTGGGAGTCGAGTTGGACGCGTCGCATCTGTTCTGGCAGCAGATGGATCCGGTGCAGGTGATCAGGCACCTCGGGGATCTCGTGGTGCACGCGGCGGCCAAGGACGTTCGCGTCAACGCCCGCCATGCCGCTCTCAACGGCGTGCTGGACAACGGGTTTCGCCGGTTGTCGCCCGACGAGCCGCGTACCAACCTCGGCGGCGACGAATGGGCCAACGAATGGCCCAGGGACTCGTCGTGGGATTTCGTCGCGCTCGGCAAGGGTCATGACACCGCGTATTGGACCGAGTTCCTTCGCGCCCTGCACGAGGTCGACCCCGACATGTTGGTCAACATCGAGCACGAGGACACCGAACTCGGCCGTATCGAGGGCATCGAGGTGGCCGCCGACGTGCTCAAGGCCGCCGACGCCGCGCTCTACGCGTCGTTGGCGACGTAAACCGTAAACCGTCCGCCCGTCAGTCCGGCACGCGCGGAACGAGACTCGTCAACTGGGCGCGTACCGCGGTGACCCGTTCGCTCAACACCCTGGCGGTGAGGATGGCGTCACACTGGCCGAACGCGACGGCGATCCCGGCCTCCCGCGACGCGCACGACAGGATCGTCAGCCAGAGCCGCATCACCAGCCAGGGCGGGCTGTCGTCGGGTCCGGTGCCCATGCGGCGCGCCACGGCGTGCAGCAGACCCACCGGTGTGAGACCCAGGGCGAGCGGGCGCAGTACGGCGGACTCGCCGATGACGAGCAGCGCCCCGGCCAGCAGCGACGGCGTGACCGCATGCTGCCCCCGGTGCACGTCGTCGAACATCATCTGGTGCGCGGCGACGAGCGCGTCCAGCGGCTCGATCCGTGGGTCCACGTCGACGAGGTAGTCCTGCGCGGTGTCGGCCATGTCCTGGACGACCGAGAGGATGGCGGCTTCCTTGGTGGGGAAGTACCGCGAGAAGGTGCGCGGCGACACGTCGACCGCCGCGGCGATCTGCTCGATGGTCGCCTGGGCGAACCCATGGCGCCGGCTCAGTTCTACGGCCGCGGATACCAGCTGAACGCGAGTGCGCTGCCGCTTGCGCTCGCGCAAACTCGAGGGGGTGCTAGCGGCAGTGTCGACCACATAGGGCAGGCTAACGTAACAATGGCCTCGACCGGCGGATTCACGCATCGACGCCGGTCGTGTGGTGTCGCCCCGTTGCCATCGGGGTAGAACTGACGACATGTCTTCTTCAGCAGTGACCACGGTGGACGCCGGTCCGCGCCGCGTGGCAAAGCGTGTGGTCGTCGACGCCCCGGCGTCGGAGATCTTCGCCCTCGTCGTCGACCCGCACCGGCATGCCGAACTCGACGGCTCCGGAACCGTGCGCGACGTCGACGTCAAGGGCCCCCACCGCCTCGCGGTGGGAGACCGGTTCACCGTGGGAATGACGCAGTACGGGCTGCCCTACAAGATCACCTCGACCGCCACCGACGTGAAGGACGACACGGTCGTCGAGTGGCAACACCCCATGGGGCACAAGTGGCGCTGGGAGCTGGCGCCTGTCGGTGACGGCGCCGCCACCGAAGTCACCGAGATCTTCGACTACGGCACCGCGAAGATACCGCTGATCATCACCCTGTTCGGCTATGACAGGAAGAACGCCGACGGCATGGCCTCGACGCTCGAACGCCTCGCCGCCCGGTTCGCCTAGACCGTGAAGGCGGCGCGGAACGACTCGAGCGCGTCCGCGTCGTCACCGGAGGCGTAGCCCTCCAGGCCGACGGTGCCGCGGTAGCCCATGTCGTGCAGAGCCCGTGCAACCGCGGGGTAGTAGACCTCCCCGGTACCCGGCTGGCACCGTCCCGGCACGTCGGCCACCTGGATCTCGCCGATGGCGGGACCGCAGCGCCGCACCAGTTCGACGAGGTTCCCCTCGCCGATCTGGGCGTGATAGAGGTCGAGCATCATCTTGACGTGCGGGTGCGACACCCCCTCGACGAGCGCCAAGACGTCCTTTGCGCGGGCCAGCGGAACCCCCGGATGGTCGACGATCGTGTTGAGATTCTCGACGCAGAACGTGACTCCCGCAGCCGCACCCAGATCGCCAAGCCTGTCCAGCGTGCGCAGGGCGGTGGCCCACATGGCCCCCGTCGCCCGCAGCCGCGGCCGGGCGGGCAGACCGTCGACCAGTTCCGCGGTGTGAAGGTTCAGCCGTGTCACGCCAAGTGTCTCGGCGGCTCGAAGGCTCTGCTCGGCCGTACGCACCACCTCGTCGGCGGTCTGCGGGTCGATCAGGTCGCCGTGCAGATAACCCGTCATCGAGGTGAAGGTGGCCCCAGTCGCGGCGAGCGCGTCGAGATCCTTGTCGTGCCAACTCCAGATTTCGGCGGCGAAGCCGAGATCGTGGATGCGGCGCACCCTTTCGACGATCGGCAGGTCGGTGAACACCATCTCGGCGCTGACGGCCAGCTGGAAGCTACTCACGAATGCTCTCCTCTCCTCGGCGTTCGGTGATCGTTCACCCACGCGACGTTCTCCGGTGACGCGCGCCACCACGCACGATTGGTCTCCGCACGGCACAATCGGACCCGTGGACGTCGACCGCGAACACCCAGCCTGGCGGGACCCCTTGAGTCTGTCCTTCCGCGCGCACCGGCGGGTCCTGCTGCTGCGCCTGCGCTGGCACGAGCGCTCCACCACCCGACCGCGGTCGCGGCTCGGCAAGCGGCGCTAGCGTCTGACGCCCGCCGCCCGGTACGCCTCGTCGACGAACCCCATGTTGGCGACCGCGTCGGCCGGACCGAAGGGCAGCGGGTCCCCACCCTCGACGTGCGCAGCGAACGCCTCCAACTGGTAGCTGTAGGACGCCCTGGTGCCGAGGTGCTCGACGGTTTCGCCCGACGGGGTGGTCACCGTCA
>Ga0055540_1001055_pt1 | contig 17577 bp, 9 predicted proteins | sample AraplaCvi_mMS_r2_2_FD_55040 | JGI IMG/M metagenome (GOLD analysis project Ga0055540, IMG submission 55040) | Arabidopsis root microbial communities from North Carolina, USA - plate scrape MF_Cvi_mMS_r2 | ecosystem: Host-associated > Plants > Roots > Endosphere | place: USA: North Carolina
AATTCCGCCATGGCCGCTGCGTCAACCTCGGGCGGCGTTGACGCGAGAATGTCGGCGAGCGTGCGCAACTCGTCCGCGGAGAGTGTCGTAGTCGGAGGAGGAGCTACGTCGGGTGGCATGGCCTCCAGGTGGGTGCCCAGCGCGGTCTCAGCCTTGACCAGTTCACTGTGGGCATTGACGATCTCTGGAGTTGGTTCGAGATCGCCTTCCGGCGCGTGGGGCAGCTCGTCTATTTGGGTCTGCAGATCGGCCGCCGTGGGGCCATCACTCAGTGGCACAACGTCAGCACCACCGTCGAACACGACGAGGACTTTCGTTGCGGCTGTCAGCTTCGCTTCATCGACGACCAGATCGGCCTCGCTTGTTTCGGCCAGCTTGGTTGACAGCTCGACGGCGTTGTCGACTCGGCTCCGCATCTCGTACACGTGCTGCCACTTCATCAGACGGTTGGACAGTTCGACTTTCGCCCGCGCCTCCACGAGTACACCGGCAAGTCTCTGACGGTTGCCGATGGCCTCGAGTAGCTCGATGAGATCGTCTCTGCGTGTCTCTGCCAGCGCTCTCGAGGTGCTAAAAGCCGCGTGAGCGGTCGCGAGCGGCTTCCTTCCATATGTCACCCCCACCCATTCACGCCGCTGGTCCGTGAGCCAGGCCACCGCCGCGTCGGCCGTCGCATCGGCCGCCCCGGTTGACGCGGCCTTCTCCAGCAGCTCCTGCAGCGCGTTCGCGTCGTCGCGAACTCGCAGGATGTCGGCCTGACCGGTGAAGATGGTGGACCGTGCCGAGTGGCGGTTGAGGCCCAGGAGCTTGGTTCCGTCGAGGCTCGCGTCCGTGAGCATGTCGGTGTCGGACACGACCTGTGCGGTCGTGGCGTCGACGATTTGCCATTCGCCCTTGGCCAGGTCCTGTTCAATCGCCAGGGTGCGGCCGTCGTCGGTTCTGATGGCAAGCCCAACAGCCCATTTCGAGCCCGACCACGGTTTGTGCCGGTTCTTGAAGTCCGTCTCGGCGGCAAAACCCTTTCCCTTGTACTTCCGCCGACCGGCAAGACCCGTGTAGATGGCGTTGAACCAACTGGACTTGCCCGCCTCGTTAGGACCGTGCACGACGTTGAGTCCGGTTGCGAAGTCCAAGATCTCGCCTCGGAACGGCCCGAACGCGGTCCCAATCACCCTTGTGATGTACACGTCTCAGTTTCCCCGAGCGGAGGCAGCGAGGGCGGCAAGCCCCAGGGCAGTCGTTTGATGCCGTTGCAACTCAGAGGTGTTCGCATACGCCATCGCGTGGAGGAACTCTCCTCTGGCGGTGCGGTCCGCCGGGTCGAGTGATGCCGTCGCAAAATGAAGGGAATCGAGATCGAGCACTACCCCCGGCGGGAGACTATGTTCCGGGCCGCCGAAGCCCGGCAACAGCACCCCCGGTGCCAGCGTGCCGAGCAGTCGTAGTAGCAAGGGACTTCCTGGCGTCAGCACAGCTTCGACAGCATCGGCGAGCGCGTCGGTGTCCAAGAGGTCCGTGACGTCGACGTCGACCAAGGATCCGGGTTGGCCAGCCAGATCGACTTGCAGGGCAGGCGCGTTCGGCGTCGCACTGTCGATCAGCAGGGCGAATCCTCCGGGCTCGCGTGGATCGTGGACGAGTTCGGGGACGGCCAGGACCCCGCCGTCGTCGGCCATCCCGGCGCGGACGAGAACACGCGGCCCCGTGGCGACGGGAACCCGCGGAGCGGAACCGCCTGGCGACGTCCACGCGCTCACCCACAAAGTGGATGCAGCCGAACAGCTTTGGTAGTCGGAGGACGAGCAGATCGAGGTATTCGCGGCCCACTCTTGAGTGCTGTAAAGGCTGGTGCCGTCTATCCAGTCGGTCCTGCCGGGAACGATGACGACGTCGCCGCTGAATGTACCTAGTATCTGGGACGCGTAATCGACGGTGGCGGGTAGGGCAAACGAACGGTCGAAGAGGTCACCCGCAACCAGCAAGACACCCGCGTTCCGCCGATTCGCCTCTTCGACGACGAGCGCGAGGACCTGGCGTGACCAACCGCGCAAGGCAGACCCGAATTGGGTGCCGAGGCCAGTCCACGCGTGGTCGAGATGCACCCCGTTCACGATCATGATGTCCACGGCCTGATTCCTCCCCTTTGCTGTCTATCATGCGGGGTAGCCATCCCGGAAGATTGGAGACAGCGATGCCGGACAGGTTCGCTGACCTGACACCGGGAACGACGGTCGAGGGATTGGTCCCCGACGCGGTCGTCGAGATCGTCGAGGTCACGCCGGCCGGATCGGCTGTGTTCGTCCGCTACCGGGACGACTTCGGCATCGAGGAATCACGACTCCTCTCCGCTGACGAGCTCCAGCAAGTTCGGCCGGTGGGTGGAGGAGGCCCAACACTTGCCGCCGATCCAGACCAGTTCTGGCTCGCGATCGAAGCTTTGCGCCTGCGGCACGCGTCCCTACTCAACCCGCTGCTCGCCGTGTCGTCGTCCAACGTCGAGGCCTTACCGCACCAGGTTCAAGCCGTCTACGACTGCATGCTCACCAACTATCCGAAGCGATTCTTGCTCGCCGACGATCCCGGCGCCGGAAAGACCATCATGGCAGGGCTTTTCATCAAGGAGGCACTTGCAAGGGGCTGGGTCCGGCGGTGTCTCATTATGGTGCCCGGCAGTCTGGTCGAGCAGTGGCAGACCGAGCTGAGGGAGAAGTTCGCACTCCAATTCGAGGTCTTCGAAAGGTCGCTGCTGGGCGATTCGTCAGACGGGTCACTGACGGGCTTGCCCTTCCTGATCGCTCGTCTTGACCAGTTCAGCCGGAGCAAGGAACTTACGGCGCTGGCAGTCGACGGGAAGTACGACCTTGCGATCTTCGATGAGGCGCACAAACTAGCCGCGAGCGCCTGGGGTAGCACCATCACCAAGACGAAGCGTTTCATGCTGGCCGAGGCGATCCGTGACGCGGTCCCGAGCACACTGCTCATGACGGCAACCCCGCACAACGGAAAGGACGCGGACTATCGGGAGTTCCTCACTCTCCTGCGGTCGGCGGGTGAGCCCGCGGTCGAGGACCCGGCGAACGACGGCCTAATGCGTCGTCTGGTCAAGGAGCAGCTGGTCCACCTGGACGGATCGCCCCTGTTCCCCGAGCGTCGCGCCAGCACCGTCCCTTACCGGCTCAGCTCGATGGAGAGCGAGCTTTACGAGGCGGTGAGTGAGTACGTACGCGAGGAGATGAACAAGGTCTCCGACGACGACGCCAGCCGCAGCGTCGGTTTCGCATTGGTTGTCCTCCAGCGTCGACTGGCGTCCTCTCCGCAGGCGATCCTGCGGTCGCTCACCCGTCGACGCGACCGGCTCCGCGCACAGGCGAACCAGGCCCACGATGCCGACGGGAAACTCGCCGCCGACCTGGCCGCCACGCTGGCGCTTGGTAGCGACGATCCCGACGAGATGAGCAGTGTGCGGGCCGAGACCTACCAGGACGAGGTGGTCAACGTCGCGACCAACGCGCGCACGCTAGCGGAACTCGAAACGGAGATCCTGGTGCTCGATGGGCTCGTCGCGAAAGCTGAGGCGGTCCACGATGCGCGGGTCGACGCGAAGTGGGAAGCGCTCGCCGAGCTCCTCTTGAGCGCGGACATGTACGAGGAAGACGGACAACGCCGCAAGATCATCGTCTTCTCGGAGAATCGGGACACACTCGACTACCTCGAGGACCGTCTCGCGGAGCTGCTCGGTAGAACCGTCGACGTCCAAGTGATCCACGGTGCGATGTCATGGCCGGATCGGCGACGGTCACAGGCCCGATTCATCGCGGAGCCGAGCAGCTCTGTCCTGATCGCGACGGACGCGGCGGGAGAGGGCGTCAACCTGCAGGTGGCTCACCTGATGGTCAACTACGACGTCCCGTGGAACCCGAACCGACTCGAGCAGCGATTCGGGCGAATCCATCGCATCGGCCAACGGCACACCTGCCACCTGTGGAACTTGGTCGCGGCCGATACGCGCGAAGGTGACGTCTTCTTGAAACTGCTCGAGAAGGTCGAGGTGCAGCGTCAAGCGCTCGGTGATCAGGTGTTCGACGTGCTCGGAGAGGTGCTGACCGACATCAGCCTAAGCCAGTTGCTCACACGGGCGGTCGGCAGAGAGACGGACCGCGGCGAGATCGAAGCTGAACTCAACACCGTCTCTGGACGCCTTGAATCGGCTGTCACGAAGCGTGCGGCGTCGGTGAGCACGCTGACACTCGATGAACTAGCCGGGCTTCGCCGCGAGATGGAGATCGCGAAGGCAATGAGCTTCCAGCCCGACGTTGCGCGCGACTTCACGTTGCGTGCCGCGCCACTCTTCCATGTGGACATAGCAGCACAGGGTGACGCGTGGCGGGTTGCGTACGTTCCTTCGAAGTTGCGTGAACTCTTCGGTTCATCGCTGTTGACCCGCTACGACAGGGTTGCATTCGGACACTCCGACGACCAGATCTTCACGGCAGACCAGCCTGAGTTGATCGCGCCTGGTCATCCACTTCTGTCAGCACTCGCCGAGGCCATTGGCGATGAGCTCGGCTCCACGCTTAACCAGGGAATCATTCTGTGTGACAACCGATCTGATCATGATTACGTACTAGTGAGCGTGGTCGGCCCGACGGCGTTCGACACCCACGCCGTGTACGCCGACGGTGATCGACAGAAGGTCAGCCCCGACCTCTACACCAGTCTGATGGCACACTCGGGGCCCGCGGCGCATGAGGTCGTTGTCGCGGAAGCGGCGGTCGTGGAGGCCGCCGCTGAGGATCAAACGTTTGCCGCTGTGGCATACGTCCGGGGGACGGCGAGCCCAGAGACTGCCGCGGCCTGGCGCACCGTTCGCGACCAACTGCGTGACGAACTGACCGCAAAGGGCCTGGACCCGGCGCCGGCGTTGTCGGGTCAGGGCTGGGACTTCACTACGGGGCATGACGAGACCACCTTCTGGTCGGCCGCTCCACTGGGCGAGACGGAGCGACGCCGGGCCGAGAGGCACGGCGCTTCCAATCTCGGCGCTCGATACCGCGTGTGGTGTGGCACGCGCTAGGACATCAAACAGCAGCGAGCAGGTGGAGCGCACCTCATGGCTGATCTTGTTGTTCAAGCAGGCCACTAGACCTGCGACACCTGAAGCGCGTGAAGCCCGAATGGCGCAATCGACGGATCGGGGGCCGTACGATCCACGCATTCGCTATCGCACGTCGCTGCGAGTTACGGGCACACGGGGGCGCTAGCTGACATGGGAACCACCGCCAATGAGTTCTACAGCTCCATCCAGAGCGTCTTTCAACGTGGCCTCACGATTATTGTGGGATCCGGCGCATCGTGCCACTACGGGCTGCCCAGTATGAGTGCGCTTGCCGATCACCTACAGCGCACGATCGTCGCCGATGCCGGCACGCTGTGCAAAGAGGGCGCATCGCAGTGGCAACGCATCAGCACAGAACTCGCCGCAGGCACCGGACTCGAATCAGCGCTCGGCGAGGGCAATTTGGCTAACAGCCTTGCCGACCAGCTCACTTCCGCCATCGCTGACCACGTCAAGGAATTCGAATCGACAGCAATATCGCAGATCCTAGAAGATGAGACCATCTCAGCCTTCGGGCGTCTGTTCGCGCACATTCTTCGCGCTACCGACGTGGCTGATGTGATCACTACTAACTACGATCGTCTCCTCGAAGTTCATGCAGCTAGGGCAGGTGTTCGAATGGACACGATGTTCTACGGGCACACCATCGGACGGTTGAACGAGTCGCTGAGCCGAGACGAACTCCTCCAACGTCAGCCCACCGTCGGTCGGGCCGCGAAGCTAACAGTCCGGCAACGTCCTCATATACGTCTGTCGAAACCGCATGGAAGCCTGGACTGGTTCAGCCACAACGGCGAGTGCATTCGCAGCGACCTTGCGCTGCGGGGTACGCAGCAAATCATCGCCCCGGGGGGGAACAAGTACCGTCTTGGATACGAGGTTCCATTCGACGCACAGCGGAAGCGCGCAAACGAAGCGATCGACGACGCCACTGCGCTGCTGTTCATCGGCTACGGGTTCAATGATGAACATCTACAAACTCACCTTCGGACACGCTTTTCCGAGGTTCCCAGCGTCGTGATAAGCCGCGACCTCACTCCAAGCGCGCGCGAATACATGGGCCTGAATTCTGCGGCAGTCTCGATCGAGAAGGGTGAGACCCCCGATAGCTGCCGAATGACGCGGGGCGTCAAAGTATTTGAAACGCCCCTCCCCCTTTGGAATCTCGACGACCTTGTAAAGGAAGTGCTGGCCATATGACTAGCTCTACTCTCGACTTCGCCGAGGCGGACGCGCTCGGTCGCGCCTTCCGCGTGGACACCTCTAGCGTGTGGGCTGAGGCGCTTGATCACGATCGGCTAACGCGGATCGGGGTCGGCAGCTTGATCGCGTTCCAGGGCTCGAAATCGTCAGAATACCTCGTCGGTGTGCTGGACCGAGTTACGCGAGACCTGCAGGATGAAGCGCTCGTCGAAGAGAGCACATCCGAAGGAGACGTCCCTGTCGAAACACGACAACGTGACCTTATTCGAGTGGTGCTCTTAGGTACCTATCGAACGGTCGACGGGACGAAGCGAGACACCTTTAAACGCGGCGCTGACAGCTACCCACTAGTCGAATCGCCGTGCTGGGTTATCGATGGCTCCAACTTGCAGAAACTGATGGGGCTGCTCGCCAGACAGCTTGAACCCGAAAAGCGCCTTCAACTCGGAACTTTCGTGGCCGACACTACCGCTGCTGCCGTGGCAGACGGGGACCGCCTATTTCAACGCCATGCGGCGCTGTTAGGCAGCACGGGCTCTGGCAAGAGCTGGGCCGTCGCGTTGATCCTTGAGCGCGCACACAAATTGGCACACCCAAACCTCATCGTGTTCGATATGCACGGCGAATACACTCCACTCACTGAAGGCGACGATCCTATCGCGCGAAAGTTCCGCATTGCCGGGCCTGGAGACCTTGGCGTAGAGGACGATTCGGTTCTCTACTTGCCCTGGTGGTTCCTCAATCAGGAGGAGATGCAGGCGTTACTGTTGGATCGTTCGGAGGAGAATGCACCCAACCAAGCAGCCCGTCTAACTCACCATGTTCGCAGTCTCAAGCATGACCGGCTCATCGCCGATGGCCATACCGAGCTGGCAGCACGATTCACCGTAGATTCGCCAGTCCCGTACAACCTCGGCGACCTCTTAGCCCGCCTTGGGAACGACGACACCGAAATGGTCCCTGGATCGGGCGGACGGGACAAGCAAGGGCCATTCTTTGGACGGCTGACTCGTTTCGTCAACCGGATGAGGAGCCGAATAGAAGATCGCCGCCATGGCTTTATGTTCAACCCACCCGAGGAGGCGACCGAATACGCGTCGCTGCATGAACTCGCAAATCGCCTGCTTGGGACCAATCCTGGCATCAAAATCATAGACTTCAGCGAGGTTCCCAGCGACGTTCTGCCAGTCGTCGTCGGCGTACTCGCACGCCTGCTGTACGAGATCCACTTCTGGACGGAAGAGAAGAAGCGAACGCCCATTACCTTGGTGTGCGACGAAGCGCACCTCTACCTTCCCTCCGGGAATGCAGATGCGGCTGAGATGCGGGCACTCGACGTTTTCGAGCGAATCTCGAAAGAAGGTCGCAAATACGGTGTTTCACTGCTAATCGTGAGTCAGCGCCCCTCAGACGTGAGCAAGACGGTGCTGTCTCAGTGCAACAACTTCGTGGTCCTCAGACTGACCAATGACCAAGACCAGGCCGTCGTTAAGCGCCTCATGCCCGACAGCATGGACGGACTCACCGCTGCGCTGCCATTGCTGGACGTCGGTGAAGCACTCCTCCTAGGAGACGCAATCATTCTACCAACGCGCATCAAGCTCGACATTCCGAAAATTAAGCCGACGAGCGCGACCAAGGACTTTTGGACCGAATGGAACGAGAAGCCCGTCGAGGAGGAGGATCTAATCGCCGCTGTTGAAGCTATGCGAGCGCAGTCGCGACGATAGATTCACGGAAAGTTGATCGTCGGCACAACGGGTCAATTCTCGGCGATCGGGGTCGACCTGACGACGCCGCCGAACACATCGCGAATCTACGTGCTGTTCGCAGCGCGACTCATAGGCGACAGCATAAAGACCACACGAATCTGATCGACCTTGCGTTGTGCCCGTGCCCGCGGAATCTCGACTTAGTCGAAGTTGACGGTGACGTGTATGGGTTCAGGACATCTTTGACCGTTCGTAATCGGGACATAGTTTGACCGGCAACCTGTGCCTGTGACTTTTTCGCGGTGCCGAAACAAGAGCTCCCTGAGTCAGATTCCGATCTCGCGACGCGCGTCACTGTCGAGACCCGACTGCGCGCAGTCACCGAAGTCAATGACGGCGCACCCGTCGGCGAGGTCGCCGAACGCTACGGCGTTACGCGACAGACGATCACGGCGTGGGGAACTGCTCCACGCACCCGTCGCAACCGCGGCCTGATGTTCACACCCCGCGAGTCAACTAAAGCGGGGGCAGTCCCGAGTGTCCTGGTCAGGAAGTGTTGCACAGCGGGCCGACATTCTGGATGAACACGAGCACGTCAGCCTTCCTCTCTAGTCGCAGGTTATTCGGCAGGGCGCTTCCGGCACAGTCCGACAAGGTCGCACGCTCCGCACGCGTGGTTGTCCCAAACAGGCAACCGCGGAAGGTTGTTGGTGCGCAGCGATTCCCCTGCCTCGCGGATTTGGTCCCGGACAGCAGTCAGCAGCGGGTCGTCGACTGGTTCTCGCGTGGTCTTGCCCTTCTCATCGAGGTTGAGCACCTCGATCAGGTCCGGGGACTCGCCGGTTAGCTCTTGGTATCCAACTGCATAGACGTGCAGCTGGTCGCGCGTGACGCTCTCAGCCTGTGCGCGTTCGGAGGATTTAAAGTCGACGATCGCCACCTCGCCGGTGTCGAGACGCCGGATAAGGTCAATGCGGCCGTCGACCGTGATGCCGGGCGCGACATGAACCTGAATCTGTTTCTCAGAGAACTCAGTGTTCGCGATTTCCTTGCCGTGCGTATCAAAGTAACGCTCGATCGCCTTAATGGCGGACGCCCGCAGCTGCTCGCGCAAGGCGGGGTACGCAAACGGCGCGTTCAGATGTCTGTCGATCAGCGCTGCGGCAGAATCTCTCGAGACGAGGTCACCTTCGAGTGCCCGCTTATGGATTTCGGCTAGCGCATCATGCAAGCCCTTGCCGTAGCCGAGTGCCTCATGAATCGGTGCATTGAAACCATAGAGGAACCGCAGCTTAAATTGGTACGAGCACTCGAATAGGTACTTCAGTTCGGAGAGGGACAGAGTGACTTGCGGTGTCTCCTGCGGGGGGTGAGGCGCGAGTCGGTCGCCTTCGACCGGTGCCGGGGCCGTCGAGACCCACTGTTGGGACGCGATGTGATTGAAGAACTCGGACCGGGTTCGCTGCTGCTGGTTGTCGGCGACCGGCGCGTACGTCACGTAGAGGTACTTCTGCGCACGGGTGACAGCGACATACAGGAGCCGTGTTTCGTCCTCTACCGTGCCCCTATATCGAGCTGGGTCGTCGATCGCCTCATCCGGGATGACGTGTCGCAAGGTCACGCCGCCCATCACCCGAGACGGGAATCGGTTTCGGCGCATTGCCGGAAGGATCACTGCCGGCCACTGCAGCCCCTTGGACTGATGCACGGTTGCGACCGTGACGGCGTCCGGCCTTGCGTACCCGACGTCGCTGTCCGCGTCGGCGTAGTAGCCGGGCGCCTGATGGTCGAGCCATTTGGCAAATCCCTCGTACTTGGCTTTGGGTTCGGTCGTGAAGTAGATCTGCTCATAGTCCGAAATCACCTGGCTAAACTTGCCCAGCTGGTAGAAGACGAGCTCGCCGCGCGTGGCGTCGCCAGGAAGGGTGTCTTCGCGCATGCCCAGCGCCTCGAGAAAATCAAGGTACAGCCGCTGGATGTTGTAGACGGCGTGGCGCCTGCTGTCATCGAAGTCGCGGCCGTTCTCGAGCACCCGGAGCGCGCTGGGCCAGTCGGATCCGTTCGGGATTAGCTGCGCGTGTTCCCAAAGGCTTTGCAGCAACTCAGCGTCAATCTCGCCGACTACGAATCGGAAGATACCGACTACAGCTTTGATCTCGGGGCTGTCGAACAGCTTGTTCAGGCCTTTGACGATGAATGGAATGCCCCGACGGCGCAACTCCTCCACGACAGGACCAGAGTCCTTCGCGACCGACCGGAACAGCACGGCGCAGTCCGACCACGACAGGCCGCGCGACTGGGCGTCAGGCCGGTCGCGAAACGCCAATCCACGCATCTCCACTATCCGGTCGACGATCCAGGTCGCCTCCTTTTCGGGATCGTCGAAGGTCAGAGCTAGTAGGTCGCCGCGTGCCCATTGCTGGTGGCCGGCGGCGACCATCGCCTTCGGCAGCCGTTCCCCGGCTGGGATCCGCTCAGCGACCGAGCGGCCGAGCTCCACAACTCCTCGGCTCGATCTGAAATTGTCGTCAAGGGTGACCTGCCGCACGCCGGGATAGCGGCGGTCGAACTTAAGAATGTTCGACACCTGACTGCCGCGCCACTGGTAGATCGTCTGGTCGTCATCGCCGACCACGCAGAGATTCGCGCCAAATTGCACTAGGCCGCGCACAAGCCGCTCCTGCAGCGGGTTTACGTCCTGATACTCGTCAACAACGACGTACCTGATGTCGTTCTTGATGTGGTCCTGGACGCGGACGTAGTCGTCGTCCTCGTACGGATCCCCTTCGAGGTAGCCGACCGCACTGCTGATCATCTGCGTGTAGTCAAACAGCGCGCGTTCGTTCAGCAGGGTCATGTACTTTTCGAACGACTCGAGAACGCCCGCCGGTACGTGGGAGACGTTCATCCGGTCCTCGCGCAAGACACTGAGCACCTGCAAATAGAGTCGTGAGTTGAGATACCGCCTCAATTTTCCCTGCTTGGCGGTCGTCGGGCAGGACGTTAGTCCTGACTTGCCGCTGTAGCGGTCGACAAACAACTGAGCAGTTATGTCGGTGAGGACCGAGAACTTGAACTTCTCCGCCACGAGCCGCTGCAGCAAGTCCAGCGCGTAGCCGTGCATCGTCCCGACGTACATCTCGGCTAGGCCTGTGACGTCACCAAGCTCCTCTTCGACGATGGAGAGGATGCGCTCTTTAAGTTCCGCGGCCGCCTTTTCCGTGAATGTGAAGGCGATGACGTTTCGCGGCTCGACTCCGGGGCGGCCCAAAATCGCGGCAATCCGTTGCGAAATGACCTGTGTCTTGCCAGATCCCGCACAAGCAATGATCTGCAGCGGCTCGTCGAGGCACCCGATCGCCTCGGCCTGGGCCGCGGTATATGACGTCACGAACTCAATGTTCGCAGGGGCAAGGACCCGTCGCATGGACTTCCGGTGGCTTCGTCGCTTGCTCGGCGAGGCCTACTCAAATATTCCAGTAGCCGTGGCAGGCTGTTGCAGTCGACGTTGCCATGTGAGGAGGATCCGTGTCCAGGCTCACCGACCTACTGCGTCAGCTAAAAGAGAACGAGCCTCAGCTCGCGCAAGATCTCGAGCGGGAAGTGGCGGCCCTGGCTGACCGTCGAGCGTTTGGCCTGAACTTTGAGCGGCATGTGCCAGAGGCCGTCGAGCTGCCCGGCCGGACCGTCCGAAAGGGCGACAAGGTTCGCATCCTGCCGCCTCGCGGACAAATACTACAAAGCTCCGACGAAAAGCTGTGGCAGGTCGTCACCATCGACCGCCCCTCGAAGACAGCGTCGCTCGTCGCCCTGGGGGACGACGAGTCCATGTCGGCGGATCTGACCGATCTCGTCGTGGTTGCCGAATTCCGGGATCCGATATACCCGGGGCTCGTCTCCACCGGCGGCGTTGAGCGTGGTGGAGACAAGCCGTTTCACACGGTAATCAACGCCGAGAATTACCACGCGCTCGAGACACTACTATTCACTCATCGTGGCAGAGTCGATGTTATCTACATAGATCCGCCGTACAACACTGGAGCGAAAGACTGGAAATACAACAATAACTACGTCGAAGGTGACGATCTGTACCGTCACTCGAAGTGGTTGGCCTTCATGGAGAGACGGCTGAGGCTCGCGAGGGAACTCCTGAATCCTGTTGATTCCGTACTCATCGTGACGATTGACGAGAAAGAGTACCTACGCCTGGGGATGCTATTAGAACAAACGTTCCCAGAGTCCAATATTCAGATGGTCAGTATCGCCGTGAATCCTGCAACTGTATCGAGAACCGGCGAGTTCGGCCGCGCGGATGAGTACGCGTACTTCGTGATGTTGGGGCTCGGTCGGCCCCAACGTGTCGAGCTCGGTTCGGATTGGATCACCGCTCGCGGCAGGACACATCGCGGTGATATCCGATGGGATCTGCTGCGCCGGTCTGGTACTTCTGGTGCGGCACGTCGTGATCGTCCGGGACTCTTCTACCCAATATTCCTCGATGTTGCGACAGGATCTTTGCAGTCGGTAGGTGAGCCAATACCATTGAATGCCGAGCGGAAAAGTGTAACCGCACCTGCAGAAACTGTAGCCGTTTGGCCCATTCGACAAGATGGCTCCGAAGGCCGTTGGATGATCGGCCCGAAAGCCCTTCGGGATCTGGCACCAAAGGGCTTCATAAAGATCGGCCGGGCGTCAGGCGAGACGACGCCAATCTACTACCTCAAGCCGGGCGAGGTAACGAAGATACACACCGGCCAGTATGAAGTCGCAGGACAGGCAGCGGACGGTTCCATCGTCACGACCCAAGGAGAAGTCGCAGCCAAGTCACTTCCGTCAACCCAGTGGAAGGTCCCCGCACACGATTCGACTCAGTACGGCGCTCGGCTTCTCCGCCAACTCTTACCAGACCGGGTGTTCCCATTTCCGAAGTCACTATACGCAGTGGAGGACTGCTTGCGATTTTTCGTGGCCGACAAGCCCGAAGCTATTATCGTCGACTTCTTCGCGGGCTCTGGCACGACAACGCATGCCGTCGCGCGACTAAACAAGCAAGATGGCGGACGACGCCAATCGATCTTGGTCACCAACAACGAGGTTGCCGCTGACGAGCAGAAGGTGCTGCGCGAAAGAGGCCTTCGCCCTGGCGACTCGGAATGGGAGCAAGTGGGAATCTGTGAATACATCACCAAGCCTCGCATCGAGGCGGCGATTTCGGGCAAGAGGCCTGACGGCCAGCCGATCCACGGTGACTACAAGTTCACCGACGAGTTCCCGATGGCAGACGGGCTTGACGAGAACGTTGAGTTCTTCACGCTCACCTACGAGGCTCCCTTGCGAGTTGCAAGTAATCGTGAATTCGCCCAGATCGCACCCCTCCTATGGATGCGCGCCGGCGCGCAAGGCAGACGCATTGACGACATCTCCGCGGGTTGGGACGTCGCTGACACATACGGAGTTCTCGCCGACCTCGATCGCACCGAGGACTTCTTCGACTCCATGGCTAAACGTGAGAACGCCGCAACAGCGTACGTTGTGACCGACGAAGACCGCCTCTTCGAATCGATCGCGCAAGAATTGCCGGAACACGTTACGCCCGTGCGTCTCTACGAGGCGTATCTGCGCAACTTCGAGATCGAGTCGGGGCGAGGTGCCCTTTGAAGTTTACGCTTAAGGACTATCAGTCCGACGCCGTCGACGACGTCCTAGTCAATCTCCGGAGAGCGCGGGAAAACTTCAAAAACCCGGCCAAGCGCGAGGTTTCGTCGTTCGCGCTCACCGCGACGACTGGTGCGGGCAAGACCGTTATGGCGGCCGCAGCAATCGAGGCGCTCTTCTGGGGCAACGAGGCGTTCGACTTCGATCCCGACCCCGGCGCCGTTGTGCTGTGGTTCTCCGATGACCCGAGCTTGAACGAGCAGACACGCAACCGCCTCATGCAGGCCTCTGAGAAGTTCACCTATACCAATCTGGTCCGCATCGAACCGCCGTTTGCCAAGCCACGCCTCGAACCCGGGAAGGTCTACTTCCTGAACACCCAGAAACTCACCAAGAGCTCGCTGCTGACACGCGGGCACGTTGAGGCCGCAGGCGAGGGTCAGGAGCAGATCACCGGCCTCGCAGCGATCGCCTCGCCAGACATGCAGGGATGGACCATCTGGGAAACACTCGCGAACACCGTAGAGGACGACGCACTTACGCTTTACCTCGTACTGGACGAGGCGCATCGTGGCTTCAATTCGCGGACAAGATCGGACAAACCCACAACGGTGCGTCGCCTCGTCAATGGCACCAGGCTGCGGCCACCCGTCCCGGTCGTATGGGGTATTTCGGCGACCATCCAGCACTTCGAAACGGCCATGAAAGAGGCCGAGGTGACCAAGGAACGGCGCGCGCTGCCGTCCGTCCTAGTCGACCCGAGTCGTGTTCAGGAGTCCGGTCTCGTCAAGGACACGCTCGTGCTCGATATCCCGGACGAAGCCGGCAACTTCGATTCGGTGCTTGTTCGCCGTGCGGCACGAAAGCTTAAAGAGTCCACCGACCGGTGGGCTGCCTATACCGAGTCGCAGGGACTGCCGGAGACCGTGCAGCCGCTTTTGGTCATCCAGACGCCCAATACCCCAGACCCCGACGACGTCGGCATCGCCATCGACACGATCTTCGCCGAGTATCCGAATCTGACAACGTCGTCCGTTCGCCACGTGCTCGGCGATCACTCGACGCAGAACTTCGGCACATGGGTGGTCGACTGGATCGAACCTCAGCGGGTGCAGGAGGAGACGCAGGTGCGCGTCCTCGTCGCAAAGGACGCCATCTCCACTGGCTGGGATTGCCCGCGTGCTGAGGTCCTCGTCTCATTCCGCCCGGCGAAGGACGACACCCACATCACGCAGTTGCTTGGGCGCATGGTGCGCAGCCCGCTTGCGCGCCGCGTTCCCGGCGACGAACGACTAAACGCCGTCGACTGCATCCTGCCGTTCTTCGACCGGACCACAGCCGTCAAAGTCGTCCGGTTGCTTACCGGCGAGTTGGAAGACATGCCGGGATCAACCAAGAAGGCCGTCATCGACGCGAAGGAGCTACTGCCGAACCCCGAAGTGCCCGAAGGTGTCTGGGAGCGGTGGGCGACCCTGCCCACGCAGACGCTCCCGCAACGCGGTGCACGTCCGGTGAAGCGTCTCGCCGCACTCGCGCAGGCATTGTCCGCCGATGCGGTGCATCCGGGCGCGCTCAGTGCTGTTGAAAAGGAGCTCCACCGCATTCTCGATGCGTACTCCACTCGCTACGAAAATCAACTCGACTCCGCCATCCTGGAAGTGTGGAACGTCCACGTCCAGGAGATCAGCGGCCGCTTCGGAAAATCGGGGCTGTCGTATACAGAGTTCGTCGAGCGTGCCGACGACCGTGCGATCCGCACCGGGTTCGAGGCGGCGAAGAAGGCGTTCGGAGCCGACATCGCCCAGTCTTACGTCAACCATCTCGCCGGCCAAGACGATCCCGATGCCGACGACGACGGCCTGCGCGAGGCGTACGTGCGCGCTGCAGCACTTGCAACCGTCAAGGAAGTACGCGACAAGGTCGACGTCGAGGCGACTGAACTGACCGACAAACTTTTCGCCCAGCACCGCGTTGCGCTCAAGGGGTTGTCGGACGTGCGCCAGCAGGAGTACGAGGATATTCGCGCCATGGCCACCGAGCCGCAACTGGGGACACTGCGTCCACCCCGGACGCGCATCGAGGGCTTCTCCGTCGAGGATGGCGACCAAATCGTGTCTGCGCCACTGGCCGCACTGCATCTGATGTCCGATGGTGACGGCCGGTTCCCGCTGACGTCCCTCAACAGCTGGGAACGCCAGATAGTGCACGCAGAACTCGCTCGGCCGAACGCACGTGCCTGGTACAGAAATCCGTCGCGGGCCGCAGTCGACTCACTTGGCATCGCCTATCGCGACGACACCACAGCGAACTGGCGCTCCATGCACCCTGATTTCGTGTTCTTTAATGAGGTCGGTGGACAGATCGTCGCCTCGATCGTCGACCCGCACGGATACCACCTCGATGACGCCGCTATGAAGCTCCGGGCTCTTGCGTCGTTCGCGGCGACGCATGGCGACGCGTTCCACCGCATCGAAGCCGTCGCCGAAGTTGACGGTCACATGAGGGTCATCGATATGCAAAAGCCCTCGGTGCGCGAGGCAGTCCTGGGTGGTGAGCAGGGCGCGGCCGACATTTACCGATCCAGCGTTGCCGTCGATTACGACCCGAGTGGCGGCGGCGCTTGAGCGAACGCTGCGCGTGGCCAGATCGGAAGCAATGGCAACGCTGCGGCCAGCTCCTGCTTCAAGCCCGCGGTGTCAACTGACAACGGCACTTTCATCCACCTCCTCGGTCGCTGTCATCCATTCTGCCGCAAAGTACGCAGGCCGACGCGCAGCACTTGAATACGTATCCGCAACCCAATTGCCCACCATGGGCGTCCCGCTCCTGACCGAGACGCGCCGGCCGAAACTCCCACGCATACCGATAAAACTCCGCATTCTCCAGCCGCACCGCCGCCCCCTCATCCACGACCACCGTCACGGACGGATGAACCTGCAACACCGACGCCGGGCACTCCGGCGTGACCGGCCCCTCCAACGCCGCTGCCACCGCCGCGGCCTTGTGCGAACCCGTCGCGATCAGCACCAGATGCCGGGCCGAGCTGATCGTGCCCAACCCCTGCGTGATCACGCGGCACGGCACCTCGTCGACGCTCGCGAAGAACCGCGCGTTGTCCTGGCGCGTCCGTGACGTCAGCGTCGTCACCCGCGTCCGCGAGTCCAAGGCAGAACCCGGCTCGTTGAACCCGATGTGCCCGTTGGCGCCGATGCCCAGCAGCTGCATGTCGACCGGCCCCGACGAGACGACCAGCGCGTCGTAAGAGGTTGCGGCAGAATCCAAGTCAACAGCATTCCCGTCCGGTCCGAACACGCCTCCCAGGTCGACGTGGTCGGCGAACTCCGTCCGGATCACCTGCGCGTAGGACTGCGGATGCCCGGCCGGCAGCCCCACGTACTCGTCCAGCAGGAACGCCCGCACCGCCGCGAACGACAACCCCTCCTCCCGGTGCCGGCGGATCAGCTCCCGGTACACCGACAGCGGCGACGACCCCGTCGCCAACCCCAAAGTCGTTGCACCCGACCGGACCGCGCGGTCGAACACGTCGGCGACGGTCACGCCGCACGCCGCCTCGTCCCGCTCAACGATGACGTCCACTACCGTCCCAACACCCTTCGCTCGAATACCAAGTCCCACGCCGTGTCCATCGCCGTGGCGATCGCCCCGACCAGGACCGCGTCGTCGCCCAGTTCTCCCCCGACGATGTCGGGCACCAACGGAATCGTCTCGGCCAGCTCGCGGCGCATCGGGTCGGCCAGCAGGTCGACGTTGCGGCCGATGCCGCCCGCCAACACGATCAACCCGGGGTCCAGCACCGCGGTGACCACGGAGACCACCCGCGCCAGCTTGGACGCCTCGTCGGCCACCACCCGCAAAGCAAGACCGTCGCCA
>Ga0055540_1001064_pt1 | contig 17501 bp, 18 predicted proteins | sample AraplaCvi_mMS_r2_2_FD_55040 | JGI IMG/M metagenome (GOLD analysis project Ga0055540, IMG submission 55040) | Arabidopsis root microbial communities from North Carolina, USA - plate scrape MF_Cvi_mMS_r2 | ecosystem: Host-associated > Plants > Roots > Endosphere | place: USA: North Carolina
CCTTGTAGCCCATGCGGACCAGCAGGTCGAACATGCGCCGCTTGCGTTCCGGGCTCATGGGGTCGATCAGGGCCTGGTTGCCGTCACGCAGGTCGACGGCGCACCACATCGGCGCGACCTCGACGACCTCGTCCGGCCAGGTGCGGTCGGGCAGCGTGACGGGCTCTACTTCGGCCGCGAAGGGCCGGTACCGGCTGACGGGCATCGACGTGCCGCGCTGGGTGTTCCAGACCGGCTGGCCGGGGTTGCGGTCGCCGGACGGGGTGTTGATGGTGCGCGCAGAGGTGTACGCGTCGATGGAGTGCGGGTTGGGGTTGTTCACGGTTCTCGCTCCGGTTCGAGTCTGGAAGAAATTCAGACCGGCGCATCAAGACGACCCGCGACGGGAAGCCAGTCTGGTTCAGACCCCGCCGCGGCGTCCGAGGAGGAGCGTCCGCTGCACGTGGGCCACCCTACTCCGCGAGGGCGCTTCTCCAAAACACTGCCTGGAACCGGGTGACGAGGACCCGACCGGCGCGGGGCGAATCGCGCCGGTCGGGACCAGTCTCTAGAGGGTTTGCAGCTCGTAGGCCGCGTCGCGGTGCAGCTTGGCGTCGATGCCGCTTTCCTCGTCCTCGGGCGAGATGCGGATGCCCATCGTCTTCTTGATCACGTATGCGATGGCGAAGGCGACGACGAACGAGTAGGCCATCACCGCGCCTGCGGCGATGATTTGCTTCCACAGCTGGCTGAAGCCGCCGCCGTAGAAGACGCCGTCGGTCGCGTTGGGCATGCTGGCGCTGGCGAAGAAGCCGATCAGCACGGTGCCGATGACGCCGCCGACGAGGTGCACGCCGACGACGTCGAGCGAGTCGTCGTAGCCGAACCGCTCCTTGAGGCCCACGGCGTAGACGCAGACCGCGCCGGCGATCGCACCGACCGCGATGGCACCGATCGGCGTGACCGCCCCACAGGCGGGGGTGATCGCGACCAGGCCGGTGATGGCGCCGGACGCCGCGCCGACACCGGTGACGTGCCCGTCCTTGATCTTCTCCACGGCCAGCCAGGCAAGGGTGGCGGCGCACGTGGCGACGAAGGTGGTGACCATGACGATCGCGGCCGAGTTGCCCGCGGCCAGGGCCGAACCACCGTTGAACGCATACCAGCCGGCCCACAGCAGGCCGGCGCCCAGCAGAGTCAGGGGCACGTTGTGCGGCTTGCGGAGCTGACCGAACATCGCCGACTTGCCGAGGACGATCGCCACGGCCAGCGCCGCGGCGCCGGCGTTGATGTGCACGGCAGTGCCGCCGGCGAAGTCGATTGCCTTGAGGCTGTTGGCGATCCAGCCGCCGACCGAGTCCTTGGTGACCACGCCGTCGAAGGCGAACACCCAGTGCGCGACGGGGAAGTACACCAGCACCGCCCAGAACACCGCGAACACCATCCACGCGCCGAACTTCATCCGGTCGGCGACCGCGCCCGAGATCAGCGCCACCGTGATGGCGGCGAAGAGCGCCTGGAACAGGGCGAACAGGCTGACCTGCAGACCGGAGATGGTCGTCTGGGACTCCAGCAGGTCCTTCATCCCGGCGAACTCGGTGAAGCTGCCGACGAAGCCGCCGTAGCTGGTGCCGAACACCATGGAGAAGCCGAACAGCACCCACAGGACGCCCACGACGGCCACGGCCCCGAAGGTCATCATCATCATGTTGGTCGAGCTCTTGACCGAGACCATGCCGCCGTAGAACAGCGCGAGCCCGGGGATCATCAGCGTGAGGCCGATGATGCAACACAGCATGAATGCCGTGGTGCCGGTGTCAACTACGTCCATCGGGAACTCTCCATCAGTGGTGCGGCCCCCTCGAGGCCGATCACTGGCAGTGAACGATGTTTCTGTTACGTGGACGGGATCGTGACGTTGCGCGCACGTTAACGTCCGCGGGGGTGTCCTGGGTCGGACCTGTGCCAGCATCGACGTGTGAAACGCGTGAGACCGCTGACGACGGTCGTGGTGCTGGTGGCGATCCTCGTCGGGGCTGGCGTCTGGTGGCTGTTCTTCCGCGGGCCGTCCTCGTCGGACTGTGCGCCGGTGCGAGAGTTGTTGTCGTTCAACAAGACTCAGATCGAGAGACTCAACGCCAAGACCCATGTTCCCGAGCCGGGGTCATACGGTTCGGAGACCTCACCCAGTGAACTCGACTTCCGCGACTGGTCGGACGGGTTGGCCGACCGCGCGTCGAAGGTCTCCGCGCCCGACCTGGCCGGCCCGGCGCGCGACATGGCCCAGACTGCCGACCGGCTGGTCCGGGCCCGCCTCGACTACGACGCGCAGGCGGCCCGCACGGCTCCCGGGGCCGCCGCGCCTGCATCGGCGATGGTGGTCACGGCCTTCAACGACCAGTTCGAGCAGCAGGTCAGGTCGCTTCTGCAGACCTGTCCGCTGTGAACGGCGCGCCCCACGCACCGGCGAACGCGACCTGCTCGAGCGGCAGCCGCTCCCGGGGCTTCGAGTCCCGTTCGACGACCGACGGCTCGGCCGTCGCGTAGTCGCCCAGGGTGCCGACCGCCAGCACCGCCACCGGCCTGACCTCGGCGGGTACGTCGAACGCAGCTCGGGCCGCGTCAGCGTCGAACCCGGCCATCGGATGAGCGGCCAAACCGCGCGCGACCGCCTCGACGCTGGCGTTGGCGATCGCGGCGCCCGCGTCGACCGCGGAGTAGAAGGCCGTGTTCTCGTCGGGCCCTTCGTCGGCGCAGACCAGCAGGAGTGCACTCGCGGCCGTGGCGTAGAGGTTGCCGCGCTTGAGCGTCGCCACCAGCGCGTCGAACGTCTCGTCGCCACGCACCCCCACGACGAACCGGACCGGCTGGCGACCTCCCCAGGTCGCGGCCCAGCGCGCGGCCTCGAGGACGGCGGTGAGCTGTTCGCTGGTGAGCGTCGCCTCGGAGTCGAAGGCACGTGGACTCCAGCGCGCCGCGAGCGGCTCGTGGATCGGTACGCGGGTGTCGGCCAGTCTGTCGGTCACGGGTCCGACGCTACCGCCGGGCGGGAGGGACGGGCGGGAGGGATAAACCGGGTGCGCAGACCCCTTATCCTTTATGGGACTCACGCGTGAACGGAAAGGCGAACAGTGGCGCTCGTCGTACAGAAGTACGGCGGATCCTCGGTGGCAGACGCCGACCGGATTCGCCGGGTCGCCGAGCGGATCGTCGAGACCAAGAAGGCAGGCAACGACGTCGTCGTCGTCGTCTCGGCCATGGGCGACACCACCGACGACCTGCTCGACCTGGCCCGTCAGGTCAACCCCGCGCCACCCCCGCGCGAGATGGACATGCTGCTGACCTCCGGCGAGCGGATCTCCAACGCACTGGTCGCGATGGCGATCTCCTCGCTTGGCGCGGAGGCGCGCTCGTTCACCGGGTCCCAGGCAGGTGTCATCACCACCGGCACGCACGGCAACGCCAAGATCATCGACGTCACGCCTGGCCGGCTCCGCAGCGCCCTCGACGAGGGGCTGATCGTGTTGGTCGCCGGCTTCCAGGGCGTCAGCCAGGACAGCAAGGACGTGACGACGCTCGGTCGGGGCGGGTCCGACACCACCGCGGTCGCGTTGGCCGCCGCGCTGGACGCCGACGTCTGCGAGATCTACACCGACGTGGACGGCATCTTCACCGCCGATCCGCGCATCGTGCCCAACGCGCGGCACCTGTCCAGCGTCAGCTTCGAGGAGATGCTCGAGATGGCGGCCTGCGGCGCCAAGGTGCTGATGCTGCGGTGCGTGGAATACGCCCGGCGCTACGACGTTCCGATACACGTCCGGTCGTCGTACTCAGACAAGGCGGGCACGCTCGTCAAAGGATCGATGGAGGACATTCCGATGGAAGACGCCATCCTGACCGGAGTCGCCCACGACCGCGGCGAGGCGAAGGTCACGGTCGTCGGGTTGCCAGACGTACCCGGCTACGCCGCCAAGGTGTTCCGCGCGGTGGCCGACGCCGACGTCAACATCGACATGGTGCTGCAGAACATCAGCAAGATCGAAGACGGCAAGACCGACATCACCTTCACGTGCGCGCGCGACAACGGTCCGGCGGCGGTCGAGAAGCTGGCCTCTCTGCAGGGCGAGATCGGCTTCACCTCGGTGCTCTACGACGACCACATCGGCAAGGTGTCCCTGATCGGCGCGGGCATGCGCAGCCATCCGGGNGTCACNGCCACGTTCTGCGAGGCGCTCGCCGCCGTCGGGGTGAACATCGACCTGATCTCCACCTCGGAGATCCGAATCTCGGTGTTGGTCAAGGACACCGAGTTGGACAAGGCCGTGATGGCGCTGCACGAGGCGTTCAACCTGGGCGGCGACGAAGAGGCCGTCGTGTACGCGGGAAGCGGGATCTAGAAGTGGTCAACGTAGGAGTCGTCGGCGCGACCGGACAGGTCGGCCAGGTGATGCGAAAGCTGTTGGAGGAGCGTGACTTCCCGACGAGCTCGGTGCGGTTCTTCGCCTCGTCCCGCTCGCAGGGCAAGAAGTTGACCTTCCGCGGCCAGGAGATCGAGGTCGAAGACGCCGAGACGGCCGACCCGTCGGGCCTCGACATCGCGCTGTTCTCCGCCGGTGCCACCATGTCTCGCGTTCAGGCGCCGCGGTTCGCGGCAGCCGGCGCCGTCGTCGTCGACAACTCGTCGGCATGGCGCAAGGACCCCGAGGTTCCGCTGGTGGTCAGCGAGGTCAACTTCGACCGCGACGCCAAGAACAGGCCCAAGGGCATCATCGCCAACCCCAACTGCACCACCATGGCCGCGATGCCGGTGCTCAAGGTGCTGCACGACGAAGCCGGACTGGTCCGGATGATCGCCTCGACCTACCAGGCGGTGTCCGGCAGCGGGTTGGCCGGCGTCGAGGAGCTCTTCAGCCAGGCCAGGGCCGTCGTCGACGACAGCGAGCAGTTGGTGCACGACGGATCGGCGCTGACGTTCCCCGCTCCGAACAAGTACGTCGCGCCGATCGCCTTCAACGTGCTGCCACTGGCCGGCTCCCTGGTCGACGACGGCTCGGGGGAGACCGACGAGGACCAGAAGCTGCGGTTCGAGAGCCGCAAGATCCTGGGCATCCCCGATCTGCTGGTCAGCGGCACCTGCGTGCGGGTGCCGGTGTACACCGGTCACTCGCTGTCGATCAACGCGGAGTTCGAGCGGCCGCTGTCCCCGGAGCGAGCCAGGGAACTGTTGGCGTCCGCACCGGGGGTGAAGCTGGTGGACGTGCCGACGCCGTTGGCCGCCGCCGGCGCCGACGACTCGCTCGTCGGCCGCATTCGGCAGGATCCCGGCGCCCCCGGCGGGCGCGGCCTGGCGCTGTTCGTCTCCGGAGATAATCTCCGAAAGGGCGCTGCGCTGAACACGATTCAGATTGCCGAGCTCCTCGCCGCCTCGCTGTGATCCGAGCGGTGGCCGCGGCGCTGCTGTGCGCCGCGATGCTGCCGCCACCGCTCGCGGTGGCAGACCCGCCGGCCCCCGCGCCCAGACCCGTGCTGCCGCCGCTGGCGCCGGGGCAGGTGGTCCGCATCGGACCGTCGGCCGGAACCGGCACCCCCACGCGGGATTACGGCATCGGGGCCACCGACCTGTGCGAGTTCATGGAGTTCCCCAGCGGGGTGCTGCAGGTCTGCGGAGACAGCTTCGCCGGCCAGGGTGTCGCCTTCGGCAGGCACTTCTCGCCCGTCGCGCTGCACGTCGACCTGGACTCGGTCGACGACCCGACCGGCGTGCGCTACTACGGCGTCACCGGCACCGACACGCCCCTGCTCGCCGACCCNGCCCCACCTGGCTCGTCCCAGCTTCCGGCCGGCGTCGTCTCGATCAACCGNGAGAACTACCTGTTGGTCACCACCACCAAGGANCTGGTGCCGTCGACCTCCAGGCTCGTCAAGGCCTCGCCCTATCAAGGCAATTGGGCGACGGTGCCGGGATCGCAACGGCCGGCGAACTACGCAGGAGGTAGGCAGTCTCAGATCAGCGGCTACTACGATCCGATCCCCAGGCCCGACTCGCCAAGCGGATGGGTCTACGTCGTGGCCAACGACTTCGACCGCAGCGAGCCGGTGGAGCTCTACCGGGCCAGGCCCCAGTCCTTCACCGACCGGTCGAGCTGGCAGGCCTGGTCGGGCGGCTCGACGTGGGGTGGGGCGCCGGTGCCGTTGTGGGGTGACCGGTTGGGGGAGATGAGCATTCGCCAAGTCGACGGCAAGACGGTGCTGTCGTACTTCAACGCGAGCACCGGCAACATGGAGGTCCGCGTCGCCGACGACCCGACCGGACTGGGCAGCGCACCCGTCACGACGGTGGTGTTGGCCGGCGCCTGGCCCGACGACGCCGACGACCTGCCCCCGCCCGAAGACAACCGGCTGGCCCAACCGTACGGCGGCTACCTCTCACCCGGCTCGACGCTCGACGAACTGCGGGTCTTCGTCAGTCAGTGGAATACGTTGCCGCAGGCCGACAATGCGCCATATCGGGTGATCCAGTACGCGGTGAACCCACTCAAGCCGTAGTCGTCGGCGACTACGCCGTCACGGCCGCGGCCCCTTCACCGCGGCAGCTGGTCGATCGCCCCCCATGGGCACCGCATACGGTTCCCTGCACGAGTGCGTGGACTTGGTAGTACGGGTCCGCGGCCGTGACTGCTCTGGTCATCGAAACAGCCCAACCCTGGAAAGGCGATCCACGTAACGAACAGACGCCGTTCGCTTCACGCCTGCGGGGGACGCCAAGCGTGATTAGGTCTCGTCGGCGACCTGGTGCCGGTCCTGGTGTCCGGCCGGCGCCTCCGGATCGGACGTCGTGTCGTCCAGCTGATCCTGCATCTCGCGCTGGTCCTCGGTGGTCTCGGTGGCGTCCACGGGCGTCGCCGGTGAGTCGTTCTGCGGATGTTCCATGCCGTAGGAGGTTGCCCGACGGGAGATCGGCAAACCCCATGACGTGAATCCTCCACAGAGAATTCACGAGCAACACGAAAGGAATTTGTCGGGGCACCCTCGCCGGGACGATGATCATTGACCCATGAGCCAACCAGTCGACTATCCCGGTGACGTCCCGACGGGCCCGCCTACCGCTGTCCTTCCCGAAGGGCACTACCAGCAGCCGCCGCAGGGATATCTCTACCCGCCGCCCGGCCAGGGGGCGCAGCCACTGCCCCCGCCCAAGCCAAGTCGCCTGAACAAGGTGGCGGCATGGGTGGGCATCGCGGCCGGATCGCTCGTCATCGTCGCCGTGCTGTTCGGGTCCGGCTTCTACTTCGGCCGAGAGACGGCGCCGAAGGTGCCGGACCGCAGCGCCACCGGTTTGGACCAGGGGACGATGATCATGCCGATGCCGCGCGGCCAGTTCGAGCGGCCGGGACCGGGGCCGGGCATCGTCATTCCGAACGGTCCGACCTTCCAGCTGCCGAACATCTTCCCTCAGTTCCCGATGCCGCCGCAGGGCCCGACGACCCAGGTGCCCGGTCAACCGCCACGCTGATCCGCTCACAGCGCCTTCATAGCCCTTTCATGATTGGCGCATCACCACCGCGGCCAAGATCGACGGCATGAGCGAAACAGCGTCGTCACCAGAATCGGCCACGGGTCCCGTCGAGACACCGGCCACCACCACACCGGTCGTCGTCCAGGATCGAGACGTCGAACCGCGGCGCCGCGGCGGCAGGCTCAACGTCGTCGCGGCGTGGGTCGGCATCGTCGCGGGCACGGTGTTCGTCGTCGCCGTCATCTTCTTCTCCGGGTTCGCGCTCGGGGCAAGCGTCGTCGGAGGACACCACCATCACGGGCACGGCGAGGGGCAGATGGAACGCGAGGGCGGTGGGCCCCGGCACGGCTGGCCCGGCGGCCCGGGAGGCTTCGGCCCCGGGTTTCAGGGCGGCCCCGGGTTCCAAGGTGGCCCCGGCGTTCAAGGTGGCCCCGGCGGCGGCGGTCCGGGTCAAGGTCCGGGTTCCCTTCCGCCGACCCCTCCCGGTCGATAGCCTTTGAACGGGGTGACGAATGCGTAGGGCGCTCCGTGGGTATGCCACGGCGCGTGGTGCGTCAGACGAGATGCGGCCCAGCCCCGAGTGGCCGCGACGTCACCAGGAGATGGATGGGTACATGACTGAAAAGATCGCGACGACGGACGGCGGCGCGCCGATCCCGAGCGTCGAACACTCACTCACCGTCGGTCCCGACGGGCCAATTTTGCTGCAGGATCACTACCTGATCGAGCAGATGGCGAATTTCAACCGCGAACGCATTCCCGAGCGGCAACCACATGCCAAGGGCGGCGGCGCTTTTGGCCACTTCGAGGTGACCAACGACGTCAGCCAGTACACCAAGGCAGCGTTCCTCCAGCCGGGCGTCAAGACGGAGATGGTGGCTCGGTTCTCTACGGTGGCCGGCGAGCGCGGCAGCCCAGACACCTGGCGGGATCCGCGCGGCTTCTCGCTCAAGTTCTACACGTCCGAGGGCAACTGGGACATGGTCGGCAACAACACTCCGGTCTTCTTCATACGGGACCCCATGAAATTCCAGAACTTCATCCGCAGTCAGAAGCGGATGGCGGCCAACAACCTTCGCGACCACAACATGCAGTGGGACTTCTGGACGTTGGTGCCCGAGTCGGCGCACCAGGTCACCTATCTGATGGGTGACCGAGGCATCCCCAAGACCTGGCGACACATGAACGGTTACTCGAGCCACACCTACAGCCTGGTCAACGCGAACGACGAACTGTCGTGGGTGAAGTACCACTTCATTTCCGATCAGGGCGTGGACTACCTCACCCAGGAGGATGCGGACCGCATTGCCGGCGAGGACGGCGACTACCACCAGCGGGACCTGTTCGATTCCATCGAGGCGGGCAACCATCCGAGTTGGACGCTGAAGATCCAAGTCATGCCGTTCGAGGACGCCAAGACCTACCGGGTCAACCCGTTCGACCTGACCAAGGTGTGGTCGCACCGCGACTACCCGCTGATCGAGGTCGGGAAGATGACGCTCGATCGCAACGTGGTGGACTACCACGCGCAGATCGAGCAGGCGGCGTTCGAGCCCAACAACATCGTCCCCGGCACGGGTCTGTCGCCGGACAAGATGCTGCTGGCTCGCGGGTTCTCCTACTCCGACGCGCACCGGGCCCGACTTGGCGTGAACTACAAGCAGATCCCGGTCAACGAGCCGAAGTCGGAGGTCAACGCGTACTCGAAGGACGGTGCGATGCGGATCAAGCTCGCCACCGATCCGGTGTACGCGCCGAACTCGATGGGTGGCCCGGTGGCCGACCCCGCCCGCGCCTCCGAGGTGCACTGGATGGCCGACGGCGACATGGTGCGTACGGCTTACGCACTGCGGGCAGACGACGACGACTGGAGTCAGGCGGGCGCACTCGTGCGCGAGGTCATGGACGACGGTCAGAGGGAACGCCTCGTGGGCAACATCGTCGGTCACGTCCTCGACGGCGTGCGGGAGCCGGTGCTGTCGCGGGTCTTCGAGTACTGGACCAACGTCGACCCCGAGATCGGCAAGAAGGTCGAGGAGGGCGTGCGCGCCGGCAACGGCTGACCCCTCCTCGCTCGGTCGCGAAGCTGGCGACGCACCACGCAGGTGGTGCGTCGCCAGTTTCACGTGTGGGCCCAATGGCGACACGACACGCCGAGATGAATGCCATCCTTGTGATTCCCGTGGGGTCTGTGAGACTATTGAGAACTTTGGGGAACATGTGGCGACAGCTCCCCATTCGTGACAATGTCGCTACCCATGACGTCGCCATCCGTGATCCGCGCGCGAACGGTTCTGTTCGCGGCCGTCGGCGTGGCACTGCTCGTCCTGACGAGCGGCTGCTCGCTTCGGGCCGACCCACCGCAGCGCGGCTTGGCCAAGGTGTTCTCGGTCGGCGACTGCGTCGCCATCCCGTCGGACGCGCCGGACGCCCCCACCACGTTGACCGCCGACAAGGCGTCTTGCGCCGCGGACCCGAGTTACACCGTCGGCGCGCTCGCTGACGGGTCCGGCGTCTGCCCGAGCGCCGAATACCAGCATGTGCCAACGCAATTCGCTGACCCGTCGACGACACGGTTGTGCCTGGTACCCAACCTCGTCGCCAACCACTGCTACGTCATGGACATGCCGATCGGCATGCTCCAACTCGCGGACTGTGCCGAGCGGGGACAGAAGGGTCTACTGGTTCAGGTGACGCAGCGGCTCGACGTCCGCGATCAACGGGCGTGTCCCGCGGCGGTCGGGCAGTACGCCTGGCCCTACCCGTCGCCGCCCCGCACGTACTGCACCCTGACGATCTTCTGAGAGATTTTCGCCCACCGTCGCAGCTGGCATGATCGAACGCATGAGCATCGAAGTCGTCTACACCGCAGAGTCCACGTCCACCGGTGGGGGGCGCGACGGCCACGTCTCGTCCGCCGACGGCAAGATCGATCTGGACACCCGCCCGCCCAAGGAAATGGGTGGCAGCGGCGAGGGCGTGAACCCCGAACTGCTCTTCTCGGCCGGTTACTCCGCGTGCTTCCTCGGCGCCCTGCGACTGGTCGCGCGCAACGAGAAGATCGCCGTCGACGACGCCAGCGGCATCACCGCCCAGATCGGTTTCGGCAAGGACTCCGAGGGCGGCTTCGGACTGACCGCCCACCTCATCGGCTACCTTCCCGGCCTCGAGCAGGGCGTGGCCGACGACCTGATGGAGAAGGCGCACGGCGTGTGCCCGTACTCCAAGGCCACGCGCGGCAACATCGAGGTCAAGCTGACGGCCAAGGTCGTCTAGCCGATGCGCAGAAGCGCCGGTGTGGCGGTGGCCGTCATGGCGGGAGCCGTCGCGCTGGCGCCCGTCGCCGACGCCCGCCCGTCCGATCCCGGTGTGGTGTCCTATGCCGTGCTGGGCAAGGGGTCGGTGGGCAACGTCGTCGGCGCACCGATGGGGTGGGAGTCCACCTTCACCGCACCCCTCCAGGGCTATTACGTCGACCTTCCCGCATGCAACAACTGGGCCGACATCGGCCTGCCCGAGGTCTACGACGATCCCGACCTGGCGTCGTTCAACGGCGCCGTCGCCCAGCGCGCCGCAAACGACGACACCAATCTGGTCAAACAGGCCGTGGGCGTCTTCGCGACCAGCGACGCGGCCACCCGCGCCTTCCACCGCGTGACCGACCGGACCGTCGGCTGCGCCGGCCAAACCACCGCAATGCACCTGGAGGACTTCACCACGCAGGTCTGGTCCTTCTCCGGCGGCGGCCCGACGGGCAACGATGCGGTGTGGGTGAAGCAGGAGGCGGGTACTGATCGACGGTGCTTCATTCAGACCAGGCTGCGCGAGAACGTTCTGCTACAAGCGAAAGTGTGTCAGCCTGGCAACGGAGGTCCCGCCGTGAACGTGCTGGCTGGCGCGATGCAGAACACCCTGGGCCAATAACGGCGCGTCAAGCCCCGGCCGTCGTGGCCGCCCAGTGCGAATGGATCGGACGGTTTTGTCGGTTCCCCTCTGGAAGATGGTGAAGGCAATCATTGACGCGAACGGGCCGCGCCGTGCTCCCGCGCTATCCGGAGGGGATGGTTGACGTGACCACCACCGCAGACACGTGTGGAATGGAGCTGGCCGACTCGCAGGAAGCCGCTCGCCGGATCGGGGCGGACTGCCTGGTCGACGGTCCGGTCGGCCGCGTCGGGCTGGAGATCGAGGCGCACTGCTTCGACCTGACCGACCCGCAGCGGCGCCCTGGTTGGGACGAGCTCACCGAGGTGATCGCCACGGTTCCGCCGATGCCCGGCGGCAGCCCGATCACCGTCGAACCGGGCGGGGCCGTCGAACTGTCCGGTCCCCCCGCGGACTCGGTGCTGTCGGCGATCGCGTCGATGCGAACGGATCGAGCGGTTCTCACCAAGGCGTTCGCCGAGCACGGCCTCGGCCTGGTGCTACTCGGCGCCGATCCGCTCCGACCGCCGAAGCGGGTCAACCCGGGTGAGCGGTATCGCGCCATGGAGCAGTTCTTTGCGGCCAGCGGCACGGTCGACGCCGGGGCGGCGATGATGACGTCGACGGCGTCAGTGCAGGTCAACCTCGACGCAGGCCCCCGTGAGGGCTGGGCCGAGCGGGTGCGGCTCGCCCACGCCCTCGGGCCGACGATGATCGCCATCTCCGCCAACTCCCCGCTGCTCGGCGGCGAGCCCTCCGGCTGGCGCAGCACCCGGCAGCGAGTGTGGAGTCGGTTGGATTCCGCGCGGTGTGGCCCGGTGCTGGGCGCCAGTGGCGGCGATCCGGCCGAAGATTGGGTCAGCTACGCGCTGAGGGCACCCGTGATGCTGGTGCAGGGCACGGGGACTGCCCCGACGACTCCCCTCACACAGGTCGTCCCGTTCGCCGACTGGGCCGACGGCCGCGCGCTGCTCGGTGGCCGACGCCCCACGGCGGCCGACCTCGATTACCACCTCACGACGCTGTTCCCACCTGTGCGACCGCGCGGCTTCCTGGAGATCAGGTACCTCGACAGCACGCCGGACGACGTCTGGCCTGCGGTGGTCTTCACGCTCGCCACGCTGCTGGACGACCCTTCCGCCGCCGAAGTCGCCGCAGAGGCGACCGAGCCCGTCGCCACCGAATGGGACCTCGCGGCCCGGGTCGGACTCGCCGACGACCGGCTGCGGGCCGCGGCGCTGCGATGCGTTCGCACCGTCGCGGAGATGGCGCCACCGGAGTTGCGCGCCGCCATGCAGAGGCTGTCGCGTCAGGTGGAATTGGGCAGGAGTTCGGCCGACGACTTCACCGATCTGGTCGCCGGCAGCGCCGTCCCGGCAGCAGTGAGTCGACTGGCGGGTAGGACGGCATGACGACGCGAGAGACGCTGGCCCGTCAGCTCACCTCGGCGCGGGAGCGCACGCTTCGTCTCGTCGAGATCGACGACGCCGAGTTGCTGCGCCAATACGACCCGCTGATGAGCCCCCTGGTCTGGGATCTGGCGCACATCGGCTGGCAGGAGGAGCTGTGGCTGCTCCGGGGCAACGACGCGCGTCGGCCGGGGCTGCTGGAGCCGGCCGTGGAACGGCTCTACGACGCCTTCGAACACTCCCGGGCGAGCCGCGTCCACCTGCCGCTGCTGCCGCCCACCGACGCACGCTCCTTCGTTCGCACCGTGCGGGCCAAGTCGCTCGACGCGCTCGAGGCCCTTCCCGACGACGACGGCACGGGCGTCGACCCCGCCGCCTTCGTCTTCGGGTTGGTGGTGAGCCACGAGAATCAGCACGACGAGACCATGCTGCAGGCACTCAGCATCCGGACCGGCCCCCCGATCCTCGGCCGGGGTGCGCCGCTGCCGCCGGGGCGTCCCGGTGTCGCGGGGACGTCGGTGCTGGTGCCGGGCGGGCCGTTCGTGCTCGGCGTGACCGCCGCCCAGGAGCCGATGTCGTTGGACAACGAGCGCGACGCACACGTGGTCGACGTGGCTCCGTTCCGGATCGGACGGGTTCCCGTCACCAACGGGGAATGGCGCGACTTCGTCGATGACGGTGGCTACCGTGTGTCGCGGTGGTGGTCGGAGGCCGGGTGGGAGCACCGCCGGCAGGCCAATCTGACCGCGCCCAAGTTCTGGGACGCCGAGGCGGGCACGCGGACCCGGTTCGGCTACGTGGAGGACATTCCGGCCGACGAGCCCGTGCAGCACGTCACCTTCTTCGAAGCCGAGGCCTACGCCGCGTGGGCCGGTGCCCGCCTGCCCACCGAGACGGAATGGGAGAAGGCCTGCGCCTGGGATCCGCAGAGAGGTGCGCGTCGCCGATTCCCCTGGGGCGCAACGGAACCCAGCTCGGCACTGGTCAACATGGGTGGCGAGGCCTTGCGGCCGGCACCCGTCGGGGCCTACCCGGCCGGTGCGTCGGCCTACGGCGCTGAGCAAATGCTTGGTGACGTGTGGGAGTGGACGACGTCCCCGCTGCGGCCGTGGCCGGGCTTCACCCCGATGCTCTACGAGCAGTACTCCAGCCCCTTCTTCGAGGGTTCCGGCGCCGGTGAGTTCCGCGTACTTCGCGGTGGTGCATGGTCGGTGGCTCCCGACATCGTGCGGCCGAGCTTTCGCAACTGGGACCACCCGATCCGGCGGCAGATCTTCTCCGGCGTCCGACTCGCGTGGGACGCCTAGCGTGTGCCGTCATCTGGGGTGGCTGGGCGAACCCGTGTCCGTCGCATCCCTCGTTCTCGATCCGCCGTACGCCCTTCTGGTGCAGTCATATTCGCCGCGACTGCAAAAGCACGGCACGATCAACGCCGACGGCTGGGGCGCCGGCTTCTTCGACCACGGAACCCCGCGTCGGTGGCGCAGTGCGGCACCGCTGTGGGGTGACGCCTCGTTCGCCTCGGTGGCGCCCGCGTTGCGCGGTGACTGCGTCGTCGCGGCCGTCCGGTCGGCCACGGTCGGCATGCCGATCGAACCGTCGGCCTCGGCGCCGTTCACCGACGGTCGATGGTTGCTGTCCCACAACGGCGTCGTCGACCGCGCCGTACTGCCCCCGTCGTCGGCTGCCGAGTCCACCGTCGACAGCGCGCTGCTGGCCGCCCTGATCTTCGACCGCGGCCTCGACGTGCTGGGTGACACCGTCGTCGAGGTCGGCACCGCCGATCCCGATGCCCGCCTGAACATCATCGCCGCCAACGGATCTCGACTGCTGGGGACGACGTGGGGAGACACCCTGTCCATCCTGCGGCGCGACGACGGCGTGGTGCTGGCGAGTGAACCCTATGACGACGACCCCCGCTGGGAGGACGTTCCCGACCGCCACCTGGTGGACGTCTCGCGTACCTCCGTCGAACTGATCGCTCTGAAAGGCTAGTCATGACCGTGTCCCTGTCGAACTACCTCGCCGCCGACGCCGCGGCCAACGCGCTGCGGCGCGACGTCCGCGACGGTCTGACCGCGTCGCCGAAGACGTTGCCGCCCAAGTGGTTCTACGACGCCACCGGCAGTGACCTCTTCGACCAGATCACCCGGCTGCCGGAGTACTACCCGACGCGCGCCGAAGCCGCGATCCTTCGCGCCCACGCCGCCGACATCGCCGCATCCTCGGGCGCGGACACCCTGGTGGAGCTGGGCAGTGGCACTTCGGAGAAGACGCGCATCCTGCTCGACGCGATGAACCAGGGGGGCTCGCTGCGGCGGTTCGTCCCGTTCGACGTCGACGCGACGATCCTCGAGTCCGCTGGCGCCGCCATCGGGGCGGAGTATCCCGGTGTCGAGATCGACGCCGTCTGCGGGGATTTCGAAGAACACCTCGGCAAGATCCCGCTGGTCGGGCGCCGACTCGTGGTGTTCCTCGGCTCGACGATCGGCAATCTCACCACCGGTCCGCGCGCCGAATTCCTGGCGGCGCTGGCCGACACCCTGCAACCGGGGGACACCCTGCTGCTCGGCACGGACCTGGTCAAGGACGTCGACCGCCTCGTCCGCGCCTACGACGACACCGCTGGCGTCACCGCCGCCTTCAACAAGAACGTGCTCACCGTGGTGAACCGCGAACTGCACGCAGACTTCGACGTCGACGCGTTCGACCACGTCGCCCGGTGGAATCCCGACGAGTTGCGCATCGAGATGCGGCTGCGGGCCAGCAGTGCTCAGCGGGTCCGAATCGCCGACCTGGATTTGACCGTCGACTTCGCCGCCGGTGAGGAGATGCTCACCGAGGTGTCGTGCAAGTTCCGGCCCGAGGTCGTCGCCGAGGAGTTGGCGGCGGCCGGGCTACGTCGCATCGCCTGGTGGACCGACGACGCCGGCGACTTCGGATTGTCGCTCGCCGTCAAGTGAGCCTCGCCGAGGAGTGGCGGGCGGCTCGACCGCCGACGGCGGGGGTGCACCTCGACAGCGCCGCCTGCTCGCGGCAGTCCTTCGCCGCCGTCGACGCCGCAGTGGCGCACGCCCGCCACGAAGCCGAGGTCGGCGGATACGTGGCCGCCGAGGCCGCCGCGCCCGCGCTTCGGGCGGGCCGGGCCGTGGTCGCCGCACTCACCGGCTTCGCCGCGGGCGACGTCGACTTCACCACCGGCGCCACCCACGCCCTCGACGTCGTACTCGGCGACTGGCGGGGCGGCAAGAAGGTCGCCTGCCTGCCCGGTGAGTACGGACCCAACCTCGCGGTGATGGCGCGGCACGGCTTCCACACCGTGCCGCTACCGGCCGACGGGTCGGGCCGACTGGACCCGGATGCCGCGGGCCGCGCCCTGGCCGACGATCCACCGGCGTTGGTGCACCTCACGATTCTGGGCAGCCACCGAGGAACCGTGCAGCCGGTCGCGGCGCTCTCGGCGATTTGCCGCAAGCACGGCATCCCGCTGATCGTCGACGCCGCCCAGGCGTTCGCCCACCTCGACTGCGCCGACACTGGTGCCGACGTGCTGTATTCGACGTCGCGCAAGTGGGCCGCGGGTCCCCGCGGCGTCGGGCTGCTGGTCGCGCGGCCCGGACTGCTGACCGACCAAGTCAGGGCCGGTCTGGCCGACGCCGAGGTGAACGTGGCTGCGCAGCTTGGCCTTTCGGTGGCGCTCGGAGAGCACGTCGCGGCGGGTCCGCAGCGCATCCGGGCAGAGCTGGCCGCGGTCGGCTCGCGGACGCGTACGGCGCTGGACGACGTGCCGGGATGGCGTGTCGTGGAGGCGGTCGACGAGCCGAGCGCCATCACGACGCTGACCCCGCCCGCCGGCGTCGACCCGCTGGACGTGCGGGCGCGGCTGATCGCCGAGCACGGCATCGTCACCACCTTCGCCGGGGTGGGCCGCGCGCCAGGCGAGATGGCGGGCCCCGCGCTGCGGGTATCACCGCACGTCGACGTCACCGACGACGAGCTCGACACTCTCGCCGCGGCGCTGACTGCGGTGGCGTAGCGGCCGACGCGGGCACCTACCCGATCGGGTAGGCGGGCACTGCCCGGTCGTCCCGACTAGTGCTGCCCGAGCATTCGGACTTGCCGTCGACGTGTTCCCCACGTCTGGGCTGCGTGCCTACCTTGATGGTCACGCGCAGCTCGCGTCACTGACGAGAGGAACAAGTCATGAAGGTCGAAGACCTGCTGAAGCCCTTTCCCATCAAGGAGTTTCACCCCTTCCCCCGTGCCATGATGGGCCCCGGCGCCCACGAGATGGTCGGCCCGGAAGCCCTCAAGATGGGTTTCAAGAAGACCCTTCTGATGTCGTCCGGTCTGCGCGGCACCGACATCGTGCACAACATGGCGGAGTCCCTGAAGTGGCACGGGCTCGAGGTCGTCGTGTACGACCAGGTCGAGTCGAATCCCAAGGACTACAACGTCATGGACTCGGTGAAGCTGTACCAGGAGAACGAATGCGACAGCTTCATCTCCATCGGTGGTGGCTCCACCCACGACGCCTGCAAGGGTGCCCGTATCTCGGTCGCGCACGACGGTCGCAACGTCAACGACTTCGAGGGCTTCAACATGTCGGAGAACCCGAAGAACCCTCCGCACATTGCGATTTCGACGACGGCGGGCACCGGGTCGGAGACGTC
>Ga0055540_1001065_pt1 | contig 17499 bp, 19 predicted proteins | sample AraplaCvi_mMS_r2_2_FD_55040 | JGI IMG/M metagenome (GOLD analysis project Ga0055540, IMG submission 55040) | Arabidopsis root microbial communities from North Carolina, USA - plate scrape MF_Cvi_mMS_r2 | ecosystem: Host-associated > Plants > Roots > Endosphere | place: USA: North Carolina
GCCATCACCCGCGCCATGGCCGACCAGGCCCGCACCATCCGCATCCCGGTGCACATGGTCGAGGTCATCAACAAGCTCGGCCGCATCCAGCGTGAGCTGCTCCAGGACCTGGGCCGCGAGCCCACGCCGGAAGAGCTCGCCAAGGAAATGGACATCACGCCCGAGAAGGTGCTGGAGATCCAGCAGTACGCGCGTGAGCCGATCTCCCTCGACCAGACCATCGGCGACGAGGGCGACAGCCAGCTCGGCGACTTCATCGAGGACTCCGAGGCCGTCGTGGCCGTGGACGCCGTGTCCTTCACCTTGCTGCAGGATCAGCTGCAGTCGGTGCTGGAGACGCTCTCCGAGCGCGAGGCAGGCGTCGTGCGGCTGAGGTTCGGCCTGACCGACGGTCAGCCCCGCACCCTCGACGAAATCGGCCAGGTCTACGGCGTCACGCGCGAGCGGATCCGTCAGATCGAGAGCAAGACGATGTCGAAGCTGCGTCACCCGAGCCGCTCTCAGGTGCTGCGCGACTACCTGGACTAGGCAACGCGTGTTGGCGTTCTCGTGACGGCACACCGCGTCAACGTGTCGTCGGGCTCGGCCTTCGAGGCCGAGGTGGGGTATTCCCGCGCCGTACGTACGGGCCCGCTCGTCGTCGTCGCGGGGACCACCGCGCCGGGGCCTGACGTCGCCGCTCAGGCGCGAGAGGCCTTTCGGCGCATCGAGATTGCGCTCGGCGAGGTCGGCGCGTCTCTGGGTGACGTGATCCGCACACGCATGTTCGTCACCGACATCGCGTCCTGGCGCGAGGTCGGCGCGGTGCACGCGGAGGTGTTCGCCACCGTCCGACCCGTGGCGACCATGGTCGAGGTCTCGGCGCTCATCGCCGCCGACCTGTGCGTCGAAATCGAGGTCGACGCCTACGTGTCGGACTGAGCCCACGGCGCGAAGCGACCGTCGGGTCCCGGTAGGTAGGGCGTGACACTGGTCACAGCTGCGACGGGAAGCGGCCCGTACAAATGCGGGAAGGTCATCGACTCCGGATCGGTCGGCACACCGGGTTCCCACCGCACCGGGTCGGTCAAGAGTCGCGGATCGAGTCGCAACACGACCATGTCCCGCTGGCCCGCGTACAACCGGTTCGCGGGGAGATGCACCTGCTCGGGCGCCGAAAGATGCACGAAGCCTTGACCATCCAGCGACGGCGGTCGCCTCTCACCGGCCGCCGACGCGGCATCCCACTCGGCGGACGTACAGAGATGGAGCAGCTCGCGCGGCGTCGGATCCATGCCGTCAGTGTGCCCGGCCGAAACGTTCGGCGGGTGAGACACGACACACCGGTTAACGACCGGGGAACAAGGCCGGAAGTGAAAACGTCTGACAGAGTGGAAGAAAGCACGTAGCAGATATGGAGGAGGCGCCATGAACGCAACTCTGACCAGCCCTGAGCTGACTCGGGCTGATCGCTGCGACCGATGCGGCGCCGCCGCCCGAGTCGTCGCGAAACTGCCGTCGGGTGCCGTTCTGTTGTTCTGCCAGCATCACGCGAACGAGCACGAGGCCAAATTGGTCGAGCTCGCCGCCGTGCTGGAGACCAGCAAGGTCGATTCGTAATCATTCACTAAGCCACCCCTGCGCACACTTTGGTGCGCAGTCGTGAATGCTGGTGTGGCAATGAATGACGAGCACACGCCGGCCAAGCCGTCCCGACGCCATGCCTGGCCCGTAGCCAAGCGCACTCTCGGCAAGAGCTGGGACGACTCGATCTTCTCGGAGTCAGCCGCTGCCGCGTTTTGGAGCGCGCTGTCGCTGCCACCGCTTCTCCTCGGAATGCTCGGCAGCCTGGCCTACATCGCACCGCTCTTCGGCCCGAACACGCTGCAGACGATCGAGGACCGCCTCGTCAGTACCGCGGGGAATCTGTTCTCCAGCAACGTGGTCAACGAGATCATCGCGCCGACGGTCTCCGACATCGTGGCCGGAGCCCGCGGCGAGGTGGTGTCGTTGGGATTCGTGATCTCGTTGTGGGCCGGGTCGTCGGCGGTGTCGGCCTTCGTCGACGCCGTCGTGGAGGCGCACGATCAGACCGAGCTTCGCCACCCGGTGCGGCAGCGGTTCTATGCCTTGGGCCTCTACGTCATCGGGCTGGTGTTCATCATCGCGACGGCGCCGCTGCTGGCGATCGGGCCGATGAAGATCGCCGAGCACATTCCGGAGAACTGGCAGTACATCCTGAGCTACGGCTACTACCCCGTGCTCTTCGTCGCGCTGGTCATCGCGATAACCATCCTCTACCGCGTGGCGTTGCCTCGGCCGCTGCCCTCACACCGACTGGTCTACGGCGCGATGCTCGCGGCGATCGTGTTCCTGGTGGCCACGCTGGGTCTGCGCGTGTACCTGACCTGGATCACCGGCACGGGCTACACCTACGGGGCGTTGGCCACGCCGATCGCCTTCCTGCTGTTCGCGTTCTTTCTCGGCTTCGCCATCATGATGGGCGCCGAACTCAACGCGGCCATTCAGGAGGAGTGGCCCGCCCCCGACACCCACGCCAAGCGATTCAAGGGGTGGCTCGAGGACAAGGCGGACGAACGCAACGGCGAACGCTCGGAGACTACTTCTTGAGTTGCTCGTAGATCCGCTTGCAATCCGCACAGACCGGCGAACCGGGCTTCGCGGACTTGGTCACCGGAAACACCTCGCCGCACAGTGCGACGACATGGGTTCCCTCGACGGCACTCTGGACGATCTTGTCCTTCTTGACGTAGTGGAAGACCTTGGGAGTGTCGTCATCCGTTCCGTCGTCGACGCGTTCGTCGGTGTCGGGGCGCTCGATGGTCTGGGTGTCCATGTAGTCATTGTGCCCGCGAAGCGATCTGTAAGAAACCGGACCGATTGATGACGCCCGATGTGTGGAACAGTAGAGACATGAAACAAGGCCCAGAGCTGAGTTTCGACGACGATGGTCGACCAGTTCTCATCACGCGCGCGGCGCAGCCCTATGAAGAGCAGCATCGCGAGAGGGTACGCAAATACCTGAAGATCATGTCGTGGCGAGTGCCGGCACTCCTTGGCGCCGCACTCGCATACGGAATTTGGCACAACGGGCTAATCTCGCTGGCCATCCTGATCGCGTCCATCCCGCTGCCGTGGATTGCCGTGTTGGTCGCCAACGACCGACCTCCCCGCAAGGCCGAAGAACCCCGGCGCTACCAGGACAAGGGACGCATCCCGCTGTTCCCCACCGCGGAGCGCCCGGCCCTGCAGGCCCGCGTCAGGCCCACGTCGCAACCCAACGCGACGGAATGGCAGCACGACGTTCCCTGATGTGAGATTTCTCAGGAGAATCTCAGGTCTACGGCCAATAAGTGCAGGTCAGAAGGTGTGAAACCGCAGCCTCTCGGGAACTCTTGGAGCGATACGAGCGTTGTAGCTCATGACAGTTCCAGCAGAGCAGGAGGCCGTAATGGCAAACGCCACCGCAAGCCGCATCGATTCCGATCTGGACTCCCAGAGTCCAGCCGCGGACCTCGTGCGGGTGTATCTGAACGGCATCGGCAAGACTGCCTTGCTCAACGCGGCAGACGAAGTCGAACTCGCCAAGCGCATCGAAGCCGGGCTGTATGCGCGACACCTGCTCGAGACCAAGAAGCGACTCGGCGACAGCCGCAAGAGTGAACTTGCGGCCGTGGTGCGCGACGGCGAAGCGGCCCGACGGCACCTCCTCGAGGCAAACCTGCGGCTCGTGGTGTCCCTCGCCAAGCGGTACACCGGGCGCGGGATGCCGCTGCTCGACCTCATCCAGGAAGGCAACCTCGGCCTGATCCGCGCGATGGAGAAGTTCGACTACGCCAAGGGATTCAAGTTCTCCACCTACGCGACGTGGTGGATTCGTCAGGCCATCACCCGTGGCATGGCCGACCAGAGCCGCACCATCCGGCTGCCCGTGCACCTCGTCGAGCAGGTCAACAAGCTCGCCAGGATCAAGCGCGAGATGCACCAGAACCTCGGCCGCGACGCCAGCGACGAGGAACTCGCCGAGGAATCGGGCATCCCCGCCGAGAAGATCGCCGACCTGCTCTCGCACAGCCGGGATCCGGTNAGCCTGGACATGCCGGTCGGCAGCGACGAAGAGGCACCGCTGGGCGACTTCATCGAAGACGCCGAGGCGATGTCCGCCGAGAACGCCGTCATCTCCGAGCTGCTGCACACCGACATCAGGCACGTGCTGGCCACGCTCGACGAGCGCGAGCAGCAGGTGATCCGGCTGCGGTTCGGGCTGGACGACGGACAACCGCGCACACTCGACCAGATCGGCAAGCTCTTCGGGCTGTCCCGTGAGCGCGTGCGCCAGATCGAGCGAGAGGTCATGGCCAAGCTGCGCCACGGGGAGCGCGCCGAGCGGCTGCGCTCCTACGCCAGCTAAGCCCCTCCCGAACGACCACCATGCGATGCCCGCCGCCCCTGCGGCGGGCATCGTGTCGTTCACCCGCCTCGCGGCCACGCTGCATCCCAGTTCAGGCGCCATTACCGGTAGACTCGTCTTGCAACGGAGGGCTGCGAATGAACGATTTGATCGATACCACCGAGATGTACCTGCGGACCATCTACGACCTCGAAGAAGAGGGCGTGGTGCCACTGCGCGCCCGCATCGCCGAACGCCTCGAGCAGAGCGGACCCACCGTGAGCCAGACGGTTTCGCGCATGGAGCGTGACGGTCTGCTGCACGTCGCCGGCGATCGCCACCTGGAACTGACGGACAAGGGCCGCGCACTCGCCGTGTCGGTGATGCGCAAGCACCGCCTGGCCGAACGACTGCTCGTCGACGTCATCGGCCTACCGTGGGAAGAAGTGCACGCCGAGGCGTGCCGTTGGGAACACGTCATGAGCGAGGACGTCGAACGTCGCCTCGTCCAGGTGTTGGACAACCCCACCACCTCCCCGTTCGGCAACCCCATACCGGGGCTCTCCGAGCTCGGCGTCACGGCGTCGGACGCCGAAGACGTGAGCCTGGTTCGGCTGACCGAACTGCCGACGGGCTTCCCCGTCGCCGTCCGCGTCCGTCAGCTCACCGAACACGTCCAGGGCGACGTCGAGTTGATCGCCCGGCTCAAGGACGCCGGCGTGGTGCCCGACGCCCGCGTCACGGTGCAGGTCAGCGACCAGGGCAGCGTGCTCATCGTGATCCCCGGCCACGAGCAAGTCGAGTTGCCCCACCACATGGCCCACGCGGTCAGGGTGGAGAAGGTCTAACCCGCCCGCTTGCCCACGCCTTGGCGCGGGGGCAAGCGGACCCCCAGTCGCTTGGCCAACCGGTAGCCCGTCTGCGCGAGCTCCCGGATTTGTTCGGGACGCATGCCCGATTGCAGCGCCTGGTCGAGCATCACCGCCATGCGGTGGCCGGGGTCGCAGCGCAAGGCCGCCTCCAGTGACACGCCCGCCAGCGGGCCGTCACCCCTGGCGTACGCCGAAAAGGCAAGCAGCACTAGCGCTTCCACCCGCCACGGGTCGGGCAGTGCCCGTGCCATCATTGCCCACAACGCCTCGGCCCGGTCCGCCTCGCGTCCGACGGCGAGCGCATACAGCGTGTCGCGCACACGGGTGTCGGCGATCGCACATCCCACCGCCGCGAGGTCGTCGTCGTCGGGGACGAGCCCCTCGGACAGGCCGCGCGCCACGGCTAGCGCGTGTTCGACGTCGCGGCGCGCGTCGGCGTCGGGACGCAGCTCACCGTCGTGCTCGGCATGCAGCATCGCCATCCGCAAACCCTCGGCGCGTACCGGGTCGACCGCCACGACCGCCTGCAATTCGGTACGGCGCGTATAGAGACGACGCCCGTCCAGCACCGCGGCGGCAGCCGTCGGCGAGCACATCGGATCGTCGACCACACCGGACCCGGGCGCCCCGTCGGCGCGGTGCCACCGCCCGTCGGCCTCCAGTCGGTCCACGACATAGGTGGCGAGCAATTCGACGCCCCGGTCCCCCAACTGCTCGTCGAGCACGTCGGCCAGCAGTCGGTGCTCGTCCAGACACATCCGGCACGTGGCGCCGTCGTCGTCGACGATCACCGCCACGGCCGAGCCGGGTCCGTTGGTGGCGGCGACGTCGGCGACGTGGGCCACCAGGTCGTCGAACTCGGCCGACAGGTCGACACGCATCACGCACCCCAACTCGTCGTCCTCGAAGGTCACCAGGACGAGGGACAGCTCCGGCACGAAGCCCAGAAGGGCCGGGATGGCGGCAAGCAACGCGGCAGGGCTGGTCGGGTGGAAGTCGGAGGCTTTGAAAGTCGTCATGGGCAGAACCTCCCAGCAGCCACCCACGGTTTCCGGCCCCGCGGCGCCGTGGCGCGGGAGCACTGTGGATGAAGTGCCATCTGGGGATGACCGGCAGTGTTCACCCGCTGTTGACGTACTCGCCATGCAAGATGACGCCGGGCGGCGTACACCTGTTGCCCATGGGTTCCATGCAGGAATACGACCTCGTCGTCATCGGCTCCGGCCCCGGCGGGCAAAAGGCGGCCATTGCCGCGGCCAAACTGGGCAAGAGTGTCGCGGTGATCGAACGCGGTCTCATGCTTGGCGGCGTCTGCGTCAACACCGGCACCATTCCGTCGAAGACCCTCCGCGAGGCGGTCGTGTACCTCACCGGCATGAGCCAGCGCGAGCTCTACGGAGCGAGCTATCGGGTCAAGGAGAAGATCACCCCCGCCGACCTGCTGGCCCGCACCCAGCACGTCATCGGCCGGGAGATCGACGTCGTGCGCTCGCAGTTGATGCGCAACCGGGTGGAGCTCTACGTCGGGCACGCTCGCTTCGTCGACGCGCACACCGTGCAGGTCGAGGATCCCAGCCGCGCCGAGAGCATCTCCGTGTCGGGCCGCAACATCGTCATCGCCACCGGCACCAAGCCGCTGCGGCCGTCGGGCGTCGAGTTCGACGACTCCCGGGTGCTGGACTCCGACGGGATCTTGGATCTCAAGACCATTCCGACGTCGATGGTGGTCGTCGGCGCCGGGGTGATCGGCATCGAGTACGCGTCGATGTTCGCAGCACTCGGAACCAAGGTCACCGTCGTGGAGAAACGGCCCACCATGCTGGACTTCTGCGACCCCGAGATCGTCGAGGCCCTGCGCTTCCATCTGCGCGACCTCGCCGTCACCTTCCGCTTCGGCGAGGAGGTCACCGGCGTCGACGTCGGCTCGACGGGCACCGTCACCACACTGGCCAGCGGCAAGCAGATCCCGGCGGAGACCGTCATGTACTCCGCGGGTCGGCAGGGCCAGACCGAGAACCTCGACCTGGCGGCCGCCGGGCTGGAGGCCGACGCCCGCGGTCGGATCTTCGTCGACGACGACTACCAGACCAAGGTCGACCACATCTACGCCGTCGGTGACGTCATCGGGTTCCCCGCGCTGGCCGCGACGTCGATGGACCAGGGCAGGCTGGCCGCGTATCACGCGTTCGGCGAGCCCTGCAAGGGCATGACGGAGCTGCAGCCGATCGGCATCTACTCCATCCCCGAGGTGTCCTACGTGGGCGCCAGCGAGGTCGACCTGACCAAGGACTCGATCCCCTACGAAGTAGGGGTCTCCCGCTACCGGGAGCTGGCCCGTGGCCAGATCGCCGGCGACTCCTACGGCATGCTCAAGCTGCTGGTGTCCACCGAGGACTTGAAGCTCCTCGGCGTCCACATCTTCGGTACCAACGCCACCGAGATGGTGCACATTGGCCAAGCGGTGATGGGCTGCGGAGGCACGGTCGAATACCTGGTCGACGCGGTCTTCAACTACCCGACGTTCTCCGAGGCCTACAAGGTCGCGGCACTCGACGTGATGAACAAGCTGCGCGCGCTGAGCCAGTTCAAGGCCTGATCAGCAGGTGTCCTCGAAGGCCGACGGGGCGTCGTCGGCAGGCCCACCGGCCTCGGCGCGGGTGAGCAGCTCGGCGACCGCGGCGCCGAAGGGCGGCGTGTAGGAGACGGTCTCGTCGCATCCGCCGCCGTCGAGACCTCCGGTGACGCCGACCACCGTGGTACCCGCCAACCACGGCGACCCGCTGGTGCCGTCGACGAGGCCGGCACACCGAATCTCGGGGTACCCGCGGTCCATGGTCACGCGCGCCGTGCACCCGACCGGCGCTCCCCCGACGCCCAACCCGTAGCCCGTCACCGCGACGTCGGTTCCCGGCCGAGGGCTCGACCCGATCGCCAGACCGCCTCCGACGGCGTTCTCGACCGACCCGTCGTCCTGACGACTCACCCTCGCAACGGCGAAGTCGGCCAACGGGTCCTGGGTCGCCATCCAGCGAGGGTCCAGATACACCTGGTCCACGTGCCAAAAGTCTTGCGGTGCAGCACTGTCGGCGAACGCGGGCACGAACCATCCCTCGACGCCGGCGGCCAGGCAATGGGCCGCGGTCAAGATGAGGTCGGCCGTCGTGGAATGCACCACCGACGCCGAGCACGTGTGCAGGGACTGCCCGCCCAGGAAGATCGCGCCGACGCGTGGGTTGGGCGCCGACGGCACCGCCGTGACGGTCGCCGTGACCTCGGGCGGGCGCGACGTCGGGGACGCCACCGAGGTGGCCGCCGTGGTCCGTTGGGGGGTGGCGGGGTCACCGCAGGCCGCCGCGACGAGCGCCACGGCGGCGATCAGAACGTACCCGGCATGGCGCATGATCATCTGATCTTGCCCGACGAATCCGGACGGGGCCGACTCTGGCGGAATGGGTCCACACCCGCCGGGTGTTCCACCCAACGGTGGGGCCGCACTGGCGGGATCGGTGAAGTGCGGGACACTAGAGGTCACGAGGAGGCGAGGCCGCATGGCTGAACACCCAGAAAATCCGGGACAGCACTACCAACCAGAGCACACCGGCATCTACGAGCTGGAGTTTCCGGCTCCGCAGCTGTCGTCCGAGGACGGCCGCGGCCCGGTGATGATCCACGCGCTGGAGGGGTTCTCCGACGCCGGTCACGTGATCAAGATCGCCGCCGCGCACCTCAAGGACTCCCTCGACACCGAACTGGTGGCCTCCTTCGCGATCGACGAGTTGCTGGACTACCGGTCCCGTCGGCCGCTGATGACGTTCAAGACCGACCACTTCACCCACTACGACGACCCCGAGCTGAACCTGTACGCGCTGCACGACAGCGTCGGCACACCGTTCCTGCTGCTGGCGGGGCTGGAGCCGGACCTTCGGTGGGAACGGTTCATCACCGCGGTGCGGTTGCTGGCCGAGCGCCTCGGCGTGCGTCAGGTCATCGGCCTGGGCACCATCCCGATGGCGGTGCCCCACACCCGTCCGATCACGATGACGGCACACGCGGTCGACAAGGAACTCATCGCCGAGCACCAGCCCTGGGTGGGCGAGGTCCAGGTGCCGGCCAGCGTGTCGAATCTGCTCGAGTACCGGATGACCCAGCATGGTCACGACGCCGTCGGCTACACGGTGCACGTGCCCCACTATCTGGCTCAGACGGACTACCCGCCGGCAGCCGAGGCGCTGCTGGAACAGGTTGCCAAGACTGCATCCCTGCGTCTACCCCTCGGCCAGCTCGCCGAGGCGGGAATGCAGGTCCACACCAAGATCGACGAACAGGTCTCGTCCTCTGACGAGGTCGCTCAAGTGGTGACCGCACTGGAGCACCAGTACGATGCTTTCGTTGCTGCCCAGGAGAACCGCTCCTTGCTGGCGCGTGACGAGGACCTGCCGAGCGGCGACGAACTCGGCGCCGAATTCGAGCGGTTCCTCGCCGAGCAGACCGGAGACGACTCCACAGGCGGGGACGGCGACAGCAGGTCTTGATCGGCGGTCCGGCCTCTTCCGGTCGGGCTGCCCCGACGACGAAGTTGGTACCCGTGACGGAGCGAAAGCCCAACCTGCGGCCCGTGCGCGAGCTGACGCCGACCCTGCACTACAAGAACATCCACGGGTACCGACGCGCGTACCGCATCGCGGGTTCCGGCCCGGTGATCCTCCTCATTCACGGCATCGGCGACAACTCCACCACGTGGAGCACGGTGCAGTCCAAGCTCGCACAGAGGTTCACGGTGATCGCGCCGGATCTGCTGGGTCACGGCAAGTCCGACAAGCCACGCGCCGACTACTCGGTCGCGGCATACGCGAACGGAATGCGCGACCTGCTCAGCGTTCTCGACGTCGAGCGGGTGACCGTCGTCGGTCATTCGCTCGGCGGCGGTGTCGCGATGCAGTTCGCCTATCAATTCCCGCAACTGGTCGACCGGCTGATCCTGGTGGGGGCCGGCGGGGTGACCAAGGACGTCAACGTCGCGCTCCGCATCGCGTCGCTGCCCATGGGTACCGAGGCGTTGGCACTGCTACGGCTTCCGCTGGTTCTGCCGGCGCTTCAGCTGGTCGGTCGGCTCAGCGGCTCGATGCTCGGTTCGACGGGCGTTGGTCGCGACATTCCGGACATGCTCCGGATTCTCGCCGACCTACCGGAGCCCACGGCCTCCTCCGCATTCTCCAGGACGCTGCGCGCGGTGGTGGACTGGCGCGGACAGGTGGTCACCATGCTCGACCGATGTTATTTGACCGAATCCGTTCCCGTACAACTAATTTGGGGCGCGCAGGACTCGGTGATCCCNGTCAGCCACGCGCGCATGGCCCACACCGCGATGCCCGGCGCCCGACTCGAAGTCTTCGAGGGGTCCGGGCACTTTCCATTCCACGACGACCCCGACCGCTTCGTCGAAGTCGTCGAGAAGTTCATCGGGTCCACCGATCCCGCCGTGTACGACCAGGAAGCGCTGCGCGATCTGCTGCGGTCCGGGGTCAGCGAAGACGGTCTCACCGGGTCGATCGACACCCGCGTCGCCGTACTCGACGCGCTCGGCGCCGACGAACGCAGCGCAACCTGACCGTCCTCCACATCCGGCACGTAGCATCGCATCATGGCCTTGGACGTGACCGTGTTGCGGGTCTTCACCAGTGCGGACGGTGAGTACGGCAATCCCCTGGGCGTCGTCGACGCCAGCCTGGTGCCCCCTGCGGACAGACAGCGTGTCGCCGCCGAATTGGGTTACAGCGAAACGATCTTCGTCGACCTGCCGGCCGCAGGCGCACTGACGACGACGGCGCACATCTTCACCCCCACGGTGGAATTGCCGTTCGCCGGACACCCGACGGTGGGTGCGTCGTGGTGGTTGCAGCGCCTCGGTACCCCGGTCAACACGCTCCAGGTTCCCGCCGGCGTCGTACGGGTCGCCTACGACGACCACTTCACCGTGATCACCGCCCGGGCGGACTGGGCGCCGGACTTCTCGATCTACGACATGGCCTCAGTCGACGACGTGCTGGACGCCGATCCCGACGACTATCGCGATGCGGTCGAGCACTACGTCTGGGCCTGGGTCGACGAGACCGAGGGACGGATTCGTGCGCGGATGTTCGCCAGCGATCTCGGCATTCCCGAGGACGAGGCGACCGGAGCCGGTGCCGTCCGCATCACCGATCACCTCAGCCGCGATCTGATCATCATCCAAGGCAAGGGCTCGGAGCTTCGTACGGGCTGGGGCGCCGACGGGTGGGTCACCGTGGCGGGCCGGGTCGTCGANGACGGCGTGCGCCGACTCGACTGAGAGCTCAGGTCGACGCCACGCCGCGGTGGGCGCGCAGCGCTTCGATCTCGCGTTCGAAGTCGGCCGCCGAGGAGAACGACCGGTACACCGACGCGAACCGCAGATACGCCACTTCGTCGAGGTCACGCAACGGGCCGAGGATTGCCAAGCCGACCTCGTTGCTGGGGATCTCCGGCGAGCCCGCAGCCCGCACGGCGTCCTCCACCTGCTGGGCCAACAGGTTCAGGGCGTCGTCGTCGACGTCGCGACCCTGACACGCGCGACGCACGCCCTTGATGACCTTCTCGCGACTGAACGGCTCGGTGACACCGCTTCGCTTGACGACGGCCAGGACGGCGGTCTCCACGGTCGTGAACCGGCGTCCGCACTCCGGGCAGGACCGGCGACGTCGAATCGCCTGGCCCTCATCGGCTTCGCGCGAGTCCACGACCCTCGAGTCGGGGTGACGACAGAACGGACAGTGCATCTCCGCTCCTTCGCCGCACGTACCCAACCCGGTCGCATACGAGCGTACCGTTGCACGGCAGTGGGTTTGACGGCGCATGCCGGGGATCACCCCACCGGCGCAATGAGCGTCTTGCCTGCGTCGACCGTGGTCGACTTCAATTCGTTCAGGTCGCGGATCTCGTCGACGACCGCCCCGACCGAGGCGTCGGGTGCGATCCGCTGGGCCAGCTGCTCCAGGGATTCGCCGGCCTGAACCTGCACCACGGCCAGCCGCGGCGGCGTGGTGGCTGGCGCCGCCGGGGCCGCCCTCTCCGCGATCAACCCGAGCCACACGGTGATGCCCGCCGCCACGAGCGCCAGGACGACGGTCGCGAGCGGAGTCACCTTCTTCCGGCGGTTGGAGGCCCGCGACATCAGGACGCCGGCACCGCGGTAGTGCAGGGGTGCACCCGCCGGCCGGTGGGGCTGCGGGCCGCGCCGCGCGCCCGCCGGGGTACGTCGCACCGGCCGCATGGGCCGCACGACGAGGTCGGTGGGGTCTTCTCGGGTGATGATCGTCATCTCACGGGCCTTTCCAGTGGGTCGATTCGCTCTTGTGTTCGAATGGTAATCGCTCAGGTGTTCGATTACTAGAACACGTGATCGAACTGTTGCAAACGCTAGCGGCACCCACCGACAAGTGACGGAGACCGCGACACGCGTCGAACACATGTTTGATTCCGCGCCCTGGGAGGACTACATTCGGCGCCATGAGTGACAGCAACGACACGGTTCTGACCGAACGTCAGCGCACCATCCTGGAGGTCATCCGGAGTTCGGTGATGACCCGTGGATACCCGCCAAGCATCCGCGAGATCGGCGACGCCGTCGGGCTGACCTCGACCTCGTCGGTGGCACACCAGCTCCGCACCCTCGAGCGCAAGGGCTACCTACGGCGCGACGCGAACCGACCCCGCGCGGTCGACGTCCGCGCGGTGGACGACCCGTCGCGCCTGCCGGCCCCGACCGTCACCACCGACGTCGCCGGTTCGGACGTGCTGCCCGTCCCGACGTTCGTTCCGGTTCTCGGCCGCATCGCCGCCGGCGGGCCGATCTTGGCGGAGGAAGCGGTCGAAGACGTCTTTCCGCTGCCGAAGGAACTCGTCGGCGAGGGTTCGCTGTTCCTGTTGAAGGTGGTCGGCGAGTCGATGGTCGACGCCGCGATCTGCGACGGCGACTGGGTCGTGATCCGGCAGCAGAACGTCGCCGACAACGGCGACATCGTGGCCGCGATGATCGACGGCGAAGCCACCGTCAAGACCTTCAAGCGCACCGGCGGCCAGGTGTGGCTGATGCCGCACAACCCCGCCTTCGATCCGATCCCGGGCAACGACGCAGCCATTCTCGGCAAGGTCGTCACCGTGATCCGCAAGATCTAGGACCTCGGGCTCGTCGCTAGCCCTTCGCGAAACCGTTGGTCAGCGCGAACTCTTCACTGGCGAACCAGATTTCGGGTTGGGCGTCGTCGTAGCCACCGCTATCGGGCGTCCAGTAGAGCCCGGTCTTGGTGTCCGCCTTGATCGGATATCCGTTGGGGGCGTCCCGGCCTTCGCCGCTGGCCAGTCGCAGGGACGGCTCGGCCACCACGGGTTCGTCGAGATGGATGGCCGCGTGCCGGCCGCTGGGCGGCCCGCTGTCGAATTCCGGCTCGGCCCGCCGATCCCCGTCGTCCGGATCGGCGGCGACGGGTTCGGCAGCGGCGACCGGATCGGCTGTGGTGACGGGTTCGGCCGTGGTGACGGGATCCGGGTCGTCGAGGTCGGAGAACCAGGGCGTCTCCGGTTCGTCGTGGGCCGCCGTGACGACCGGCGTCGGCGCGGTGTCGATGGAGTCCTGGTCGGCGGAGAGATCGGCGACGAAACCGTCGGGTCGGTCGCCATCCGGCGCCGTGGCGGCACGGTCGCCGTGCTCGTCACCAGGCGTCGCCCAGCCACTCCGCCGTTGCTCGGTCTCGCCCACCGGAATCGGCCCGGAGTGCTCGTCCCGCGGATCGTCGTCGTAGTCGTAGTCGTCGTCATAGCCGACGTCGTCCTCCAGTGGCGCCCGGTCGCGTCGACGTCGGTTCAACACCACCGCCGCCGTCACCACCCCGATCAGCACGAGGACGGGCACGATGCCCAGCAGCCACCACCAACTGGGCCGGAGCCACTGCGAACCCTCGGAGCCCGCAGCCGTCGCGGCCGGCGCCTCCGGGGACGTGGCGCCCGGCACCTGCAGGCCCTTCAGCTGGGACTGCAGGCTGGCCGGCTCCGTGGTGAACTCATTGGTCACCTTGTTCCAGGAGATCGCACCGCCGCTGAACTTCTGGGTGACGACGTCGCCGCTCTCGGTCTGGTCGGCCGTGGGCGCGCCGAGCTGGCCGGTCGCACCGCCGAGCTTGGCCCAGGCTGCGTTCATCGCCCCGCGCACGATCACGGCACCGAAATCGGGCGTCCAAAAGATGACCGGCTCGTCGGCGGCCGCGAAGCCGGCGACCTTGCTCATCGGGGCCAAGCCACCGTCGGCCTCGTTGCCGGTGGGGAATCCAAGATCGCCCTCGGGTCCGCCGACGCTGTCGTACTTGGCCAGCACCTGGCCGGTCAGGACGTTGGCGCCCGTCGCCGGACTGTAGAAGATCTTGCCGCCCGCATAGTTCTGACCGGCGCCGTCGGAACCGATGGCGTACTGCCCGCCGTCGGGAGCGCCCAGCGGCCCCAGCGGACCACCTGCGGCCCGGCGCGCCGCGGCAATGGCGGTCGTCACGTCGCCGGGGATCTCGAGTCCGGCGAGTTGGTCAGCCAACTCCGGTGGGGTCGTGGTGAACGCGTTCGTCTTGCGATTCCACGTGATCTGGCCGCCGGTGAAGGTCTGGCTGACCTCGTCGCCGCTGTACGCCTCGTCGTCGGTCGGGACGCCGAGCACCCCCGCCGAACCGCCGAGCTTGTCCCACGCGGCGTTGACGGCGCCCCGGACCACCCGTGCGCCCGTGTCGGGCGTCCAGAAGATCACCGGGCGGTCAGCCGCACTGAAGGTCGTGTTGCGGCTGCCGGGCGCCTTGCCGTCGCCCTCGTCGATGGTCGGGAAGCCGAGGTCGCCGTCGGCCGGGCCGCCGAGCGACTGATATTCGTCGAGGATCGCCCCGCTCATGGCGTGCGCCCCGGTGTCGGGAGTGAAGAAGACCTTGCCGCCGGCGAAATTCTGGCCGAAGCCGGCTCCGATGGGGTAGACCCCGCCGTCCTTGGCACCCAGCGGTCCGGTGGGTCCGCCGCCGGCGTCCCAAGCCTGCGTGATGGCGGCGTCGGCGTCACCCTCCGGCGTGGCCGCCGCCAGCGGTGCGACGAGCAGCACGGCGGCCGTCACCGCGGCGACGACGACGCCTGCACGCCCGATCGTCCTGCTGAGCCGGGTTCCAAGCCCCGTCATTGCGTGTCCTCCCCAACGAGCTCCGCCGGACTCCCACGAGTTCCGCGTGCGTCAACTTTGCGTCAGTCGACGTCCATCTTGAGGGATATCCAACCCGTCCGGGAATGTGTCGCGCCAACGGGCCGGTCGAACACGACCAGGAAGAGTTAGCTAGACGCCCAGGCTGCGGCCGATGATCTCCTTCATGATCTCGGTCGTGCCGCCGTAGATCGTCTGGATGCGGCCGTCGAGGAATGCCCTGGCGACGGGGTATTCGCGCATGTATCCGTACCCGCCGTGCAGCTGCAGGCATCGATCGTTGAGCCGCACCTGACCCTCGGTGGCGTACCACTTCGCCATGGCCGCCTGTTCGACGGTCAGCTTCTCATCGAGGTGCAGTCTGACGAACTCGTCGACCATGATGCGGACGACGGTGGCCTCGGTCGCGAGTTCGGCGAGGGTGAACCTGCTGTTCTGGAAGCTGCCGATGGGCTTGCCGAACGCCTTGCGGTCCTTGGTGTACTGCACGGTCTGGTCGAGCACGGCCTCCATGCCCGCGGCGGCCATGACGGCGATGCTGATGCGCTCCTGGGGCAGGTTCTGCATGAGGTAGACGAAGCCGGACCCCTCCTCACCGAGCAGATTCTCGGCAGGAACGTGCACGTCGGTGAACGACAACTCGGCGGTGTCCTGGGCTTCGAGGCCGATCTTGTCGAGGTGGCGACCACGCTCGAAGCCCGCCATCCCGCGCTCGACGACCAGCAGCGAGAAGCCGAGCGCGCCCTTCTCGGGGTCGGTGCACGCGACGACGATCACCAGATCGGCGTGAATGCCGTTGGTGATGAACGTCTTCGAGCCGTTGAGCACCCAGCTGCCGTCCTCCTGCTTGACGGCGCGGGTCTTGATGCCCTGCAGGTCGCTACCGGTGCCCGGCTCGGTCATCGCGATCGCCGTGATGTAGTCACCGGAGCAGAAGCCGGGCAGCCAACGCTGCTTTTGCTCCTCGGTGGTCAGGCGCAGGAAGTAGGGCGCCATCACGTCGTTCTGCAGGGAGAACCCGAGCCCGCTGTAGCGGCCTGCGGAGGTCTCTTCGGTGATGACGACGTTGTAGCGGAAGTCGTCGTTGCCACCGCCGCCGTACTCCTCGGGCACCGCCATCCCCAGGAAGCCCTGCTTGCCGGCTTCCAGCCACACCTGTCGGTCGACGATCTTGTTCTTCTCCCACTCCTCGTGGAACGGCGCGACGTGGCGCTCCAGGAACGCGCGGTAGGACTCGCGGAACAGGTCGTGCTCTGGCTCGAACAGCGTGCGGTCGTACTTGACGGCGCCCATGGCTGACCTCCGGATTGGCGAAGCGGGATGTACCTCCGACGATATACCACCCAACCGGATGGTTGGCACCGCCGACCACGTGGCGCACCGTGGACCCTCGCGTCACGCCGCCGGACCCTAGGATCGGCCTGATGGTGAAATCTTCGACGTCGCTGACCCACTGGGGCGCGTTCACCGCCGACGTCCGCGACGGTGACATCGCCGCGGTGCGGCCGTTCGCCGCCGACGCCGACCCGTCACCCCTGCTCGGCAATCTCGCGGGGTCGATCCGGCACCGGTCGCGGGTCGAGACCCCCGCGATCCGCCGGGGGTGGCTCGAGGACGGTCCGGGCCCCACCACCCGGCGCGGGTCCGACGAGTTCGTCGCGGTGTCCTGGGACGAGCTCACCGAACTGCTCGCCGACGAGCTTCGGCGCATCGTCGACGTGCACGGCAACGAGGCGATCTACGGCGGATCCTACGGATGGGCCAGCGCCGGCCGCTTCCACCACGCCCAGAGCCAGGTGCACCGATTCCTGAAGATGCTTGGTGGTTATACCTTTTCGCGGCACTCCTACAGCCTCGGCGCCACGGGCGTCATCATGCCGCGCGTCGTCGGCACCCACGACGACCTCTTCCAACGCTCCACCTCGTGGGACGTCGTCGCCGAGCACACCGAGCTGATCGTCGCGTTCGGCGGGATCGGCGTGAAGAACGCGGCCGTCAACGCC
>Ga0055540_1001066_pt1 | contig 17478 bp, 7 predicted proteins | sample AraplaCvi_mMS_r2_2_FD_55040 | JGI IMG/M metagenome (GOLD analysis project Ga0055540, IMG submission 55040) | Arabidopsis root microbial communities from North Carolina, USA - plate scrape MF_Cvi_mMS_r2 | ecosystem: Host-associated > Plants > Roots > Endosphere | place: USA: North Carolina
CGACGCCGACGACGACGACGATGCTGATGACATAGCCCCACAAGGTGATTCACTGCCGCCCACGTCCGCCCCTGCCACCGACGAGTGCACCGCCCTCGACGGTGAGCGACCACCCCTGTTCGACAAGCCTCTGCGCGAGCTCACGCTGACCGAAGCCCTCACCCCGACACCGGGTTACCTAGCCACACTGCGCCCCGCGGCGATGATGGGCGGCCACTTCCTGCCCGGCGCGATCGCCTGCCGCGCCGCCATCGGCGCGACCATCACCCCAATCGTCCATCCCGGCCAAGCCCCACCGGAGAACCACTACCGACCGTCGACGAAATGGCCGACTTCATCCGCTGCCGCGACATGACGTGCCGCTTCCCGGGCTGCCGCGTGCCCGCCACCCAGACCGACGTCGACCACACGATCCCGTGGCCGCACGGCCCGACCGCGGCGTCCAACCTGAAGTGCGTGTGCCGTCACCATCACCTGCTCAAGACGTTCTGGGGTGGTGAGAATGGTTGGCGTGACAGGCAATTCGACGACGGCACGATCATCTGGACCGCACCCGACGGCCATGAGTTCGTCACCACACCGGGCAGCCGACTGCTGTTCCCGGAACTGTCCGAACCCACCGCCTCGATCACGACGTCCGGCAGACCCACGCCGCACACCGCCGGGCTGACCATGCCTCGCCGCAGAACCACCCGGGCTCACGACCGTGCCCGCCGCGTGGCGGCCGAACGTGAAACCTATGTCGCGCCGGCGGATCCCTGACCGAGGTCGTCGTAGAACGCGGCGAGCTTCGCGGTGATGTAGGCACCGAGATCCTCGGCCGTGCCACTGAGCCGGGCCTTCACGTCGCGGGAGTCCTCGTCGGCGAGCACCTCGAAGGCGCCCGTCACGACGCCGTCGTACGCCTGTTCCACCACGCTTGCGGCGGTCACCTTCGGCATGTCGAATCGGGCCGACATGGCCGTGTCGACCATCCCGACGATCACCCCGGTCACCGTCGTGTTGGCGGGTGCGAGCTCGGTGCGCAGGGCGTTCGTCGCCGACCACATGGCGGCCTTCGACGCCGCATACGCCGTGGGCAGCGGCAGCCAGGCCGCCAACGACAGCACGTTGAGCAGCCCGCCCCCGCCGTTGGCCGCCAGCACGGGGGCGAATGCCTTGGCGACCCGGAGGTTTCCGAAGTAGTTGGTCTCGAAGATGCGACGGGTGATCTCCTCGTCCCCGGTCGCCACCGACACGTCCTCGGCCGGCGAGATGGCGGCGTTGTTCACCACCAGGTCGACGTCGGGGGCAGCCTCGGCGGCGCCGACCACCGACGCCGGGTCGGTCAGATCGAGCGCCAGCGCNACGATGCGGTCGTCTGCCCAGGTCTTNGGGNTGCGCGCGGTGGCGTACACCTTCGCCGCGCCCCGCTCGAGCGCCTGCCGCACGAACTCCTCGCCAAGGCCTCCGTTTGCCCCGGTCACCAATACCGTTCGACCGTCGAGCCGCTCTGCCATGATCACTCCTGCGGTATCGTCGCAACTAAGTGGGGTCACTCCCCATTTCGATTATGTGGGGAGGGTCCCCACTTGCGCAAGGGCGGGGGTGCATCGGTGACGACACAGAACCCCCGGCCGCTGCGCGCGGACGCTCGGCGCAATCGCGATGCGATCCTCAGCGCGGCCATGGCGATCTTCGACACCCAGGGGATCTACGCCCCCATCGACTGCATCGCGACCGCCGCCGGTGTGGGCAACGCGACCCTGTACCGCAACTTTCCCACCCGAAACGACCTGCTGGCCGCCGTCGTCGAAAAGAGCATCGTCGAAGTCATCGACGGCTCAACCGAATTGGAGCACACGCTGTCCGCCGACGACGCTCTGCGCGAATGGCTGCAGCGCGTGGCGTGGCAGCTGCGCATCTGGAACGACCTGCCCACCTGCATCGCCACCTCCATCGAGGACTCCTCGTCCCCGGTGCAGGACGTCGCCACCCGCCTGACCGAACGCACCCGCCACTTCCTGGACCGCGCTCAGAGGCAGGGATCGGCCTCGGACTCCGTCACCGCCGACGACCTCTTCGAACTCGTCACGGCCGTCTCCTGGGCCATCGACCGATTCGGCGACGGGCCTGGACGTGCCCGTGACCGCGTGGCCCTGGCCACGGCCGGCGCCTTCCGCCCGCGTTAGAGGTCGGCGAAGTCCTCCGGCGGTGACGTCACCGTCACCACGGTGCCGCGCCCCTCTGTCGAGTCGATCGACATCTCGCCACCCANCGCGTCGAACCGGGCCTGCAGCGACGCCAACCCGATGTGCCCCTCGGCGACCCGCTGGTCGACGATCGACGGCTCGAAACCCACACCGTCGTCGGCCACGGTGAGCACCACCCGGCGCCCTCGGCGGAACATCCGGATCGTCACCTCCTGGGCACCCGCGTGCTTCTGCACGTTGGTCAGCAGTTCGCGCGCCGCCCGGTACAGCAGCGGCTGCGACACGGGTTTGCCCACGTCCTCCAGCTCGGCGCTGATCACCCAGTCACCGCGATTGTCGAACTGTCGCACCAGTTCTCGCACACCCGGGGTCAACCCGAGCTGGGCCAACACCTGGGGATGCAGCGCCGTCACCGTCGACCGGAGCCCCGCAGCGGTGTCGTTGAGCGCGGCGTACACCATGTCCAGCGCGGGATCGGGCATCCGATCGCGCACCTCGTCGAGCTCGAGGCGCGCGGCCAGCAGCGTCTGCAGGGGCCCGTCGTGCAGTTCCTCGGCGAGCTCGCGCTTGGTCTGCTCGTCGGCCTGCATCGACTCGGCCACCAACCTGCGGCGCACGTCCAGCAGCGCCGCCACCCGGGCCGCCCGCCGGGTCAGCACGAAGCACAGGGCCGTCGTCGCGACGGCCAACCAGACCAGGAAACCGACCTGCAGGTAGACCACGTCGGGCAGCCCGACGTGGTCGTCGCGCTTGGAGTAGACGATCCACGCCCCCAGGTAGCACGCTGCGGTGCTGATGCCGAGGACGCCGGTGAACACCGGCCGATCACCGAAGGCCACCGACAGCGGCAACAGGAAGAACACCGGCAGCAGCGCCGCCGTGGCCCCGCCGGACACCACGCACAAGGCCACCACCGCGAGCACGTCGACCCCGGTGGAGAGCCGGCCACCCCACCTCGGCACCGGCCCGCGGAACACCGCCACCGCCCACAGCACCGCCGCGATCGAATACGCGCCCAGGATGGCCGCGTAGACCTCCGGCAGCCAGCTGTCCACCTCCCAGATCCACACCAGGAAGCCGATCAGACCGATGAGCGGGAGCCGCAGCAGCGCCGAGACGCGGACGGGTTCGGCGGCGAAGTAGTCGACGATCTGCCGGGACGCGCGGTCCACGGTTACTCCAACAGTCCGCGGCGCATCGCCTCGGCGACCGCGGCACCCCGATCCCCGACGCCGAGCTTCTCGTAGAGCCGCTGCACGTGAGTCTTCACCGTCGAGGGGGCGAGGAACATGTCCTTGGCCATCGCCGGGATGCTCCGGCCGCTNGCGATGTAGCCGAGCACCTCACGCTCNCGNGCACTGAGCATCGGAGCGTCGGACTCGTTGCGGCGCTGGATCTCTCCGACCAGCCCGGCCGCGAGGTTCGGGGCGACGACGTCGCGGCCCTTGGCGCAATTCAGGACGGCGTCGACCAGCTCGGACCGGCTGGACTCCTTGGAGATGAAACCGGCTGCGCCCTCCTGAAGCGCGCTGTAGACGATCGCCGACTCGTCGTGCGCGGAGATCAGCAACACCCGGGTCGGCAACGCGTCGCGGCGCACCGCGGCGGCCACCTGAGCGCCGTCCAGACCGGGCATCCGATAGTCCAGCAGCGCGACCCGGGGCCCGTGCTCGCGGATCATCGCCAGGGCCTCCACGCCGTCCTCGGCCTCGCCCACCACCTCGATCGAACCGCTCGAACTCAGTGCACGCACCACGCCGTCGCGGAAGAGCGGGTGGTCGTCACCCACCACCACGCGCACCTTCTCAGCCGTCACGCCGCCAGCTTCGCACGAAGACTCATCCGCCGCTTCCGGATTCGGCCTCGGTGGCGCGCGTCCGCCCGGCCAGTCCGATCAGCTCCTCGTGCAGCTCGAACCACACCGTGTGATACGAGTCGACCATGGGACGGGTCAGCCACGACATGTCGCCGTCGCGTGCCCTCCTCAGCGCGGCATCCAGCCGGTCGGCGTAGGTGGCGAGCCGCGCGACGAGGTCGGCCGCCGCGGCGATCACCGGCAGCACCTGGGCGTGCAGGCCGTCGAGTCGGTCCAGCACGTCGGCCACCTCGTCCGGGCCTGCCGAGTCCCTGGCCAGTTGCCACAGCGAGATCAGCGGTTTGACGCCGCCGTTGATGGCGAGGAACCGCTCGTAGACGTCCGCGGCGGCGGCACGGTCCACGCCGGCGCGTTCGGCGGCCAGCAGCTCGGCCAGCCGGGCCCGCCCGGTGTCGGTCAGTCGGACCGTCGCCGCGTCGACCAGCAGTCCGGCGCCGACGCAGTCCTCCACGGGACCGGTGGGTTCTGCTCGCGGCACCCGGCCCTTGAGCCGGATCGTCTGCAGCAGCGCCAATTGGTCGGCGTCGCTCACGGGCGCGCCGACCGGGCGGCCAGATGCAGCGCAGGCAGGTCGCCGTCGACGTCCGGAACGGCAGCGCGCACGAGGTCGGCGAACCTGGACAGGTCGGGGCTGAGCACCGATTCCGACGTGGCCGCCTCACCGAGCCGGACCTCCCCGGCGTCACCGTCGACGGTGACGACCAGTCCGGCCATCGTCGCCGTCAGCCCCGCCCCGCAGCCGACGACCGCCGGAATGCCGAGTTCGCGGGCCACGATGGCCGCGTGGCTGCTGGCGCCGCCCACCTCGGTGACGACGCCGGTGGCGGCCACCAGTCCCGCGACGTCGTCCGGGCTGGTCGTGGGCCGCACCAGGATCACGGCGCGGCCCTCGTCGGCCGCGGCGATGGCGTCGTCGCTGGTGGTGCACACCACCCCGGAGGCGACGCCAGGGCACGCGGCGGCTCCGGTGGCCAGCAGCCGTCCCGTCGGNGCCGAGCGTGCCGCCAGGATCGTCGCGAGCTGCTCGGGCGTCACCCGCTCGATCACCTCGGCGTCGTCGACGAGGCCTTCGTCGCGGAAGGCCAAGGCCAGCCGCAACGCCGCCTGCGGTGATCGCTGCGCCACCCGGGACTGCAGCAGCCACAGCGTGCCCGCCTCGACGGTGAACTCGACGTCCTGAACGTCACCCGCGAGACGCTCCAGCCGGGCCCCGGCCTGCACCAGCTGGTCATACGCCTCGGGCAGCCGCTCACGCATCGCCGCCAGGGGTTCGCAGTCGCTGGTACCCGAGACGACGTCCTCGCCCTGGGCGGCGGGGAGCCACTCGCCGAACGGCGTCGACGCACCGGTCGCCGGGTCGCGCGTGAACAGGACGCCCGTGCCCGAACGGTCATCGAGGTTGCCGAAGACCATGGCCTGCAGCACGATCGAGATTCCCCCGCGGTCGAGTCCGCGGTGCGCGCGGTACGCCTCGGCCCGGTTCGACGACCACGACGACACCACCGCGTCGACGGCGCCGCGCAGCTGGTCGAGCGGACGCTCGGGGGCCGGCTCGCCGACCGCGCGCCGGTAGCCACGCCGAAAGCGCTCCCGAACGTCGCGGGCGAACGGCGCCGAATGCTCCTCGCTCAGCGCCGCGACGACGCCGTCGTCGACGCCGACGTTCAGCACGGTCTCGAGCATCCCGGGCATGGAGGTCACGCCGCTGCTGCGAACCGAGAGCAGCAGTGGTCGGGGGCCGGAACCGAACACGCGCCCCGTGCGCTCCTCCAGCACCTCGAGTCCGCCCAGCACGTCCTGCCACACGCAGTCGACGAGCTGGGCGGGGTCTTCGTCACACCAGTCGGAGGTCACGCAGAACGCGGGNGGCACGGGCAAACCGAGCGACACCATCGCGACGACCGCGCGACCCTTGCCGCCGATCGCCAGTAACGTGGCATCGTCGAGTCCCTCGTCCAACAGGACCGCGTGCCGGCTACCTGCGCCGATCCTCATCGCGTGACCACTCATCTCGCCTAGTCATCTCGCTCGGTGCCGCCTCCCCGTTTGGAGGGAACGCCCGAGTGTATGCACGCTGCGGCATACCCGACGTCACCGGAAGGAACACAATCACCAGTCACGGTTCGCCCTGTACCGCCAGAGGCTTCTAGGCTCAACCTTCGAACACGTCGTACCGAATACTTGTGGGTCGCTGCACACGCGGCGGTTCAGACAGGGGTTTCACACCGTATGGCCGATCAACTCGCCAATGCCACCGAGGCGCTCCGTCGGGCTCTCGTCCAGAACGACCGGCTGAAGACCCAGAACCGGGCGCTTCTCGAACGTTCTGGCGAACCGATCGCCGTGGTCGGCATGTCGTGTCGATTCCCCGGCGACGTGAACACCCCCGAAGACCTGTGGAACATGGTCGCCGAGGGCCGCGACGTGGCCACCGAGCTCCCCGACGACCGTGGCTGGGACGTCGCCCGCCTGTATGACGCCGACCCCGACGCACCGGGCAAGTCCTACGCCCGCGCGGGCAGCTTCGTCACCGACGTCGCCGACTTCGACGCCGGCTTCTTCGGCATCGCGCCCAGCGAGGCCCTCGCCATGGACCCCCAGCAGCGCATGCTCCTCGAGCTGTCGTGGGAGGCCCTGGAGCGGGCCGGCGTGGACCCCACCAGCCTGCGGGGCAGCGCGACGGGCGTGTTCGCGGGCGTCATCGCCGGCGGCTACGGCATGTCCGACGACAGCATCGAGGGCTACCGGCTCACCGGCATGACCTCGAGCGTCACCTCCGGCCGGGTGGCCTACGTGCTGGGCCTGGAGGGCCCCGCGGTGTCCATCGACACCGCCTGCTCGTCGTCGCTGGTCGCGCTGCACATGGCCGTCCAGGCGCTGCGACTCGGCGAATGCGACATGGCCCTGGCCGGCGGTGTCACGGTCAACGCGACGCCGACGATCTTCGTCGAGTTCAGCCGCCACCGCGGCCTGGCCGCCGACGGCCGCTGCAAGCCGTACGCCAACGCCGCCGACGGCGTCGGCTGGGCCGAGGGCGGCGGCGTGCTCGTCGTCGAGCGTCTCTCCGACGCCCAGCGGCTCGGGCACGACGTGCTCGCCGTGGTGCGGGGCTCGGCGGTCAACCAGGACGGCGCGTCGAACGGCCTGACGGCGCCCAACGGCCCGTCCCAGCAGCGCGTGGTGCGCGCCGCGCTGGCCAATTCCGGCCTCACGGCCGCCCAGGTCGACGTCGTCGAGGGCCACGGCACCGGCACCCCGCTGGGTGACCCCATCGAGGCACANGCGCTGCTGGGCACCTACGGCCAAGACCGCACGCAGCCGCTGTGGCTGGGTTCGGTGAAGTCCAACATGGGCCACACCCAGGCCGCGGCGGGCGTCGCCGGCGTCATCAAGATGATCATGTCGATGCAGCACGAGACGTTGCCCGTCACGCTGCACGTCGACGAGCCCAGCCCGCACGTCGACTGGACCGCGGGTGCGGTGTCCCTGCTGACCGAGGCCCAGCCGTGGCCCGCAGGCCCCACCCCGCGCCGCGCCGGCATCTCCTCCTTCGGCATCAGCGGCACCAACGCGCACGTGATCGTCGAATCGGCTCCGGCCGCCCCGGTCGACGCGGACACAACGGCTCCCGTTGCGCCGGCCGGCGTCCTGCCGTGGGTGCTCTCGGCCAAGACCGCCACCGCTCTGCGCAACCAGGCCGCGCGCCTGACCGACCACCTGGCCACCCACCCCGACCTCGCCGACCTCGACGTCGCCTGGACGCTGGCCGGACGCACGTCCTTCGAGCACCGCGCCGTCGTCCTGGGCGCCGATCGCGCCCAGCTGGTCGCCGGGTGCCAGGAGCTCACCTCCGACGCCGACGTCACGCGGGTGATCCGCGGCACCGCCGCCCCCGTGGGCAAGGTCGCCTTCGTCTTTCCGGGCCAGGGCAGTCAGTGGATCGGCATGGGCATCGAATTGATGTCCGCCGCACCGGTATTCGCCGAGAAGCTGACCGCGTGCTCCGAGGCGCTGTCGGAATTCGTCGACTGGTCGCTGATCGACGTGCTGCGCGGGGAGCCGGGTGCGCCCACCCTGGACCGCGTCGACGTCGTGCAGCCCGCGCTGTTCGCCGTGATGGTGTCCCTGGCCGAGCTGTGGCGGTCGGTCGGCGTCACGCCCGACGCCGTCATCGGGCACTCCCAGGGCGAGATCGCCGCCGCTCACGTGGCGGGGGCGCTGTCCCTGCGCGACGCGGCCATGGTGGTCGCCCTGCGCAGCAAGCTGCTGGTCGAATTGACCGGTTCGGCGGGCATGGTGTCCCTGGCATGCGGCGTCGACCGCGCCCGAGAACTGTTGGCGGGCTTGGACATCGAGCCCCAGCAGGCCGACATCGCCGTGATCAACGGTCGCAACGCCGTCGTGGTCTCGGGTGCGACCGCCGCCCTCGACGCCCTGATGGCCCAGTGCGAGGCGCTGCAGATCCGCGCGCGCCGCATCGACGTCGACTACGCCTCGCACTCGGCGCAGGTCGAGGCCATCGACGGCCGACTGCAGGAGGCCCTCGCCGGCCTGGAGCCCCGCTCGACCCGCACCGCGTTCTTCTCCACCGTCACGGGCGATCTCGTCGACGGCGCGAGCCTCGACGCCGACTACTGGTATCGCAACATCCGGCAGACCGTGCAGTTCGACCAGGCGGTCAGGGCCGCCGCGGCCCACGGCTACCGCGCCTTCGTCGAGACCAGTCCCCACCCGGCACTCATCGCCGGTGTCGAGGACACCGTCCGCGACAGCACCGACGCCGCCACCGAACCCGTCGTCGTCCCGACCCTCGGCCGCGACGAGGGTGGCTGGGACCGCTTCCTCGCCTCCGTCGCGCAGGCCTTCACCTCCGGCATCGCCGTCGACTGGCGTGCGACGTGTGCCGGCGGCCGCCTCGTCGAGGTGCCCACCTACGCCTTCGACCGCCGCCGGTTCTGGTTGTCCGGTGGCGGCACCGGATCCTCCGACGCCTCCGGTTTCGGCATCGACGGCGCGGCCCACGCGCTCCTCGGCGCCGTGGTCGAGGTGCCGGAGACGGGTCAGGTCGTGCTGACCGGCCGGCTGTCCGCCGCGGCGCAACCGTGGCTGGCCGACCACGCGGTCAGTGGCGTCATCCTCTTCCCCGGTGCGGGATTCGTCGAGCTCGTCATCCGCGCGGGCGACGAGGTCGGCTGCGGCGTCGTCGAGGAGCTGACCCTGATGGCGCCGTTGGTGGTCGCCCCCTCGGGCGTTCCCATCCGCGTCGTGGTCGGTGCGAGTGACGACTCCGGCTCCCGGACGGTGTCGGTGTTCTCCCACCCCGACGACCCCGAGGCGCCCTGGGTGCAGCACGCCGAGGCGATCGTCGGATCCGCCGAGAACCCGTCGACGGCGGACCTGTCGGTCTGGCCGCCCGCCGGTGCCGTGGCGACCGACGTCGGCGACGCCTACGAGACGCTGGCCGCCCGGGGGTACGAGTACGGGCCGGCCTTCCGCGCCCTCACCGCAATGTGGCGCCGCGGCGACGAGGTGTTCGCCGAGGTCACCATCCCGCAGGACGTGCAGTCCGGCGAATTTGGCGTACACCCCGTGCTGTTGGACGCCTCGATGCACGCCATCGCGCTGGCCGTGGGAGACGACCACGAGCTCGCCCTGCCGTTCTCGTGGCAGCAGGTCACCCTGCACGCCGCCGGAGCGTCGTCGGTGCGCGCGAGAATCGCACCGGTGGGCCCGAATTCGGTGTCCATCGACCTGGCCGACGGCCTCGGCCTGCCCGTGCTGTCGGTGGGCTCGATGACGACCCGCCCCGTGAACGCCGAGCAACTGGCCCTCGTCGGCCAGGCCAGCGCCGACGGAGAGCTGTTCGAGGTCGAATGGTCCGCCGTGGCCATGCCCGAGCCGGCCACCCCGGCCCCGGACTTCACCGTCTACGAAGTGCCCACGGGCGCAGCAGAATCCGAGAACACGGCCGCGGCCACGCACACCGCAGTCAACGCCGCGCTGACGCACCTGCAGTCCTGGCTCGCCGAGCCGACGGCCGCCACGCTGGTGGTCGTCACCCACGGGGCGGTCGCCCTGCCCGGTGAGGACGCCACCGATCTGGCCGGAGCCGCCGTCTGGGGTCTCGTCCGCGCCGCCCAAACCGAGAACCCCGGCCGCATCGTGCTCGTCGACGCCACCGGAAACCCGGACGTCGCGCTCGACCTCGCACCCGTACTCGCCGTCGGTGAGCCTCAGGTCNTGGTGCGGGCCGGCGTGCCCCACGTCGCGCGGGTCGTCCGCAGCCGCGGCGCCGACGCCGTGCTGCAGCCGCCGACCTCCGGCAAGCCGTGGCGGCTCGGCATCGCCACCGCGGGCACGTTCGACAACCTCGCCCTCGAAGAGGTGCCCCACAGTGACGAGCCGTTGCGCGCGGGCCACATTCGCGTCGAGATGAACGCCGTCGCGGCCAACTTCCGCGACGTGATGATCACCCTCGGCATGTTCACCCACGACGCGCTGCTCGGCAGCGAGGGCGCGGGCGTGGTGGTCGACGTCGGCGAGGGTGTCACCGACTTCGCCGTCGGCGATCGCGTGATGGGCCTGTTCCCCGAGGGCACCGGAACGCTCGTGCAGGCCGACGCCCGGCTGATCGCGCCCATCCCGACCGGGTGGACCGACGCCGAGGCCGCGGCCACGCTGGTCGTGTTCACCACCGCCTACTACGGCCTGCGCGAGCTGGCCGACGTGCAGCCCGGACAGTCCATCCTCATCCACGCCGCCACCGGTGGCGTCGGCCTGGCCGCCATCCAACTGGCCAGGCACTGGGGGTTGGAGGTGTTCACCACCGCCAGCCAGCCCAAGTGGGACACGTTGCGCGCCTTGGGCTTCGACGACGACCACATCGGCGACTCCCGTTCGCTGGGCTTCGAGCAGAAGTTCGCCGAGGTCACCGCTGGCCGCGGTTTCGACGTGGTGCTCGACTCCCTGGCCGGCGACTTCGTCGACGCGTCTCTGCGACTGCTCCCCCGGGGCGGCTCGTTCCTGGAGATGGGCAAGACCGACATCCGTGACGCCGACACCGTGGCCGCCGCCCACCCCGGCGTCCGGTACCGGGCCTTCGACCTCTTCGAACCGGGTCGCCCGCGGATGCACGAGTACATCGTCGAGCTGTCCCGGATGTTCGACGAGGGCATCCTGACGCCACTTCCGGTGACCACGTGGGACATTCGGCGTGCTCCGGCCGCTCTGCGGTACCTCAGCCAGGCCCGCCACGTCGGCAAGATCGTGATGACGATGCCGGCGGCGTGGACCCGCGGCACCGTGCTGATCACCGGCGGCACCGGCATGGCCGGCTCCGCGGTGGCGCGCCACGTCGTGGCCACCCACGGAGTGAACCAGCTGGTCCTGCTCTCCCGTCGCGGACCGGAGGCACCCGGCGCCGCCGAGCTGGTCGCCGATCTGACGGCCGCGGGTGCCGACGTGCGCGTGCTCGCCGCGGACGCCGCGGACCGTACCCAGCTGCAGTCCGTCCTCGACGGGCTCGACCGGCCGCTGTCGGCGGTGATCCACGCCGCCGGTGTGCTGGACGACGCGGTGGTCGGGTCGCTGACCCCCGAGCGCGTCGACCCCGTGCTGCGGGCCAAGGTCGACGCGGCGTGGAACCTGCACGAGCTGAGCGGCGACGGCCATGTCGCGGCGTTCGTGATGTTCTCGTCGATGGCCGGCGTCGTCGGCTCGGCAGGCCAGGCGAACTACAGCGCCGCCAACACCTTCCTCGACGCCCTGGCAGCGCACCGCCGGGCCCGCGGGCTGCCCGCCACGTCGCTGGCGTGGGGTCTGTGGGACCAGGCCAGTGACATGACCGGGCACCTCGCCGACGCCGACCTGAGCAGGTTGGGTCGCGACGGCATCCTCGCGATGACGACCGGCGACGCGATGACGCTGTTCGACTCGGCACTGGTCGTGGGTGAACCGCTGCTGGCTCCCGTCCGGATCGACCGGGCCGCCCTGCGGGCTCGCTCGGCCGAGGGTCTGCTGCCGCCGATGTTCGCCCAGCTGGCCAGCACGTCGACGCGTCGCCGCGTCGACGACTCCCTGGTCGCGGCGAAGTCGAAGTCCGTTCTGGCCCAACGCCTGCACGGCCTGACCGAACAGGCTCAGCAGGCGCTAATCCTCGACCTGCTGCGCTCGCACATGTCGGCCGTGCTCGGCAACACCGAGCCCGAGGCCATCACCGCCGAGCTGGCCTTCTCCGATCACGGGTTCGACTCGCTGACCGCCGTCGAGCTGCGCAACCGGCTGAAGACGGCGACGGGTCTTGCCCTGTCGCCGACGCTCATCTTCGACTACCCGACCCCGTTGGCGCTGGCCGGTTACATCCGCCAGGAGCTCGCCGGCGCGCCGCAGGAGGTCGCCTCGACGTCGGCGACGACGCATCTGGTCGACGACGAGCCGATCGCCATCGTCGCGATGTCGTGCCGCTACCCCGGTGGCGTCGACTCCCCAGAAGCGTTGTGGCAGATGGTCGCCGACGGCCGTGACGTCCTCACCGACTTCCCGACCGACCGCGGGTGGGATCTCGCCGAACTGTTCAGCCCCGACCCGGACGCCCCGGGCAAGTCCTACGCCCGCACGGGCGGCTTCATCGACAACGCCGCCGACTTCGACCCCGGCTTCTTCGGCGTCTCGCCGACCGAGGCGCTGGCGATGGACCCGCAGCAGCGGCTGATCCTCGAACTGGCCTGGGAAGGCCTCGAGCGAGGCGGCATCGACCCGTTGTCGTTGCGCGGCAGCGCCACCGGCGTCTTCGCCGGTGTCTACGCCCAGGGCTACGGCGTCGGCGCCGAGGGTGCGGAGGGCTTCCGGCTGACCGGTCAGGCCTCCAGCGTCGTCTCCGGCCGAGTGTCCTACGTGTTGGGGCTGGAGGGTCCGGCCGTCTCGGTCGACACCGCATGCTCCTCGTCCCTGGTGGCCCTGCACATGGCCGTCCAGGCCCTGCGCACCGGGGAGTGCGACCTCGCGCTCGCCGGTGGTGTCACCGTCAACGCCGCGCCCGACATCTTCGTCGAGTTCAGCCGTCAGCGCGGGTTGTCCTCCGACGGCCGGTGCAAGTCCTTCGCCGGGGCGGCCGACGGCACCGGATTCGCCGACGGCGGCGGCATCCTCGTCGTCGAACGCCTCTCCGACGCCCAGCGCAACGGCCACCAGGTGCTGGCGCTGGTGCGCGGGTCGGCGGTCAACCAGGACGGTGCGTCCAACGGGCTCACCGCGCCGAACGGTCCGTCGCAGCAACGCGTCCTGCGCGCGGCACTGGCCAACGCCGGCCTGGCCGCCGCCGACGTCGACGTGGTCGAGGCGCATGGCACCGGCACCACGTTGGGCGACCCCATCGAGGCGCAGGCGCTGCTGGCCACCTACGGCCAGGACCGTCAGCAGCCGCTGTGGATCGGCTCGGTGAAGTCGAACATGGGCCACTCCCAGGCCGCCGCGGGTGTCGCCGGAATCATCAAGATGGTGCAGGCGATGCGCCACGAGCAGTTGCCCGCCACGCTGCACGTCGACGAACCGACACCGCACGTCGACTGGTCGATGGGCTCGGTCGCGCTGCTGACCGAGGCTCAGCCGTGGCCCCGGAACGGCATGCCCCGCCGCGCCGGGGTGTCGTCGTTCGGCATCAGCGGTACCAACGCGCACGTCATCATCGAGCAGGCACCGCCGTCGGAGGCACCCGCTGCCGAGACCCGCCGGCCGGCCGTCGTGCCGTGGGCGCTCTCGGCCAAGACGCCCGAAGCGCTTGCCGCACAGGCCCGCCGCCTGGCGGACCACCTCGACGCCCACCCCGACCTCGACGCCGTCGACGTCGGCTGGACGTTGGGCGGTCGGTCGTCGTTCGCCCACCGCGCGGTCATGCTCGGCGCGGGTCGTGACGACCTGTTGGCCGAGTTGACGGGCCTCGCCGACGACCTGCCCGGTGCGAAGACCGTCGCCGGTCGGGCCAGCGGTTCGGGCAAGACCGCGTTCGTCTTCCCCGGCCAGGGCGCCCAGGCGCTGGGCATGGGTCGCGAACTGCACGCCGAATTCCCGGTCTTCGCAGCAGCCTTCGACGCGGTGACCACCGAACTGGACCGCCACCTCTTGCGGCCGATCCGTGACGTGATGTGGGGAACCAACGCCGCGGTGCTGGATTCGACGGAGTACGCGCAGCCCGCGCTGTTCACCGTCGAGGTCGCGACGTTCCGCCTGCTCGAGTCCTGGGGCATCGAACCCGACTACGTGCTCGGTCACTCCATCGGCGAGCTGACCGCCGCGCACGTCGCCGGGGTGCTGTCGCTGGAGAACGCGGCTGCCCTGGTCGCGGCCCGCGGCCGGCTCATGCAGCGCCTGCCCGAGGGCGGCGCGATGGTGGCGGTCGGCACCAGCGAGGCTCGGATGCGCCCGCTGCTGCGCGACGGCGTCGGCATCGCTGCGGTCAACGGGCCGGACTCCGTCGTCATCTCCGGTCCCGAGGACGCCGTGCTGGCCATCGCCGAGGAGGCCAAGGCCACCGGGTGCCGAGTGCACCAGCTGGCGGTGTCGCACGCATTCCACTCCTCGCTGATGGAACCGATGCTGCTGGAGTTCAACACCGTCGCCGGTGGAATGTCGTTGGCGGAGCCGAGGATTCCGATCGTGTCCAACGTGACCGGCGAGCTGGCGGAGCAGGACTTCGCGTCCGCTCCGTACTGGGCCCGCCACATCCTCGAGGCGGTCCGGTTCGACGACAGCGTCCGCTTCCTCGCCTCGGCGGGGGTCACCCGCTTCGTCGAGGTCGGACCGGCCAGCGGCCTGACGGCCACGATCGCGATGTCGCTGGCCGANTCCGAGCCCGTGACGGTCTCGACGCTGAAGAAGGACANCGCCGAGCCCACCACCCTGTTGACCGCGCTCGCCGAGCTGTCGGTCTCCGGGGTCGAGGTGGACTGGCAGGCGGCGTGCACCGGNGGTCGCCTGCTCGACCTGCCGACCTACGCCTTCCAGCGCCGCCGCTTCTGGTTGACAAGCGGTGGCTCGGGTTCGACCGACGCCACGGGTCTTGGCCTGGGTCGCACCGAACACGCCCTGCTCGGCGCCGTCGTCGAATCACCCGAGACCGGCGGCGTCGTGCTAACCGGTCGCCTGTCCACGTCGGCGATGCCGTGGCTCTCCGACCACGCCGTCGCCGGCGTCGTGCTGTTCCCCGGCGCCGGCTTCGTCGAACTGGCCATCCGCGCCGGTGACGAGGTGGGGTGCTCCAGCGTCGACGAGATGATGCTNCACGCACCGCTGGTGCTGCCCGCCGAGGGCGTGGCCGTGCAGGTCGTGGTCAGCCAGGCCGACGAGGCCGGTGGCCGTGTCGTGTCGATCTTCTCGCGCGCCCAACAGGATTCGGCGTCCTGGATTCTGCACGCCGAGGGTGAGCTGAGCGTCGCGGCGTCGGCGCCCGGGTCGGATCTGTCGATCTGGCCGCCNGTCGGCGCCCGCGAGGTCGACGTGNCCGACGCCTACGACCAGCTCGCGGCCCGGGGCTACGAATACGGCCCGGCGTTCCGCGGACTGAAGGCCATGTGGCAGCGCGGCGACGAGGTGTTCGCCGAGGTGTCCATGCCACAGGAGCTGCAGGCCAACGGCTTTGGCGTACACCCGGTGCTGCTCGACGGCGCCTTGCACGCGGTGGTGATGAGCCGAGACGACGCCGAGGGTGAGATGGCGCTGCCCTTCTCCTGGCAGAAGGTCTCGCTGCACGCATCCGGGGCATCCGCGGTGCGAGCCCGGCTGGCGCCCAACGGAGCCAGCTCGATGTCGATCGACCTCGCCGACGGGCTCGGCCTTCCGGTGCTCTCGGTCGAGGCGATGGTGGCCCGGCCGGTGACGGCCCAGCAGTTGGCGGCCGCGGTCGGCGGCACCGGCGGCGGTGAACTGTTCGAGGTGGTGTGGTCGGCGGCGACGCCGGCCNCCGAGGTCCCCGACGGCGAGCACGCGATCTTCGAGTCCGTGCCCGTCGCAGCGGATTCCGANGAGCTGGCCGGCGTCTACCGGGCGACGCACGTCGCGCTGGAGCGCATGCAGTCCTGGCTGGCCGAGACCGCCGAGGCCACCACGCCCAAGACCCTGGTGGTGACGACCCGCGGGGCCGTCGCGCTGCCCGGCGAGGACGTCACCGACCTGGCCGGTGCCGCGGTGTGGGGTCTGGTGCGCGCCGCGCAGACCGAGCATCCGGGCCGCGTGGTCTTGGTCGACCTGGGAGACCAAGCTGCGGAGTCCTTCGACCCGGCGCCTCTGGTGGCGCTCGGCGAACCGCAGGTCGTCGTCCGCGACGGTGTGCTGCACACCGCGCGGGTGGTGCCGAGCCGGGCCGCGGAGTCGCTGCTGACGCCGCCGGCCGACGGAGCGCCGTGGCGACTGACGGTCGCAGAGTCGGGCACGTTCGACGACCTGACGCTTCAGGCGATCCCCGACGCCGACGAGCCGCTGGAGGCCGGACGCATCCGGGTCGCCGTGCGGGCCATCGGCGCCAACTTCCGCGACGTCATGATCGCTCTCGGCCTGTACCCGGGCGGCGGTTCGATGGGCATCGAGGCGGCGGGCATCGTCGTCGAGGTCGCGCCTGGCGTGACCGAGGTGTCCGTCGGTGACCGGGTGATGGGTCTGTTCCCCGAGGGCACGGGCACCATGGCCACCACCGACGCCCGCGTCGTGCTGCCCATCCCCGCGGACTGGGGCTATGCGCAGGGCGCCGGTTTCACCGTCGGTTTCGCGACGGCCTACTTCGCGCTGCGCGGGCTGGCCGACGTGCAACCGGGCCAGTCGGTGCTGATCCACGCGGGCACCGGCGGCGTCGGCATGGCCGCCGTCCAGCTGGCCCGCCACTGGGGCTTGGAGGTGTTCGCCACCGCGAGCCAGCCGAAGTGGGACACGTTGCGGGCCATGGGCTTCGACGACGACCACATCGGGGACTCGCGCACACTGGAGTTCGAGCAGAAGTTCCTCGCCACCACCGGCGGCCGAGGGGTCGACGTCGTGCTCGACTCGCTGTCGGGTGACTTCGTGGACGCGTCGCTGCGCCTGTTGCCGCGCGGCGGAGCGTTCCTCGAGATGGGCAAGACCGACATGCGCGACGCCGACGAGGTCGCCGCGGCACACCCGGGGGTGCGCTACCGCGCGTTCGACCTGTTCGAGGCGGGCGCCGACGGGGTCGGCAAGATCCTGACCGGCGTTGCCGAGCTCGCGGACGCGGGAGTGCTTCGGCCACTTCCCATCTCGACGTGGGACGTGCGCCGGGCACCGGCGGCACTGCGGCACCTCAGCCAGGCCCGCCACATCGGCAAGGTCGTGCTGACGATGCCGGACGCGTGGGCCACCGGGACCGTGCTGATCACCGGCGGCACCGGCATGGCGGGTGCCTCGGTGGCC
>Ga0055540_1001069_pt1 | contig 17439 bp, 16 predicted proteins | sample AraplaCvi_mMS_r2_2_FD_55040 | JGI IMG/M metagenome (GOLD analysis project Ga0055540, IMG submission 55040) | Arabidopsis root microbial communities from North Carolina, USA - plate scrape MF_Cvi_mMS_r2 | ecosystem: Host-associated > Plants > Roots > Endosphere | place: USA: North Carolina
GCCGATCGGCGCGATATCGGCGCCGGCCGGCTGACGCACGATGACCGTCTTGCCGGATTTCAGCGTGACGATGAGGCGGCTTTCCGCGCCGGCATAGACGGTCTCGCTGACTGTGCCGGACAGGAAGCCTTCGGCTGCGCCGGTCAGAGTTACGTGTTCGGGCCGGATAAGCAGGCTCTCACCCGACTGCAACCCAGGCGCCGGTATCNTGCCCTCATTGGTTCTCAACATGCCATCGGCGATAGTGCCGTCGAAAATGTTCGAAAGACCGATGAATTCGGCCGAGAAGCGGTTCGCCGGAGCCTCGTAGACTTCATGCGGCGTGCCGATNTGGGCGATGAAACCATCGTTCATCAGGCAGATGCGGTCGGACAGCGCCAGCGCTTCTTCCTGGTCGTGAGTGACAAAGATGATCGTCGCACCGGTCTCGCGGTGAATGCGCCTGATTTCCATCTGCATGGTCTCGCGCAGCTTGCGGTCGAGCGCGCCGAGCGGCTCGTCCATCAGGATGACGCCCGGACGGTAGACGAGGCAGCGGGCGAGCGCCACACGCTGCTGCTGGCCGCCCGAAAGCGCCTTCGGCAGACGGTCGGCGGCATGGCCNAGATTGACCATGTCCAGCACCTCGGCGACGCGCTTGTCGACTTCGGCACCAGCAATCTTGCGCATCCGCAGCGGGAAGGCGATGTTTTCCTTGACCGTCAGATGCGGGAACAGTGCGTAGTTCTGGAAGACGACGCCGATGTCGCGCTGGTTGACGGGCAGGTTCGTCTCGTCGCGTCCGTCGATAAACAGGCTGCCGGCGGTCGGGTCCACCAGCCCGCAGATGATCTGCAGGAGCGTGGTCTTGCCCGATCCGGAGGGGCCAAGCAGGGTCAGGAGTTCTCCGGCGCGCACGTCGAGGTCGATCGCCTGCAGAACGGTGGTCTGGCCGTAGTTCTTCTTGATGCCCTTGACGCTGAGCTTGACCGTGTTTGCGGCCTGCGGCGAGAACTGCGATTGGGTTGGTATCTGAGACATCCGGTAATTCCAGTGATAGGTCGGGTCAGCGCGGACGGGCGCGTTCGGCAGCGACGAAGACGATGGTGACGACGGCAAGGATGATCACCGATGCGGCAGCAAGCGTCGGGCTCACCTGCAAGAGGACGTCGTCCCACATCTGCTTCGGCAAGGTCTGGCGCACGCCGCCGCCGACGAAAAGCGCGATGGTCAGTTCCTCGAAGGAATGCAGGAAGCCGAACAGGAAGGCCGCAACGACGCTTCCCTTGATGATCGGCCAGGTGACTTTGCGGATCGTGTCCGTTTTCGTTGCCCCGAGCGTTGCCGCTGCCTGGTCGAGACGCCAGTCGTAGCTCTTGAAGGTCGTCAGGATGATGACGAAAACGACGGGCAAGGCAGTTAGCGTATGGCCGAGCGCGATGCCGGCATCGGTCGCGACGAGGCCGATCTGGGCGAATAGATAGAAGAGCGCCACGGCGATGACGATGTTGGGGATGATCATCGGCAGCATGAACAGAAGGAAGGCGAGATTGCCCACCCGGCTGGTGCTGCGCGCCACGCCGAAGGCGGCAATGCTGGAAATGGCCGAGGCCAACAGGGCCGAGACGATCGCTATTGCAAAAGAGCGCATCGTCGCCCCCGTCCAGTTCGGCGAACTCCAGTAGGTTTCGAACCAGCGCAGCGAATAACCGCGCGGCGGAAACTCCAGGAAGCTCGAACTGCCGAAGGCCATCGGCACGAAGATCAGCACCGGGACGAGAAGCATCACCATCACGGCGACGCAGAAGGCGGTCAGCAGCCAGTCGCGCCGCTTGAAGCCCGGCACCTTGTCGAAGACCGCGGCCAGAAGATCGGTCGCCCATGCGAGGCCGGCGATAACGAGCCGGCCAAGCCGCGCGAATACGCCATTCGAATTCCGGTCGCTACGCTCGCCGGAGACGGCGGAAATGCCGAAAGCGCGATCGTAGACGAGGCAGACCGCGAGGGTTACCACCAGCAGCATGACGGCGATGGCGCCCGCCAACTGCCAGTTCAGCAATTGCTGGACCTGAGTGATCAGCAATTGGCCGATGACCGTTTCGCGCGGGCTGCCAAGCAGTGCCGGCGTGATGAAGAAGCCGAGTGAACTGATGAAGACGAGCAGGCCGGCAGCGGCAACACCCGGCATGGACAGCGGGAAAACCACCCGCCAGAAAGCCTGGCCGCCGGAAGCGCCGAGCGTCTTGGCTGCACGTGCCAGACCGAAATCGATACTGAGAAGCGTCGGCAGCATGGTCAGCGCCGCCAGCGGCAGCATGGTATGCGCCATGGCAAAGACGACGACACCGCGACCGTAGAGCAGGTCGACGGGACCGCCCATGCCAACACCCGTGAGGATCTGAGAAAGCACGCCGCGGCGGGACAGGAGCACCATCCAGGCGAAGTTCTTGAGGAGCGCGCTCATCCAGAACGGCAAAAGCACGAGCCACATGACAACGCGCCGTCGTGTTTCCGGCATGCGGGCCAGCCAGTAGGCCAGCGGATAGCCGACCAGCAGACAGGCGATCGTCGTCTGTATGGCGATCGAAAACGTGTTGACCAGCACCTGCACATAGATACCGGCGCCGAACATCTGGCGATAGGTCTCGAAACTCAGGTTGCCCGATGCGTCGCGGAACGACAGGAACATCAGCCCTGCTGCCGGCACGATGAGAAGCAGAATGAGGTAAAGAATGCCCGGACCTGCAAGCCAGATCGGATCGAGCTTGAAGCGACGGGCGCTGGGAATTTGCCGTTCGGCCATTTCGTCAGTCTCTGGTAGGTCGGTCTCTGGCAGGTTTTGCGAGCCGCATGCCGGAACCGGTGGTCTATCGAACGGGCGCGATGCCGATCTCTCTATATTATTTCGGCGCGGATACCCACTGCACCCGCGCCGACCGGATACTCTATCTGGAAAGAGGCTTCCTAACGCAAGCGACTCAGCTCAGCATCCACTTTTCGAAACGCTCGGTGAGCGCGGTCTGGTTCTTGCCCCAGTAGTCGGCGTTCAGCGGGCGCAGACCCTTGACGTTTTCAGGCGCGGTCGGCAGCAGCTTGGCGCGGTCGGCCTTGATGTACTGGTAAGACTTCACGTTGGCCGGGCCGCAGGCCAGGATGTCCGTGTACTTTGCCTGACGTTCGGCGTTCATGCAGTATTCGACGAACTTGTTGGCAAGCTCGGTGTTCGGCGTGCCAACCGGGATCGTCCAGCCGTCGATGTTGTAGAAGCCCTGGCCCCAGGCGAGCGATACCGGAGCGCCGTCGTCGATTGCGGTCTGGGCGCGCGTGCTCCAGATGCTCATCAGGTCCAGTTCACCGCTCTGGATGAGCTGCGTCGACTGGGCGCCGGTCGTCCACCAGACGTCGACGTGCTTGCGGATCTTGTCGAGGCTCTTGAAGGCGCGGTCGACGTCGAGCGGGTAGAGCTGCTCCATCGGAACGCCGTCTGCGAGAAGCGCCAGCTCCATGGTGAGCACCGGGCTGCGCCAAAGGCCGCGACGGCCCTTGAAGGCCTCGACATTCCAGAAGTCCTGGAAGTTCTTGGGACCCTTGTCTCCAAACGTGTCCTTGCGATAACCGAGCGCCAGCGCGAAGACGGCGACGCCGGCGAATTCGTCGGTAATGGAACCGGCCACATAGTTTTCCGGATCGGCGACCTTGATCTTCAGCTTCTGCATGTATTCGCCGCCGAGCGCCTTCATCCGGAAGACATGCTCGGGCGTCATCATGCAGACGTCGAACAGGTTCGTCTTGGTGTCGACGACCATCTTGTACTGCGGGATGGGNTCAGGACCGTTGGTCGTCACGCTGATCTTGACGTTGTTCTCTTTTTCAAAGCTCTCGTAGAAAGCCGCGCGAAAACCCTTTTCGAAAGCGCCGCCCATGTCCTGGATCTTCAGGACTTCGGCGCCGAAGGCGCCCTTGGTGAAGATGGCGGGAGCGGTCAGCGCGGTCGCGGCGCCGGCCCCTACCTTGAGCAGATTGCGGCGCGTCACGCCAAACTTGTTGGCCATATTAGTTCCCCTTTAGACAGCCTGTTTACGGCTTCTAGAAGCCATCGGGTGCCGCTTATGTAAATTATTTATTTCAGGCGTTCTGGTTAGGGGGGCCCTAATCGGCCATGGGCCCCGAGGACATCAAAGGCCCGCGCGTGCGCGGGCCTCGTGCAACCGGCCGAGATGGAGCCTTCAGGCCATCCGGAGTTCCTGCTCTTCCATTTCCTGGTTGATGTCCAAGATCAACGCATCGATATCGGCCCGCGCGAAGGATTTGCGCAGCCGGCGGTCGAATGTCGTGAAGATGCCGAAGAACGAGTTTGCGCAATGCTCCAGCATGCGGTCCGCATCTTCGGCGCCGATCGCCAGCTGCTTCTGCAGGAAGGTGCCGAACATCCTGCGAGCGATGGGATTGGCAAGCACGAAGACCGGCTGCGTGTCCCAGGCAATCCGCCTGTGCTCCGAAACGGAGCCTTTCGTCCGCAGCGGGGCTTCCAACCGGATATCGCGGGAGGAGGCCGCAACTTCAAGGACAACCATGTCCTCGTCCAGCGCCCAACGTTGACGTGTCGTATCGTAGGCGCAAAGGTCTTCGGCCGGAATTGCGATCGCAACCCTGCGGCTCTCGCCGGGTTTCAACGTGACCTTGGCGAATGATTTCAGCTCACGTACCGGACGGATAAGACGCGGCGCCCCGTAGCGAGCATAGACCTGCGCGACTTCCTTGCCTTCACGGAGACCGGTATTGGTCAGAGTGAAGCTGATCGTCACCGTTTCGCCGAGGTGCAATTCGGTCCTGTCGAGTTGCACATCGGAATAGGCGAACCGTGTATAGCTCAGACCGTGACCGAAGGGGAAAAGCGGCTCGATCTTGCGTGCGTCGTACCAGCGATAACCGACATGGACGCCTTCGCTATAGACGTGGCGGCCGTTTTCACCCGGATAAGTGAGATAGGCCGGCATGTCTTCCATGCGCTTGGGGAACGTAGTCGTCAGCTTGCCGCTCGGGTTGGCGCGACCGAAGAGCACGTCGGCGATACCGCCACCCATGGCCTGGCCGGAGAAGAAGATCTCGACCACGGCCGGAACCTTGTCGACCCACGGCATGACGACGGCATCCGGGCTCGCAACCACGACGACGGTATTGGGATTGGCGGCCACGAGCCGCTCTACGAGTTCGTCATGGCCGGGCGCGAGCGCCAGCGTGCGGCGATCGGAACCTTCGCCGTCATAACCGTTTTCGTTGTTGACGAAGACCACGACCATGTCGGCGCCGGCGACGCCGGCTTCCGCTTCGGCGATCAGTCCGGCGCGTTCCGTCTCGATCTCACTGGTGCCGCGGAATGTGAGGATCTCGATGTCGCTGCCGGCGAGCTTGAGGATTTCCTCGAGTGGGACGTCGATGGAAGTCGGCATGGTGGTCGCGCAGCCCGAACCCTGGATGACCGGCACGCCCGCACCCTCGCCGACGACAGCGATGCGCTTGACCCTGGAGGGCTCGATCGGCAACAAGTCGCCCTCGTTCTTGAGCAGGACGACCGATTCCGCCGCCATCTTGCGGGCCAGGGCGTGGTGTTCGGCGCGATCGAAGGTGATGGAGCGGTTTTCGCCGAGTTTTGCCAGGCGCACGAGCTTCAGCACCCGTTCGCAGGCCGTGTCCACCACAGCGCGCTCGACCTTGCCGGCGCGAATGGCTTCCAGCAGGTCGGCCTTGCGGGTGCCGCTTTCCGGCATGTCCAGCTCGTTGCCTGCGATCAGCGAGGCCGGCCGGTCCTTGATGCCGTGCCAGTCGGAGACGACGAGACCATCATAACCCCAGTCCTCGCGCAGGACCTGATTGAGCAACCACGGATCCTCGGCGGCCTGAACGCCGTTGAGCCGATTGTAGGAACTCATCACCGTCCAGGGATTGCTTTTCTTGATCGCCCGCTCGAAGCCCCGGAGATAGATTTCGCGCAGCGCGCGCTCTTCCACGACCGAATCCATCGAGGTGCGCTCGACCTCGGAATTGTTGCAGGCGAAGTGCTTCAACGAAGCGCCGATGCCATTCTCCTGCAGGCCGTTGATGACACCGGCGGCGAAATCGCCGGAGAGGATCGGATCCTCGCCATAGTACTCGTAGGAGCGGCCGCCGAGCGGTGTGCGGCGGATATTGATGCCTGGACCGAGCAGAAGATGAACGCCGAATTCCTGGCACTCCTTCGCCAGCGCCTCGCCGAGTTGGCGGGCCAGATCCACATCCCAGGAGCAGCCGAGGCTGGAGCCGTTCGGGAAACACGTCGCCAGCTTCATCTGGCCCCAGGCGATCTGCACATGGTCGGCACGCTGGTTGACGACGGAGAGAAACGCATCGAAATCCTGGCCGCCGGCCTCGTCACCATCGATCTGGGGAATGGAGTAACGCACGCCATAGGTGCCGTCGGTCATCACGATGCGCGGGATGCCGAGGCGCTCGATGGACTCCGTCTTCCACATGCGATGGCCGGCCAGAAGCGCAACCTTTTCCTCATCCGTCATTTCGGCAACAAGTTCTGCAAACCTGCCGTCCATCAGTCTTTCATAGGTCAATTCATGTCTCCGGATGATGCGTTTCTGGCGCCTGCAGCGGATCGGCGCGGCGAGGAAAGATATGGTCCAGGATGACCTTCGCATCGCTGATATAGCGGGGAAAGAAATCATTTCCGAAGCGAGGCTTCACCAAAAACTTGGCATTGTCAGGTCACGGAACGGCGACGGTCGAGAAGCGGCGCCGTCATCCCGGGAATGTAGGCGTCGGAGACGAACGACTTGCAGTGCTGCTCGAAGGCTTCGAGAAGTCTCGACTTACGCCCGCTTTGCAGGGAAATGACGCCGATCACGACCGGCTTGTGCTCCCCCGACAACGGCACCCTGGTGACCGGGCGGCCATCCATCGCCAATTGCGATTTTGGCCGGACGTTGGCGAGCGTATAGCCATAACCGTTGGCGACCATCGTCCGGATGACGTCCTGATGGGTGGAGCGCGTTGCGATGGTCGGCTCCAGCCCCTGTTTCGCGAACAGGTCGAGGAAATATTGCCGGCTGAGCGGCAGATCGAGCAGGATCAACGGTTCCGAGACCAGCGTCTCCAAAGCGATCGACGAGAGGCGCGCAAAGGGATGGGCCTCACCGACGAGGACATGGGGCGGAAGGCTGGCGAGCGGCAGGAAGTCGAACCCTTCGGGGACGAGAAGATCATAGCTCAGGACGATATCGAGCTCCGCCCTTTGAAGCTTATCGAGCAGACCTTCATGATCGCTGACAGTCTGCACGATCCGCGTGGCGGGAAAGGCGGATGTGAAGGAATGCGACAGTTCCGGCATGATCATCGGCGCGAAGGTGACCATGCAGCCGAGCGAGATCTGGCCGCGGACCTTGTCGTTGACCTCAGACGCCACCGTGTACATGTGTTCCGCCTGATCGACGAGACGCTTCGCCTCGGTCAGCAGCACGCGTCCGGCCGGCGTCAGCGACAGGCCTTTCGCATGGTGACGGACAAAGAGCTGGGTTTCCAGCTCTTCCTCCAGATGGGTGATGGCCGTCGAGATGGAGGGCTGCGATATATTGAGCCGCTCCGACGCCAGCGTGATGCTGCCGGTTTCCGCCGTCGCGATGAAATACTCGATCTGCCGCAAGGTATATCTCATGCCACTCGCTTATATCGGCAAACGCTCAACAAACAAGCACGACCGAAACGGCTATTCGTCTCCCGGCACGCCGAAGGACGGAGCCGCCTCGGGCGCGACCGCCCTGCGCACGTAGTCCTCCATCTGCGGCTCGTAGACCCGCCAGATTTCGAACAGCTTTTCGATCGGTTGCTCGGACCAGTCGACCCTCAGATCGACGACCGGCCAATCCAGTTCCCGCGCGACCTTTACACCGGCCGAATAGACGGGACCCGCCTCGCCGCCGGCATCCTGTCCGGCCTTCAGCGCCACCATAAGCCTTTCGGCGAGAAAGCCACGGCTCTGCTCGAAAGCCTCGACCATGGCCGACAGGACGAACCGGTCCATCAGCAGATTGCCGGCGGCAATGCAGTCCTGCCCTTCCGCGATGCCGTGAACGCCAAGAGCTCCCTTGCCCGAAAAGGCGGCCGTCGCACCAGTCCGGTCGATGACGGCGATCTGGCGGAAATCCGCAAACGGGGTGGAGGCGACAAGCGCACCCCTGACCTGTGCAGCCGATCGTCCGCCGGCAAGCAGTTCAAGACCCAGAAGGCCAAGTGAGGGATCGGTGACATTCTGACTGGCGATCACGCCCGCGCCCGCCTTGACATGCGCGCAGCGGGCTGCGACCGCCGGCGAAGACGACGAGATGGCGATGCCGAACGCACCCGTTTCGCTGCAGCGGGCCGAGATGGAAAAGGTCATGACGCGATCCGCTTATTCTTCATCGGGAATGACGGCGATGGCATCCACCTCGACCAGCCATTCCGGGCGGGCGAGCGCCGACACGACGATGCCGGTCGAGACCGGGTAGACGCCCTTCAGCCACTTGCCGACCGTGCGGTAGACCGGCTCGCGGTAACGCGGATCGATGATGTAGATCGTGATCTTGCAGATATGCTCCAGCTTGGAGCCGGCTTCTTCCAGCAGCATCTTGATATTGGCCATGGCCTTTTCGGTCTGGCCTTCCGCGTCGCCGATCGCGACGCTTTCGGAAGTGTCGAGATCCTGCCCAATCTGACCGCGCACGAACACCATGCTGCCTTTGGCGACCACGGTCTGGCACAGGTCGTTGTCAAGCTTCTGCTCCGGATAGGTGTCCTTGGTGTTGAACTGGCGGACGCGCTTGTGAACGACCATCGTGCGATTTCCTTGTTCTGGGAGATTACGTTTCCGCGACTGTATCGCCGCCACGCCGTGGCTTGGAAAATAGAGATTTCCGGTGCGCTGGTTTGTATAAACCGAGGCAAGCGCAAACTGCTTAGAGCAGGCTCATGCGGTGAAGAGCCATCACGTCGATAACGTCTAGCCGCTGAGAAACAGGTCTTTCAGAAATACTCGTCACTTGCCATGTGATGACGTCGATGTTTTCAGAGGCATCAATCAATGCCTTCTCGAAGCTGTCAAATATGGGTGCAGTGGTGAACAGCGTAGCCATTGCTCGTCAATTCCTCAAAAAATGACGGGGTCTGGCTGGCTGGATCAGCGGACGAGGAAGCCGTGCTTCAGGGGATCGTCCCGGTCGAGGAACCAGTTGCACTGGCCATAAATATACGCGCTGCCGGACACTTCCGGCACGACAGCCTTGAAGCGGCCAACCGTTGCCTCACCGATCACCCTCCCCCGCATCACGGAACCGATGATCGATTCATTGACCAGCCAGCCGTTGTCCGGCATGGCGGATTGCGCATGCAGCAGCGCGACGCGTCCGGCCGTTCCCGAACCGGTCGGGGAACGGTCCACCTGGCGATCCGCGAAAATGCAGCAGTTGGCCTGCGTCGATCCGGCCTGTGACGGCGCACCATGGATGATCGTGCCGTATATATGATTGAGTTCGGGAATATCGGGATGCACCACGGGATAGGTCGCGTTGGCGGCCTTCTTGACCTCAGCGCCGAACTGGATCAGCCGTTCGACATTGTCCGGCCGGATATCCAGCCCATGCGCCCGACCGTCGGTATAGAAATAAAAAGCGCCGCCAAAAGCGATATCTCCCTCCACCCGGCCGAAGCTTGGCGTCTCGACGCTGGCATTGGCGACATAGACGAAGGAGGGGACATTGACGAAGCGGACAGACCGGGCGCGCTGCCCGTCCCATTCGACAAACGCCTCGATGAAGCCGCAGGGCGCGTCGATCCCGACCCGGGTTTCCGGCACGGCCTGCGGCACCCATCCAAGTTCGACGGCAGCCGTTGCAAGCGCGATGACCCCGTGCCCGCAATGATCGCTATAGCCCTCGTTGTGAACGAAGATGATGCCGAAATCCGCTCCATCGGTCACCGGGTCGGTCAGATATCCGGCATACATATCCGCGTGGCCCCGCGGCTCGAAGATGAGCGCTTGCCGAACCTCGTCGAGGTTTTCTTCCACCCATGCACGGCGCTCGACGATCGTCCTGCCCGGAAAACGCGGCAGGCCGTTCGTCACGATCCGGAACGGTTCTCCGCCGGTATGGACTTCCACTGTCGAGATCATCCGCTCTATGTTCATGCTCGTTCTTCCAGGCGATTATCGATCAGGACAATAAGGTCGGCAGTCAGTCTAGTGTGCTGGCGACGACGGGCGCAACGATGCCGACGAGCATGGCCAGATAATCGCCGTCCTTATCCTCGAAGAAACCTTCGTCCCGGTGGGAGAGATTGGCCGAGCCGATCACCTTGCCCTCCCAGACGACGGGGATGTTGATCATGCTGTTGATGCCAAGGCCGAAGATAACATCGTAATCTGGAAAATTGACCCGGATATCCTCGGCATTCCGCGAAATGAGGACATTGCCTTCCCCGAACACGACGCGCCCCCAGACGGTATCCTCCCGCTTCTTGCGTCCGCGCGCCGGGTAGGCGACCTTGTCGCTGGAATGCAGGCGCTCGACCGCCTCTCCGTTTTCGACAATACGGAACAGGGTAAAGAGCTTGTGACCATAGCGCGCCTGGATGATGTCATCCAGAAGCTGCGCAGTTTCCGCAATATCGTTGCGTGCTGTGATGACGGAAACCAGACGTGCGACGTCTTCCAGGACCGGGGCCTTGGTTTTCATGAGGATATGTTCCTTTCAGGATGCTTTGATGGATGTTCCGGCCGTGGCGGTTCCGGGGCGCGGAATGACAGGATGATCGTGTGGTTCGGGTATCAGGCCGGTCACCCTGAACCGCAGCACGATGAGAAGGGTCGCGCTCAGGAATAGCTCGCGGATCGCCGCACCCTGCGCCGGCGAAATGTAGGGAATAAACGGGACGACGAAGCGCGAGCCTTCCAGAATGAGGATGATGAGGGCGGCCCCGACAACGGCGCCCCGATTGTTCCCGACACCACCGACGAGAAGCGACAGCTTCACGTAGAGCGTGAGCAGCGGCACGAAGAGGTCCGGCGAGATGAACGACGTGTAGTGCGCATAAAGCCCGCCTGCCAGGCCGATGATGCCGGAACCGATGGAAAAGGCCTTCAACTTGAATGACTGCGCGTTCTTGCCGGCGACGCTGACCACCATGTCGTCATCGCGCACCGCCCGCAAAACACGGCCGAACGGCGAATACGAAATCCGCTGGCAGCAGACATAAAGTCCAAGGAGGACCAGCAAGACGATCCCGAGATAGACGAGGTTGTACTGGAACGGCGTGAGATCCGCCCGGAACGGGCCGGCAATGCCGGAAATTCCGTCGGTGCCATTGGTCAGCCAGATTTCATTGGAAGCGACGATGCGGATCGTTTCGGCAAATCCGAGCGTGACGATCGCCAGGTAATGTTCCTTCAGACGGCGNGTCACCAATGACAGGACCGCCCCGACGGCCGCCGCAACGATGGCGCCCGCCANGATTCCGAGCGGGATCGGTATCGCGAATGTCTTGGTCAGGATCGCGCTCGTATAGGCGCCTGCGGCGGCCGATCCGACCAGACCCAGGTTGACGAGACCGGCCATGCCCCACATGACGTTGAGACCCAGCGCCATGACCGCATAAATGCCAGCCACGACGCACATGCTGATGATATAGATTTCCATGCTAGTTGGCCTCGCGTCCGAAAAGCCCCTGGGGGCGAAGCGTCAGGATGAGCATGATCGCGATGAAGGCTACGGCGGACTTGTAACTTGCTGGCAACGCGAGAAGCGACAATTCCTCGGCGATGCCGATCACCAGGGCCCCCGCCACCGCCCCCGGAATACTGCCGAGGCCGCCAACCACGGCTGCGGCGAAAATCGGCAGCATGGAGCGAAAGCCCGTCAGCGGGTCGATCGAGGAATCGAGTCCGATCAGCATTCCGCCCAGACCGGCGAGCCCCATGCCCATGAAGGAGGCAATACGCGCCACGATCCGGGAATCGATGCCCTTGATATCAGCCAGCCGTGGATTGTCGGCCACAGCCCGCATGGCCTTTCCCATGCGAGTGAAGAAAAGAAAGCCGAAGACCAGTGCCATGACGACTATCGACACGGCAAGATTGTTCAATTGCTGCGGGCCGAGGTGAATGCCCCCCACAATGATGTCGCGAGCAAGGGGCAAGTCGTATCCACGCAGGTCGTTTCCGAAGAAAAGGCGGACGACGTTCTCCAGTCCGATCGTCAGGGCGAGCGAACCGATGGCCGTCGTGATGACGCCGGCCGACCTGAACGGTTTCAGGATCAGTTCGTCGGTCAGCAGGCCGACGAGCCCGCTGATCAGAAGTGCTATCGCAAGTGACGGCAGTACCGAGAACCCGTAAACGGAATTCGCGACCCAGCCGGCAAATGCGCCGACTGTGGCATGCGAAGCGATCGCAAAATTGGGGAACCGGAGCACGGAGTACATTGCCGTCAATCCGATGGCCGGAATGGCGAGAATGCTTCCCGCCATGATCCCGTTCGCAATCAACTGGAGAACGTTCATCTGCTATCCCCGATCAGACGATCTTGATCAATTCGATCTTGCCGCCCTTGGCCGCGCTGTAACGGAAGCGGCAATCCATGATGTCACCCTTCTCGTTGAAGTCGCAGTTGCCGCTGGCACCGTCATAGTTGACATCCTTGCCCTGCTGCAGAAGCTTCAAGCCTTCAGCCGCCGAATAGACCTTGGTACCGCCACCTTGGGAGATCAGGCGAACGGCATCGCGGATATCGGTTCCGACGACTTTGCCGGATTTCTGGACGGCAAGGAGTGCAAGGCTGATCCAGTCGGTCGCCTGCGCCTCGTAGGAATCCGCTGCCGGGTTGCTCAAACGCTTTTGAACCAGCGAATACGCTTCGCTGCCGACGTCGCTGGATGGCTGTACGGTAATGAGTCCATCGGTAACATCGGCCTGGATGCCTTCGGCCACCTTGCTCGTATAGGCGTAGGATTGCGTGATGCGGCCACCCGAATAACCGGCGCGATAGAGATCCTTGAGCAGGACGGTGAGATCCGGCGAATAGCTGTTGAGGTAAATGAAATCGGGCTTGGCCGCGATGGCGCTGTCGATCTCCGAACGATAGCTCGTCTTGTTCGACTCATAGATCAGGCCGCCGACGAGCGAGGAGCCCTTTGCGGTGAGCACGGAGGCGATCTGCTCGCGCATCGTTGCTGCGAACGGGGTCTGCACCGCCACGTAGAACACCTTCTTGGCGCCGACGGACGCGATATATTCGGCATGCTTGGTCGCCTGCAGCGCGGTGTTCGGCTGCGTGCGAAAGATATAGCCCTGGTGCGGCAGTTGGGTAATCGAGTCCGCGCCCGACACGGTCATCAGGCAGGTCTTGCTCTCCCAGCACACCGGCGCCACGGCCGAAGTAACGGCCGAAGCCCAGGTGCCCATGATCACCGGAACGCGATCGACACCGACCAGCTTCTGCGCAGCGCGCACGGCGGCTTCGGGGTTTGTCTGGTCGTCCTCCACGACGAGTTCGATCGACCGGCCGATTACGCCGCCGGCCTTGTTGACCTCTTCGACGACAGCCTGCATCGCCTTGACCATGCGCGGGCCGTCGGAGGCACCGGCGCCGGTCAGCGGTGTCAGGACGCCAAGCTTGATGGCCGTCTCTGCCCGCAGGATGCCAGGAGCGCAAAGGCTGCCGGCGACGATGGCGGATGCGGAAAGAAATTCTCTTCTGTTCATTGCGTTCCCTTTTCTTTGCGTTTGCCGAAGTTTGAGTTCTACCCCCCGAGGAACATCCGGTTGATGTCCTCGTTGGCCAGCAGTTCCGGGGAGGGTCCCTCGATGCTGTTCTTGCCGTCGACCAGGATGTAGGTCCGGTCGGAGATCGCCATGGCTTCGCGCGCATTCTGTTCGACGAGCGCGATCGCCTTGCCCGCATCGCGGAGTTTGCGGATTTCAGCGAAAAGCTCGTCTGCCGCCGCCGGGGAAAGACCCGCGGTCGGCTCGTCGAGCAGGATAAGGCCAGGATCCACCATCAGCGCCATCCCGACNGCCAGCAACTGGCGTTGGCCGCCGGAAAGCGTCCTTGCGAGCTGGGTCTTTTTCTTGAGCAGGATGGGGAAGTGTTTCATCACTTCGTCGGCGCGGGCGCGGAAATGCTTTGGCGCGATGTATCCGCCCATTTCCAGGTTTTCGTAGACGGTCATGTTCCCGAAAACATTGTGCTCCTGCGGCACGAATGCGATCCCGTGGCGCGAGACGTCATGCGGCTTCATGCCGTTGATCGGCGCACCGTCATAGACGATGCTGCCTTCCGAAGGCCGCAGCAGTCCGGCAATGGTTTTCAACAGCGTCGATTTGCCGGCGCCATTGGGGCCGACCACGCAGACGATCTCGCGCGCGCCGACGTGAAAGTTGACGCCCTTGAGGATCTGGTCACCGACGGAATAACCAGCGATGACGTTCTCGACGGCCAAGACACTCATTTGCGAGACCCCATGTAAGCGTTCTGCACATCCTTGTTGCCAGCCACGAAATCGAAGGTGCCCTCGATCATCTTTTTGCCGTCGGCCATGACGATGACGTGGTCGCAGAGCCGCGAAATCAGGTCCATCTGATGCTCGATCAGCACGATGGTGACGCCTTCCGAGGCGATGGTGACAAGACGTTCGCCAATCTCGCGAACGAGCGACGGATTGACGCCCGCCATCGGTTCGTCGAGCAGCAGCATGGCCGGATCGCGCATCATCGCCCGACCGATCCAGAAGCTTCTTCTGCCCGCCGGACAGGTCGGATGCCTTGTTGTCCAGCACATGCGAAAGCCTCAGCCGCTCGGCGATACCGAGCGCCTTGTCGATGAGCTGCTTTTCGCGATCGATGCTCGCCTTGCCCCGCATCAGGGACTGAATGAGGCCCTCGCCCGGCTGATCCGTGCCGTAAAGCATCAGGCTTTCGAAGACGGTCAGCCGCGGAAAACCACGAGCGATCTGGAAGGTGCGCACCAGGCCCCTGCCCGAAATCTCATCCGGCCGCATGCCGTCGATGCGTGTTCCCTGGAACCGGATTTCGCCGCTCGACACCGGAAGCACGCCGGAAATGCAATTGAAGAGCGTCGTCTTGCCGGCACCGTTAGGCCCGATCATGCCGACGATACCGCCTTTGGCGATGGTCAGGTCGACGCCGGACAGGGCGTGCACCCCGCCAAAGTTTCGCGTTACTCCGCTGATTTCCAGCATTTCAACCTCATTGAAGAAAACCGAACCGATCCGTCTGACGTGGTAGCATCGTCTCGAGAGGTCAGTATCGTCGTTTAATGTAGTAGCCAGCGAGAACCGTGATCGAGACGATCACAGACAACAGGATGAAGGACAGGGCAGCGCCGAATGGCCAGTTTGCCTTGTTCAATATTTCCCCGACGATCATCGGCGACATCATGCGGAACGACGGGCCGCCCAGAAGCGCGGGCGTCGCATAGGCATTCATCGTCAGGATAAAGGACAGCACGACTGCGGCTAGAATGCCCGGCACGATCTGCGGCAGCTTGACCAGCACGAAGGTCTCGAACGGATTTGCCCCAAGGCTGGAAGCTGCGTATTCGACATTCTCGTCGAGGCCTTCGAAAACGCTCCGCAAAGTCAGCACCACATAGGGCAGGTTCACCGCGACGATGCCGACAAAGACAGCAAACGGCTTGTGCATAAGAAGAAGACCGCCTTCAAAGCGTGTTTTTGTAGAAAGTACCGCCGCGAATGATGGCAGCGAGACTCTCCTCAGGACGCGACAGGATCGCCACGTCCTCCAGCGGATTACCATTGACGACCACGAAATCCGCATAGGCGCCTTCCGCAATCACGCCAATCCGGTTCTCCATCATGCATAGCTTCGCGGAAACCCTGCTCGCCGAATGGAGGATGTCGTGCGCCGACAGAACCTTGGCCCGGATCTCGAATTCCATCGACTGATATTTGTGCAGCTGCCCAAGCAGGTCCGTTCCGAAACCCATCGGCAAACCTGCTTCCTTCATGAGGCGAAGGGATTCCAGGCCACCTGTCCGTACGGTGTCTATCTTGGCTTGGGAATCCGCGCCGAGACCAAAAGCAGCCCCTTCCAGGGCAAGCCCTTCGTAGGCGGCAAGGGTCGGGCAGGCGATCGCACCGGCTTGCGCGGCAAATTTCGCGGTTTCCAGGGTGATGAGGTTGCAGTGCTCGAGAGATTTCACGCCGCATTCCACCGCGCGCCGGATCGATGCATCGGAATAGGTGTGGGCGGAAACGTAGAGACCNTAATTTTCCGCCTCCTCGACAATGGCGCGGATTTCCTCGCGGGAATATTGCAGCACATGGATCGGATCGTTGGGCGAGGAAACACCGCCGTTCGCCATGATCTTGATGAACTCGGCACCGCCCTTGATCTCCTCGCGGGTTGCGCGGCGAACTTCGTCAACGCCATCGGCGATGCGCCCGAGTGCGCCAAGCGAGGCGGCATGCAATTCGCGCTTGTCGTTGCGGGCGCGGTAATCGCAATGGCCGACGGTTTGGCTCAGCGCTTTGCCGCAGATGACCAGCCGGGGCCCGTCGATCAACCCCTCCTCTACCGCCAGCTTGAGCCCGAGGTCCGCCCCGGCGAGGTCGCGAACCGTGGTAAAGCCGCGCATCAGCATCTCATGCATGATCTTGCGTGCACGNAGCGCGATAAGGGAGGACGGAAGCTCGGCGTTCTTGGCAAGATCGACCAGNGTTGCGATGACATGCACATGTGCGTCGATCAGGCCCGGCATCAGTGTCCGGCCCTTGAGGTCGATGCGCTCCAGACCTGCGGCCTCGATCTTCCGCGTCGAAATGCGGACGATGCGGTCGCCTTCGACCTGCACTTCAACGCCATCGAGCAGCACGCCGTTATCGACGTCGAGAACCTTGCCACCGTGAAGAATGTAACCGTCCATGAAGTCCCTCGTTCGCAATTTTCCTAAAGATAAAAACGATCATGTCTGTTTGTAAATAGCAAAAATNGGAAGAATGCCCTTTTTGGTGCAAATGCTGCATCTGCTCACTTATCGGGCAAAATATATTGCNGCCGCACAATCTCGCGCCGTAGCCGGCTTCGAATCCGATCGATGAACCTGAGATCAGGAGCTCTCACCATCGCGAACTGTAGTCAGACCTCGCTTCGGCGGCGCGCCCAGCAAGCTGGACCCTGCTTAAGCTGTACGACGCACCGGTTATCGAATTTGGCATCGAATTTCCTGTCGACAAGTTGAATACAAGATGCTACCTGATGCCACGAGGCGATGGCTCGTGCCGAAATTCCGCATGCGCAGCGCCTGCTCAAGGCCCGGCTCAAAAAAGGAATTTGCGATGAAAGCCAGCATTTTTTCCGGTGTCATTCCGGCTCTGATGACCCCTTGCAAGGATGACCGTACACCC
>Ga0055540_1001079_pt1 | contig 17321 bp, 10 predicted proteins | sample AraplaCvi_mMS_r2_2_FD_55040 | JGI IMG/M metagenome (GOLD analysis project Ga0055540, IMG submission 55040) | Arabidopsis root microbial communities from North Carolina, USA - plate scrape MF_Cvi_mMS_r2 | ecosystem: Host-associated > Plants > Roots > Endosphere | place: USA: North Carolina
CGTCGGCCTGCCTAACGTCGGCAAGTCCACCCTGTTCAACGCCCTGACCAAATCCGGTATCGCGGCCGAGAACTTCCCCTTCTGCACCATCGAGCCGAACACCGGCATCGTGCCGATGCCCGACCCACGCCTGGAGGCCCTGGCGGCCATCGTGATCCCGGAACGCGTGCTGCCGACCACCATGGAGTTCGTCGACATCGCCGGCCTGGTGGCCGGGGCCTCGAAGGGCGAAGGCCTGGGCAACAAGTTCCTGGCCAACATCCGCGAGACCGACGCCATCGCCCACGTGGTCCGCTGCTTCGAAGACGAAAACGTGATTCACGTCTCCAACAGCGTCGACCCGAAACGCGATATCGAGATCATCGACCTGGAACTGATCTTCGCCGACCTCGACAGCTGCGAAAAGCAACTGCAGAAAGTCGCTCGCAACGCCAAGGGTGGCGACAAAGAAGCCGTCGCCCAGAAAGCCCTGCTCGAACAGTTGATCGCCCACTTCACCTTGGGCAAGCCGGCCCGCAGTCTGATCAAGAACATGGGTGCCGATGAGAAGCAGATCATTCGCGGCTTCCACCTCCTGACCACCAAACCGGTCATGTACATCGCCAACGTCGCTGAAGACGGCTTCGAGAACAACCCGCACCTGGATGTGGTCAAGGCCATTGCCGAAGAAGAAGGCGCCATGGTCGTCCCGGTCTGCAACAAGATCGAAGCGGAAATCGCCGAGCTTGAAGACGGCGAAGAGAAGGACATGTTCCTGGAGGCCCTGGGCCTGGAAGAACCTGGCCTGAACCGCGTGATCCGCGCCGGCTATGAAATGCTCAACCTGCAGACGTACTTCACCGCAGGCGTAAAAGAAGTCCGCGCCTGGACCGTTCGCGTCGGTGCCACCGCGCCACAAGCCGCGGCCGTGATCCACACCGACTTCGAAAAAGGCTTCATCCGCGCCGAAGTCATCGCCTATGACGATTTCATCCAGTACAAGGGCGAAGCCGGTGCCAAGGAAGCCGGTAAATGGCGCCTGGAAGGCAAGGAATACATCGTCAAGGATGGCGACGTGATGCACTTCCGTTTCAACGTCTGACGGCTTTCCTGAGCCTATCGCGTGGCAGCACTCACTGCCACGCGACCTTCTCAAGCAGACGTCACGTCAATAGATGCCCTTGATCGACCTCTGCCGCTACCCCGATCAGCCCTATCCCGGCGTCGGGCGCAAAGATCATGTCATCTTCGTCGAGGTTTTCCCGCCAATCCCCGGCCAGCGCGATCTGGAACCGATGGCCTTGGGCGTCTGCTCCCACATCCGCCAGATAAGTGCGGTCCAGTTCCTGGTTGTAAACCATCTTCAGCGTAGTGCCCGTACCGTCTCCGAAGCCGGTATAGCCCAGCGTCGCCACATCGATCTTGTCGTCAACCGTGAAGCCTTCGATAAGGTCGGTAAAGCTCTGGCTGTCAGTACGGTAGCTGTCTTCGGTAGAGGTGTAGCGGAACACGTCGGCGTTTTCCCGGTTATCGGTCCACAACGAGATGTCGGCTCTGTCTCCGCCGTTGAGACGGTCGGCGCCCGCGCCGCCAATGATTACATCCGCTCCAGCGCCGCCGTCGATACGGTCATTGCCGTCCAGGCCATAGATGACTTCCGACAAGGCAGAACCGGTAATCGTATCCGCGGTAGACGCACCTTCAACAGTGGGCGCGGTGAACACCAGGTTGGTGCTGTTCAATTGCCCCACCAGGTTACCGTCCAAGGCCAGTTCAAATCGTAGCCCGGAGGCATCGGCGTCATAGCTCTTGAGGTAGGTGAGCGTGCCGTCTGTGCTGGCCTGGACGGCCAAGGTGCCGTCATGGCCGTCGCCAATGCCGGTGAAGCCCAAGGCAATCAGGTCGATGCGGTCCCGAGAGGCGTCGAAGTCCTGGACCCGGTCGCTGTGGTTTTGCGTCGCAGTGCGGAAACTGTCGCTCAGTTCGGTGAAGCGGAAGATGTCAGCGCCAACGCCACCTTGCAGAAGGTCGCGCCCGCCGTTGCCTTGAAGCACATCATCCCCCTCCAGGCCATGGATAATTTCGGCGGCATCGGTACCCTGCAAGATTTCTTCACCGACGTACCCGTCCACATGGAGCTTGCCATCCTGGCTGCCGAAGCTTGTATCCACACTGCCATCCGCGTTCCAGCGGATGATGCTGAAATCCCCACCGCTCGTACCGGTCGCCAGGATCTTGCCATCGGCCTGTACCGTCAAAGCCACAGGTGTGTCGGCCTCGAAGGTCACCCTGCCATTGAAGCCAAAACTGGTGTCAAAGGAACCGTCAGCGTTAAACCGCGCCACAGTAGCCGAGGTGGAGCCTTCGCCATGGCCCATGACGATGATCTTGCCGTCAGCCTGCACGGTGACCACTGAGTCTTCGCCAAACCCCATGGCAGCACTCAAGTAGAGAACACCGCCATCACCGAAATGGGTATCCAGCTGACCGTCGGGATTGAAGTGCTGCAAGGCGTACGTCGGCTCACCCGCGCCGGCGGCATTGTACGCAGCCCCGACCACGACGCCGCCATCGGCCTGTACCGCAGTAGAGATTCCGCCGTTGTAGTATTCGTCTTCGGGAATGTTGACGGTCAGCACGCCATGGTCGCCAAAGCCATCGACGAAAGTGCCGTCATTGCCGAGCCTGGTCACTGTAGCCTGATCAAATCCGCGGGCGCTGATCTGGAACGTGCCATCCGTATTGGCCGTCAGGTCGATGTCCTTGAAGTCATGGCTGATGTCGACCGTGATAGCGCCGTTTTGACCGAAGGTCGCATCGCGCGTCCCGTCGCTGTTGAAGCGCTCCACCTGAACGCCGATGTTCAGCGCTGTGGCGATCAGCACCTTGCCATCAGGTTGCACCGCCGTCAGCTCGTAGCGCGACGCCGGGGCTGTCGCGGCGGGGACGATGTCGACACCGCCGTCATGGAAGCCGGTGTCCAGGCTACCATCTGCGTTCAGGCGGATAACGCTATGGTTCTGTTCGTAGCCGTAGCTTTCCTCGCCTGGCGCCCCGGGGTAGCCCCATGCCAGGTACTCCGTATAGCCACCGACCAGGATCTTGCCGTCCGGCTGGATAACGATGCTCTGGTTATCATCGAACTGGCCGGTGAGGTCGACCTGGACTGTGCCCGGGCCAGTTCTCACGGTATGAGTACTGACCGTCGTGTTGTCGGTGGTTGCCATGGGTTAATCCTTTAAGGGCATTGGATCCGTCACTCTAGTGGAGCAGGAAGGATTTGCACGCGGCCCCATCGCTGACACGAGCAGCGTCCGACCGATGGCTTTTTTTAGCCGTCTGGCCTCGCTGGAGGGCTGAAAAAGGTGCGCATAGCAAAAAGCCGCGTTGGTTCGCGGCTTTTTCATGGGCGTGGCATAGAGGTACTTGAGATTCGCTACGGCCTAGAACAGATAGCCTATATAGATCGCCCCGCCACCACCGGCCTGCAAACCAGCATTAATGCCTGCCATGACCAACGCGCCCTTGGCCGACTTCGCCAACTGCCGGTTGACCGTGGTGGACGCGATGAGCGCGGTCGCCGGGTTGGCGTTCAGCGCCATCGACAATGCCAGCAGCTTGGGATCGAGCCCGAACAGCAGGGCCGTGGCCGAGCCACCAATCCCCAGGCCCACGCCCACTTCGGTATACATGCAAGGGCCAGTGATGTCGTCACTGGTCAGGTCGCGACTGACCAGGGCGTCGCTGACGAAGACCTTGCCGGTGCTGGGAAACGCCTCGGCCGCACCGGCCGCACTCACGCCCTTGCCCTTGATCTGGATATTGATCTTGCCGAAGCGCGGCAGCCTCGCGCCAAACCCGGCACCCACGCCGACCCCGCCATAGCGGTAGCTGATGTCTTCGCCTTGGGGCGAGCGCAGGATAATCGAGCCGCCACTGCCCGCCACCATGACCACAGTCAGGCCACCACCGCTGGCGGTCTGGTACTGCCAACGACTTTCATTGACCGGGAGTGGGATGTTGTAGCTCATACGTTCAAAGTCCTTTATGTGAATGAACCGCACCGCGGCCGCGTGGCCGGATGGCTTTTAGCAGGCCGACAAAAGTGAACACCAGGCCGATGAATCCCAATACTCCAGAGGTGCCCCACAGGGCGGCCGGGGCATCGACGATGGCGCTGCCCGCCGGCTGCTCGGGCAAATAATGCACCCGCACCGGCTGGTCCTTCTGGTAACCGAAGATAAAACCGCCTTGGGGGTAGGAGATCTTTTCGCCGCTGGCGGTGGTGAAAGCGATCTCAGGATGCGAACCACCGGCATTCAAGTGGCTGACAATGCCATCGGCAGTCTGTGCCCGGGCGAGAAAGTCGCGTCGATCGATTGTGAGATTGACGGCAATGCCCAACAAGCCAATGCCAATCAGGGCAAAAAGCAGGCCCAGCAGAATTGTCCCGATACGTGACGGGGTGTCGTTAGCCATGGTTTATCTCGGCGTTCATCCATGAAAGAGGCCGTCAGGATAACAAAGAAGTCTCGCTATCCCCCCAACAAAATTATTCAGGGCCAGGAGAAGCCGCTGCCTCTTGCATGAAGCGTCGAGGCAGCTTCCAGACCTATGACCTATGCCTGGACCAGGTTGGCAATCTTGACGTCCGGATCGACGTCAGCCTCGTAGTCCACCCCTTCGATGCCGAAACCGAAGAGACGCAGGAACTCCGCCTTGTAACCGACAAAATCAGTCAGCTCGTAAAGGTTATCGGTGCTGACCTGATCCCAGAGTTGCTTGACGCGATCCTGGACTTCGGGAGCCAGTTCCTTGTAGTCCACGCGCAGGCGCCCCTCCTCATCCATCACGGGAGAATGGCCGTACAGGCTGTCTTTGTAGAGCGCATGGACCTGTTCGATACACCCCTCGTGCGTGCCCCGCGCCTTCATGACTTTAAACAGCAATGACAGGTACAGCGGCATGATCGGGATCGCTGAGCTGGCCTGAGTCACCACGGCTTTCAATACCGAGACCCGCGCATCGCCCCCCAGGGCAGCCAGTCGCTCACGAATGCCAAGGACTTTCTGATCCAGGTCCTTCTTGGCCGCGCCAATGGAGCCATTCCAGTAGATGTCATGCGTCAGCTTTTCGCCCAGGTAGGTGAACGCGGTCGTTTTCGCCCCGTCGGCCAGGACACCTGCGTCGTGCAGGGCATCGATCCACATTTGCCAGTCTTCGCCGCCCATTACGGCCACCGTGCCATCGATTTCGCTCTGGGTCGCCGGTTCCAGGGTCGTGTCCTTGACCACTTCTTTATCCGTGTCCAGACCCCGCAAAGTCACGGCCTTATCGAGCGGCTTGAGGGTAGAACTCAATACCACACCGGTCTTGGGGTGTGTCCGGCGTGGCGCGGCCAGGCTGTAGACAACGAGGTCGATCTTGCCCAAGTCGCGCTTGATGACGTCGATGGTCTGCTGTTTGATCTCATCGGAAAAAGCATCGCCGTTGATGCTCTTGGCGTAGAGGCCCTCTGACTCGGCGAAAGAGTGAAAGGCCGCGGTGTTGTACCAACCAGCGGTGCCGAGCTTGCCTGGATCACCTTCACGCTCGAAAAACACCCCCAGGGTCTTGGCGCCACAACCAAAAGCGGCGGTTATCCGCGCAGCCAGCCCGTAGCCGGTCGATGCACCGATCACGAGTACGTTCTTTGGCCCAGCGGTGATGGGGCCTTGGGCGGTCACGTAGTCGATCTGACTCTTGACGTTGGCTTCGCAGCCAGTGGGGTGGGTGGTCACACAGACAAAACCACGAACGCGCGGCTTGATGATCATAGAGAATCTGCCTCTTCCAGGATGTAGAGCGCCAACACTGGCAATATTAAGTCGTAGACGCCTGGAAAGTTGAAGCGTCACGATGAATGCGTCCTGACGTGGTCGGACTCACCAACGGTAGACTCACCACTAACGCGGCGAACATGACCGGCCGACCGTTATCGATGGGCAATGACCACCCGGATCGCTTTCAGGCAGCCGATCTCGCGGAGCAGCAAGTGCACGATTTCATCGATGGACAAGTCCGGCGCGCGGCTATCGGCCAGCCGATTTCTCCAGATTGAATCAAGTTGGCGAGTGTGGGGCTATGGGAATGATTGGGACGCTGTTCAAACATCGCAATCACGCCGGTTTCACCGTTGCGGCGATTCGCCCGGGTTGAAGGGTGCCCGCGCTCCAGGCTGGCGCCTGGAGCGGGTTGGAAAAAAACTAACTCCTTTTGACCTTGAAGCGTCCCAGCACACGCTGCATCAGCGATGCCCGCTCCGAAAGGTCCTTGGCCGCCACCGCGCACTCTTGTGAGTTGGACTGGTTTTTCTGTGTCACTTCATCGATCTGCTCCAAACCGATGCTGGCCTGCTGCAAGCCCGAAGCCTGCTCGCTGGAGGCTTGATAGATCAGCGAAACCAGGTTGGAAACCGCGCTGGTTCCATTGACGATGTTCTTCAGCGATTCGGCGGTCCGGCCGGCGATGATCATGCCGCGCTGGGTCTTGCTCGAGGAGTCGGCGATCAGCGCGGCCGTCTGCTGGGCGGCCTCGGCGCTGCGGGCGGCCAGGCTGCGCACTTCATCGGCCACTACGGCAAAACCGCGCCCAAGCTCACCGGCCCGAGCCGCTTCGATGGCCGCGTTCAGGGCCAGCAAATTGGTTTGTGCAGCGATGTTGTCGATGGTGGTGATGATCGCGGTGATGTCCTTGCCCGAATTGTCGATCTCGGCCATGGCGGCAATCAGCTCGCTCATCAGTTTATCGCTCTCCCCCGCATCGGCTCGCGACGCCTGGGATTGCTCATCGGCCTTCTTGGCGTTGGCGGCGTTGTCCCGGGTCTGCGCCGCCATTTGCGTCATCACCGCACTGATTTCGGTGATGGACGAGGCGGAATTGGACGCGCCATCGGACAGTGACTGGCTCAGGTCGGTAACCTGCGCCGAGCTGCCGGTAATCTGCGTGGCGCTGATTTGAACCTCGGAAATCAGTTGGTTGAGGTTGCTGACCATCTTCTCCAGTGACTTGCCCAGGGTATCGTGGGGCGAAGACAAGCGAACCTCCAGGTCCAGGTCTCCCTCGGAAATGCGCTCGGCCACCCGTACTTGCCGTTGCAGGCTTTCAGACATGTCGTTAAGGGCCGCAGACAACTGCCCGACTTCATCCTCGGATTTCTGCACCAGACGCCGGGAGAAATCCCCCAGGCTGATGTTGCCGGCCAAGGCCGCGGCCTCGCGGATCGGCCCGACGATCTTCGCGGCGGCAAACCACAGGGCGGCCAGGGCCAGCAGCGAAATACCCAAGCCTACCGAGACTTGCCAGATGCTGTTGCTGATACTGCGCGCCTGCAACTCCTGCTCCAGGGCAATGGCCTGGCTCATGACCACGGCCTTGGGCAGGCGAATCAGTACCGCCCAGGGCTTGCCAGTACGACCGAGCGTAATGGGCATCAGCACTTCGATATTCTGGGTTTGAGGGTTGAGCAAGCCGTCACTACGACCGCCCTGGATATCACTCAGCACTTTTTCCCAGGACTCAGGCAGCAAGGCCTTGATGGACTGACCAATCAGATCAGTGCGCTGGCTGTCCGCGACTACCAGCCCCTGGTTACTCAGGATCGACACCGTGCCCTTGCCACCGTAGAGCTCGGCGGACATCTGCTCGCTGAGTTTCTGGATAAAGGCGATATCGTAGTCCGCACCGACCACACCATAGAACTTGCCATTGGCGACGATCGGAACCGACAAGGTGGTCAGCCATACGTTTTTACCCTGGACCACGTAAGGAATGGGGTCCAGCACGCTTTCCTTCAGGGTGTCGCGCGGGCCGCTGTACCAACCGCCTTTAGGCACACCATTGGGGTGACGATCCGGCGAGTCATACTCGACCAACGGCTGCACCGCGACATGGCCACCGGCGCTGCGGGTCCAGTAAGGCGTGAAGCGCCCCGTCTGTGGATTACTGCCATCCTGGGTGTTGCGCGATGCCAGATCCTGTCCATCCAGCGCATCCGGTTCCCAGCAGGAATAGGTGCCATTGAAATCGGGGTTGTCCTTGAGGACGCCGAGCAACACCGTATTGATCTGCTCCCGGCCCAATGCCAGGGGGCTTGGCGTGGCCTTGCTGGCGGCAAAGGCATTGGCCATGGTGCGGGCCGCACCCAGGGCATTTTGCAACTTGGCCTGAATGGCGTTGGCCCGGGATTCGGCCAGGTTCTGAATTTCCCGGATGGTTGATTTTTCCACCAGCGCCGAGACTTCGGTGGCCACGTATTGCTCATTGGCCCGTGCGGTAAAGAGCCCGTAGATAATCAGGCTGACCGATGAAACAAACAGGCAAACGCCTGCCGTGACACAAATGCGTGCCTGCAATGACTTGAACTTCATATCATCCCCTGCCTGATTTCTATTTATTGCCAGCGTTAAAGACGACGGTCTCTAACTCATGCACGACGCAGCGAATAAGCATCGATCACGGCTGTTTACGCGGCCTGCGAGACAATCGCCTTGAAAGGGCACGGCGATACAGCTGCTTTATAAGTATTTGAAACGTGGCAGGTTGGGGGCACAAAAGCAGTAGAGGTATTCAAGTCAGGAACCGAAGGCCTTATGTCCAGGACAGTAAGGGCGATAGCTGGAAAGAATGCGAAGCCTGCTTGTCCAGTAACCACAGGGTCACCCTTGAATAATGCCGCAGAATCCATTCAGACCAATAACCACAACAGCAAATTAACACGGTCGAGATTTGTACAAAATCGAACTTAGGACTTATACAAAATAGTGCTTTAGGCGTAATTCGCCGGGCCCCGTCATCCGGATGAAAGTGTCCACAAGCGACGTGAACACCGTGCCTTACCGTGAATATCTGAGGCGTCACGCCGGGCCATTTGATCCTGAAAAGGGCTGGGCACCCCGTCGCGTTATCGACTATAGGAGGGCATCGCCAATGGCACCGGCTGCGGGTTGGCGATGACCCAGCGCACAGCCAATTCACAAAGACGATCAGTGTGCTCGGCGTCATCGTTGCCATTGCGCAGAGCAACTGCCAGCGCCCGTGTTTCAGCGAGTTCGGCCGCCGGCAAGGACACGGCGCTGCCCACGTGGTCAACCAGAGCCGCCAACATCGCTTTGAAATCCGCGTCCCAGTTGGCCGAGCCGTTGTGGTGAATCTCTCGGGAGATACGGCCACTGATGCGGATCACCTCACCTTGCATCGTCGCTGCGGCACCAGAGGATGGCACCAGCAGCTCCCACAGTTGCTGATGCTGGTCAGGCCAGCCGTTGGCCGTGACGACGATAGCGGCCTGACCGTCGTGAACCTTGCGGGAGGCAACGGGAGTGACGTCGAAAAGACGATAAAGACTGGCCAGGGCAGCGTCCGTTGCCTCGAGATAGTCCGGGTTGAAAGAGGCCCGATGAAACTCGAATTCACGGCCGATGCGCTGCACCTCGGCGAGCATGCCGTCATCGGGTTGCAACCCTGCCGCCAGCAGAGTCTGGGCGATTTTCGCGGTGGCCTCGATATCGGCATTGCGGGTAGTCGCCAGGGCAATATGCAGCACACTCTGTCCCTGCCGACTCTTGGCATCGACATTGGCGCCACGGCGGATCAGGGCCGCGATGGCCTCGGCTTTGTGACTGTTGGCCGCGGCATGCAGCGGCGTGTGGCCCTGGTAATCCTGTGCCTCGATATCGGCGCCCAGATCCAGTAGCAGGTCGACACCGCCGATCCAGCTCGAACTGCGATGATGCAGGGGCGTTCGTTGGTAAGTGTCGCGGGCATTGATGTCGGCGCCCTGCTCCACCAGCCAGCGGGCCAGTTCATCGGGACAGTTGTAGAAGCCCAGCGCGGTGCTCTTGCTGTAACCGCCGGTGGCTTCAAGCTCGCATTCATCGAACACGGCGACCAGCTCGGCAAACGAGGCGTGCTCCAGCAACTGAGCGAAATCCTTCGGCAATGTCTTGCGTTTACGCTTACCCATGGCGGCGGTCACCGTTCTGATCAAAAAGGTCTTCATCATAAAACTGGATTTCATTGGTAACAGCCATCTCGATGGGGTTAAACCTCACGCCACATCCGATTGTCTTCCACGACAAATGAACCAAAGAGCCCACTGCACTCGGTGCCATCCGGTGCCTGCACTGAGACCCCTGCACCGATACTTGTAACAGCAAAGTGAAGTGCGGAAATCGGACCTGGTGCGCTAGCGAGTAGTAATGCCTGCGCAACGATGTCACGAGACATCTGAATGCTAGGTTTATCTTCAAGCAGATCCTCTTCGAGGTACCGGGCAACTCGCTCCATTTCTCGCAGTTGGCCGCCTCCAGAGAATTTCAACAGATCAAACCAATAGGGATGAGCCATCACCAGTTGCAAAAACTCCGCGAGCGAAGCCGCGACTATTCCAGCCTGCCCCTCAGAGGTGACGTAGAGAATCGAATCGCTGGAACCCCCCTGCAGGAATACACCGCCAGCGCCTTCGGTGGCGATAGGCAGGAAAGACTCTGGCGCCTTGACGGTAAACCATACCGACTCGTCAGGCACAGGAGCGAAATCAATATCGAACGCGGTCGCCAAGGTCTGTGCCAGATGCCGATTCTTTGCGATGTGATGTGCCGTTTCTTCCATGAAAGTCTCGCGTTTGGCCTGAGCGACGGCTGGAGGCAGGCGCCCGCTCGATATGGCAGTGCATGGGTTCAGCGAAGTATGACACCTCCCGGAATCGCTTCGAAGAACCTCAGGCAGGGTATGAATGCCGGGCTACACTTCATGCGCGTTCTGCAAGGCATATCACTCAAACGCCTTCATCCGCAGATAGGGAGATTCGTATGAACCGTCTCGCAACCTATGGATATATAAAGAGACCTGCCCCCTCCGTTTCCACACCGTCGCCAGCGACTGGCCGCATTGCAAGACATCAGCCTGGCTGACCCCCTCATCCAAACCACCTCCTGGATCTGTTGATGCGCCTCCAGGCCTGGTTGCAACACCAAACTTGCAAGGTTTCCCGACCGATCGAGTCGGCGCAGTGGGCATAGACGCGCGGTATTTGTGCGACCGCAGCCCGGCCCATGCCCCGTCGCTCATTTCCGACAACAACCGCAAGGCGTCCACCCAATGCAGTGAAAAGGAGATTCACATGAACAACCTGAGCGATACAGCGCTGGCAACATCCACCAACCCCAGCATTTTCCGCACCGTGCCACTCGGCGAGCCGGTCCAGGCCGACAGCGGCAACATTCCACCCAATACGCGGATGCTGCCCGGTCAGTGGGCGGCAGCGGCCGGCAACGGCTATGTGTTGCTGCTGCAGACTGACGGCAATCTGGTGCTGTACCAGGTCGTCACGGGGCCCGTGTCGGCCAACAGCTCGTTCACCGGTAGCGCGATCTGGGCCACGAACACCGACGACGGTGCCTATTTCGACGTCCAGACCGATGGCAACCTGGTCCTGGGTACCAGCGACGGCAACGTGGCGTGGTCGCCTTATACCAACGGCATCGACCCTCAGGAATTGCGCGTACAGAACGACGGTAACCTGGTGCTGTACAACACCCTCGGCCAAGCCTGCTGGGCCTCGAGCAGCAATCACTATCAGGTCTGGCCACCGACTCGTTGGGTCAATGTGCAAAGCAGCCTCGTCGCGCCCGTGAAAGGCGTGCCCTTTGTACTCACCGCCGGTTCCGACGGCATGACGTTGAGCCCCTTCGTGGCCGGTTCGCCCAACCAAATCTGGCAAATCACCGCCGATGGACGGCTGCTCAGTGGGCTGCTCGGCGGGTTGGTGTTGGGTCAGGATGCAGGCAGCAGTACGGCAATCAACACAACACAGAACGTGCCCGTCCCGGTCGAGCAGACCTGGCTCTGGGGAACGGGACTGGGCCCCACCACCCTCCAGAACAGCGGTTCGAACCAGTACCTGAGTGTCGACATCGCAGAGGGCTCGGTACAGATGCAAGATACCGACACTTCGGGCCAATGGTACTTCATGCCCACCACTCCCCTGGACAGCATCATGGCCTTGCCGGCGTCCGACCCGCCCTTTCCAGCCTTTACGCCTGACCAACAGGTGGTCTACGACTGGATCAACAGCAAACTGGCCGCCATGAACAATCAACCCCATTTGATCCTGCGCGAACAGTACACCAACGGCGCCAGCACCCTGGATGGTTACCGACAAGACATGCTCGGCCTGGACTACAGCGCATTCGAGCCGCAAGTCTGGCAACCCGTGGTCGATCAACTCAAGTTGGAGCTCAGCGCAGCGAGCGCTGTTAACAGCCTGTTCGCCTGCTACAGCAGCTTCCACACCCAGTTGTTCGTGGACCAGGGGGCGCTGCTCTCCGAGCTGGGCCAGGATGCCGGCTTCGAGGACGGTGACTCGACCAACATCGGCGGCATCATCCTGGCGGTGCTCTCGGGCGTCATCTACACCGTGCTCTCGGCGGAGACGATGGAAGGCGACATCAATTATTTCGCCGTCGCGGCCAACGTTCTCCAGAGCGGCATCAATGTGGCGGTCGCGGCCCAGAGTTCGAGTGTTTCTCCCAGCCTGTTCCAGGTGGCCTACGCCGACCTCTGGGGGCAATTGAGCGCTACCTTCGAAGGGTTGCTGAGCACTTTCGGCAGCATGGAAAACGCGATACTGACCGACTGGGCCAAGCTGGAGGTCACCTATACGCTGATCGCCTCCAAAGCGCCCGACGGGTTGTTCTGGAACTCCGGTGAAACCGGAAACATGGTGACAGCCGCCAAGCACGGTTACGTGCTGTCGGTGATGCAGATGCTGCTGCCGGCCAAATTCCAGATCTACCAATACCTGGACGTCAATGACAACCCCATCGACGGTGTGCCCGCCTATGCGCAGTACATCACTGCGGCGATCGACGGGACCTACTTCAAATACTGGATCGCCGACTCGACGGACTGGTCAATCTATCCGGAAGAAATCGCGCTCACCCAGGTGTGGGACAACGGTGGCTCGAAGGACGACTTCTTTAACAGCAGGAACGGTTGGGCGTTCGCCTTGACGCGGCCCTACACCTACAGCGGCAACGCCGCCAATTACCTGGTCATCGCGCTGACCAACCTGAGCCCGAACACGCTGGTGGCCACGGTGTTCAATCCATCCCCCACCTCCGCCGGGCCGTCCCCACAAACCCTGTATCCCTACGAGACGGTGTTGATCGAGGCCGAAGCTGCATATCCTGGTGGCGTAGCGATCACTCTCTCGATCTTCGACCCTTCCCGTGGCAACTACTTCGACGAGCCAATCGCCTCGTTCGATGCCTTTCAGGATTACTCTGGGTTCGCGGCCGGTAATGTGCGCACCGCCAACGCCACGACGGCGGGCGACTACCAACTGTCGACACCACTGTGCAACACGGGCGGGTACAAGCAATACCCTGGCGCCATCCAGGCCAGTATCTACCGTCCTTGAGGGGTGAATCGCAGGCATGAGGAGCGGGACCCTGTGGGAGCGAGCCTGCTCGCGATTGCGCAGGCTCAGTCACATCGATGCTCCCCGCCTCAGGCCTTTCGAGTCCTCGGCAAGAAAATCGCCAATACCCCGAACAACGGCAGGAACGAGCACAACCAATACACGTACTCGATGCCACGGATGTCCGCCAGATGCCCCAGCAGCGCGGCGCCAATCCCGCCGAAACCGAACATCAGCCCGAAGAACACGCCGGCGATCATCCCGACATTGCCCGGCACCAATTCCTGGGCATACACGACGATGGCCGAGAACGCCGAGGCCAGGATGAAACCGATGGCCACGCTGAGGATACTGGTCCACAACAGGTCGACGTGAGGCAGGATCAAGGTGAACGGTGCCACGCCGAGGATCGAGAACCAGATCACCGCCTTGCGCCCGATCCGGTCGCCAATCGGCCCGCCGAAGAAAGTCCCCGCCGCCACCGCTCCGAGAAACAGGAACAGGTGCAACTGCGAAGAGGCCACCGACAGGTCGAACTTCTCGATCAGATAGAACGTGAAGTAGCTGGTGAAGCTGGCCATGTAGAAGTACTTGGAAAACACCAGCAGCCCCAGCACCACCAGCGCACTCAAGACCCGGCCCTTGGATAGGCCATGGGTGGCCGCCTGGCCTTGCTTGAGCTTGAACAAGTTCAGGTGATTGGCGTACCAGCGGCTGATGCGGTACAGCACGAACAGCGCAAACAGTGCGAACAACCCGAACCAGGCCACATTGCCTTGCCCGTAGGGAATGATGATCGCCGCCGCCAGCAGCGGGCCGAAGGCCGAGCCGGCGTTACCGCCCACCTGGAACGTCGATTGCGCCAGCCCGAAGCGGCCGCCCGAGGCCAATCGCGCCACCCGCGACGCTTCCGGGTGGAAGGTCGACGAACCGATGCCGATCAATGCCGCCGCCAACAGGATCAAGGCAAAACTGCCGACCATGGACATCATCACAATGCCGACCAGCGTACACACCGTTCCGGCCGGCAGCAGCCAGGGCTTGGGGTGGCGGTCAGTGTGATAACCGACCCAAGGCTGCAACAAAGAAGCGGTCAACTGGAACGTCAAGGTGATCAAGCCAACCTGGGTGAACGTCAGGCCATAGCTGTCCTTGAGCATTGGATAAATCGAGGGCAGCACCGCCTGGATCAAGTCGTTGATCAGGTGCGCCAGCGCCACGGCGCCGATGATCCGCATGACCAGCGGGCTGCTTTGCGCCGGGGCGGTAACGGGTGGGGTGACAGCCTGGGTATTGCTGATAGCCATGGGAGTTTCCATACGACAGAGGGCGCACGCGGGCAGGTGCGTCAATGTGCCATTTTTCGGTGCAGCAAGGCTATCCCCTTAGCTAGCTATCGACCTTGAAAAATTGTCGAAATCCAAGGTGATAGCTCAACGCCATGGTCTGAATCTTGCCTTGTTAATCAGCTACAACGCGGCCCCTTACAAAGGGGACCGAGAATGGGAAGTTTCGCTACAGAGCTGGCCTACCGAGCCGATTTGGACAAACTTTCGAGGCCTTTTAAAAGGGCACCTGTTTCAGCACTTGTGTAGAAACGCACAAAAACAGTGCAAGGGTGTTCAGGGGAGTATGGGCATGCAGGCTTTTTTATCACCCGGAATCAGGTTGTTGGGGCACTTCGGCTTCGCCCGCAAATTCCAATTGCTGTTCCTGCTTTTTATCCTGCCGCTCATGGGCAGCCTGTGGCTAATCGGCCAGGATTATCGCGACAAACTCAGCCTGATTTCCGGGGAACGCACCGGGGTGCGCCAATTGCTGGCCCTGGATAACCTCGACAACTTGCTCACCGCCCAGCGCAACCGCGCCGCCCGCTGGCGTGCCACCGAAACCAATCGGCAACCAACCCCGGCGACGCTGGCTGCCATGGCGGCATTCGATGCCGTTCAACCGGCCCTCAACCAGGCCGCCAGTGACCTGGCCACTACCCTGCAAACCGAAGGCGCTGAAGCCGATACCCTCGCCCGCTATCAAACCCTGCAAACCAGCCTCAACGGTCTGGATTCGAAAAGCCTGGGCAGCGTGGGCTGGTGGCCCGACGGCTACGACCGCTTCACCGCCGCCCTCAGCGCCCTGCAAGCCTTGCGCGAGCAGATGGTCATGGACAACCGCCTAACCCTCGCCTCCTGGTTGGAAACCTATCTGCTGACCCAGATTTCCACTCAGCAGACGCCCGACCTGATCGAACGGGTCGGCCGCCTGGCCAGCGTCGGCCAGGCCTCCGTGGTGTCGGGCCAGTTCACGCTGCAGAGTCGCCTGCAACTGCGGGACCTGCGCAGCCGTATCGGTGACGCACGGGACCAACTGGTCAAGACCGGAGCACTCCTGGAAACCCGCCTGCCCAGCGAATTGCAAACCTGGGCCGGACAGTACCAGGGCAGCCTCAAGCACTTGGATGCTGGCCTGAAAGTGCTGGATGACGGCGTGTTCGGCGGCTCCATCAACCTCAAGCCCGAAGACTTCGAGAAACACATGGATGCCCTTCTCGCTGATCTGGCGACCCTGCGGCAACAGTCGCTGGTGGCACTGGATACGCGCCTGGACCATTACCACGGTTCGGCGATCCGCCAGTTCACCCTGGTAGCGACGGTGCTGGGCTGCCTGCTGCTGGCCGCGCTGTATCTTTTTGTTTGCCTGCAAGCGTCGATCCGGCGCAGCGCCAGTGGTATCACCCTGCTGGCCGAAGCCCTGCGCGACGGCAATCTCAGCCTGCAAGTGCCGGTGCAAGGGCGCGATGAACTGGCGGCCATCAGCACTGCCCTCAACGTCGCCGTGGTGCAGTTGCGCACCAGCCTGCTGGGGGTGGACCACGAAACGTTGCAGTTGAGCAATGCCGTGCGCACCCTCAATACGCACTCCAGCGGCGCCTTGGGAGAAGTCGAGGCCCAACAGATGCAGATCAGCCAGATCGCTGCCGCCGCGACGCAACTGGCCGCCACCTCCCAAGGCGTGGCGAAGAGCTGTGAACAGGCATCCGACAGCGCCCAGCAAACCCGCCGCATTGCCACCGACAGCAGCCGCGACAGCCAACGCACCACGGCGAGCATCCAGCAGCTCAACCAGCGCCTCAACGAAACCGCCGCCGCATTGGGGCGAGTCAGTGAACAGGGGCAACAGATTCAACTGGTGGTCGATACCATTCGTGGCGTGGCCGAGCAGACCAATCTGCTGGCCCTCAATGCCGCCATTGAAGCGGCTCGCGCCGGAGAACAGGGCCGTGGTTTCGCGGTAGTGGCCGACGAGGTGCGCAGCCTGTCACAACGCACCCAGTCCTCCACGCAACAGATTGCCGCCACTGTCGACAGCTTGCGCGCCACGGTCAACGAAGCCGTCAGCCTGATGGAAGCCGCCTGCGGCCAGGCCCAGACCGACGCCCAAGCGGTCACCGGCCTTGGCGAACGCCTGGGAGAAATTGCCAGCGCGGTGCAAAGCGTCACCGACACCCTGGCGCAGATCGCCACTGCCGTGGATGAACAAGCCAGCACCGCCGATGAGGTCAGTGGCAATATCCAGCAGGTCGACCAGGCGGCGATGCGCTTGCTCGAAGGCGCACGAGCGGTGAACCTGGCGGCGGACACGCTGAGCCAGGGAAGCCAGGCCTTGAGCGCCAACACAGGGAGATTTCAGCTCGGCTGACAAGGATTTGCAGCGAGGATTGTTAAGCGGTTGAAAGCGCAGAGAAATATTTCAGATTTACGCTTGACACATCTTCGTTACCGGCGAATAATGCGCGCCACTTGGCTACATAGCTCAGTTGGTTAGAGCATAGCATTCATAATGCTGGGGTCCGGGGTTCAAGTCCCTGTGTAGCCACCAAGTA
>Ga0055540_1001087_pt1 | contig 17243 bp, 18 predicted proteins | sample AraplaCvi_mMS_r2_2_FD_55040 | JGI IMG/M metagenome (GOLD analysis project Ga0055540, IMG submission 55040) | Arabidopsis root microbial communities from North Carolina, USA - plate scrape MF_Cvi_mMS_r2 | ecosystem: Host-associated > Plants > Roots > Endosphere | place: USA: North Carolina
ATGACGTCATGATCGACGTCATCCTGCTGGGCACGGGAAGCCCGATGGTCGACCCGCACCGCGCCGGCCCGGCGACGCTGGTGCAGGCCGGGGGCCAGACGNTCCTGGTGGACTGTGGCCGAGGAGTCTTGATGCGCGCCGCGGCGATNGGCGTCGGCGCGGCGAACGTCTCGGCGCTGCTGCTGACCCATCTGCACAGCGACCACATCACCGACCTNTCCGACGTCATCACGACGCGGTGGATCTCCACCTTCACCCGCACTCCCCTGCCGGTGTACGGGCCGCCGGGCACGGCCGCCGTCGTCGAGGCCGTCCTCGCCTCACTCGCGCCGGACATCGGCTACCGCGTCGGCCACCACGCCGACATCACCGAGCCGCCGACGGTCGAGGTCCACGAGGTGACCGAGGGCACCATCTGGGACGTCGACGGGGTGACCGTGACGGTGGGGCTGACCGATCATCGTCCGGTCGAGCCGACCATCGGCTTCCGGGTCGAATTCTCCGGCGCCGCGGTGGTCGTGGCCGGTGACTCGGTACCGTGTGCCAGCCTGGACACCCTCAGCGCCGGCGCGGATGCGTTGGTGCACACGGCGATTCGCAAGGACCTGGTGGAGTTGGTGCCGAACCAGCGGCTGCGGGACATCCTCGACTACCACTCATCGGTGGAGCAGGCCGCCGACACCGCGGCGCGAGCCGGGGTCGGCACGCTGATCCTCACGCACTACGTGCCTGCGCTGACCGTCGGCCAAGAGGACGAGTGGCGCGCGCGGGCGGCCACGGTCTTCGGCGGCAGGGTCGAACTCGGTGACGACCTGCTGCGCGTCGAGGTGCGCCCTACGCCAGCCGGGTGATCTCGACGACGACGTCGAGGTCGGTCGACCCCTCGCCGGAGTAGATGCCCTTGAGCGGGGACACGTCGTGATAGTCGCGGCCCACCCCGACGCTGATGTACTGCTCGGTGATCTCCTTGTCGTTGGTGGGGTCGTAGTGCCACCACCCACCCGTCCACGCCTGAATCCAGGCGTGACTCTGACCGTCGATCGTGTCGCCCACCTTCGCCTCGGCGTTGGGGTGCAGATACCCCGAGACGTACCGCGCGGGAATTCCCATGCTACGCAATAGGATCAGGGTCAGATGCGCGAAGTCCTGGCAGACGCCCTTGCCCTCGCGCAACGCGTCGAGGCCCGAGGAGTGCACGCCCGTGGTGCCCGGCACGTAGTCCAACTCGGCGTGCACCCATTGCGCGGCCTCGATCACCGCCTGCTGCGGATCGTGATACTTCGCGATGCGCTCGCCGACGCGGGTCAGGCGCCGGCTCACCGGGGTGTACTCCGAGGCGGAGAGGTACTCGTCGAACTTGTCCTTGACNGCCGGTGACTCCAGGTCCTCCCACGTGAGGTGTTCCTCCGGCACCTCGCCCTTGTCGGTCTCGACGACCGAGGACGCCGTCACCTCNAGNTCGGCATGCGGCGCGTGCAGGTCGAACGCCGTGACGGCCGTGCCCCAGTAGTCGACGTAGCGGTAGGACCGGGTCGCGGGGACCGTCTCGATGCGGTTGAGGACGACGTTCTGCCGGGAGTCCGACCGCGGGGTCAGCCGGGCCTCGTTGAACGACGCGGTGACCGGAGACTTGTANGCGTAACCGGTTGCGTGGATCACTCGCATGCGCCACATTATTTTCTCCTCTTCNCGCNAGCGCTCATCGACTCAGACCTCGCCCTCTTCGATGACCAGCGATCCGTTGCGACCCGCGTCGGTCCAGGCGACCCACGGTGCCGAGTAGAAGTACTCCTGCGCCAACGCTTCTCCGACCTCGGCGCAGGTGATCTGCAGGGCGCCGAGCCGTTCGTCGAGGGATTCCAACAGCACCCCGGACCGCAGGAACTCCAGCTCGCTGCGGGCGCGCCCCAACANNCGCTGCGCCTCGGCGGTNGCCCCNACGCGGTTGAGCCTGCGGTGGTGTAGTTCGTCGAGGCTGTGCTCGGCCAGCCGCAGCGAGTACATCACCGACCGTGGGAACAGCCGGTCGAGCATCATGAACTCGACCACGCGCCCGGCGTCGAGGACACCGCGGTAGGTCCGCAGGTAGGTGTCGTGGGCACCGGCCGACCGCAGCACCGTCACCCAGGCCGGCGAGGAGGCGCTGTCACCGACGCGCGACAGCAGCAGCCGCACGATCATGTCGACCCGCTCGATGGCCCGGCCCAGCACCATGAACCGGTAGCCGTCGTCACGCGAGAGCGTCGAGTCGGCCAGCCCGGCGAACTGCGCGGCCCGGCCCTCGATGTAGGACAGGAATTCGTGCGGCCCGAGGCGGCGGGCGGCGCGTTCGCGTTCCGGCAGGGCGTTGTAGGTCGTGTTCAGGCACTCCCAGATCTCGGTCGAGGTGACTTCCCGTGCGCCGCGGGCATTTTCGCGGGCCGCCGAGATCGAGTCGACGATCGAGCAGCCACCCGGGGTGTCGCGGCTGAACGCGACCAGGTCGGTCAACGACCACAGGTCGAGTTCGGTCTTGGGCGGGGTGATGCCGAGCACCTTCAGCAGGGTCCGCGACGCCTGGTCGGGGTCGACGCTGGAGTCCTCGAGGAGCTGGTGGACGGTGACGTCGAGGATGCGCGCCGTGTCGTCGGCCCGCTCGACGTAGCGGCCGATCCAGTACAGCGACTCCGCGTTGCGTGCCAGCATCAGTTCACCGCCCGCTGTTGTTGCTGTTGCTGCTGCTGTTGCTGCTGCTCGTCTTGGCTCTCGACGTTGCCGCCGGACTGCGACTGCCTCTGCGACTGCGCGGGCCCGTCGCCGTTGCGCTCCTTGGCCGACTTCGCCTTGGGAAGGGCGCGAACGACTTCCGCGGCGGCCAGTTCGCGATCGGCCACCGAGGTCCGCGACGCCAGCACCCAGGTGTCCTTCGAGCCGCCACCCTGGCTGGAGTTGACCACCAGGGATCCCTCGGGCAGCGCGACACGGGTCAAACCGCCTGGGAGTACCCACACGTCGTCACCGTCGTTGACGGCGAACGGTCGCAGGTCGACGTGCCGCGGAGCCAGGCTGTCCTCGATCTGCGTCGGCACCGTGGAGAGCTGCACGACCGGCTGGGCGATCCAGCCACGCGGGTCGGAGCGGACCTTCTTGGTGATGGCCGCGAGCTCCTTCTCGGTGGCACTGGGTCCGAAGACGATGCCGTACCCGCCCGAGCCCTCGACGGGTTTGATGACGAGTTCGTCGATGCGGTCGAGCACCTCTTCACGCTCGTCGTCCAGCCAGCACCGGAAGGTGTCCACATTGGCCAGCGACAGCTTCTCGCCCAGGTAGTACTCGACGATGGTCGGGACGTAGCAGTACACCAGCTTGTCGTCGCCCACACCGTTGCCGACGGCGCTGGAGATCACCACGTTGCCTGCGCGCGCGGCGTTGAGGATGCCGGCGACGCCGAGCACGGAATCGGGCTTGAAGTGCATGGGGTCGAGGAACTCGTCGTCGATGCGTCGGTAGATGACGTCGACCTGACGGTCACCCTCGGTGGTGCGCATGTAGACGGTGTTGTCGCGGCAGAACAGGTCGCGGCCCTCGACGAGCTCGACCCCCATCTGGCGCGCCAGCAGCGAGTGCTCGAAGTAGGCGGAGTTGTAGACACCCGGGGTGAGCACCACGACCGTCGGGTCGGCCTCGTTGGAGGCGGCCGCGTTGCGCAACGCCCGCAGCAGGTGGGAGGAGTAGTCACCGACCGCGCGCACCCGGTGGGTGGCGAACAGGTTGGGGAACACCCGCGCCATCGTGCGGCGGTTCTCCATCACGTAGGAGACGCCCGACGGGGACCGCAGGTTGTCCTCCAGCACCCGGAACGTGCCCTGGCCGTCGCGCACCAGATCGATGCCGGCGACGTGGATGCGCACACCGTTGGGCGGCACGATGCCCGCCGCCTCGCGGTGAAAGTGCTCGCACGAGGTGATCAGCCGGCGCGGGATGACGCCGTCGCGCAGGATCTCCTGCTCGCCGTAGATGTCGTCGAGGAACATCTCGAGGGCCTTGACACGCTGCTTGATGCCGCGCTCGAGGCGCGACCACTCGGCCGCCGAGATCACGCGCGGCACCAGATCGAGAGGGAACGGCCGCTCCTGCCCGGACAGCGAGAACGTGATGCCCTGGTCGACGAAGGCGCGGCCCAGCGCCTCGGACCGGGCGGCGAGCTCCGAGGCGTCCGACGGTGCGAGTTCGTTGAAGATGCCCTTGTACGGTCCACGGACGTTGCCCTGTGCGTCGAACATCTCGTCGAAGGCCTTGGAGTAGTCCCCGACGTCGTTGTAGCCGCCGAAGATCCCGTGGTGACGAGTGGACGAGGACGCGGTCTTTCGCCCCGTTCGGGCGCCGTCCGCAGGCAGGGTTCGCAGGCTCACGACTGACATGCTGCCCCAACGTCTGCGTTTCGGCAGGCCAGGCCACGCCGCTTTGGGAAATTCATTGCTCCGCTGGTAACCTGAACCCTCGCTGCCCTCACCAGGGCGCCCGTGCACACTTTGGTAAACCCAAGCAGACATTCGCAAAGGAACTTTCGCGTGGCCAACATCAAGTCGCAGAAGAAGCGCATCCTCACCAACGAGACCGCGCGCCTGCGCAACCAGTCGGTGAAGTCCGCTCTGCGCACGGCCGTCCGCGGCTTCCGCGAGGCCGTCGACGCCGGCGAGAAGGACAAGGCCACCGAGTTGCTGGCCACCACCAGCCGCAAGCTCGACAAGGCCGCCAGCAAGGGCGTCATCCACAAGAACCAGGCGGCCAACAAGAAGTCGGCCCTCGCCCAGGCCCTGCACAAGCTCTGAGCTAGTTCCCCCCGGCCAACTCGGCCACCCGTCGCACCGCGGACTCGAGCGCGTAATCCGAGTCCGCGGCGACACCCTTGACGTCGGCATTCAGGGCGGCCACCAGGCGCATCGCCTCGGCCACCGAATCGCGCGTCCATCGCCTGGACTGCTTCTGCGCCTTCTGCACGCGCCACGGCGGCATACCCAGCTCGCCCGCCAGCCGGTAGGGATCCCCCGAGAGTGGACCTACCCGCGCGATCGCGTGCACGGCCTCGGCCAGCGCGTCGGCGAGCACCACGTGTGGTTCGCCGCCGATCATCGCCCAGCGCAACGCCTCGGCGGCGCCGGAGACGTCCCCCGCCACGGCCTTGTCGGCGATGTCGAACCCCTTCACCTCCGCCCTTCCGCTGTGATAGCGGCGCACGGCGGCCGCGGTCACCTCCCCACCGGTGTCGGCGACGAGCTGTGAGCAGGCCGCNGCCAGCTCCCGGACGTCGGAGCCCACCGCGTCGAGCACCGCGGTGACGACGTCGTCGGCGACCTTGACCTTGAGCNTCCGGAACTCACGACGGACGAAGTCGGCGCGTTCACCGGCCTTGGTGATCTTGGCGCAGGGGTGGACCTCTGCGCCCAGCGCCTTCAGCTGGTCGGCCAGCGCCTTGGCCCGGCCCGCGCCGGAGTGCACGACGACGAGCACGGTGCCCGGCTGCAGGTCCGCCGCAGCGTCGGCGATGAGGGCCACCGCGTCCTTGCCTGCCTCGGCCGCAGCCTCGAGCACCAGGATGCGCTCGTCGGCGAACAGGGACGGGCTGAGGAGTTCGGCGAGCTCGTTGACGCTGACCTCACCCGCGCGCATCCGGTCGACGGGGACGTCGTGGGTGCCGGCCTCCTTGCGGGCGGCCTTCAGCACCGCGCCGATCGCGCGGTCGACGAGCAGATCTTCATCCCCCAGGACGAGGTGGAGTTGACTCACGCCACGATGGTGTCACGCCGCACCGACGCTCCACGCCACCAGGCACACCGCGGCGGCCACGACCGCCACCCGTCCCCGGCGCCACCGCCACAGCACCACCGCGGCCACCGACGCGGTCGCGGTGACGAGCACTCCCGGCCAGCCCGACGGCGTGGTCACCACCGCGCCGGGAACCCCGGCCGCCCAGGTGCCGACGTGGGTCAGCCACCACAGTTCGGGGCCGGTGAACCGGATCATCAGCTCGGCCGCGGCGGGCCACGGCACCGCCAGTACCGCCGCGGCCGTGCCGATCACCGTGATCGGCGGAATTACCGGTGCGACAGCGAGATTGGCGAGTACCGAGACCAAGCTGACGGTCCCGGACATCCCGGCGACCAGCGGGGTCGTGACGAGCTGGGCGGCGACGGCGACACTCACCCCGGCGGCCACCGGTCGAGGCCAGCCCCGGTCGACCAGACGGCGGGTCCACCCCGGGGCCACGACCACCAACGCGGCGGTCGCCGACACCGACAGGGCGAAGCCGAGGTCCACCGCGAGTTCGGGTGACACCGCCACCAGCACCAGCACGCAGGCAGACAACGCCGGGANGGCCTGTCTGCGGCGCCTCGACAACACCGCGAACAGCGCGATGGACCCCATCACCGACGCCCGCAGCACGCTGGCCGACGGTTGGACCACCACGACGAACGCGATCAGCGCCACCGCGGCCAGGGCGACCGCGATCCGCGGCCCGACCACGGCCGCGGACAACAGGACCGCACCACACACGATGGTGACGTTCGCCCCCGACACCGCCGTCAGATGGGTCAGTCCCGCGGCACGGAAGTCGTCCTCGACGTGCTCGTCGACCGCCGAGGTGTCCCCCAGCACCAGCGCAGGCAGCATGGCCGCCTGCTCCCCGGGCAGCACCGACCGGGCGGCGTCGGCGAAGCGGCCCCGCACTCCCTCGGCGGCTCGCTGCACCAGGCTGGCCGTACCCCACCGCGGGCTGTCGGTGGCGGTCAGCACCGCCACCGACAGGTCCCGCCGCATCGGTCGCGAGACACTGGCGCGAAACGCCGCGGGCCGGCCCGCGGACACCTCGCGGTAGTCCGCCCCCGAGGCGAAGACGACGACGCGACCGCCCGTCTGCCGTCCGTCGAATGTGATCAGCTTGGCGCGGAACAGGAGTCGCGCACCCCGCAGCATTCGTGGCGACTCGGTCGGGATGACCACCACCGCCGCGGTGCTGCCGTACTCCGACACGATCGGGTGGTGGTCGGCGTCGTGCACCCGCAACGCCACCGCCGAGGCGAAGGCCACGCCGACCGCCGTCACCGCGACCACCGTGGGCCACGGCAACCGCCACCGCCACCGGACCGCGGTCGCGAGGAGGACGGCGACCACCACGGCCACCACCGCCGCCGTCGCCCCCCACACGATGCCGGCGGCGGTGACGGCCCAACTGGTCAGCGCACCGGGCACCAACCGGATGTCGGGACCGGCCGCGACATCCGGGGACGTCACACCCGGACCAGGGCGCGCAGCTTCTCCAGCCGGGCCGGGCCGATGCCGTCGACCTCCCCGAGTTGGTCGACGCCGGCGAACGAGCCGTTGGCGTCCCGCCAGGCGACGATCGCCGCAGCCGTGACGGGACCGACGCCGGGTAGGGCGTCGAGCTGCTCGACCGTCGCCGTATTCAGGTCGACGAGTTCGCCTGCGACAGTGCCTTTCTCACCAGACGCCGACGGCGAGTCGGGTACCGCACCTGGCGGCGAGGTGATCGAGCTACCCATCGACGGCGGCGCCCCCGGTGGAGACGACAGACCCACGACGATCTGCTCACCGTCGCCGACGCGGCGTGCCANGTTGAGCCCCACCAGGTCGGCCCCGTCGACCGCACCGCCCGCAGCGGCGAGCGCGTCGGCCACGCGGGACCCCGCGCCGAGGGTCACCAGCCCGGGCTGGTGCACCAGCCCGACCACGCTGACGGTGACCTCCGCGTCGGTCGGGCCGCCGGGCGCTGCCGCCGGCGCCGTGGACGAGACCATCTGCACCGGAGGCAATTTGGCCGAGGTGACGGCCGGTCCGTCGTCGCGGGTCAGCGTGAACACCGTCACCAGGACCGCGACGGCGCCGAGGACGCCCAAGCCAACGACCCCCGCGCGTCCGGGATCGGCCCGCACCGACGCCAGCCAGCCGGTGGCGGTGGTGGCCTCTGGCAGCCATCGCGAGAGGCTCGTGTCGGACTCCTCACCGCCTGCGGCGGTCTCGGGTTCCTCCTCGGGCGTGCGTGGCCCGGCGAGGCGACGTTCCAGGTCCAGGACCGGTCGTTCGGTGCGCATGCCGCGACGGTAGGCCCGTCTCCGGACCCGTCGGGCCCGTCGAACCCCAGGCCGGCCGCCGGCTGTGGACGAAGGGGGGTCTGTGTACTACTGCCAGCCGTCCTGGCGCCAGCACACCCAGTCGATCTCGACGAGCGCGTCGACCGCCAGCCCGCTCACCCCGACGCACGTCCGCGACGGCAACCGGTCCGGGAACCAGGCGGCGTAGGCGGTGTTGAACGCGTCGTAGTCGTCCCAGTCGGTCAGAAAGGCACGCACCGACACGACGTCGGCCAGACCACCGCCGCAGAGCTCGGTGACGCGTACTAGGTTGCGGATCACCTGATCGGTCTGCGTGGCCACGTCGGCGCCCACCACCGCGCCGTCCGTCCCGGTCGGCATCTGACCCGTCACGTACAGGGTCTGCCCGGCCGCGGTGGCGTGCGCGAACGGGGCGACCCCGGGCGGCACGCCGTCGGCGGGGCTGAAGGTGAACGCGCGGATGCCGGTCATCCGGCGATCCGCCAGCTCGGGAAGCACCGTTTGTCGATGCGGCCGTGCACGCCCTGGCGTTGGTCGACGACCTGGGTCACCGTGAAGTCGACGGCGACCGACATGAATGAATACGCGTCCGCCGTCGTCAGACCGAAGTGCGTCTCCAAGACGTCGAGCGTTCTCATCGCGGCCGCCTTCATCGCGTCGTCGAGGGTGTCGCCGAAACCGTGCACCANTAGGTCGGTCGCGGTCTCCAGCACCGGCACGGTGAAGGGTAGATCACGGCGAATCGTCACCCGCAGCAAGCCGTTCAACGANGCCTCGAGTGCGGTCCCGCTGACCTCTCCGTCGCCCTGGGAGACGTGCGGGTCGCCCACGGACAACAGGGCACCGGCGACCTGCACCGGGAAGTACATGCGCCCGCCCGCACCGATCCGCCANTCGTCGACGTTGCCACCGTGATCACCGGGAGGCACCGACGACACCCGCNCCGGCTCCGAGGGCGCGACGCCCATNGTGCCGAAGTGCGGCCGCAACGGGACNACGACNCCGGGCAGCGCCGGTTCCCGGGCCGCGGCGTCCGGGGTCACGATCGTGCCCGGCTGATCGGCCAACGGAGTCGTGGTCCAGTCGTAGCCGAAGACCGCGCGCCCGAGCAGTGCGTCGCAGTCCAATTCGTAGATCGTGACCCGCTCGCGCTGGATGACGTCGTAGAGGTGACCCCAGTGCGCCGCGAGGTTCGAACCGTGCGGCAGCCGGGGAACCGCCTCCAGGATGTCCACCTGGAGGATGTCGCCGGGCCGGGCGCCGTCGACCGCGATCGGCCCGGTGAGCAGGTGCGGCCCGGGTCCGCGGTCGGTGACCGCGTCGAATACGGCCGCGATGCCGTCGTCCATGAGCAAGTCCGGAGCGTCGCCGGCATGGTGGGTCAGGGTCTCGATCTGGATGAGGTCACCGGACGCGACGACGACTGCCGGGGCGAGGCGCGGGTCGAAGAATCCCCAGTGCACCGTGGACGGCGTGGCGGGCAGGAAGTGGTGCATCCGGACGATCATGCCAGCGCAACCGCACCTCGGCGCGGCGGCGAACTTCGGGATTCGGCCCGCCGGTGCACACCTCGCGAATAGTGTTCACCCCATGACGTCGACGACACCGCTGCGGGTGATTCAGTGGACCACCGGCAACATCGGGCGGCGTTCTCTGCACGCCGTCATCGGGCGCGACGACATGGAGCTGGTCGGGGTCTACGCCCACGGTGCCGACAAGGTGGGCCTCGACGCCGCCGAACTCGCCGGTCTGACCGAACCGACGGGTGTCACCGCGACCGACGACGTGGACGCCCTGATCGCCCTGAAACCCGACGCCTGTTGTTACAACCCGTTGTGGCCCAGCGTCGACGAGCTCGTCCGCCTGCTGGAGGCGGGTGTGAACGTCTGCTCCAGCGCGGCCTGGATCACCGGTGGCAAGCAGACGCCCGAGGATCGCGAGCGCATCGAGAAGGCCTGCGCCACGGGCAATTCGACCATCTTCGGCAGCGGGGCACACCCCGGCATGACCAACATGGTCGGCATGGTGCTCTCGGGGGCGTGTGAGGACGTCGACCAGATCCGGATCACCGAGTCGGTGGACTGTTCGACCTACGAGTCGGCGGGCACGCAGTCGGCCATGGGATTCGGCCGCGACCCGCACACCCCGGGTCTCGCCGAGAGCGTCCGGCGCGAGAGCGAGGTGTTCGCCGAGTCGGCGGCGATGATGGCTGACGCCATCGGCGCCACCCTCGACCGGATGACCTTCGACGTCGAATTCACCGCCGCTACCGGTGATTCCGACCTCGGCTTCATGCAGATTCCGGCGGGCACCGTCGGCGGCGTCTTCGGCTATCACCGCGGCTGGGTCGGCGAGCGCAACGTCGTCAGCGTCGGCTTCAACTGGACGATGGGCAGCCACGTCACCCCACCCAAGCCGCTCGAGCACGGCCACGTCATCCAGGTCTTCGGCACGCCGAACATGCGCACGGTCCTGCACTGCCTGCCGCCCAAGGACTGGAGTGAGCCGGGATTCATGGGCCTCGGGATGATCTACACCGCGATGCCGGTGACCAATGCGGTGCCCGCAGTCGTCGCCGCCGCCCCGGGGATCGTCACCCTCAAGGACCTTCCGCCGGTCACCGGACGCGTGCGGCGAGCCTGATCCGGCCGGGGCCGTCGAGGTCGGCCAGCGCGTCGCGGCGCCCCGCCATGATCATCAGCAGCGCCTCGCCGGGGCCGCGCACCTCCGGACCGCGACCGTGCGACCAGTCGAGGTCGGTGGCGACGAGCCGCACCCCGCGGGCACGCCACGCCCCGCGGATCGTCGGCGCGAAGCGGACGAAGTCCAGGGCCACGCGCAGCCTTTCGGCGGGGATCGTGCGCGGCAACCCCAGCGGACGGCGGATGTCCTGCTGGTGGATCATGTTGTCGGTCAGCGCAATCCGTCCGCCGAAGCCGGCCGTGAGACCGTGTGGTTCGGTGTTGGCGCGGAAGATGTCCACGATCTGACCGTTCGAGCGGTCGGCCAGGGCGTCGACGGCGAGCGCGTTGATCCTGGCGGTCTGCAACCGGCCCTGGAGGAATCGCCTTGCCAGACCGGCGGGCGGCACGCCCTCGAAGCTGACGCAGTGCGCGGCGACGTCGCGCACCGACCATCCGGCGCAGAGGGACGGGGCGGCCCACTGTTCGGGCGCCAACCCGTCGAGCAGGTCTGCGAAGTCCTCCCGCTCGCCGCGCGTCAACTCCAGATAGGCCATGGCACCACGCTCACTCGTCCAGCATCACGCAGACGCCGACGGCGCCACCGCCGACGTGCACCGAGAGCACCGGACCCATCTCGGTGATCGACATCGAGTTCACCTGCGGCAGAGCGTCCGTCAGGGCCGCCCCCACCTGTGCGGCGCCGTCGTGGTCGTCGACGTGGTGCACCGCCAGGGTCGCGGTGCGGTCCCCCACCACCTCGACGACGGCGTCGACGAGCGCCGCGTGCGCCTTGGACACCGTGCGGATGCGCTGGAAGAGCACCAGCCGGCCGTCGACGTCGAGTCGAAGCAACGGCTTGAGCGAGAGTGCCGTGCCCAGCCAGGACGCAGCGGTGCCGATCCGGCCGCTGCGCCGCAGATTGTCGAGCCGGTGCACCACGATGAAGGCGTGACCGCGCGGCACCGCGGCCCGTGCCGCGGCCTCCACGGCGTCGAGGTCCCCACCGGCGTGCGCCGCGCGTGCCGCGGCGAGCGCGACGAAGCCGACGCCGGCCGCCGCCGACCTCGAATTGACCACGCGCACCGCCGAACCGAATTCGCGGGCCGCCCCGACGGCAGAGCTGTACGTGCTCGACAAGGCGGCCGACAGGTGCACCGCGACCACCCCGTCGCCGTCGCTGTCGGCCAGCGCCCGGCGGTAGACCTTGGTCAGGTCGGCCGGCGTGGCGCCCGCGGTGGTGGCGTGCGGCCGGTCGTGCACGTCATGGGGTACCTCGTCGACCTCGTCGAGCAGGTCCGCGCCGTCGACCAGTACATGCAGGGGAACCTGTCGAATCCCCCAGCGCTGCAACAGTTGCGGCTCCAGTCGGGCCGAGGAGTCGGTAACCACCGAGACCGCCACGCTCAGCCTCTCGAGGCCACGGTGCGCACGCCCGCCTCGGCGAGCCCCCCGAGCATCGAATCGGCCACCGCGCGATGCGCCTCGAAGTTCCAGTGGATGCCGTCGGGATTCCCCCGACCGCTCATCACCTCGTCGCCGACGGCCGCCTTGAGGTCGACGACGGGGACGTCGTGGCGTCGACCCCAGGCGGTGATGGCGGCGGCGGTGGCCTCGCGCCAGCGGTGCGACGTGCCGTAGGTCGGCGCGACGTGGACCGACGGGACGCACGCCACGAAGGGGATGCCCGGCCGGTTGAAGTCGATGGCGGCGCGGGTCTGCTCGAGGTAGTCCACGCTGAGGTGCGGCGGCAGCGCGGGCCGGGCGACGGGCGACAGCCGGGGCTGCACCCAGCCGTACCCGTCGCGGACCCAGCGGCGCAGCATTGGCGGTCGCACGTAGCGGATCGACTCGCGCAGCGCGGTCGGCAACGGCGACGGCAGGGAATCCATGCCGGACGTCGCGAAGATCACCGCGCCCGCGCGCGGCAGCGCCGCCCACGACCGTGGATCCTGAATGGCGGCCCACCAGACGTCGCGGCACGTCCAGCCGATGCGGCCGATCAGTTCCAGATCCCAGTCCAGTTGGGCGGCAACGATGTTGGGCCAGATCCTCGGGTCGTCGGCAGGCAGACCGCCGGCCGGGCCGTAGTAGGACAGGGAATCACAGAAGACGAGCAACGTCCTCCTGGGGGATTCCTCAGAGGACATCGTTGGCGACCTGGGCCGAGGCGTTCCAGACGTCGAGGCGCCACCGGACGTCCCGTGGCTCTGCGTCGTCCTCGGAATGCCCGGACAGCTGCACCCAGCTGGCATTGCCCATACCACCGAGCACCGGCCAATTCTCGACCGGCAGCTTCAACAGTGCGGCCGTCAGCGCGGCGATCAACCCGCCGTGGGCCACCAGGACCACCGGGCGGTCAGAGGCGCCCGCCGAACCCCAATCCTGCAATTGGGTCAGCAGTCCGTCGACCAGCGGCATGCTGCGCTCGGCGACGTCGACCCTGCTCTCCCCGCCGTGCGGCGCCCACCGGGCGTCGTCGCGCCACGCGAACCGGGCCCCCGGCGCGACGTCGTCGACCTCCAGGTGGGTCAGACCCTGCCAGTCCCCCAGGTGGGTCTCGCGAAGTCGGGTGTCGAGCGTCATCTCCACCCCGGCACGCTCGGCGAGCGCGGCCGCGGTGTCGGACGCCCGGCGCAGATCCGAGGACACGATGACCAGCGGCTGACGCTTGGCCAGCACCTCGGCCGCCGCGGCGGCCTGTTCGCGGCCGAGATCGCTCAGATCGGTGTCGAGCTGACCCTGCATGCGGTTGCCCGCGTTGTACTCGGTCTGCCCGTGGCGCAACAGGACCAGACGACGGACCCTCACTGCTCTGCGTCCAGGTCGACCGGGATCACCGGGCAATCACGCCACAGCCGGTCCAGGGCATAGAAGTTGCGCTCGTCCTGGTGCTGGATGTGGGCCACGATGTCGATGTAGTCCAGCAGCACCCAGCGTCCCTCGCGGGTGCCCTCGCGCCGGGCGGGCTTGTACCCGGCCTGCCGCATCTTCTCCTCGACCTCGTCGACGATNGCGTTCACCTGCCGGTCGTTGGACGCCGAGGCGACGACGAAGCAGTCGGTGATGACCAGTTGATCCGAGACGTCGATGACGACGACGTCGTCGGCGAGCTTGGCCGAAGCGGCCCGAGCGGCGATCGTGGCCATCTGGATGGCTTCTTCGTTGGCCGTCATGCGTGGTGTTCCCCTAATCCGTGGGCGGTCGCGGGATAGAGACCGCGCTTGGTGACGTATTGGACGACGCCGTCGGGTACCAGGTACCAGATGGGTCTGCCGAGTTCGGCCCGCCTGCGGCAGTCGCTCGACGAGATGGCCAGGGCCGGAACCTCGACCAGNTTGAGCGAGTCGGCGGGCAGTTCCTTCATCGCGGCCTCGATGTGTTCGCCGTCGAGTTCATAGCCGGGCCGGCTCACACCGACGAAGCGGGCCAAGGCAAACAGCTGCTCCCAGTTGCGCCACGACAGGATCGACCCCAGCGCGTCGGCCCCGGTGATGAAGTACAGGTCGGCGTCCGGATTGAGCGCCGCCAGGTCGCGCAGCGTGTCCTTGGTGTAGGTCGGGCCGCCGCGGTCGATGTCGACCCGGCTGACCGAGAANCGCGGGTTGGCCGCCGTGGCGATGACCGTCATCAGGTAGCGGTCCTCGGCNGCGGTGACCGAGCGGTCGCGCTTCTGCCATGGCTGACCGGTGGGGACGAAGAGCACCTCGTCGAGGTCGAAGAGGTCGGCCACCTCACTCGCGGCGACGAGGTGACCGTGGTGGATGGGATCGAACGTCCCGCCCATCACCCCAAGTCTGCGTCGAGTCACGACTAGGCAGCTTAGACGGGTAGCAGCTGGTCGATCACCGCGGCGAGCTGCTTGGCCGAGCGGCACTCGTGCATGGGGATGACGCCTTCGTACCGCGGCACCGCCGAATCGCCGCTGCCCCACAGGTGCCTTGGCTCCGGGTTGAGCCAGTGGGCGTGGCGGCTGGCGGTCACCATGTGCCTCAGGAGGTCCACCTCGGGGTTGCGGTAGTTGTTGCGCGCGTCGCCGAGCACCAGCAGCGAGCTGCGCGGGGACAACACGCTCGGATACTGGTCGAGGAACGAGACGAAGGCGTGCCCGTAGTCGGAGTGACCGTCACGGGTGAACACCCCGGCCTCCCGGGTGATGCGCTGTACGGCGACGGCCAGGTCGGAGTCCGGCCCGAACATCTCGGTGACCTCGTCGGTGGTGTCGATGAACGCGAAGACGCGGACCCGAGAGAACTGCTGACGCAACGCGTTGACCAGCAGCAGGGTGAAGTGGCTGAACCCGGCCACCGACCCGGACACGTCGCACAGCACGACCAGTTCCGGACGGGCGGGCCGCGGCTTCTTGAGCACGACCTCGATGGGCACGCCGCCGGTGGACATCGACTTGCGCAACGTCTTGCGCAGGTCGATCTGACCCGCGCGGGAGCGTCGCCGGCGAGCCGCCAGCCGCGAGGCCAGCGTCCTGGCCAGCGGGGCGACGACTCGGCGCATCTCGCGGAGTTGTTCACCCGAGGCCCGCAGGAATTCGACGTTCTCCGAGAGCTGGGGAATGCCGTAGGTCTGGACGTGCTGACGCCCGAGTTGCTCGGCGGTGCGGCGCTTGGTCTCGGCCTCGACCATGCGGCGAAGCTGCCCGATGCGCTTGGCGGCCATGGCCTTGGCGATCTGTTCCTGGGTGGGGGTGGGTTCATCCCCGTAGGGCGCCAACAGCCCGGCGAGCAGCTTGCCCTCCAGCTCGTCGAGGGCCATCGCCTTGAGCGCCTGATACGACGAGTACGACGGGCCGCGGCTGGAGCTGTACTTGCCGAACGCCTCGACGATCTGGGCGACCATGGCCGCGAGGCGGTCGTCCATGGCGGCCACGTCCTCGTTGCGGGCGAGCATGTCGACCAGTGCGGCCCGCAGCGCCTCGGCGTCGGGACTGGGCGCACCGTCGGGCGTGGTCGGATCCTCGTCGTCGTCCTCGGAGAGCACCGTGCGCGCGCCGAGCGCGGCGGGGAACCACAGGTCGAACATCGCGTCGAAGGTGCCGCGGTGATCGGGTCTGCGCAGCACCGCACACGCGAGGCCCTCGCGCAGCACCTCCCGGTCACCGAGACCGAGGACCGTCATCACCTGACCGGCGTCGACCGTCTCCGAGGGCCCGACCGCAATGCCGACGCCGCGCAGCGCCTCGACGAACTCCACCAGGTGACCGGGAAAGCCATGTGGCGCAAGGGGTTGCGGCGGGCTGCTGCGACGGTAGGCCATCAGTTGAGCCTGAGCTCCCCGCTGGCCTTGATCTGATCGGACTGATGTTTGAGCACCACGCCGAGGGTGGCGGCGATCATCTCGTCGTCGATGGTGTCCATGCCCAGCGCCAGCACCGTGCGGCCCCAGTCGATGGTCTCCGCNACCGACGGCACCTTCTTGAGCTGCATGTCGCGCAGCACGCCGATGATCCGCACCAACTCGTCGGCGATCTTCTCCGGGAGTTCGGGCACGCGGGACAGGAGTATCCGGCGCTCGAGATCCGGTGAGGGAAAGTCGATGTGCAGGAACAGGCATCGACGCTTGAGCGCCTCGGACAGTTCGCGGGTGGCGTTGGAGGTCAGCAGTACGAACGGCGTGCGCGTGGCGGTGATCGTGCCCAATTCCGGCACGGTGACGGCGAAGTCGGACAGCACCTCCAGCAGCAGACCCTCGATCTCGATGTCGGCCTTGTCGGTCTCGTCGATCAGCAGCACCGTCGGGTCGGTGCGCCGGATGGCGGTCAGCAGCGGCCGCTGCAGCAGGAATTCCTCGCTGAAGACGTCGGTCTTGGTCTGGTCCCAATCACCTTCTCCGCCTTGGCTGCCCGTTTGGATGCGCAGGATCTGCTTGGCGTGGTTCCATTCGTAGAGGGCGCGGGCCTCGTCGACGCCCTCGTAGCACTGCAACCTCACCAGGCCCGAACCGGTGCACTGCGCGATCGCTCGGGCCAGTTCGGTCTTGCCGACACCGGCCGGTCCCTCCACCAACAGTGGCTTGCCCAGCCGGTCGGCGAGGAAGACCGCCGTCGCGGTGGCCGTGTCGGGCAGGTAGCCGGTCTCGGCGAGCCGCGCGGCGACGTCGTCGATGTCGGTGAACAGCGGGGTCGGACGAGTGGGCACGGCCACGGTGGGTGTTCTCCTAGCTAGGCAGGGCGGATGTGGCCGTCGGGCGAACCCCACACGATCCACTTGGTAGAGGTCAGCTCCGACAGTCCCATCGGACCTCTGGCGTGGAGCTTCTGGGTGGAGATGCCGATCTCGGCGCCGAAGCCGAACTGCTCGCCGTCGGTGAAGGCCGTCGACGCGTTGACCATCACCGCAGCCGCGTCGACGCGGTCGGTGAACCGTTGCGCAGCCGCCAGATTGGTGGTGACGATCGCCTCGGTGTGCCCCGTGCCGTACTCGTTGACGTGCGTGAT
>Ga0055540_1001092_pt1 | contig 17148 bp, 16 predicted proteins | sample AraplaCvi_mMS_r2_2_FD_55040 | JGI IMG/M metagenome (GOLD analysis project Ga0055540, IMG submission 55040) | Arabidopsis root microbial communities from North Carolina, USA - plate scrape MF_Cvi_mMS_r2 | ecosystem: Host-associated > Plants > Roots > Endosphere | place: USA: North Carolina
CGCGAGGTCGACCTTGTTGATGACCAGGAGGTCGCACCGCACCACCCCCGGCCCGCGCTTGCGGGGGATGTCGTCTCCGCCGGCGACGTCGATCACGAAGAGCCAGTAGTCCACCAGGTCACGCGAGAACGTCGACGCGAGGTTGTCGCCGCCCGACTCCAACAGGATCACCTCGGTGTCGGGGAACTGCGCCTCCAGGTCGTCGGCGGCCGCCATGTTCAACGAGGGGTCCTCGCGGATCACGGTGTGCGGACACCCCCCTGCTTCCACGGCCCGCACCCGACGCGGGTCGATCAGACCCGAGCGGCGCACCCGCTCGGCGTCCTCGTCGGTGACGAGGTCGTTGGTGATCACCGACACCACGCGCCCCCGGCGGGCGAACTCCACGAGAAGAGCCTCGACGAGCGCCGTCTTCCCCGATCCGACCGGGCCGCCGATTCCGACGCGGGCGGCGTTCATCTCAGGAGGTACTTGCGTGAGAAGGGCAGGCTGGCAGCAGGTTCGGCGGTGAGCAGCACGCCGTCGGCGCGGACCTCGAACGTGCGTGGGTCGACCTCGACGTGCGGCAGCGCGGCGTTGCGCACCATGTCGGACTTGCGCAGGGCGCGCACCGACGCGATGGGCAACACGTGCTTGTGCAACCCCAACGCCTCGGGCACGCCGGCCTCCACGGCCAGCGACGACATGAACACGAAGCCGGCGTCGGCCGCGGCGTCACCGAGAGCGGCCCAATTGGGCCGTGCCATCACCGGTTCGGACGACGACACCGACCCGGCGGCGTCACCGAGGGCGGCCCAGGCGATGTAACCGTTCTTGAGCACCACCTTGGGCTTCACGCCGAAGAAGGCGGGGTCCCAGATCACCAGATCGGCGATCCTGCCGACCTGCACCGACCCGATGTGCGCCTCGGCGCCGATCGAGATCGCCGGGTTGACGGTGAGTTTCGCGACGTAGCGCTTCACCCGCTCGTTGTCCGCCGCCACCGTCGTCTCCTCGGGCAGCCGTCCGACGCGTTGCTTCATCACCGCCGCGAGTTGCCAGCAGTTCGCGATGTTCTCGGCGACGCGGCCCATGCCCTGGGTGTCGCTGCCGAAGATGGAGATCGCACCCATGTCGTGCAGCAGGTCTTCGGCCACCATGGTCTGAGGCCGAATTCGCGCCTCGGCGAAGGCGACGTCCTCGGGCGCCTGCCAATTCATCAGGTGCGCCAACATGGTCATGGGCACCCCCTCGTCGAGACCGCCGAGGGTGTACGGGTTCGTCGGATTCGTGGTGCCGGGTATGACGTTGTCGTAGCCCACGCACCGGATCAGGTCCGGTGCGTGGCCACCGCCTGCACCCTCCACGTGGTACAGGTGAATCGTCCGGTCCCCGATCGTGGCCATCGTGGTCTCGGAGAAACCGAACTCGTTGATCGAGTCGGTGTGCAGGTGCACCGCGAAGTCCGCAGAGTCCGCGGCTTGCAGTGTCTCGTCGACGATCTCGGGTGAAGCCCCGAAGTCCTCGTGGATCTTCACCGCACCAGCCCCGGCGGCGACCATCTCCAGTACGGCCGCGGAATTGGACGAACCCCGGCCGAACGGCACGTAGTTCATCGGCGAGTACTCCCCCGCCTTGAGGAACATCGCCAGGTTGCGCGGTCCTCCCGTGGCGACCTCGAAAGACGGCCCGAGCGACCCGCCGATCAACGTCGTCGTGCCCGTCGAGAGCGCATGCTCGGTCTGCTGGGGCGAGATCAGGTGCGCGTGCGTCTCGATCGCACCTGCGGTGACGATCATCCCCTCGGCAGGAATCGGCGTCGTCGACGTCCCGACGACCATGCCGGGCGTCACCCCCGGCATGACGTCCGGATTGCCCGCCTTCCCGATACCGACGATCCGCCCGTCCCGAATGCCGATGTCGGCCTTGATGATTCCGGTCACCGCATCGACGATCACCGCATTGACGATTACGTAGTCCAACGCGCCGTCGTCATGTCTGGTGCCCGGCCGGTAACCCTCGCCGTCGCGGATGGACTTGCCGGCACCGCCGAGCAGCTCGTAGCCCGGCACGGCGTGGTCGAACTCCACCTCGACGAACAGGTCGGAGTCGGCCAACCGGATGCGATCACCGGTGGTGGGTCCGAACATGCGGGCGTAGGACGCCCGGTCGACCGCCGTCACCGGTCCCACCGCCCCGCCGCCAGCGCGGTGTCCAGCGCCCCGTCGGCGTCGAGTGATCCGTTGACGAGCCCCGAGAACCCGTGCACCACGCGCTCCCCCGACATCGGCACCAGCGTCACCTCGACCGGGATGCCGGGCTCGAAGCGCACACCCGCACCCGAGGCAACGGCGAGCTTGCACCCCCAGGCAGCGCGGCGGTCGAACTCCAGCGCCGGATTCGTCTCGAAGAAGTGCGTCTGACTGCGGACTTGGACGTCGCGGTCACCGCGGTTGACCACCGTCACCGTGACGTGCGGCTGCCCGGAGAAGACGGCCACGGGGGTCTCGCCGACGATCACCTCACCGGGGCGGACGTCACCGTTGCCCCTGGCGATCGGGTCGATCAACGTGACGAGCTTCGTGCCGTCGCGGAACGGTGCGTCGACCGCGACGATGCCGATCATGTCGGGGACGCCGGGTTCGCACTGAGCGCTGTCCAAGACCGATCCCGCGTAGTCGACGACCTCGCCGTAGGTCATGTCCTTGCGCGCGGCGAGCATCACCTCGTCGACCAGCAACGCCACGGCCTCCGGGTGCGACAGCCGGATTCCCTCGCGAAGGTTGCGACGGGCCAGCTCGGCAGCGGCGAAGACCGTCAGTCGTTCGATCTCGGTGGGCGTCAGGTACATCCGGTCTCCTTTGGTGGTCAGCTCGCGAACATGCGCAGCCCGGCGGTGCGCCGCTGCGCCGCGATGTCGGCGAACGCCGTGAAGGGCGCAGGAGCCGAGGGTGGCTCCTCGTGAAGGACGTCGACGAGCGTGGCCGCCACGTCGGCTTGGATGCGTTGGGCGCCCAGGTGCCCACAGATGCCCAGCCGGACGGCCGCGCCGGTGATTCCGGCGATCACCTGCCACGCGGTGACGGCCTCCGCGGTGTCGCGAGTCAGCCCCGACGCCTGAAGACACAGCGCCTGGGCCACCGGGAGGTGTCCCGGCACCTCTCCGGCGAGCACCCTGGCGCGGTAATCGGCGACGCCGTCGGTGAACGCCGCGAACGTCGCCAGGGTCGCCGCGCCGGCACGTCGGGACGCGTGCCGGAGCACCGACATCGTGGCCGACGCCTCGGCCAAGTGGTCGGCGTCGGCCGGATCCTGCGCCGCCCAGGCCCGCCGCAGGATGACGCGGTCACCGCGGTGCCACCGCCCGTCGATCTGTTCGAGAACGAACGCGGTTACGTCGCCGTCGTCGAGCACCAAACCGTCGCGATGGGCACCCTCCAGACCCGAGGAGAACGCGAAGCCGCCCGAGGGAAAGGCACTGTCGGCGAATCGGATCGCGGAGATCAGCTGTGAACTATCCATCGTCGCACCGTTCGACACGCCCGCTGGCGAGGAGCTCGGCGATGCGTGCGGTGTAATCGGATTCCGCACCGTGCACGTGCACGAGCAGCCGGTCGTCGTCCTGGTCGACCTTCCAATGCAGGTGTCCGGCGAGGAAGCCCAACCGCAGCGCCGCGGCGACGTCGACGGCCCGCAGTGTCAGGGTTCGCGCGGTGCCGGCCCGGACGACCACCGCACGGTCGTCCTCCAGCACGAGGACCGCACCGTCGGCCAGCCCGTTGCCGCGGGGCAGCGCCACGGCGTAGTCGACGCCGGCGTCGGACGTCACGCGCAGGCGGCTGCGGTCCAGGTCCGCTGCGGCCAGGCGCACGTAGTCGACGGCGTGCCGCTGCTCCAGTGCGTGCAGGCGTGTCGCGACGGCAGGGTCGTCGACCCATCCCGCGATCGACTCGACGAGTAGCGGACCCGGCACTACGCGGCCGTGGATGCGACCGCCGCGATCTTGCCGACGACGTCGGTGTTGGCTTCCAGGGCACGCCCGACCCGCAGGATGTCGGGCTCTGCGAATGGCTTTCCGATGATCTGGACCCCGAGCGGCAGCCCCGTCTCGGTGAATCCGGCGGGTACCGACAGAGACGGCAGACCGGTGACGTTGGCGGGCGCCGAGTACCGCACGTAAGCGGCGGTGGCAGGTTCGACCTCGCCGTCGGGCCAGGTGACGAAGGGATCGGACCGCAGCGTCGCGGGGGCGACGAGCGTCGGTGCGAGCAGGACGTCGATCGAGGAGAACATGTCCCGCCACGCGGCCTGGATCAGCGTGCGCAGCCGTAGGGCGTTGACGTAGTCCGTGGCGAGCTGTGCTGCGCCGATCTCGAGCAGCGTACGCACCTCGTCGGTGAACTTCTCGGGCGAATTGCGCAGGTAATCCTGGTGATACGCCGCAGCCTCCGGCATCATGATGGCCCACTCGGTGGGAATCACGTGCTCTGGCATCGGAATGCTCACCTCGACCAGGGTGGCGCCGAGCCCCTCGAGGGTCGCGGCCGCCGCGGCCGCCGCCGCGGCCGCCTCCGGGTCGAGTCGCTCGGTGTAGTAGTTGGTGGGAATGCCGATGCGGGTGCCCTGGACTCCGCCGTCGATACCGGCGACCATGTCCGGAACGGGAACGTTCACCGTGCCGGGATCGCGGCGGTCGTAGCCCGACATGGCCGCCATCGTCAGCGCCGCGTCGACCACGTTGCGACTCAGCGGTCCCACGTGGTCGAGCGACCAGGACAACGATGCCACGCCCACGCGGGAGGCTCGTCCGAAGGTGGGCTTGAGTCCGACCGTGCCACACAGGGCGGCCGGAATGCGGATGGATCCGCCGGTGTCGCTGCCGAGTGCGACGTGCACCACCCCGGCGCCCACGGCAGCCCCAGAACCACCGCTGGACCCACCGGGGGTGCGGTCGGGGGCCCACGGGTTACCCGTCGTGGGAGTGGTTGCCCCGTAGGCGAATTCGTGGGTATGCGTCTTGCCGATCAGGATCATGCCCGCGTCGTACAGCTTGGCCACCGACACACTGTCGACAGACGGCACGAAGTCGGTTCGCTGCCCCGAACTCGACGTCGTCGGGATTCCCGCGGTGTCGTAGAGGTCCTTGACCCCGAGCGGGATGCCGTGCAGCGGGCCGCGATAGCCGCCGTCGCCGATCTCCTTCTCGGCGACCTTGGCCTGTTCGAGAGCGAGATCGCCGGTGACGGTGACGAAGGCGCCCACCAACGGTTCGACCTCCTCGAGGCGACCCAACGCCGATTGGGTGACCTCGACGGGCGACACCTCACGGCTGCGGATCTTCTCGGCGACGTCGACCAACGGCAGTTCGTAGAGTTCCATGTTCGTCGTTCCTCCTGATGGTGTGGTTGCTGGTCAGTCCCAGTTGGCGGAGAACGCCACGGCCGGCACCGTCTCACCGAGCCCGGGCGGCGAGGCGCGACGAATCAGCGCGAGCGTCGCCGCGTACGTCTCGTAGTTCTCGGTCACCCGCTCGGGGCTCACCGTCAGTCCGGCGAAGGCGAACACCGCGGCGACGTCGTCCTGGGTCGGAACGTGATCGGTCATCTCGAATCTCCTTGTCTGTCAGAGGGGCAGGGGTGCGTCGACGACCCCGGCGAGTTCTTCGAAGGCGTGTCCGGCCCCGAGTACCGTGGCGTCGGCGCCCGGGCGGCCCATGACCTGGAGGCCGATCGGCAGCCCGTCGGTGCCGAACCCGGCGGGCACCGTGAGGGCGGGCATCCCGGTGACATTGGCGGGAACGGTGAGCGCGTTCACCGCCCACAGGATCGGGGTGATCTCACCGCCGAATGCGACCTCGGTGGCACCGTACTCGGGTGCGGTCATCGGAATGGTCGGTGACACCAGCAGGTCAACACCGGAGGAGAACATCGCATCCATGCCGGCGATCACCGCCTGCCGGGCTCGCAGCGCCGCCAGATAGTCGACGCCGCGGTAGGCCCGACCGGCCGCCAATGCGTCGACGACGTCGGGTCCGAAGGCCTNGGGGTTGGTNCCGGCCTGCATGTCGTGCCAGGCGGCGGCCTCGACCCCGCACACCACCTTGACGACGTCCGAGCTCAGCTCGACGTCGCCGAACTCGACGGGCCGGATGGTGGCTCCGGCGCTCTCGAGGAGGCGTACCGCCGTCTCGAACACCTCGGCGACGTCGGCGCTGAGCCTGTCGCAGAAGTAGGTCTCGGCCACGCCGATCGTCAGACCGGCGACACCCCTGCCGAATTCGGCCCACAGGTCGCCCACCTCCCGGGCGCTGCTGTACGGGTCCTGCGGATCGTGGCCGGCGACCACCTCCAGGAGGGCGGCGGCGTCGGCGACCGTGCGCCCGAGCGGTCCGGTGTGATCGAGCGTGGAACTCAGTGCGCTCACCCCACGCCTGCTCACCACGCCGAAGGTGGGCTTGTGCCCGGTGACACCGCACAGCGCGGCGGGAATTCGGATCGACCCACCCGTGTCGGTGCCGAGCCCGGCGGCGACCACGCCCGCGGCGATCGCGGCGCCGGTGCCGCCGCTGGAGCCGCCCGGAATGCGGTCGACGGACCAGGGATTGCGCGTCGGCGGTGTGTTCACCCCGTAGGCGTACTCGTGCGTGGTGGTCTTGCCGACGACGATTGCCCCGGCGGCGCGCAGCCTGCGTACGGCCTCGGCATCGGCGGTGGCGACGTGCTCGGGTGCACCGAGCGAGCCGTTGCCGGTCCGGTGGCCGTCCACGTCGTAGATGTCCTTGACCACCACCGGGACGCCGGTCAGCGCGGCGGCGGGGACGTCGGATTCGCCCTGTTGCCGGGCGACGGCCAGGGCCTCGTCGGCGAAGACCGCGGCGAAGGCCTTTATCTGCGAGTCGGTCTCGTCGATCCTGGCGAGCGCGGCGCGCACCAGCCCGACCGCGTCGACGTCGCCACGGTCGACGCCCTCCCGAAGCCGAGGGATGGTGGTATGGGTCAGTATGTCGGTCACTGGTGCTCCTATCCGCGTGTCGCTGAGAGTTCCGGTTCGAGGACGGCGTCGACGAGCTTTCGCGTGATGTCGGACACCGGATTGGTCAGCAGGTCGTCGACGGGGCCGGATTCGACGAGCTTGCCGTGGTCGAGCACGCCGGCGTGCTCACACATGTGCTCCACCAGAGCCAGGTTGTGCGTGATCAGCAACATCGTCAGCTTGCGCTCGCGTTGTAAGTCCTTGAGCAGGTTCAGGATCTGCGCCTGAACCGACACGTCCAGTGCCGCCGTTGGCTCGTCGAGCACGATGAAGTCCGGATCGGTCACCAGGGCGCGGGCGATGCCGAGCCGTTGGCGTTGACCGCCGGAGAACTCGTGCACGTACCGGTCGTAGTGCGACGGCTGCAGGCCCACGCGGTCGAGCAGGTCGAGCACCTTGGCGCGGGCTTCGGTCCGGCTGGCCATCCGGAACAGCGTCAGCGGGTAGGCGATCTGCGCTCCCACACTGCGTCGCGGGTTGAATGCCGACCCGGAGTCCTGGAAGACGATCTGAACGTGCTTGCGGTAGCGGCGCATGTCGAGGTCTGACAGTCCGACGAGTTCGTTGCCCTCGTAGGTCACCGAGCCAGAGGTGGCCTTCTCCAGCCCGAGCACCATCCGGCCGGTCGTCGTCTTTCCCGACCCGGATTCGCCGATCAGGCCGAAGGTTTCACCGCGGTTGACCTCGAAGCCGACGTCGTCGACCGCGACGAAGTCGGCTCGCTTGCCGTTCTCGTCCCGGACGCCGAACACCTTCCTCAGGTTGGTCACCGACATCAGCGGCGCACTAGGCGACATCGAGGGTCTCCTTGTCCTCGGTCCGGAACTCGAAGAGCCTGCGGTCGGCCCGTGGCACCGAGCGGGTGGCCTCGTCGAGGTGGAGGTGCGGCACCGCCCGCATCAGACCCTGGGTGTAGGGATGCTGCGGCCGGGTGAGCACCTGCTCGACGGGACCGGACTCCAGCACGTCGCCGCGCCTCATCACGGTGACGTCGGTGCAGACGTGGGCGACGACGCCGAAGTCGTGCGTCACCAACAGGATCGACGTGCCCAGTTCGGCGTTGATGTCGAGCAGGAGATCCAGGATCTGCTTCTGGACCGTCGCGTCGAGCGCGGTGGTCGGTTCGTCGGCGAGAAGCAGTTCGGGTCGGCACGACAGCGCGATGGCGATCACGACGCGTTGGCGTTGGCCGCCCGAGAGTTCGTGCGGATAGGCCTTCAACCGCCGTTTCGAGTCGGGTAGGGCGACGAGGTCGAGCGCCTCGAGTGCCTTGATTCGCGCCGTCGCCTTGTCGACGCCCTGATGCAACCGAATTACCTCGACCAGTTGCGCACCGATGGTGAACGAGGGGTCCAGTGCCGACAACGCGTTCTGCGACACCATCCCGATGTGCGGCCCACGGATGGCGCACATCTCCTTCTCGGTCTTGTCGAGGAGGTTCTCACCCCGGAACAGGATCTGGCCCCCGGTGATCTTCGCGCGCGTCGTCCCCAGCAGGCGCAGCACGGCCAACGACGTCACCGACTTGCCGGAGCCGGATTCGCCGACCAGCCCGAGGATGGCGCCCTCGCGTACCGAGATGTTGGCCGCTCGGACGGCGTGGACGACGCCGCCGTCGGTGTGGAAGTCCACGGAGAGGTCCTTGACCTCGAGTGCCATGGCGTCGGTCATCAGCTGGTCTGCTTCCTGGGGTCGAGGGCGTCGCGTACTCCGTCGCCGACCAGGCTGAACGCCAGTGAGACGACGAGGATCAACGAGCCGGGGATGGTGGCCACGTGATAGATGCCCTCCAGGAGGACGTTCTTGCCGTCGGCGGTCATGATTCCCCAGTCCGGGGTGGGTGGAATGACGCCCACCCCAAGAAAACTCAGCCCGGAGGCGACGACGATCATCAGCCCGCACAGCGTCGTGGCGTACACCAGCAGCTGCACGACGACGTTGGGCATCAGCTCGCGGAACATCAGCAGCAGGGGATTGGCCCCGTAGGCGCGGGCCGCCTCGACGTAGTCCTTCGACGATTCCTGCACCGTGGCGGTGTAGGCGACGCGCGCCATGTAGGGCACCAGCGTGATGCCGATCGCCAGCATCACGTTGCCGAGCCCGGCGCCGAGCACGGCCGACAGCGCGATCGCCAGCAGCACCAGGGGAAAGGCGAACAGGACGTCGAGCACGCGCATCGTCACCTCCCCCGCACGGCTGCGGCGGAACCCGGCGAACAGGCCGATCAGCAGCGCCAGCGGGAACACCACCAGGACGGGAATCACGGCCACCAGCAGGGAGTTTCGGCCCCCGTAGAGCAGACGCGCCCAGATGTCGCGGCCCTGACCGTCGAGCCCCAGGAAGTGCCCGTCGGTGCCGACACCCGCGAGCCGGTTCACCGGATCCCCGGCCACCGGGCTGTAGCTGGTCAGGAGGGGCGCGAAGATCGCGGCAAGCGCCACGACGACGAGCACGACGAGCGACAGCACGGCCATCTTGTCGCGGCTGAAGGCGCGCACCGCGAGACGCCAGGCCGGTTTCGGCGTGTCGGCCTCCACGGGTGCCGGCCCGCCCGCCCGCGCCCGTCGCGTGCCGATCAGCGATCGGCCCGTGCCGACGGCTTCGGTGAGTGCACTCATACTCCGGCTGCCCTTCTCGTGCGGGGGTCCAGTAGTCGAACGGCCATGTCGGCAAGGAGGTTGATGATCACGAACGCCAGCGCGATGAAGAGCACACCGGCCTGGACGACGGGAATGTCACGCTGCGTGATCGACGTGTAGAGCTGCTGGCCCAGGCCCGGCCAACCGAACACCACCTCGACGAAGACCACTCCGCCAAGGAGGTAGCCCACCTGGAGTCCGGTGATGTTGACGATCGGCGGCAGCGCGTTGCGCAGGGCGTGCCGCCACAGCACCGACGAGGTGGACAGGCCCGACGCCCGCAGCGTGCGGATGTAATCCTGAGCGAGGATGTCGATCATGACGCTGCGGGTCATGCGGGCGATCACCGCCAGGGGCACCAGCGCCGCCGCGACGGCCGGCAGGACGAGATGGGCGAGCAGATCGCCGATGCCGCCGGGGAACCTCGGGTCGTACATGCCCGACGTCGGCAGCCAACCGAGCGTGATCGCAAAGACTCCGATCAGCAGAAGGCCGAACCAGTAGACCGGCACGCTCGCACCGGCCAACGAGATGACCATCGACATGCGGTCGAACACGCTGTACTGCTTGTGCGCCGCGATCACGCCGAGCGGCACGGCGATCACGATGCACAGCAGCAGGGCGGCTCCCGTCAGGATCATCGTGTTGACGAAGCGCGGCACCATGATGTCGGTGACGGGCGCGTTGACCGTCAGGGAGCGGCCGAGGTCACCGCGCAGCAGCCCGCCGAGGTAGTCGAAGAACTGAATCGGCAGCGCGCGGTCCAGACCCAGTTGCGACCGCAGCTCGGCGACCGCAGTGGCCGTCGCGCCCGAGCCGAGGATCGTCACGGCCGGGTCACCGGGCACCAGCTGCAGCAGCAGGAACACCACCAGGCTGACGCCGAACAGAACGAGTGCCGTTGAGAGCAGCCGGCTTCCGATCACACGTGTCATTGTTCGAGCCTCACCGTCGTCAGGTCGTACCATTCCTCGCTGGCGGACACGAAGCCCTTCACGTAGGGGGCGAGAACGTAGGGCGCCTTGTCGTTGACGATCGGCGCCAGCGCAGCGTCGTCGGTGACGATGTCGTTGGCCGTCCGCCACCAGCGTTCGGCCTCGGCCGGGTCGAGCGCGGTGATCGCATGGTTCATCGCCGCGTCCAGTTTCGGGTTGCTGTAGTAGCCGACGTTGGGACCGTTGGGCGCCTGCAGATCCGACGACGTCGCGATGTAGAGCCAGTACGGGCTCGTCATCCCCCACGACATCTGCGCCATCCCCACGTCGTCGGCCATGCCTCGCGCCCACACCCCGAGGTAGGAAATCCATTCCTGGGTCTGGATCTTGACGCGGATGCCGATGGCGGCGAGGTTCTGCTGGAGGAACTCGGCCATCTGTGCCGGCATGATCTGACCCGAACCGTCGGTCGAGGTGATCAGGGTGGTGTCGAAGCCGTTCTGCAGGCCTACCGACGCGAGTAGCTTGCGCGCCTCGTCGAGGTTGCGTTCGAAGGCGTCTCGCCGTTCGACGTACCCGCCCGCCGACAGCGCCTGCACGCCGTAGGCCGGGGTGACCGAGCCGCGCAGCATGTCCTTCGCCATGCCCTCGCGGTCGACGGCGAGATTGATGGCTTTGCGCACCTGGGGAATCGACGTGAACTCGTTGCGCATGTTGAACGACAGATACCAGGTGTGCGGCGGAATGCCCTCGGAGAGTTGATACCCCTCGGCGACCAGATTGTCGATGCTGTCCGGGTTCGGCACGGCGATCATGTCGACGTCACCGGAGCGTAGCGCCGCGGTGCGCGCCGACGCGTCGGGCAGCGGCCGGAAGACCACGCCGTCGATCTGCGGTTTCGGCCCCCAGTAGTCGGGGTTGCGAACGAGGTCGATGCGCTCGCCCCGGATCCGCTGCTTGAACATGAACGGGCCGGTACCCACCGGATGGTCGCCGATGTCCTCGCCGTACTTCTTCAGGGCCGTGGGGCTCATGATGGCCGTCGACCCGTTGCCGCCCTGGCTCAGCATTCGCAGGAACTCCGAGAACGGTTGCTTCAGATGCAGTTTCACCGTGTGGTCGTCGACCGTCGTGACCGAGTCCAGGAACTTCCACACGAAGTTCGTCTGGCCGGCGGCACGCGCCGAGTACATCGGCGAACCCTTGTCCCACATGCGGCGGATGTTGTATTCGACGGCCTGCGCGTCCAATGGCGTGCCGTCGTGGAAGCGCACGTTGCGCCGAATGTGGAACGTGTAGTCCAGCCCGTCGGGCGAGATGTCCCAGGATTCGGCCAGACCCGGACGCAGCGGCGGGACGCGCGCGTCCGACGACGGGATCGACAGGTCCTCGTCGACGAGCGGCTCGAACATCTGCCTGTTGATGCGCCACGACACCCATCCGCCGGCGACCTGCGGGTCGAGGACGTCGGCTTCGGACTCGATCGCGATGACGAAGACGTTGCCGGTGCGCACGGGTCCGCGCGAGCAACCGGCCAATGCGGCGACGACGAGCACGACGACGGCGAGGAGCGAGAACGCTCGCAAGCCGTTGCGTCGCAACGACGATGGGACCTGAACCATCCGTGAATCCTCCGGGGGGTGAAGACCGTCTCACATCGCGCCACGGCGCGCGATGGTGTCCGATGATGCCTACGACCACCGTAGGGAGAACGCGGTGACGGCGGTATCCGTCATCCGACGTATTTCCGGTTTCGTCGCGTATCGCGTTGTGCTGCAGACACTTCGGGCATGACGAAGCCCCGCGAACACGCGTGGCGATCGGTTCGGGATCAGAAACCGGCGGCGCGGGGTGGCGTCTGCACCGGAGTCACCAGTTCGAATTCCGTGGCGTGCACGGCGGCGGCGACGCGATTGGACACACCGAGTTTGCGTAACACCCGTTCGACGTGCGTGCCGACGGTGCGCGGTGACAGGAACAGGCGTTCGCTGATCTCACCGTTGGACAGGCCACACCGCAGCAGCGCGAGGATCTCCTGCTCGCGAGGAGTGAGCCGGGCGCAGGCCTTGGCCCGCATCCTGTCGACGTACTTGGTGAACAGCGGACGCCCGCCTTCGACGATGCGGCGACTGCGCTTGGTGAACTCGGGTGCGGCCATGTTGCCCTGGCACATTCCGACCAGTTCCCCCGCGTCGTCGTGCAGCGCCATCAGGAAGCCGTTGGTGAAACCCTCCGGGCGTAGCACCGACGCACCACTGTAGGAGTCCGCGAACTCCGGTACGTCATCCCAGTCCCAGATCCGGCGGTAATCGGAGAACTGGCGCAGGAATTCGGGTTTGGATTGGATGTCCGAGGACAGGTAGTGAGCAACCGCGTCGGAGTACCCGACGGACTTGACCAGGCTGAAGCCCTTCGTGCCGGGTGTCTTGTAGGCAAGCAGGAACGTGTCGCATCGCGCCTCGACTCGTAGGAAGTCGACGGCTCCACGCACTCGTACCGAGGTGTCGTTGGAACCCATGTCGGCCGCGATCGACGCGATGTCACGCGTCTCGTCGGGGGTCGTCACGTCGTTCTCCGTCCGCGGGTGTCGTCTTGGACAGTTCACCAAACGCGGGCGTCGCTGAGGTTCGCGGTCTGTTTCGACCTTGTTAAGACATGGGTGACGTGCCGCACAGGATCGCGGTCACGTCGACCGCGGGTGCCGGACCGAGGTGCGTCCACGTCACCGTGCTGCGGTTCCGCCCCGCCGGGCTGGCGAAGACGGCGAATGCGCGGTCGGCGCCGTGCCGCAGTATCGTCAGGTTCGGCACGACGTTCAGGACGTCGCCACCCAGGATCTCGGCCGCGGTCGACGCGACCCGCCCCGGTGTAGCCAGCCAATTGCCAGGCAGCACCGCCGTTCCGAGCGCGGTCGCAGGTGGCGGGGCGGGGAGTGCCGCCAACGGGTGCGCGGTGGCGGGACCCAGGGTCACGATGGTGAAGAGCAGCGAACTCCATTGCGCCAGTGGCACGTCGACGGTGCGCCGGCCGTCGCCGACGAACTCCCGCCGCGCCGTGCCGTCGGGATCGTTGGCACCGTCGAGCACCCCGGGGTCGGCGCTGAAGGCGCAGGCCAGGTGGGGACATCTGACGTTGCGCGTGCTCCCGCAGTGCACGGGAATCGACGCGCACCCGCCGAATGGCCGCGCGTTGAGCGCGGCGATCAGACCGTCGGTGGTCCGGCGCACGTGCACGGCGTGATAGCCGATCGTCGCGGGGAGCACCGCGCCAACCTCGTCCAGTTGCTCGGCCAGACCCACGCACACCCATGTGTCGGTCCAGTCGCGGGTGTCCGCCGACGGGTGCCTGGAGTTGGGTGACGGTGCCAGCAGATTTGGCCGCAGAGCGGCCGTCACGGGGGCGTGTCCTCTGGCAGGTGGTAGTTGAGCGCGGGAGTCGAGTCGAACCTGCCGCGGGGCCGCACCTCGGCGGGATCGGGTCGAGGCAACGGCCCGTCGACGGCGAAGTGGTCGAGCACGTTCGCCGTCAGCTTCGAGATGTTGTTGTCGTAGCTGTTGTGAGAGAGGCTGCCGCAGTAGGAGATCGAGCTGAAGGACCACACGCCTCCCCCGTTGGGCGTCTCGTGGAACGCCATGTCGGCGCGAATCCGCGGGTGCTGCGTCCCGGTGAATCCGGGCGCGTTGGTCAGGATCAGCTCCGTGACCGTCAGGTAGGCATCGGTGTGTAGGCCCGCCGACGTGGCGACCAGCATCGTGTGCGGCGGCGAGCCCAGCGTGGTGTCGACGTGGTCGAGTTCGGCACCGGCGGCACCGCCGCCGACCAGACCGAAGTCACCGAGCCGCTCGTCGTAGTCGATGCCGTCGAACGCCCACGCGACGCGGGGGTCCAGGCTCTCCGGGGTGCGCTTGAAGTAGGTCGACACGTCGAAACCCTGTGCCACCATCGACGTTCCGCTCACCGCCGCCATGTCTCGGCCGAGGAACCGCCACATTCCGCCGAGGCGACCGTCACTCTGGTGGTGGTATTCGCCGGGTTGCGCCTGCCAGGGCCGGATGCCGGACTCGCAGCGGCGCATCTCGGTCAGCTCGCCCCTGCCGTAACCGGGATGGAAGGTATGCCGCCAGTAGAAGCCGTCGCCGCCCAGGTACATCAGCCGGCCGCCGCGTTCCTTGTAGGCGTGGATGGCGTCGAGATAGGGGCCGTCCTTGTGCTCGGGGTGCGATCCGGTGAGCAGGACGTTGTAGCCCTCGATGCGTTCCAAGCCGTCATAGCTGACGTCCTCGTCGGTGATGACGTCGAATTCGTACCCCATCTCGGTGAGCCAGTCGATCAGGTGCAGGTCGGCGTTGAACTGCCACGGCGCCTGCGTGATGACGGAGTCGCACTTGGGCCGGAAGTTGAGCACCGGTCGCAGGCGTGAGGAGACGTGCACGCCGGAGCCGTCGCAGTGGGTGTCGTACATCGAGTGCCCGTATTCGCGGTGCACGCTCAGGAACACGTTGGCGGGGGCCATGATCGGCGTTCGGTAGACAAGCGCCTCCAGGCTTCCGAAGTTGCTCGCCTGGTGTTCGTTGGCATAGGCCATGTAGTCGATGGTCGACATGACGACGGCTATCTTGGCCTGCCGGGTCCCCAGCGGTGGACGCACGATGAACGGCACGTAGTCCTCGTCGCCGTCGGTGGTCGTCAGCTTCATCGCGTAGACGGCCGACGGCAGGTCCTCGGGCACCCTGACGGTGAAGTCGACCTGCCACCGCGCGTCGTCGACGTCGTCGTCGTGGAAGTGGATGGCGCCGTACTCGTGCGGTGCCGCGGTCCACTGCGTGTGCGCACCGCTCCAGTTGTGTCCCGTCATGCCACGCGCGGGGGCGCCGACCAGATCGCCGTCGAGGCGGTAGGGGCCTCGGTCGACGATCCTGCGGGTGGGGACGTCGACGCCGAAGTCCCAGGATGCGATCACGGCCGCGCCGAGATCCGCCGACGGACCGATGCTGCGTCGTTCGTCCATGCCGGGTGCGGCGCCGAGCTTCATCGTCTCGATCTCGAGCCGGGTGAATGGTCGCGAGCAGAGCCGCGCCGCGTCGATCTTGCCGTTGTAGTGGTCGGTCATCAGCCACCCACCCGGTTCGAGCGAGGCCGGATCGGGCCGGACGGAGCCGGGGTGGGCGGCGAACGTGAACGGCACCTCGGTGTGGGTCGGCGGGCCGAAGGTCGCCATCACGGGTTCGGGCACGGGGTCCAGCGCATACCGGATCTGCGGTTCGTGGTGGAGAACGGCCTTCCCGGTCGCGGCGTCGTAGGTGGCGGCGACGAAGTGCCAGGCGCGGTCGCGCACCGGGTCGGCGGCCGTCAGCGTCTGCCCGTCGACGCGGAGGCTCACCCGCCCGTCCTCCTCAAGGAACAGGCCGTATCCCAACCCCTCGGCCCATTTGCCCATGATGGTTTGCGGGCCCGGTGACCAGTAGCCGTCGACCTTGGTGGGCATCGTCGGCCAGATCCAGCACTGCAGCGTGAAACCGTCGACGCGCAGGGGACGCCGGTCGGCCACGATGGCGTGGCTGCCCGCATGGATCGCCTGGGCGCGTCCGGGATACGTGCCGTCGGCCGCGGACGCGACGGCAACCTCCTTGAACCCGGGGCCACCGGGATGGGTGTCCCCGTGGACGAGCTTCACCATCTCGGCGCGGTAGGTCGCCGGACCGTCGCAGCTGACGTGGAAGTCGACGGTGTCACCCTGCTCGACCGACCACTTGTCGCCATATCCGGTCAGTCGCAGCATCGTCGGGTAGGTCATGCTCCCCAGTTCTCCCCGCGCGACTTCCACGCCGGCGTGCAGTGCTCGGGCATGCCGTCCTCGGCGGGGTACTGGTCGAACCGCATCTCGAGGATCGCCGCCTGGGCGTCCTGCTCCCCGGTGAAGACTCGGTCGTCGGCGAAGGTGGGCGGCACGCCCCGGATGCCGGACAACCGGGCAATGCGCCACTCACGCTCGAGCTTCGTGCAGACGATGACGAGCTTGCCGCCGAACGCACCGGTCGGCTGCATCCTCATCCTGGTCAGGACCTTGTCGAGGACGACGTCGTCCTGAATGCCGCCGTGCACGCCGATCGCGCTCCCGGGGGCTTCAGTGCGCAGGACGGAGAAGCCGGCGACACCGCGCATGGCGACGACGCTCGCCTGGACCTCCTCGAGCATCCGTCGCCGAGTGGCGTCGTCTTGCGGAATGGGGATCACGAGCCCACGCTAGGACGCGGGACGACCCGCGACCATCGGGTGTTTGACGGATATTTCGGGTCAGAGCCCGGCGAAGCGCTCCTTGACCTGCTCGTCGGTCAGCCCGTAGTCGGCCAGCGAGTACGTGTGCTTCGGTGCGCGGGGACCCTGCTGACTCTCGGCGTGCATCGTTGTCATCGATTCCCGTGCGGCATCGGTGAATTCGATGTCGAACTGTTGATAGAGCTTCTCGACGACCGAGATCGGGTCCTTGACGAACTCGAAGTAGTCCAGGTCGTAGAACTGGCCCGGATCGTGCTTGGCCCGCTCGGCGTTGAACAGCTCCAGCC
>Ga0055540_1001094_pt1 | contig 17125 bp, 14 predicted proteins | sample AraplaCvi_mMS_r2_2_FD_55040 | JGI IMG/M metagenome (GOLD analysis project Ga0055540, IMG submission 55040) | Arabidopsis root microbial communities from North Carolina, USA - plate scrape MF_Cvi_mMS_r2 | ecosystem: Host-associated > Plants > Roots > Endosphere | place: USA: North Carolina
CACTGCACGCGCTGCGCGGCAGGATCGGTGACGAGAACTTCTTCGACTTGTTGCGGGAGTGGACGTCTCGGTACCGCCACGGCACCGCCGTCACCGACGACTTCACCGGTCTTGCGGCCAACTACTCCGACGACTCGCTGCGACCGCTGTGGCAGGCGTGGCTGTACTCGACGGACGTCCCCGACCTGTGACCGACGGCGCGGCCGTCCCCACCCGGGGACCCGTCACCCGGAGCAGCGTCGTCCGGGTCGGGACGGCCACCGTCGTCAGCGCGCTGTGTGGGTACGCGGTGCTCTACCTCGCGGCCCGCAATCTCGAACCGGCCGGCTTCTCGGTGTTCGCGGTGTTCTGGGGCGCGTTCGGGCTCTTCGCCGGTGCGGCCAACGGGTTGCTGCAGGAATCCACCCGCGAGGTGCGCCAGGCCAGGACGCTGACCCGGGTGCCCGAGCCACGGTCGAGCCCGATGCGCGTGGCGGCCGTCGTCGGGGTGGCCTCGGCAGCGGCGATCGCCGGCTCGTCGCCACTGTGGTCGTGGCACGTGTTCACCCAAGCCCAGGCGCTGAGCGTCGCCCTGCTGGCGGCGGGTGTCGCCGGGTTCTGTCTGCACGCCACGCTGCTGGGGATGCTTGCCGGCGTTGACCACTGGTCGCAGTACGGGGCCCTCATCGTCGGCGACGCCGCGATGCGCGTGACAGTCGCCGCGGCCACCTTCCTGCTCGGCTGGGGCCTGGTCGGTTACCTGTGGGCGACCGTGGCGGGCGCGATCGCGTGGCTGGTGCTGCTGCTGGCCTCGCCCACCACGCGCGCCGCCGCCCGGCTGCTGACCCCCGGCACGACGGTGACGTTCCTGCGCGGCGCCTCGCATTCCATCGCCGCCGCCGGTGCCAGCGCAATCCTCGTCATGGGCTTCCCCGTCCTGCTGAAGGCCACCTCGGCCGACCTCGGGGCGGCGGGCGGCGTGGTCATCCTCGCGGTGACGCTGACCCGCGCCCCGCTGCTGGTGCCGCTGACCGCGATGCAGGGCAACCTGATCGCGCACTTCGTCGACCAGCGGGCCCGGCGCCTCCGGTCGCTGGTCGCGCCGGTGGCGGCACTGGCCGTGCTCGGCGGCGCGGCCGTCCTGGTCGCCGGACTGGCCGGACCGTGGCTGCTGCGCACCGCCTTCGGCCCCGACTACCAGTTGGGCGGCCCGCTGCTGGCGTGGTTCACCGCGGCGGCGGCGATGATCGCCGCCCTCACGCTGACCGGCGCCGCGACGGTCGCCGCGGCGTTGCACCGCGCCTACGCCGCCGGGTGGATCAGCGCGACGGTGGCGTCCACGCTGTTGCTGCTGGCGCCCTGGCCGCTGGAGACCCGTACCGTCGTCGCGCTGCTGTGCGGACCGCTGGTCGGGATCGCGGTGCACCTGATCGCGCTTGCCAGGGTTCCGGCACCGTGAGCGTGTAATTTGACCTCTGACATGCACCGCTACGACGACACCTGGATCGTCATCCCCGCCTTCAACGAGGCGACCGTGATCTCCGACGTCGTCGCCGACGTCCGCGCCGTCTTCGACAACGTGGTCTGCGTCGACGACGGCAGCCGCGACGACACCGCCGAGCGGGCCTGGCGTGCGGGGGCCCACGTCGTGCGTCACCCCGTGAACCTCGGGCAGGGGGCCGCCATCCAGACCGGCGTCGAGTACGCGCGCAGCCGGCCGAACGCCGCGGTGTTCGCCACCTTCGACGCCGACGGGCAGCACCGCATCGCCGACGTCGTCCGGATGATCGGCCGCCTCCGCGCCGAAGAGCTCGACATCGTGGTGGGCACGCGCTTCGCCGACGGCACCCCCAACAACATGCCGATGCTGCGACGCCTGGTGTTCCCGCTGATCGCCAAGGTCAGCCCCACCAGCCGCAAGCTCGGGCTGACCGACGCACACAACGGGTTGCGGGTGTTCGACAAGGCCGTCGCCGACGGGTTGAACCTGACGATGAGCGGCATGGCCCACGCCAGCGAGATCGTCGCCCTGATCGTCGAGAACGACTGGCGGGTGGCCGAGGAACCCGTCGAGATCCTGTACACCGACTACTCGATGTCGAAGGGTCAGCCGTTGGTCAACGGCGTCAACATCGTGTTCGACGGACTGCTGCGGAAGAGGATGCGCCGATGAACTGGATTCAGGTTCTGCTGATCGCGGCCGTGCTGACGATCCTCGTGTACCTGCTGCGGTCGCGGCGCAGCGCGCAAGCCAAGGCGTGGGTGAAGATCGGGTACGTGCTCTTCGTCGTGGCGGCGGTGTACGCGATCGTGCGCCCGGACGACACCACGGTGGTGGCGAACTGGCTCGGCGTCGCGCGTGGGGCCGACCTGCTGGAGTACGCGCTGATCGTCGCGTTCCTGTTCACCACCCTGAGCACCTANATGCGGTTCAAGGATCTGGAGCTGCGGTACGCGCAGCTCGCNCGGGCCGTCGCCCTGGAGGGCGCGAGGGCCCCCGAACCCCGCTAGGCCTGGTCGCGGAAGAACGCCACCGTGCGGTCGATGCCCTCGGCCAGCGCCACCCTCGGCGTCCAACCGAGCACTTCGGTGGCCCGGCCGATGTCCAGACTCGACCGGCGGAGGTCGCCGAGCCGCGGTGGATGCATCTCGGGCTCGTCGGGCGTGCCCGCGGCCGTCGCGACGGCGGTGTGCAGCGCCCGCGTCGACGTCTCGACACCGGTGCCCGCGTTGAAGCGCAGACCGCTGCCCGCCGAACCCCCGGCCCGGACGAAGGCGTCGACCACGTCGTCGACGAAGACGTAGTCCCGGGTGTCGGACCCGTCGCCGAAGATCTTGGTGGGCTTGCCCGCCAGCAGCGCCTTGGCGAAGATCGCGACCACGCCGGCCTCACCGTGCGGGTCCTGCCGCGGACCGTAGACGTTGGCCGGCGCGACGTGAGAGCAGTCCAGGTCGTAGAGATTGCGGAACATGTTGAGGTACACCTCGCCGCAGACCTTGCTGGCCGCATACGGCGACGACGGGTCGACGGGCATGTCCTCGGTGGTCGGGTAACCGGGCGGATTCTTGCCGTAGATGGACCCGCCGGAGGAGGTGTGGACGATCTTGCGCACGCCGCCCTTGCGGGCCGCCTCCGCGAGCCGCACGGTGCCGACGACGTTCACGCTGGAGTCGAACTGCGCGTCGTCGACCGACCGGCTCACCGAGATCTGTGCGGCCAGGTGGAAGATCACCTCGGGCCGGACCTCGTCGACCAGGCTCACCAGATCGGCGTCGACGATGTCGGCCTTGGCGAACTCGTAGGCGTCGTGCCGCTCCGCCCCGACGATGTTGACGGGGTTGCCCGAGCTCAGGTCGTCGACGCCGACGACGGTGTGACCATCGGCCAACAGTCGATCTACCAGCGTTGATCCGATGAAGCCAGCCGCTCCGGTGACGAGTGTCCGCACCGGGTCACCATACCGACGCCGTCGCGCGGTCCGTACAGTCGGCAGCGGTGAATTGGTCTGTGCGGGTAGCAGTACTTCGGCGGCCCCGCGACCACTGGGTGGTCTGGGTCGCCGTTTCGTTGATCCTGGCGCAACTGGCGACGCGTGGGGTGCTTGCGTTCCAGGGCTACTTCTACTGGGACGACCTCATCCTCATCGCCCGCGCAGGCACGCACGGCCTGCTGTCCCCGGCGTACCTGTTCGACGACCACGACGGTCACGTCATGCCCGCGGCGTTCCTACTCGCCGGGGCCATCGCCCAACTCGCGCCGTTCGACTGGGTGGTGCCCGCCGTCAGCCTGATCCTGCTGCAACTCGTGGCGTCACTGGCGATCCTGCGGGCCCTGCACGTGATCCTCGGGTGGCGGCCGCTGCTGCTGATCCCGCTGACGTTCGCGTTGTTCACGCCGTTGTCGCTGCCCGCCTTCGCGTGGTGGGCGGCCGCGCTCAACGCGCTGCCGATGACGGCCGCCATGGCCTGGGTGTGCGCCGACGCGATCCTGTTGGTGCGCACGGGGAATCGCCGGTACGCCGTCACCGGCACGCTGGTGTTCCTGCTGGGGCTGACGTTCTTCGAGAAGTCGGCGATCATCCCGTTCGCGGCCTTCGCCGTCGCGACGGTGCTCGCCTACGTGCAGGGCGACCGGGCGGCCTGGAAGACGGTGTGGCGCGGCGGCCGGTCACTGTGGCTCGCCACGGGCGCGATCACCGCGGCGTGGGTGGGCCTGTACCTGCTGATCGTCGACCAGCGGCGGTGGACGCTGGACTTCGCCATGACCGGGGACCTGCTGGTGCGCTCGGTGACCCACGGCATCGTCCCCGCCCTGATCGGCGGCCCCTGGCAGTGGGATCGCTGGGCGCCGTCGTCGCCGTGGGCGCTGCCGCAGTGGCCTGTCATGCTGCTGGGGTGGCTGGTGCTGGCGGCGGTCGTCGCGCTGTCGGTGGCCCGCAAGGAACACGCCCGGGTGCTGTGGTTCACCGCGGCGGCCTACGTGATCCTCTGCCAGTTGCCGATCTACCTGATGCGGTCCTCGCGCTTCACCGCCATCGAGCTGGCGCAGACCCTGCGCTACCTGCCCGACCTCGCGGTCATGCTGACACTGCTGGCCGCGGTCGGATTCCTCGCGCCCAACCGGGCGACGTCGGCACGGCTGGACGCGTCACGGCTCCGCACGGTCGCCGTCGTGACGGGCGCCGCCCTGTTCGTGGTCAGTTGCGGCTACACGACCGCGACGTTCACCTCACGGTGGCGCGACAATCCGACGCGGGCGTACGTCGCCAACGTGTTGACCAGTCTGTCGGCGGCCCATGCCGACACCACCGCGCCGCTGCTGGAGCAAGAGGTCGACCCGCTGATCCTGCAACGGTTCGCGTGGCCGGACAACCTCTTCGGGCACGTCTTCGCGCTGGTGCGTGACCGTCCCGAATTCAGCACCAGCACAACCGATTTGCGTACGTTCGACCGCAAGGGCCGGTTGGTCGACGCACAGGTCACCTGGGTGCGACACACCCTTGCCGGGCCAAAACCGCAGTGCGGCTACCTCGTTCAGCCCGACGCTCCGGTCACGATGCCGTTGGACGGTCCGATGCTGCCGACGGAGTGGACCGCCGAGATCAACTATCTGGCCAACAGCGACGGGTCGATGACCTTCGCCTTGTCCGACGGTGACCCCACCCGGGTGCCGGTGCACCCCGGACTCAACCGGGTCTTCGTGCGGCTGTCCGGGGCGGGCGACGCGATCCTCGCCGCGGCCAACACCTCGGCGCTGTCGGTGTGCCTGGCCTCGGGACCGGTCGGGTACGTGGCACCCCCGTAGGGGGCATTCGGTGGCCACGCACCGGGGTGAAGAAGATGGGGCCGCCTTGGGGAATCGAACCCCAGACCTTCTCATTACGAGTGAGATGCTCTACCGACTGAGCTAAGGCGGCGACGCCTGATCAGCCAGGCGGGACGAGTCTACGGCAGGCACCGTCGCCAACCCAAAACGCTGGGGCCCTCACCCCCGCAGCGCCTGCCCGACGGTGGCCACCAGGGCGTCGACCGCGAACTTGGGCTTCACGTTCACCGCCAGGGCGTCGCGGCACTCCAGCACGGCCTCGATGCAGCGCAGCAGCCGATCGGGCGGGACGTGCGCCGCCATCGCCGAGACCTTGTCGGCCATGTCGGGGTGGTTGGCCGCCACGGCGGTCGCCCCGGCGGAGACCAGCATGGCGTCCCGGAAGTAGGTGGCCAGGTCGATCAGCGCCCGGTCCAGTGCGTCCCGCGAGGCGCGGGTCTGCCGCGACTTCTGGCGCTTCTCGAGGTCCTTGAGGGCCCCCGCGGCGCCCCGCAGCGCACCCGCGGCGCCCTTGCCGGTGCCACCGCCACCGAGGGCCGTGCGCAGCTCCTCGGTCTCGGCCTCGTTGCGGTCGCCCGTCAGCGCCTTGGCCTCGTCGTCGGCGGTCGCCACCAGCTCCTCGGCCGCGGCGTAGGCCCGCGCCGGCGTCGCGGCGTCCCTGGCCAGCCCGAGGGCACGTTCGCGCCGNGCCCTGGCCTGCTCGTCGGTGGCCAGCCGGCGGGCCCGCCCGACGTGCCCACCGCTCACCGACGCCGCCCAGACGGCGTCCTTCTCGGCCATGCCGTCGACGTCGACCAGCACCTTGGCGATCGCATCGAGCCGCGGGGTCACCAGTGCCACGTGCCGGCACCGCGACCGCAGGGTGATCGCGATGTCCTCCGGGTCGACCGACGGCGCGCACAGCAGGAACACCGTCGACGCCGGCGGCTCTTCGACCACCTTGAGCAGGGCGTTGGCGGCCCCCTCGGTCAACCGGTCGGCGTCCTCGACCACCACGACCTGCCACCGACCGGTGCCCGGCCGCCGCGACGCGATCTGGACGATGTCGCGCATCTCGCGNACGCCGATCGACAACCCCTCGGGGATGATCCGGCGCACGTCGGCGTGGGTGCCGGCCATGGTGGTGGTGCAGGCCCGGCACTGCCCGCATCCGGGAGTGCCCTCGGAGGTGCACTGCAGGGCGGCGGCGAAGCACACCGCCGCGATCGACCGGCCCGAGCCGGGAGGCCCCGTGATCAGCCACGCATGGGTCATCCGGCCGCCCGTGGCGCCGGTGCCCGTCGGGTTGTGAGCCGAATCACCGCGCGCCGCGCGGGCGGCNGCAACCAGCTCCGCTTCGACGGCGTCCTGACCCACCAGACGCGAGAAAACACCGCTCATCAGGCGCCACCCTAGTGGCCGAGGCCGACACCCGTGCAGACGACGTCGGCGACAGCGCCCGTGCCGCGGCCCGTGGACCGATACGGTTGTCGGATGACCGGGCCGACACCACCTATGGGGCGAGTCACCGCCTTCGTGCGGTGGGTCGCGCGTACCCCGTGGCCGGTGTTCACCCTCGGCATGCTCCAGGCCGACATCATCGGCGCGCTGTTCGTGCTGGGCTTCCTGCGGTTCGGGCTGCCCGCCGAGGACCGGGTCCAGCTCCAGGACCTGCCGACGCTGAACCTCGCGGTGTTCCTGGGCTACCTCTTCGTGTCGTTCACGATCCTGTCCTGGCTGACGCTGCGCCTGCTGATCCCGGTGATCCGCTGGCAGCGCCGCGACAGCCTGCTCGGGGGTGGTGACCCGGCGGTGACCGACCTGGCCCGCGTGCGGGCGTTGAGGATGCCCTTCTACCGGGCCGTCATCAACGTCTCGAACTGGTTCCTGGGTTCGATCGTGTTCATCGTCGCCAGCTGGCCCGTAGCCAGTCGGTCGGCGCCCGTCGTCGCCGTCGCCGCGGCCCTGGGCGCCACCGCGACCGCGATCATCGGCTACCTGCAGTCCGAACGGGTGCTGCGGCCGGTCGCCGTCGCCGCGCTGCGCGGCGGGATCCCCGAGAACTTCCGCGCCCCCGGCGTCATCCAGCGCCAGGTGCTCACCTGGGTGCTGTCCACCGGCGTGCCCATCCTGGCCATCGTGCTGGCGCTGGTCGCCAGCAGGTTCGAGATCCTCACCGCCCCCGCCGAGCGCCTCAACACCCCGATCCTGCTGCTGGCGGTCGCCGCGCTGGTCATCGGGCTGGCGGGCACCGTGCTGGTGGCCATGTCGATCGCCGACCCCCTGCGCCAGTTGCGCTGGGCGCTGGGCGAGGTGCAGCGCGGCAACTACAACGCCCACATGCAGATCTACGACGCCAGCGAGCTGGGCCTGCTGCAGGCCGGCTTCAACGACATGGTGCGCGATCTCGCCGAACGGCAGCGTCTGCGGGACCTGTTCGGCCGCTACGTCGGCGAGGACGTCGCCCGACGGGCGCTGGAACGCGGCACCGAGTTGGGCGGCCAGGAGCGCGACGTCGCCGTGCTCTTCGTCGACCTGGTCGGTTCCACCCAGCTGGCCTCGACCCGGCCCGCCGCGGAGGTCGTCAGCCTGCTCAACGAGTTCTTCCGCGTCATCGTCGACAGCGTCAACCGGCACGGCGGGTTCGTCAACAAGTTCCAGGGCGACGCAGCCCTGGCCATCTTCGGCGCTCCCATCGAGCATCCCGACGCCTCCGGGGCGGCGCTGGCCGCCTCGCGGGAACTGCACGACGAGCTGATCGAGGTCCTCGGCCAGACGGACTTCGGCATCGGGGTGTCCGCGGGCCGGGCCATCGCCGGTCACATCGGCGCTCAAGCCCGCTTCGAGTACACCGTCATCGGCGACCCGGTCAACGAGGCCGCCCGGCTGACCGAGCTCGCCAAGCTGGAGGAGGGACACGTGCTGGCCTCGGCCATCGCGGTCAGCGGCGCCCTGGACGCGGAGGCGTTGTGTTGGGACGTCGGCGAGATCGTCGAACTCCGCGGCCGCAGTGCACCGACGCAGCTGGCTCGGCCGCTCAACCTCGCNGCCTCGCCGCGCGTGTCGAGCCAGGCGCAGAACTAACCCTTCTTCGCCGCGGCCTTCTTGGCGGGGGCCTTCTTCGCAGCCGTCTTCTTGACGGCCTTCTTGGCGGGCGCCTTCTTCTTGACGGGGCCGCGCGCACGACGGTCGGCCAGCAGTTCCGACGCCCGGCCGTCGGTGATCGACATGACGTCGTCACCCTTGCGCAGNCTGGCGTTGGTCTCGCCGTCGGTGACGTACGGACCGAAGCGGCCGTCCTTGATCACCATCGGNTTCTCCGAGACCGGGTCGGTGCCCAACTCGCGCAGCGGCGGCGTCGCGGCGCCCTGCCTGCCGCGCCGCTTGGGCTCGGAGTAGATCTTCAACGCCTCGTCGAGGGTGATGGTGAACATCTGCTCCTCGTTGGCCAACGAGCGAGAGTCCGTGCCGCGCTTCAGGTATGGCCCGTAGCGGCCGTTCTGCGCGGTGATCTCCTCGCCTGAGGCGGGGTCGACGCCGACCACCCGCGGCAGCGACAGCAGCTTCAACGCGTCGTCGAGGGTGATGGTCTCGAGGTCCATCGACTGCAGCAGCGACCCGGTCCGCGGCTTGGGCCCTGGCGGCGGCTTNTTGGTCTTCTTCGCCGGTGCGCCGGCGTCCCCGTCGTCGGGGGTCTCCGGCGGCNCAGGCAGCACNTCGGTGACGTACGGCCCGTAACGNCCGTCCTTGGCGACGATTTCGTGACCGGTGGCCGGGTCGACGCCCAGCGAACGACCCTCCTGCGGTGTCGCGAACANCTTCTCGGCGAGTTCCAGGGTGAGCTCGTCGGGGGTCAGCTCGTCCTTGAGGTTGGCCCGCTGCGGCTTGAGCTCACCGGGATTGTCCGGATCGGGGATCATCCGCTCCAGATACGGGCCGTTGCGGCCGACGCGGACGTTGATCGGGGTGCCGTTCTCGTCGTCGAACAGCTTGATGGAGTTGACGACTCGCGCGTCGATCTCCTCCAAGTTGCCGCCGACCAGCTGCTTGAGCCCACCGGCGCGGGCGATCGACCCGTCGACGCCGTGTTCACCGCCGAAGTAGAAGTTGTTGAGCCAGTTGGTCCGTCGCTCGTTGCCCGAGGCGATCTGGTCGAGCTCGTCCTCCATGGCCGCGGTGAAGTCGTAGTCGACCAGGCGCCCAAAGTGCTGCTCCAACAAGCCGATCACCGCGAACGCCACCCACGANGGGACCAGCGCGCTGCCCTTCTTGTGGACGTACCCGCGGTCCTGGATGGTCTTGATGATCGACGAGTACGTCGACGGCCGGCCGATGCCGAGCTCTTCGAGCGCCTTGATCAGCGAGGCCTCGGTGTAGCGCGCGGGCGGGCTGGTGGTGTGGCCGTCGGCGGTCAGGTCCGTGGCGTCGACCCGCTGGCCCTGCGTCAGGTTCGGCAGCCTGCTCTCGGCGTCGTCGGCTTCGCCGCCGGCCTGCTCGTCGAGGCTCTCGACGTAGGCCTTGAGGAACCCGGCGAAGGTGATGGTGCGGCCGCTGGCGTTGAAGACGACCTGCTCGCCCGAACTGGCCGTTCCGGCGATGCGCAGGCTCAACGTCGTCCCGCGGGCGTCGGCCATCTGCGAGGCCACCGTGCGCTGCCAGATCAGCTCGTAGAGGCGGAACTCGTCGTTGTCGAGCGCGGAGTGCAGCTGACCCGGAGTCTGGAAGACGTCACCCGAGGGCCTGATGGCCTCGTGGGCCTCCTGGGCGTTCTTGACCTTGCGGGTGTACTGGCGGGCGGTCGGATGGACGTATTCGTCCCCGTAGAGCTGCCGGGCCTGGTTGCGCGCCGCGTTGATCGCCGTCTCCGACAGCGTCGTGGAGTCGGTACGCATGTAGGTGATGTAGCCGTTCTCGTACAGCCGCTGCGCGATGCTCATCGTGCGCTCGGAGGAGAACCGCAGCTTGCGGCCCGCTTCCTGCTGCAGGGTCGAGGTCATGAACGGTGCGTAGGGCCGCCTGGTGTAGGGCTTCTGCTCCACCGAGGCGACGCTGAGCTGGGCGCCGCGCAGACCGCCTGCCAGCGCGGAGGCCGCCTGCTCGGTGAGCACCAGCACCTCGTCGGGCCTGCGCAGCCCGCCCAGGGAGTCGAAGTCGCGACCGCTGGCCACGCGCTTGCCGTCGACGGTGTTGAGCTTGGCGGTGAACTTCGGGGGCGAGGCCTCGGCATCGGACACCGACGCGTCCAGCTCGGCGGTGACGTCCCAGTATCCGGCGCTGCGGAACGCCATGCGCTCGCGTTCGCGCTGCACGATGATGCGCGTCGCCACCGACTGGACCCGGCCCGCCGACAGCTTCGGCGCCACCTTCTTCCACAGCACGGGACTGACCTCGTAGCCGTACAGGCGGTCGAGGATGCGGCGGGTCTCCTGGGCGTCGACGAGGTCGATGTCGAGGTCACGGGGGTCGTCGGCGGCGGCCCGGATGGCCGACTCGGTGATCTCGTGGAACACCATCCGCTTGACGGGGATGCGCGGTTTGAGCGTCTCGAGCAGGTGCCAGGCGATCGCCTCGCCCTCACGGTCACCGTCCGTCGCGAGGTAGAGCTCGTCGACGTCCTTGAGCAGCGCCTTCAGTTCGGCGACGGTGGCCTTCTTCTCCGGGCTGATGATGTAGAGCGGCTCGAAGTCGGCGTCGACGTTGACTCCCAGGCGGGCCCAGGGCTCCGTCTTGTACTTCGCGGGCACGTCGGCCGCGGCGCGGGGAAGGTCGCGGATGTGTCCACGCGACGATTCGACGACGTAGTTCGACCCCAGGTAACCGGCGATCTTGCGCGCCTTTGTGGGCGACTCGACGATGACGAGTCGTCGGGTCGTGCCGTTGCCGCTACCGCCTCCGGAGTCAGCCAACTGTGTTTACGCTCCACTTCTACGTTGCCGAGAGCGCGGTACCACTGAATAAGTAGTCCCACCGGCCCCCGGCAACTGACAATTTGGCACTACCGGCGAGCCTACGCAAACTGGCCTCGCCGGAGGGGCTCACCCGGAGTGGGGCCAGCTGTGAAACGCCTCAGGCGTATCAGGTGGTTCCCCCACGTTCTCTACCAGGCGCGATAGGCGCCGGCGGCCGCTGATCCGCAACGCGGGGTGCGTNCCCCTGGTGCCGATCAAGGTCGGTGCAATTCCCACCCTCATCATCGCCGCCGCGAGGGCGGTGTGCGTGTCGGGCGCGTGCGGGTCCAGACCGAGCAGGTAACGGTCGGCCTCGGGCATCCCGGCGGCCAAGGTCCACGCCCGCAGCTCCCGCGGGCCGGGCAGCCACTGCGGCGGGACGGTCTTCACCGCGCCGCGCGTCCAACTGCTCGCGATGGCCGACAACAGCGGGTCCGGGGCCGTCCGCACCAGCGGGGTGTTCTCGTCGGTCCGCCCGATCTCCGGGACCAGACCCGCGTCGGCGATCATCGCGGCCAGGGCCTCNGCGCGCCACTGCGCGTCGACCACCACGGACAGGCGGGCCGCCCGNNTCTCGCCCTGACCGACGACCACCACCTGTCCCGGCCCGGCCAGGATCCCGGTGAGGTCGGCGACCGCTGGGGGCACCGCCTCTGCCGAGAAGAAGGACAGCTGGCTCACCAATGCGACATTAGGCCAGCGAGACCTTCCCGCCGCGACACCGGGCCGCGTCAGCGTGGACGATCATGGGGTGGTCGGCGACGTCGAGGGGGTGCAGCGTGTCTGAGGGTGTGTCCGACTTCGGTCGCGAGCTGCTCGCCAGGGCGGTGGAGGGCACCGAGGCCGACGAGCACCCGCTGCGGCACGTGGCCGACCTGGCGCCGCGGCGGGCCCGCACCCAGCCGTGGCCGCAGTGGTCCGACCCGGACGTCGTCTCGGCGTTCGTCGAGCGTGGCGTCACCCAGCCCTGGACCCACCAGGCCGTCGCGGCCGACCTCGCCCATTCCGGTCGTCACGTGGTGCTCAGCACCGGCACCGCGTCGGGCAAGTCGCTGGCCTACCAGTTGCCGATCCTCACCACCCTCGCGAACGATCCACGCGCCCGGGCGCTGTACCTCTCGCCGACCAAGGCCCTCGGCCACGACCAGCTGCGGGCCGCGCAGTCGCTGACCGACGCGGTGCCACGGCTGCGCGACGTCGCACCCAGCCCGTATGACGGGGACAGCTCCAACGACGCGCGACGACTGGCCCGGGAGCGATCGCGATGGATCTTCTCCAACCCCGACATGATCCACCTGTCGCTGTTGCGCAACCACGCCCGCTGGGCGGTGTTCCTGCGCAACCTGAAGTACGTGGTGGTCGACGAATGTCATTACTACCGTGGCATCTTCGGCTCCAACGTGGCGATGGTGCTGCGCCGCCTCGTGCGGCTGTGCGAGCGNTACGCCGCCGNCGACGGCGGACCGACCGTCGTCTTCGCCAGCGCCACCACNTCCGCGCCCGCCGCGACCGCGTCGGAGTTGTTGGGACACACCGTCGCCGAGGTGACCGACGACGGGTCGCCGCAGGGCGGCCGCACCGTCGCGCTGTGGGAACCGGCGCTGCGCGACGACGTCACCGGCGAGAACGGCGCCCCGGTGCGACGCTCCGCCGGTTCGGAGGCCGCGCGGGTGATGGCCGACCTGGTCGCCGAGGGTGCGCGCACCCTGACCTTCGTCAGGTCACGGCGCGGCGCCGAACTCACCGCGCTCGGGGCGCGCGCCCGGCTCGAGGACGTCGCCCCCGACCTCGCCAACCTGGTGGCGTCGTACCGGGCCGGGTACTTGGCCGAGGACCGGCGCGCCCTGGAGCGGGCCCTGTCCAACGGGGAGCTACGCGGGCTGGCCACGACCAACGCCCTCGAACTGGGCGTCGACGTCGCCGGTCTCGACGCGGTGGTGCTGGCCGGATTTCCCGGCACGGTGGCGTCGTTCTGGCAGCAGGCCGGGCGGGCGGGGCGACGAGGCCAGAGCGCGCTGATCGTGCTGATCGCCAGGGACGACCCGCTGGACACGTTCCTGGTGCACCACCCGGCGGCGCTGCTGGACAAGCCCATCGAACGCGTGGTGATCGACCCGACCAATCCCTACGTCCTCGGCCCTCAGTTGCTTTGCGCGGCAACAGAATTGCCACTGACGGAGGCCGAGGTGCGCACGTGGAACGCCGAGGTCGTGGCCGACGCCCTGGTCGACGACGGTCTGCTGCGGCGCCGCCCCGCCGGCTACTTTCCGGCGCCGGGTCTGGATCCCCATTCCGCCGTGGACATCCGCGGGTCCACCGGTGGGCAGATCGCCATCGTCGAGACCGGCACGGGCCGGATGCTGGGCAGCACCGGCGCGGGCCAGGCACCGTCGTCGATCCATCCCGGCGCGGTGTACCTGCACCAGGGCGAGACCTACGTCGTCGACTCGCTGGACTTCGAGGACGGCATCGCCTTCGTCCGCGCCGACGATCCGGGGTACTCGACCTCGGCGCGGGAGTTGACCGACGTCGCCGTGACCGGGCCGGGCGAGCGACGCACGATGGGGCCGATCACCATCGGCGTCGTGCCGGTGTCGGTCAGCCACACCGTGATCGGCTTCCTGCGGCGGCGGATGACCGGCGAGGTGATCGACTTCGTCGACCTCGACATGCCCACCCAGACGCTCGACACCATGGCGGTCATGTGCACGATCGAGCCGGAGGCGTTGACGGACAACGGGATCGACGACATTCGGGTGCCGGGGTCGTTGCACGCCGCCGAACACGCGGCGATCGGGCTGCTGCCGCTGGTGGCCAGCTGCGACCGGGGTGACATCGGCGGGGTGTCCATGGCGGTGGGACCGGAGACCGGCGAGCCGACGATCTTCGTCTACGACGGGCATCCGGGCGGTGCGGGTTTCGCCGACCGTGGCTACCGACGGCTCGCCACGTGGTGGGAGGCCACGGCCTCGGCGATCGAATCGTGCGAGTGCCCGTCGGGCTGCCCGTCGTGCGTGCAGTCCCCCAAGTGCGGCAACGGCAACGACCCCCTCGACAAGGCGGGCGCGGTGGCGGTGCTGCGGTTGGTGCTCGACGAGTTGGCCAAGAACCCCGGGTGAACGGAGGGCGCCACGGCTAAGCCGCAGGTCGTCGAACGCCTAGGATGGCGGCATGACCGACGACTGGCTGCTGGTGGAGACACTGGGCGCCGAACCGGCCGTCGTCGCCGAGGGCCAGCACACCAAGAACCTCGTCCCGGTCAGCGCATTCCTGCGGCGCAGCCCGCATCTGATGGCCATTCAGACGGCCATCAACGAGACGATGCAGGGCGGGACGGCCCTGAGCAGCTTGACCCCCAAGAGCGACCGCGTGATCCGCACCGAGGTGGTGCAGATGTCCGACGGTCGCATCCACGGCGTGCACGTGTGGATCGGTCCGCTGGACCGCGATCCGCCCGACCGCGTCATGCCGGGTCCGCTGAAGTGGGATCTGAGCGACGGCGTCGCCACCGACACCCCGGAATCGCTGATGAACAGCGGGCTGGACCCCACCACCGAGGCCACGCAGGGTCGGGCGTTCGCCGAGGACCTGCCCGCCAGGAACCTCAACCCCGACGAGACGAGGGTGCTCGCGGTGGCGATCCGGCCGGAGGCGGGCCGCACGTTCTGCAGCACGTGGGAGGTCACCGACTACAAGGGCAAGCCGATCACGGTCGGGTTCGCGGCCAGGGTGCTCGCCGAGGTCGACGACTCCGGCCACGAGCGGTTGATCTGCCGTGCGATGAACTGGCGCGCGGTCACCGACACGCCGTCGAGGCGCTCCGACGACCTCGGTCAGCGGATTCTCGACGGCCTGGCCCAACCCGGCGTGCACCGCGCGCTGGTGGACCCGTCGACGTGGAAGCTGCTCAAGTGGCTCGACGATCCGTGCCCGTTCTTCGATTGGCGTGCCCGTGAGGCGGGCGAGTCCATCGTCCACCCCGACGACCATGACGACATGGTGGCGATGTCCACCGAAGTCGACGGCGGCCCGGCCTCGCGCGTGCTCCGGTTGCGGTCCGTCGACGAGGGATGGACGCCGGTGCACGTCACCGCGCATCGGGTGGAGATCGCGTCGGACGCCTACGCGGGTCTGCTGGCCATGAGGCTGCCGACCGACGCCGAACTCGCCGCCGCGCACGCGGGTCCGCGGCGCGCCAAGTCGGCCCGGCGCCGCGCCAGGACCTAGCCGCGGGACCTCNCTCGATCGAGTGTGCTGGGAGATCGCTCCCNCGCCGGAATTCGCGATCCGTGCGCACACTCGACGCACGGGTCAGGGGGTCANCGCNCCCGGGCGCACGATCATCAGCACCACGACGACGACCCACAGCAGGTTGAAGATTCCGCCGAGCATGCCCATGCGGCCGAGCTCGCCACGGGTGGCCTCNCGTTCGAGGGCCGCNCGCTGCGCCGGGACGATGCGTAGCGCCANCAGCCCGCCCGCCGCNGCNGTGAGCAGCATCGCGACGAGGATCCACACCTCGGTGATGCGGTGCTGCACGATCGCGAGCGCAATGCCCAGCACCGGCACCGCNAGCGCCAGCAGACCGTAGACGCGGGTCAGGCGATGCAGCACCCGCGCCACCGCGAGGTTGCGCTCGCCGGCGCGGTCCGGCCGGGACTCGACACCCACGGCGGCGGGGACGAATCGCGGAAAGATGCTGACCGCGACCGCGGGTGGGCCCACGAAGAGGATCGCGAACACGACGTGGAGGGACAGAAGCAGCGCCTGCATTCCTTCAATGTAGTTGAAGGTTTGTCTCGGCGGCTACTCGTCCCCCTCGGGTCGCGGGCCGGGCATCAGCGCGCGCACCGCGGCCCGCAGTCCGGCGACCAGTTCCGGCGTGGCGTCGCGCATGCGGTCGTCGAGGGCCTCGCGCCGCCGGTGCGCGAGCCGCAATGCCTCGCGCCCCTTCTCCGACACCCGCAGCGTCGACGCCGCACCCGCATGAGCCGTGCCGTCGTCGACGAATCCGCTGGCGGACAACGCCTTCACCGCGACGTGGACCGATTGCACCGAGATTCGCGACCTGCGGGCCAGCTCACTGAACGAGATGTCGGGCGTGGCCTTGACGTGCCCCAGCAGCGCGTACTTGCGCGGGGTCAGCCCGAGCTCCCGGAGTTCGGCCGCCAGATCGGCCTCCCAGGCGTGCGCGACGGCCAGGAGGGCCAGCATCGCGCTGAACGGAGGCGGATCTGTCACCGGGGAGAGCTCCTTGGCTGGGCGGACCAGCGCTCATGCTAGCGACCGGCCCATTCAGACGGGTCCCGCGCGGGCGCTGGCGCGCGCCACGTGTACACCCCAGCGGCCCAGCCGCACCGGCACCTCCGTGGTCACGACGACGTCGAGTTCCTCGACCGCGCAGGCCGCCACCGTCGCCGACATCGCCGTGGCCAGCGACTCCGCCGAGGCGCACGCCGCCTGCGGTCCGGACACCAGCCGCCCCGCTGCGGCGAGCGCGGCCAGATCCGCCGCCGCCTGCGCGCGGTGGCGGGCGATCACCGCCGAACCCACCAGCGCCCCGCCTACGGTCAGCGCCATCACCACCGCCATCATCGCCGCGGCCACCACGCTGGCCATGCCGCGGTCAGACGCCAGGCTCGACCATCGACACCGCCTCGGCGCTGATCGTGATGCCCGGCAACAAGATCGACCGAGAGCTGACTCGCGCCACCACGAACCCGCCGTCTCGGCGCAGCACCAGCGACGTACCCGACGACCCGCCTCGGCGCACCACGTCCGCAGCCGCGTCCTGATCACCTCGGGCGGCCAGCCGGGCGGCCTCCCGCGAGCTGTCCACGCACCGCACCTGCATCCCCACCGCGGCGAGACCGCCGACGCAGAACACCAGGAC